>CENR01006515.1_pt1 | contig 13549 bp, 9 predicted proteins | sample 530181 | NCBI WGS metagenome assembly CENR01 (sample SAMEA2619677, study PRJEB7988) | marine metagenome | biome: marine biome (ENVO:00000447); feature: surface water layer (ENVO:00002042); material: "saline water (ENVO:00002010), including plankton (ENVO:xxxxxxxx)" | depth 5 m | reverse complement strand
TTGTGTTTGGTTCGATGGAAACAAGCCGATGGAAAAGGTCTTCGATCGGGCCGTACTTGAGCGATTCCAGGACACGGATTATTAACTCATGGGCTGCATTGCAGATGCATAACAAGGTCGGGCAACATCGCACACTTCGTGCGCTGGGCTCGCTAACCGCAGCGCGGTCTTCTCTGGGGTACTGGCGGCGTTAAGCATATAGAAAGGGTATGGATTATCCCGGAGAAAGATTACTTCTGAAGATGTGCGTCTGGGGAAAGCTAAAGGGGCTAGCTAGACCTAAAGGTCTAGACCTTTCCATTGACGTGATAGAAAAAGCAGCTACCAGGGTCGTTAGCAATGCATTTTAGAAGGTTCACTGACAGGCGTTCCGCACATCCAAACCTCGATACGGTTGTTGGTCGGGGCCGGTTTGTAGTTATGTTACTGTGATGAGTGAGGGCTCGAAACCGATCGCTTATGGTATGTACTTGGCGGTGTTCCTTGATTTGCTCGGGCATCGTGAACTTTACGCCAAAATTGCAGACATCCCGCCAGAAACCACGCCGGAACGCGCTGCATTTACAGAGCATGTCGTGGAGTTCATCCGCCAGATCCACTATTTAAAATTGGACGTTGAGCGGTTCTTTGAAGGTTATGACTCCCACGAATCTGACCTGCCTTGGCCCGACGAAATGGCAGAGTTTCGGCAGAAGATGAGCCGGCATGTTTGTAAGATCCAGCGATTTTCAGATGGCTTAGTCATTTTTGTTCCTTTGCAGGATGATCGTGAACACTTTCCGATAAGCTCTGTTTATCGCGCCCTTGGCGGCGCCGCTTTAGTGATGCTTAATTCTCTTGCACGGGGCTCGCCTGTTCGAGGTGGGATTGCTGTGGGCGGCGGCGTCGAGTTGGATGAAAGAGAGTTATTTGGCCCAGTCGTAGGTATGGCTTATGAGCTTGAAAGCTCCGTAGCACAATACCCGAGGATCGCCGTGCACCCATCGGTCATGAAGTACGTGCGTTCCCACACAACTATTCCGGAACCTCAGACGAACGATGAGAAGTATCTGAAGATGATGGGGCAGCTTTGCTCTGGCATGATTGAACAGGATATAGATGGCGTCCCTATTCTCCATTATTTGGGTGAGGCCATCTGGGGAGGGATACTGAGCCATGGCGGTGACCCCCTGCTTGAGAGGGCACGTGAGTTCGCCGCCACTTCGCTAAGGCGGTTTCAGGAGGCCGGTTCCAGCAAGCTAGCGGTAAGATACCTGCTGCTAAACAACTACTTAGACGCGCATGATCCAACCACTAGTGGGCAGTGACCGAGCATTTCGTTGTGACCGGCTCTAAAAATCGTTTAGGTAGGGTTATGGAATCAACAAGAAGGTGGCGGAAGCCTCCATCTTCGAACTCAATGCAAGTTGGGCTGGTAGTTCTTGTTAAATCTAGGGTAACCAGCTTCCGACAAAAGCAAGTGCGGTTCGGGCTGAATAGGCTAGAAATCTCCATGAACCGAGGGAAGTCCAATAAGATTCACAACCCTGACCTCAATACTGGTGCTTACGAGGCAGATGGATGAGACATGCTTACCAAGATTGATCTACAACGGTTAGCGGAAGCCCGCCTAGAGGATTCCGTTTTCCTTCTCCAAGCGAATAGGGCCTCTTCTGCTTTCTATCTTGCAGGGTACTCTGTGGAATTGGGTTTGAAAGCATGCATCTCAAAGTTATTCCAAGAAAATGTAATCCCAGATAAAAGCTTGGTTAATGCCACTTACACTCATAGCTTGGAAGCGCTGATGTCAACATCAGGGTTGTTACCTGAGTTAAAAGCAGACATGAAAGCTAATCCGAGATTTGGAGCTAACTGGGGTATAGCCACAAAATGGAATGAACACAGCCGATATGAGTTTTGGGACCCGATATCAGCCGCCACTCTCATCACCGCTATATCTGATAATGATCACGGGGTTTTTCCATGGGTGAAAAAGCACTGGTAGACGGACTAGTTACCGACACGATTGAGCTGACCAAAAAGCTTGATCAAGATGGCGTAAATCCAACCTTCGTGGTTTGGTATTTCTACGAGGACGCGGATGAGTGGCGTCTGCTCATTGGTGGCCCAGAGCTGGATAAGTTTTTACCAAAGAACGAGGCTTTGGCTTACCAAAAAATATCAGAAGCAATCTCAGCGATTGACCTGCCATCGCTATCGATTTCGTTAATAAAGGTAATCGAAACTAGTGGCCCTTTACCTCAAGCAGTGGGCTTCCTGGTTGGGACTCCACCCGATGGGCTGGTTCAGGCTAGCTTTTCTGACACGACAATTAACGGAATCTTTGTTAAGGAGATGCTGATTGTTAGATCGGCCAGCTAAAGCATAACCAGGCCAAGGACAGCTACTCAAAGGTGCACGCCGGTGATGGTAGCGGTTAGCCGTACAATAAAACTGTCGCCGTTCGGCTGCCGCACTTCATAGTAGCAAGCAGTCAATCATTTCAACAACGCCGGACTGGATCAAATGAGACCATTCAAGATTGCCGAGCTCAGAAAGATCAATGAACTCCCTTGTGACGATTCTCAGAGTTGGTTGGTCGATGCCGAAGGTTCTATCGCTTTCTTGAGGCTCAATTCAGATAATGACGATATCGTCATCTACGCCAGCGGCAGCAGTGCCCTGATTCACGGTGTCCTGGCTTCAACGGCCAAGCTCACTCCGCCAGACGGCAAGGACTTGCAGGACAACAACATTCCAATGCCAGATGACTGTTGGCGTATTCAACAGGAATGGGGCGGCGGCGAGGAGCATCGCATGTACCTTGAGGCGCCACTGAGTTCCAGTAGCAAGTCCTTTCAGGGAGGAGAAAAGCTCATCTTCAGACGGAGCTTAGCTGGCGTTACAGAAGGCCCGTCCACGATCGAGCTGAGTCAGAAGCTAATACATAGCCTGGACCTGCACTACATGCCAGAACGGACTGCATATTGCAGACTTGACTTTCGCGGTGATATTGAAGACGTTATAAAGGTCACCCAACTGAATAAAGGGAGTACGTGGGACTACCTCGACGTAGTCACGATCCGGCGAAAAGAGCTCGATGCCTTCATGGCCCTGACCGACACCTGCCTTGTTCTCAGGTTCGATTTCACCCGAGTCAGGTGGGGCAGCTTCGAGGGCTGGGGCGAGATCAATCGCTACCACCGCAATGCGACTGATCTCTTCTATCACGGAGGCACAAACGGGCAAGGCAGCTATTGCAATGGTGCCTTCATAGTCCGTCCTAGAGTAACCGTTGACGACTTGGTGCAAGAGTGGAAGGACGATGAGAGCAAAGCCAATCGCAGTTATGCCACGTTCAAGATCTATGATCGAAAGAACGACGCGAACGTCGAAACGTCGTGCGGGCCAGAGTTTCTTTCCAACTATTTCCAACAATCTGAACTTCCTTGGGAAATTTCGCCAGTATTCTTTCGACCAGAGGTGTTGCATCGGTTCAAAGCAGACCCAGAGAAGTACACGCTAGAAGACAGAACCATTAGCTGCCGCAATGCTTGGGACTTAAAGACCTATGACATCAATGAGGCCGGGCAGGTACATACCTACATCGGCTACCTCGCTGACTTGCCATATGAAGAACAACTCTATTGGCAGGCCTTTAACGAGTGGCCAAAGGGCACAATCTCCGCGCGAGCGCACCAAACCGACATAGTCGGTGACTGGCATCACGAATATGAGCCCCTTGGCGCTTTGAAGCACACAATTTCCTTGATGGACAAGTCGCCGCCCTCTTGGTGGAAACCTCGTGGAGAGGCCCTGAGTGACGCAGTCCGTTACCCCGCGACAGACTCCGTGAAGGAGTGGGGGGACGAGGTACTTGCCCTTGATCAGTACCTCGTGGAGGGCTTTCTCCTTAAACCACTCCGGGAAATTGCTGGGGCTGGTAACCGGACAGTCGAACAGAAGTGGGCATCGCTCCGCGTGTTGCAAGAGGCCCTCATAGTTAAGGGATGCACTGACGAGGAGGCTAAGTCGCTCGTGCTGCCTATGCAGAAACTTCATACCCTGCGTACAGAAGTCCGAGGCCACGCAACAACTGAAAAGAAGAAAAAGGCGGAATCCGATGCCAGAACGAACTTCGGCACGCTCCGTGTGCACTTTACCCAGCTTGTCACGGACTGCGACAAGGCATTGGCTGAAGTCCTCCACAGGCTTGAGTCAACTTGAAGTCATAAGTCTCATGAGCGCAGTGTGGCCTAACCATCGCTTCCAGTTGATGCTCCAGTCGCTTCACTTCTCGCGCACAGCTGAAGCGAGCCGTTGAATGTCAGCTTCGTGGTGATGGCGGCCGCTGAATAGAATCGATGCAGTGCCTGCTCCTGGCCGCGAGTGAATAATTCCGATGTCGCATTGAGACTGGCAGCTGATGTAGAATCTGGGGAGAGCGCTTCCGACCCAAAGCCGCCGTTTGGCAAAGGGCCGTTTGGCAAAGGGCCTTTTGGGGAGCTATTCGAGGCTCAGTGGAGTGACGGAATCCGGTTATTGGAAGAGCTTTTTCACCGGCCGCGTCACATACCCGGATTCAAATATTGGTGCAACTGATCGGAAATTTTACTGAATGGTCGAGATGTCATTGGAGATAAATGATGGATCGTGCCTGTAGGCAGCGTCCGGTTACTTTGTTGAGTCCTGGGGAGGATTCGATAAGATGCTGATTGTTGGCAAGAAATGTCTTTGTGGTGCTCGGGCAGGCTTTCCCGGCACTTCAATAAACACTAAGGGTATAGGACGACTTCACCGCCGCTGTCTTCTGCGTTAAAGGTCCTATGCGCAATTTCGTAGCTTTTGTTCAAGGTGAGAACTTCAGCTGAATCGGCTGTGCAATCCCAAAATCAAAAACAATTGAGGCGAATATGGAATTCTGGTTACTAATAGGAGGTGCAGTAGTTCTATACTACATCATCAAAGCAACGACAACGCCCTCAAAACAACAGGTTCAGAAGAATAGTAGACCAAGTTCCAAAAATGAAATCCGTGTAACCATGACTACAAGCAATCGGGTTGTAGCGGGCAGTAATCGTGATGATGACGATGATCTGGCTACTTTCAGTATTTCATATGGCTACGATGAAGAAAAAAGTAAAAATCAGACCCCGGGGAAATGGATAAAATCCGGTGAATCTATCACCATAAAGGGGAAAGCATTTACTGGGGGAAATTTTTATTATGGTGGCAAGCTCAGTTCATTAGACGGGTATGGAACTGAAGCCTCATTAGTTGATGATTCGCTAAAAATTGAAAACAAACCCTCCACATTTAAAGATGAAAGTTTAGGCTATTGGCCTAAATTTATATCGCTCACTCCTAAAGGGCGTGGAGCCTTTCTTAGCTGGCTATCCGGCAATAGAAGTGATCCAGAGGCCCCCCTGGGTTATGTATTTATTTATTTCTATGGCCTTGAAAGGCGTATTACCGTTGATTCAATTAAACAGGTAGTGAACGACTCAGAATTTAAAGCGTTGTTTGACGAAATTCTGAGGTTAAAAGGTATTTACGGCACTAGTCGTTCTTTTTCAAATTATTCCATACGCCTATTGGAAATCATGTGTCTACTACGTCCTCACGTAGTTTCGCACGCTGATCTTGAAAAAAGACCTCAAAGGGACTCTCTATTATTTAAACATCGACTTGCCACAACGGTAGCTGAAGAAGATCCCATTTCCGCTGAACTGGCATTGGCATGGATTCGGTTTTATCCGGATTATAATCTAAAGAAACCGGCACGGCGTTGTCGCTATGAATTCAGCCAGATGTTTACACGCCTCTATAGTAAAAAATATGGCGACGGCATTGTTGTCAAACCTAATAAAACACGGTTAAACATTGAGTATCATCCCGCCAGTTCCTCTCTGCGTGGCATATCCCTGCCTCAGCAGGATCTACCCGATCCAAGTAATTTAAAAGGTCCTGTAAGTAAGCTGATTGCAATTGCAGATGAATGTACAATGGAGCTAGATTCTTATAGCAGGTATCTCGCCAAACCGGATACTTCCCGCACGGATATTGAAGCCGTACTGTTGTTGCCTGACGAACTCAGTGATTTAGGAGCTACACTAGGTTTGGGTAAGTTTATGAAATGGGCAGATGATGCTATTTCAACAAAAAATGGTTTGGTTGATGTTGAGGAATTCTGGACATACACCAGATCGCCTTTACCTTCCAAAATCAACAAAAAGGAAGCTGAATTGATTCAGAACCTTGCTCAAAAAGCTGGTTATGGCATAGCTCCTGATGCACGTTACCATCATGCTAAGACGAGCGCAGATGGAAAGCTGGTTCTATTTTCTGGAGGCCACGGCAAATACTTTCAACCATCCAAGGCTTATAGTGAAATGGGGATGGCGCTCCGTCTAGGGGCAATGGTTGCCGCTATTGATTCGCATGTTGATCAGGAGGAATTAAGTTTATTAACGCAGTTCATTGATCACGATACCAATCTATCACCTACCGAAAAACAATCACTACACGCCTATTTAGTATGGAGGCTCAATACACCTTCAAATGTCACAGGCTTGAAAGCCAGACTGGAGACATTAGGTAAAGCAGAAAAAGCAGCGGTGAGCCGCATACTTGTCGGTGTGGCGATGGCCGATGGAAAAATAGATCCAGAAGAAATCAAACAGCTTGAAAAACTATATACCTTGCTAGGTCTCGATAAAAATCTTGTTACTAGAGACATTCATGGAATGTCATCAAGTAAAGCTGGTTTACGACCTTCAAACTCGCAATCAGAAGCTATTTCGTTAGCACCTACTTCGTTCCAGTTGGATGAAAGTATCCTGGCGATTCATGAATCAGAAACCAAAGATGTACAAAGCATGCTGGGCGCTATATTCGTGGAAGACGAAGCTACGGGTGATTCCGATGACTTAACTACGGACAGCACCACTATAGAGGAAGAAGCCGGAATTGATAAACAGCATTACGCATTGTTTGAAAGCCTGATACGAAAAGATAAATGGTCTCGTGAAGAAGTAGAAGCGCTGTGCGGTGATTTAGATCTGATGGTTAGCGGAGCACTGGAAACTATTAATGACTGGTCGTTTGATGAAGTGGATGCAGCTGTACTCGAAGAGGATGGTGACGCTATTTATGTCGATCAAGAAATCGTAGAAGAGATAGAAGGTTAAACTTATGGAAAAGCGTATCCGGTTAAAGGAGCGTAATGCAATTATTCAATCACTGAAATCAGGCGTGACTCCCAAAATTGGGATTCAGCATATTCAGGTAGGTCGAAGTAATGAAGTTAAAGCGTTGTATGAGGATATTGAAAGAATCGCTGAAGGTGGCGCAGCATTCAGGCTTATCATTGGTGATTATGGCTCAGGAAAAACATTTTTTCTGAGTGTAGTACGTTCCATTGCTCTTGAAAAGAAGTTGGTTACGGTCAATGCGGATCTTTCACCCGATCGACGCGTACAAGCTTCTTCAGGTCAGGCGCGAAATCTTTATTCTGAACTAATGAGGAATCTGGCAACCCGCAATAAACCAGATGGAAATGCATTAGCCAGTGTTGTAGAACGGTTTGTAACTCAGGCTCGTAAAGAAGCAGATGAAGAGAACACCGATGTTTCAACAGTAATACATCAAAAATTAGCATCTTTATCTGAACTGGTTGGCGGGTATGATTTTGCAAAAGTCATTGATGCTTACTGGAACGGCCATGAGCAGGATAATGAAGAACTAAAATCAAATGCTATTCGTTGGTTACGTGCTGAATACACAACGAAGACCGATGCCCGCAGGGATCTTGATGTCAGAACGATTATTTCGGACAACTCGTTTTATGATACGTTAAAACTAATGAGTCTATTTGTACGTCAGGCGGGATATGAAGGCTTGCTGGTTAATCTGGATGAGATGGTCAATCTTTATAAATTGAGCAGCACACAAGCACGTACATCTAACTATGAGCAGATTCTACGAATTTTAAATGACTGCCTTCAGGGTTCGGCAGAATATCTTGGGTTTCTGCTGGGCGGAACACCGGAGTTTTTACTCGATCCCCGCAGAGGACTATATAGTTATGAAGCGCTGCAATCCCGGTTAGCTGAAAATAGTTTTGCACAGCGAGCAGGTGTGATTGATTACTCCTCACCAGCACTTCATCTAGCGAGCTTAACACCAGAAGAACTTTATATCCTCCTGAAGAACCTGCGCCATGTATTTGCGGAAGGCGACACTTCCAAATATCTCGTTCCAGATGACGCTCTAAAATCCTTTCTACACCATTGCAGCCAGACCATTGGAGATGCCTATTTCCGTACACCGAGGAATACCATCAAAGCGTTCTTAGATATGCTAGCGGTACTAGATCAGAACCCTTCTATGCAGTGGTCACAGTTAGTTAAATCTATTGCGATTGAAGAAGATCGACCAAGTGATACGGATGAAATTGTTGTGGACGAAGAGACTGGCGAAATATTAACTTCTGATGGCCTAGCTGAATTCAAAATATGATCGACGAATATCAGCGCCTTGATAAGTGTGTGCAAAAATGGTTGTTTAATCAGGGATGGCCTGATTTAAGAGAAATACAAAAACGGGCAATTGCACCTATTCTGTCAGGTGATAGAGATGTTCTGATTAGCGCATCAACAGCGGCAGGTAAAACAGAAGCATTTTTTTTACCAGCATGTAGTGCAATAGCCGAACAGAAAATCGGCTTTGGAATTCTGTATATCAGCCCTTTAAAGGCGCTGATTAACGATCAATACCGCAGGCTGGAATCATTAAGTGAAATGATGGATATGCAGGTTACGCCGTGGCACGGTGACAGTCTTCAGTCCAAAAAGAAGAAAGCCAGAAACAACCCTTCAGGTATTCTGCTCATTACTCCTGAATCCTTGGAATCACTGTTAGTCAGAGAGCCGGGATGGGTAAAGCAATCCTTCATATCACTCAAATATATCGTCATTGATGAATTTCATGCGTTTATCGGGACGGAACGAGGTCTGCAATTACTCTCGCTGCTTACTCGGCTTGAACATATTACTGGTCGAATCTCCAATCCTATTCCACGGGTTGCTCTAAGTGCGACTCTTGGAGAGCTTGAAAAAGTTCCTATTTCTCTCAGACCGAATAAAAGTCTGCCTTGTGAAACAATTACCAACAGTCAGCACCATAGCACTATCAAGGTTCAGGTTAAGGGGTACTTAGAGCCGTTAGATATCATGGCCGATGACGCACGTACCTCCGCAGAACAACAGATTTGTCAAGAAATTTATAAACTCTGTAGAGGCGACTCTCATCTGGTATTTGCAAATAGCCGCAGCCGTACAGAAAGCATTGCTGCACAGTTAAGTGATTTATGCGAACAGCAAGTCGTGCCAAATGAATTTTTCCCACATCACGGCTCTTTAGCCAAAGAACTGCGTGAAGATTTAGAAGCCCGATTGCAAAAAGAAGCCCTACCTACTACTGCCATTTGTACAATGACCTTAGAGTTAGGTATCGACATCGGAAAAGTGAGCTCTGTTATTCAGGTCACTGCTCCACATTCGGTATCAAGTTTACGTCAGCGGTTGGGTCGATCCGGCAGAAGAAATTCGCCATCTATTCTACGAATGCTCATCGCAGAAAATGAACTGAGTGATAAATCTAATATTGTAGATGGTCTTAGATTAGAGCTAGTGCAGTCATTAGCAATGATACGGTTGCTTATCGTAGAGAATTGGTTCGAACCAGCAGATACAGCGCAAATGCACCTCTCGACATTTTTACACCAGGTTCTTGCCGTAATAGCACAGTGGGGAAGCGTCAGAGCAGACCAGTTGTACTCTTTATTGTGTGAGCAAGGATCATTCAAAGAAATAAATATTCAGCAATTCAAGCAACTGTTGTCCCATATGGGAACAGTCCAACTGATACAGCAACTCAATAGCGGTGAGTTGGTTTTAGGGATTGAAGGTGAGCGCCTTACCAACACCTATACTTTCTATGCGGTCTTTAAAACGCCAGAAGAATTCCGCATTGTTGCCGGAAGCAAAACGCTTGGAACGCTTCCGATTGACTCGCTTATGCTTAAAGATCAGCACATTATATTTGGTGGCCGTAGATGGAAGGTTACGGATATTGATGATGAAAAGAAAGTTATCTACGTAACTTCTACAAAGGGCGGTAAACCTCCAAAATTTAACGGTAGCGGGATGTCGATTCATGACAGGGTTCGACAGGAAATGTTAAGTATCTATCGTACGGGCGAATATCGCATCGACGTTGGCAATCATAAGATAGATTTTGTAGATAATCTCGGAAGACAGCTGTTTCTAGAAGGAGCGTATCTTTTTAAAGAAGCCAACCTTGACAAACAACCAGTCTATCAAAGCGGTAAGCATAGTCATATTTTTTCATGGATGGGCGATAAAGTAGTTAACACCCTTACTATTTTGCTCATTAGAGGTGGGTTTGTATGCAGTAATTATGCTGGTGTAATTGAAGTTCAAAATTCGAATGCTGCTGACATAAAAACCTGCTTAATCGATTTAGCAAAAGATGAGCTGCCGGACGAAGCCGAGCTTGCTGAAGCAATTTCATTACAGCAAAAGGTTATTGAAAAATATGATGAGTATCTTCCTGAAGGTCTATTAACCGAATCCTATGGACGCAAGGCATTTAATTCTAGGGCTACTAAACAGTGGATTTTAGGCAGCCTTGTTTGAGCTGTCGATCCAAATGCCGTATAAAAGGTCGCGGCACGCGGATAAGTTACTTGCTGCGCTCCTAACTTATCGGTGAGCAAAGCGTTAACCATACGCCCGCTCCTGGCCGTGAGTGAATATTCGAGCCTCAAGTAACAAGTGCTCTCTTCTTGGAGCCGTGTACAACTTCCGCTAAGGTGGCTTCGGCGAATTGGTAACGGGTTTCGCTGGCTTGGTTCAGGCGTCCCTTAAGTTGGTTACAGAGGGCCATGAGTTCATCAACTTTTTGGACTATGCGGTGTTGTTCTTCCGATGGTGGCATCGGAATGATACAGCTTCGAAGCTGGGTTTTATTGATAGATGCAAGGTTGGTGGTTTGCTTGCTTGAGCTGGCAAAATAGTCTCGAGCATACTGTGAATTCAGGTACCGTTCGAGCCATTGCTCGTTTTGCTCGTCGAGGATTAGTCGGGCTCTAAAAACATGATTTTGGTGAGCCATTGGATTTATGCATCCGTCCCAAATGGCTGTCCTGCCCACCTTGTCCCAGTCGCCACCTTCTGTAATGAGAAGATCGCGTTGCCGGACAAGATAACGTTCGACTTCTGCTAGCGGTATTTCGATCTCTTTGACTTCTGATAGGTCAAGTGATGACCGCTGAACATTTGCTACCCTGAGATAGGGTACGATTCGAACTTTCTTGCCTGAGGTCTTTTTGCCCTTTGCGATTCCGCCCTGGATGTCTGTGATGCTATCTAATCGCGTAAATGCCCAACCTGAAGGCAGTGAGAAGGGCTCCTCTGATCGCGAAATCCGCGGTAGCGGCTTGGCTCTCCGTTGGTTGGATGCCAGCAATAACAGCCTCTTTCCCTCTTCAACGCGTACCAGCAGATCATTTGCAGGTTCATCAGCCGCATCCTGCTCCACCAACCGTCCCATCACCGCCATTTGCAGGATTGTCTGCTTGAGCTTGTCGATGCTTTGCTCGGTGGTGAACAGGGTCTCGAAGTGGGCCGCGAGGCGGACCCAGTGGTCCGCCAATTCGGTGGCGTTTTCGGATCGGATGAGGGTACCGAGCAGGGTGTCAACGAGGGTTTCGTGGGCTTCCAGCTGGTCGCTGGTTTGCTGTTCCAGGCGGTCGCAGAGGACCCTCAGCTCATCAACTTTATTGACGATTCGGCGTTGTTCTTCCAATGGGGGAAGCGGGAAGGGCTGCTCCGCAAACTCATTAAACTTTAGACTTTCCACGGTCGTACCCGTTTTAGTTAAGTGTTCCAAGATGAAACGCTCAAAACCCCACGATAGTACTTGTATGTACCGGGCCATTTCTGGTTTAAACAGTTGCAATGCTTTCAGGTCTTGATTAATGGTGCAGTGTACGCGGGTTATTGCAGTCGGAAACATGCGTCTAAGGATGCCGCTTCGCACCACGAATAGAATTGAATTCTCAGGAAGAAGAGCAAGCCCTCCGGTCCCCAATGCATCTTCTGTTACGTGGTCTTCACTGTTAACAATTTCTTCGCACTTCATGTCCTTGGGAGTGACCCAAGGAATGTTTCCATCCCAGAACTCACTTCGGGACTTGCTTGGAGTCTTGCCCCCAGAAAAGACGCCTAAGTGAGATAGCGTTACTGCCGTCCATCCGTGACACAAGTTGGCTGGGAGCCTTGTAAGCTCAATTGCTAATGGCCGTGTTTGATTTTTAATCTTGCCTTCTTTGGATAGGCACAACCTTTTGACCATTATTTGGTCGAGCAGTATGCTTGCAGGTTGTTCAGCGGGGTCTTGGTCCACTAACATGCCCCTAACAGCCAACTCCAGAATCAACTCTCGCAGCTTCTTAATCCCGATCAGGTCAATTTTACCGTTGCTTCCCCGGCCACTGCTGGATTTCTTCTTTACGGCCCCGGTCCACAAATCCAAGTGCTCGGTGATCAGCTCCCGGGAACTCACGCCGCGCCTCCATCGATATTATGGCTGAGCGCATCGGCCAGAATATCCCGCAACTGATTACGAATCTCCTGAATTTCGGCCTGCTGCTGTTCGTATTTGGTCAGCAGTTCGTCCGGATCGTGGCTGAGCTGTTCGCCCTGGTGTGGGTTCTTAATGTCCAGGTTGTAGTTGCGGGCCTTGATCTCGTCGATTGAGACCTTCCATGCCTGCTCGGTTTCCACCCGTGTGGCGAAGCCGTCGGTCTCCTTGCCCCACCAGTCGATTTCGGTTTGAAATTCCTCGAACTTCATGGGCTTGGTCTTGTTGTAGCTTTTGACGCCTTCCGGGTAGGGGTGCTCGTAGTACCAGACGGCTTCCGTGGGTCTGCCCTTGGTAAAGAACAGCAGGTTGGTCTTGATACCGGTGTAGGGGCTGAACACGCCGTTGGGCAGGCGCACGATGGTGTGCAGGTTGCACTCGGCCAGCAGCTTCTCCTTGAGGCGGGTTTTCATACCCTCCCCAAACAGGAAGCCATCGGGCAGTACCACGGCGGCGCGGCCACCCTCTCTCAACAGGTGAATGAACAGTGTCATGAACAGGTCGGCGGTTTCCCTGGTGCGGAAGGCCTGGGGGAAGTTGGTTTCGATGCCGTCCTCTTCCATGCCACCGAAGGGTGGGTTGGCCACGATGATATCCACCCGCTCTTTGGGCCCCCAGCTGATGAGAGGGCGGGCCAGAGTGTTGTCGTGGCGGATCTGGCTGGGCACCTCGATACCGTGCAGGATCATGTTAGTGGTGGCCAGCAAGTGGGGCAGGGGCTTTTTCTCTACCCCATGGATGCTGGCCTGGAGGATGCGCTCGTCCTCCGGTGTTTTTACATAGAGCCTGCGCTTGTGTTCAATGGTGCAGGTGAGGAAGCCGCCGGTGCCGCAGGCCGGGT
>CENR01014320.1_pt1 | contig 13587 bp, 4 predicted proteins | sample 530181 | NCBI WGS metagenome assembly CENR01 (sample SAMEA2619677, study PRJEB7988) | marine metagenome | biome: marine biome (ENVO:00000447); feature: surface water layer (ENVO:00002042); material: "saline water (ENVO:00002010), including plankton (ENVO:xxxxxxxx)" | depth 5 m | reverse complement strand
AGTGAAGTTAGTACAACATTACTTGGTGTTAATCGTGCAGAAACACAGTTAAGTTTATTTTCAAATGTATCATCATATGGATTAAACGGTGATGATTGGGAATTTTTCTCTGAAAATGGTGGTATGGATTTTTCTAGTTGGAGCACCAGAGCAAACAGAATATATGGAAAAAGATATCTAGCAAAAATAAAAGAAGAAACACAGGAATCTGGAATTCGATTAGAAGCATTTCCTCCACCTTATAGTTACCCTTTTGGCCCCAAGTTTTCAAAAGTTGGATTATATGATTCAAATAAATTTAATTTTTATTTAGATTTTGTAAGACTTGGTAATCAATTATATACTTACTACGATAGTGGTTTGGGATCTACACAAGGATATCCTTCAGATTGGAAGGATAAATTTTTAAATCCAAATGTTGTGACTGTTGTTTCAGGAGATGTGATATACGATAAAAATACAGAAGTAGGAGATGTATATGGAAAGGCATTTGCAGCAATAGATACTTGGACTGATACTTGGAGACAAATTAAACCTGGTACTGCACTTCTTGATCCTGTAACACAAGAGTTTGTAAGTTTTGGAACTATAGGAACTCTTCTTGGTACGATTTATACAGATAGTAATACACAACCAGGATATGATACTACCAATAAAAGATATTCATTTTTACAATCTCGTAGAGTTTTTAGATACCAACCAGGTAGAATAAGTGGATTTACATTTGGACTTAGATCATCTGTAGAAAAAGTTTCTGGAGTCAAATTAGAATGGGGAGTTGCAAATAAAACTGACCAATATATGTTTAAAATATTTGAGGGTAATTTATCAATTGTTCGTAGAAGCACAGTCAAATTAGAAAATTCTGTTATAACTCGAAATGGACTTGACATAGATGCAACAACTGTCAATATAGATGGCACAAATTATAATACAATTCAACCAGAGATAGGAAGTGGAGATCCATTTGATAGTCGAAAATATTGGACTCTAGAAATACCAAAGGATAAATTTAATGGTGATCCATTGAATGGAAATGGGCCTTCTGGTTATACAATTCGACCAGAGAACGTTACCATGTGGAAGATTGAATTTGGTTGGTATGGTGCTATTGGTGCAAGATTTTATGCTTATATTCCAGTTGGAAATGGTGAGGCAAGATGGGTTGTTGTTCATACATTAGTGATTGAAAATTCATTAGAGGGGCCTTGTTTAAGAGATTCATATTTTAGATTCAAATATTCTTTAGATGTATTTGATAATAGTAGTTTATTCCAACCACAATTTCTTTATAAGTACGGTGCTTCTTACTACATCGATGGTGGTGATGAAGGAACTTCAGATATATTTTCTGTAAGCACTGGATTAGTCACGAAACCAATTAATAAAACAACTGAAACACCATTGATTGGAATTAGACCAAAAGATGTGATAGTGAATAGCACGGGTACTGAAATTAGTAATAGAAAAATAATAATACCGACTAAATTAAATATGACAACTGACTCTTTGACTCAAGTAAAAATTGTAAGTTGTAAAGCCTGTCCTGGTTTTGGTCATGTATTCACACCTGGTGTTGGTTCAACGATTTCAGGAAGAAGTATGCAGATTGAATTTACTGCTGGTAATACAATAAGTGCAATTGGAACTGGTGCGAGTTTTACCGAAAGTGATATTGGTGCTAAATTAATTGCTCCATCTGTTTTTAATGCTTTTATTGTTGCGATGGATGGAACTGCAACTGAATACACAGATGGGCCTTCTACCTACGAATCAGCAATAGTAAAAGGTTACGGGAATGGTTTAGATAATTATCCTAATTATGGTTCTCTAAGGCAAATTGGTGGTGCAGATGTATTAGACTATGCATTTACAGATCCTTTGACAGGTGTTGCGGGAAGTGTGACAAACGTACCTGTTGGCATTGGAGCAACGTATCCACACTTAGTTCGCTTCAGTAATTACGATGTTCATTTTGCATCTGATTTTCCATTTAGTGGATCTAAAATTGAAATACAGTTTCTAAATCCAAATGCAAAAGATCAAAGTTCATCTGGTGGATCAGAAACGCACTTCGCAGATTTCTTAATTGGTGTAACTGATAAGAAACCATCTGTCAGTGGGCAAACTTTGAATGGATGGAATGATCCATCTGACTCAGATACGACTTTACCTTGGACAGACTATGCAAATGCCTCTGGAAATTATGTTGGTACAGGTGTTACATCAATCTTACCTAAAAGTGAAATTCTTTACGGTGAGCACACAAATTCATATGCAGGAATAAATGAAGATGGAATTGAATCTGGAGAATCAATGTCAGGGCCACTACCAGTTAGAATGGCAATAGATAAGAGAATTCCCACAGTTGGTGATACAAGTGGAGGTATATGTTCTAGACTTAATATCGAGGTGTTAGATCCCACAATCATGGGGTCAAATATGAGACAAATTTACGGTGTTAGTCCACTAAATGAAACTATACAAGAAAGTCCAGGAAAATATCATATTATTAAAGAAGGACGCTTTCCAGGATCTATTACAGATTGGATTGGTGGTCAAGTTGCTTTCCTTAGTGATGATGAAACAGCAGTGGTTCCTAGTAATGCTAGATTTGTTTCTAATCCAGGTATACGTACTGACAGTGATGGTAATGAATTTGGTTATATTCAAATTGATCAGAGTATTCGATCAATTTCAGATCCAGAATCCATCGGAACACAAATTTCAGGTATAACTTTATATTCTAGAGCAGTTAATTCAAACGGGGGAAAACTACCAACAAGATCAAAACTTTATAATTTTAATCCATTTCCTCTTTATCTTGTTGGAAGATTAAAAGATAATGCAAAGATACATAACATAACAGTGAAAGAAACAATTGGATCTTTCCAAAGAACAATATCACCAGTTCTAGCAATTCCAAATGATGCAAATATATCAATTGATAATGCAGGTGGAAATACTGGTAATGTTGGTATTCCACCAACTAATTTTGAATCAATTGAGAGATTGTCTGGAGCAACTGTTGATGTTCAGAATGAACAAGCATTGAGAACTTCTGTCACAAAAGATACTTTCTTTATTGGTGCAAATGAAACTAAGTCTGTTGATATGAAAAAAGTATTTGGTATTGATCGAAATGTAATTACTCCAGACAATATGAATATTGAAGCATCATTTGTTCTTGCTAAAAAACTTGATGGTGATGCATCTAATAATACTGGAAATGTACAGATGAGTCTAAACTTTAAGGAACAATAATATGGCACTTCAAAATTCAAAAATATTTGGTTTAAATGTTTTAAGTTACCTAACTGATGTACAAAGTAAAACTGCTGCACTTCAAAATTTAGGTATCAATCCGTTTGATTTAGAAGTTATTCGAGGTTCAGCAGATGCAGGTATGTCTCGATATGATTGGGTTAGTTTTTCTCGTTTAAGTGTCCCATTAGTAAAAACTCTTGATAGATATCAAAATGAAGCATCGACTTATAATTCAATACTTTTAAAACGTGCAGGAACAGATCAAACATTATTTGGTAATTTGGATATTAATGGTTCATTAAGTGGTGGTGCGATTCGATATCGTTATCTTGAAGATGGAACTAATCAAATTAAAATTGCAGATATTTCGACATCAAGAATTAGTGCATGGAGTTCTGCTGCAAATCCTGTTCTACCAACATCTCCAATTTCTTATGGTGCACAAGTCGGTATTAATACTGGAGGTAAATTACAATTTGGAACACAGTCTGGAACGACTGGGCCAAGATTACAAACAACAATAGTTCCTGAAGAAAAAGAATTCATATCTGAAGTTCCTACTTCTGCAATCGAGTGTAATATCAATGGAGAAGTTGTAAAACTGTATGCGATGAAAGGAATACCTTTAATTTTTAAAGGATTTTTTAGAAATCTAAATGCTACAATAAATGTAAATTATAGTGGCATACCTGCAAGTTGGAAGATAGTAGAGACAGCAAATGAAAATCGATACGTAAATTTTCAAAATCAAGGAACTTCTGAGTCGAAAATTAGTTTTAGATCGGCAAGATCTAGGGAGAGATTTATAAAATTTTATTATAATCCAGCTTTGATTACAAAAATTAACATTACAAGTGCTAACATTGCATCTCTTCCGAATGTTTCATTATCTAGTTGTAATGAATTAAATTTTGCATACAATCAGTTGAAAACATTTCCCAACTTTGCTTTTGTTGCACCTAATCTACAAACTCTTTCTATCATGAGAAATCCTTTTTATCTTAGTGATATTGAGGCAGAAAGAACACTTAATAATACTGCAAGTGCAAATGCAATTTTTAATAAAATCAAAACTTCTACTAACAGTTTAAGAACATTAAATATGGAGGGAACTTTTTATGGAACTATAGTAAGACATATTATTCCTGAGAAATTACCAAATTTAGTATCTTTTAATTGTGGTAGAGGTGGTGGAGCATATTTCCATCCTGATAGTGCAAGTTCAGATTCTTTCTGTCCAGATATACCATTGACGGTTACTAGTTATAATATTGGAAATAATGATTTTAGAAGTGTTACGAACACAAGTATCACAGGAAATTCAGACTATCCAAATAATTCTTACACATTTAAATCTGCACCTAACTTAACTTATTTAAATGTTGGTGGTAATTCTAGCCTAAGTGATACTGATAGTAATTATACTTTGGCAAGTGGTTCTAAGTTGATTGAGATAAATTATAGTAGTACAAATCTTGCGATCCCAAGTGGACTAGATGGATCCAACACATTAACGAAGTATAGTCATTCTTATGGAAGAACTTTGACAGGAACTAGAGGTTTATTTAAAGCTGGAAATGTGTATGCATTTAATGGTTGTGTTAATCTTGGCACTATTGGTCTTTATGCGGCTCAGTTAGATGGTTCAAGATTTCCAAGATTTACAAATGTTAATTTAACAGATTTGGATTTGAGATATACAAATATAACTGGTGGTAGACCTGACGGTGATGAAACTAAAGTTATTCACTCAACTACATTTGATCAGTGTGCAAAATTAACAAATTTATATATTGATTCTGGATCTCTTTTAAATGGAAAAGAAATAGCGACTGATGCATTCACACAAAATCCAAGTCTTTACTATCTTTGGTATCGTTCTTACGGTAGAACAGGTGGAACATTTCCTGATCTTTCAACTAATGAAAACTTGACATATATTTGGATGCAACAAAATGCTTTCACTGGATCAATTCCAAGTTTCTTGACAAATAGAAATTTACACTACATTAATTTAACTCAGAACAATTTTGATGGTTCTATTCCTACATTTAAAAACTTAAATAATCTTAGATATATTTTCATTCAGAATAATCAATTGACTACAATTTCAGAACCAGAAAGTGGACTTACTAATTTGTGGTATTATTATGCTCATAACAATAATATATCTGGACAAATTCCAGATTTTTCAAATTGCACTGCTCTAAGATATTTGACTCTATATAATAATTCTTTTACTGCATACAAGTCTGGAGCATTTGCTAAATTATATCGAATTAGATATATAGATTTATCAAACAATAATTTGACTCAACAAGCATTAGATAAAATTATAGATGATTTGTTTATTAATTGGAACGCAATTAAACGTGGTGGAGTGACTGTAAATTTAAGAGGTAATGGATCTCCATCAACGGAACAAAAAACACTTGCATCTTTGTTAGTTGGTAAGGGTTGGAGTATCACCATAGATGGAGGTTTAGAAGTATAGTAACATGGTAAGACAAAATCAAGGATATCGAAGAGACTTAAATTTATCTGAAGGTACAGATGATCTTAAAGTATGGAGTGCTTTAGGTGGTTCTGGAATATCAGACGATTTAAATCGTCTTCAAAATAATTTAAAAAATACATCAAAAGTTGGTTTTAATACTGTTGATGGGAGTGGATTTTTTACATTCGCACTTGATAGACCATTATCAGTAACCTCAATAAATTCTAAAGGATCAGAAAACTTTATTGCTGGTATATTATTAAGTAATACGGAGATTACTGTGACTTTGGAGAATCCATATCATTTAAAATTTGGTGATTTAATTACTATTGATAATATAACTGGTGTTGGATCAACAATTTTAAATAATAGTTTTGCAGTCGAAAATGTATTGGAAGGATTTACTACTTTTACTTGTACAAAAGTAGGAGTCGCATATACGAGCACAAATGAAAATTTATCTGGATCTTTTCTAACTTTGAATGCAAGTGATACATTTGCATTTACTAAAGATGATGTCGTTGGTGTTAATACAAGTGTTACTATTGAGGTAAAAGACTCATCTAACAATGTTATTGGTGTTAATACTTTATCACCAAATGTAGATTATTATGTTACTGAATCGGATGGATTTACTAAATTTAAATTGTCAACAAGACCATCTACAAATGTTCTTGGTGTAAATGTAATAAACATCACATCAAATCAGATAGGTGTATCAACTGTTGTTAGTCCAGATAATTTTACATTTATCAGAAAGGATCCAGTACATCAAACTCAAATTTTAAATTATGTTACACCAATTAATCAAGATGATGATTTTTCTTGGTTAGGTGGAGTTGGTATCAATACTGCTAGTGATACAACTCAAGCAAATATTGAGAATGCTCAGTTTTTCATGAATAGAAAGTATAGAGGAGATAAAAGTACTACTACCAGTGAAGAACTTAAATTTGAAGGAGGTATTGTTCTAAATGATCCTGCTCAGTACAATAGTGGTGCATCTGCAGTCTTAGAAGGTGGCAGAGCTGGAGTTTATATTGGAGATACTCGTGCATTCTCAACAGATAATAATCCTTGGGAAGAGATAGGAAATGATGATGGAACTGGAACTTTACAAACGGAAAGTACAAGTGTTTCGATTGGTGATCTTACATTCTTAGATCAAACTAGTGGGCCTATAATCATAGAGGGGATTGCTAGTGACATAACCACTATTTCTCCAGAAGTAAATGCATCAAGTTTCACACATAAATTACCCATACAAGTAAAGGATCCTGATGGTAACACTGAAACTTATTTTTTACTATTAGATAATGACTAAAACCAAAATCAACTTTTAATTCCAAAAAAGGTCGAAAAAAAATTTCGGCAAAATTTCAGTGAAAACCTCTTTTAAGGATTTGGTTCTACATATCCTAATATTTTAAATGGTAATGTGGATAAAGGTGTTTGAATATCAATTTTTCGATTAACTGGAGAAGTTGGAGATGCAGTTGTTATTTTACTAGTGCCAGTAGGAAAAGTGGCAGATAATTGATCGAATACAATATTTCCTGCATTAAACTTCAAATTTGGTCTTTCATTCAGAACTGTTTCTAATCCTTCTTCTGTTGCGTTAAATGGAGGAGATGTATCTGTAGGAGGACAACATAATTGACGATCATCATTATTACTGGTTGCAGTAAACTGTGAATTATCAGTCATTGCCCTTCTCAGACCTCTTCCTTGGTCATCCTGAATAGTGATTATTTTATTACTTGGATCTATACTTTGAATTGTGGTGTTTGGCCAAAAATTAAATCCTTGAATATTCCAATTATTTTGAATGATAGAGGTATCATCAACAGTAATTTGTTTTGTGTCTATGGCAAGAGTTGTTCCACTTGTATTTGCAACTAAACATTTTACACTTGGAGATCCATCAAGTCTATCGCAAAAAATTTGTAGAGTATTATCCTTCAGTCCTCGTGATTGATAGAAGAATACGTCTTCATTTGCACCTGTGCTAACACTTGCACTAAGAGTTATTTGAGTTGGTTCAACATTAGTTACTTTTTTATAACTGCTGATATTTGAAGAAATTGCAATCATACCTTTTTGAATATCGGTATGAGTCGTAGTTGCATTTGGTGAGTTTGCTCTAAAAGAGAATCCACTTGCTGCATTAATTGTTGTTGAACCACCATTTGAATTAACACGAACTCTTTTTACAAATCCACGATGATCTATAAAAGTTAAACTAGATGAACTGGTACCAGTAGCAACTTGATCTAAAACAATAAATTGATTAATGAAAACATCAATCACTCTTGCACCGTCTGGTATATTAGTTCCAAAAACATAATTTCCAACTTCGATTCCAGATGTGGTGTTACTACTAGAATCAAAACCACCGACTATTGCTGAACCATTAGTCAAAGTTACAGTTTTTGCTCCACCAGCTTTTGTAATTTGTGCCAGAGTAGATTTAACTTTATATGTGATATCTACTTTTTTTGATGATTTTAATTTTACATAATTATTGGACAAAGTTCGACTTCCAATCCCTTCTACATTCGAACCTCCGAAAAGAACAGATTGATCATAATAATCATTAAACTCACCTTTTACTGAATCGCTAAAATCATAATCTAAAGAATATAATTTATTAAATCTCAGTTGACCATCTTCACTCATATTTGATTCTCTATAATTTATGTCTACAGATCTAGAGATTCTAGCAGTATTAACTGATTTTGGGTGAAAATATCTAAATCTAACTCGGTATCTTTGATACGCAGTTAGAACATGAGTCTGAATAGAGGATCTGACATTACTACCAATATCTCTAGAAAATGTAACAGATGTGGATCCTGTACTTTCAATTGGATTCCCATCAGGATTTTCAAGAGTTATTTCTCCGTTCAATCTATTAGAACCTGAAACTTTTGAACCTACTCTAATTCCAGTTCCACTTACAGACATACCAATACCAACATGCTTTACGGTATTAGTCGGCACCACTACAATTTCAGTTCCTGATTTGGTTCCATTAACCGTTGTTGTAATACCAACTCTTGCATACTCCGTATATGTTGACCCACCACCAACATAACCATCTTTTTCAAAATCTGCAGTAAAGTAACCAGTAGAACTAACATTTAAATTGAGGTTTCCTGTCACTGAAGGAATATAAAATCCTTCCCATTTAACACCCACATTTGATTTTACTGATTGTGGATGAATTTTTCCAGTATATTCAAAATTTCCTTGCTCCCAAAAATTATCACTTATGATTGCACCTTCTGTTGTGATACCTGTAAATATTTGCCCAGATGTAGTATTTTCAAAATCAGATATACCTACTCCATAATTAAAATCTGAATCAGTATCAAAATTTATTTGATCATTTTGATAATAATTTGCTGTTAATCCATTTCCACCATTAAATCTAGGTTCTCCTGCAAATGCTGTAAATTTATCAAGACGATTTTGATAAGTAATTCTTGGATCAAATTCTGTATTTGAACCATTCGGAGTTGTAAATTCAACCGCACTATTAACTATTCCTTTATATTCATCGTTATCTAATCCTTGAGAAAATAAATTTCTAATTGCATCTAAATCAGAACTAACAAAAGTTTCACCACCAATAGGTGCTAGTGAATCAAGTATATTATCTAATGATTCTACAGGACTTGATATATCTGAAAGATTATTATTTCTTCTGATACCAATTCTTTTGTATACTTTAAATACCATTTATAGTTTCTAGTTATTTATTAATAATAAGTTACGTCATAAGCATCACTACCAGCTGCACCTGCAGATAATCCCATAATTGTCATCGTGACATTTATAGTCGATCCATTTTGATAACTGTTACCTGAGTTGTCTGGTATTACTTGGAAGAAGTGATGATCAGTAGAGGAAGAAATATTGACATTAATTCCGTCGCCAGTTAGTCTTCCACCAGGATTATTTACATCAGTCGCTGTACTAGCACCATAATAACAGTGGAATTTTTTATGTCGAACAGCACCAGAACCACCAGCAGAAAAACCAACATATACATCACCAATAAAACAACCTTCTCTATTTCTAAGTTTTATCATATTATATGTTGTTCCATCACAAGTTAAACTTTTTGTGTGGGAAACCATTATCATACCTTGACCTTTTGTATCTGAGTCCGAAACACAAATACTTCTCTTCACCATCAATCCAAGAGTATTAGGACTGCCACCCGATGCTTGTGCCTCACATTGGTTTACTGGTGCTGTACCAGTAGAAACAAAGGTGGTTCCATTCGCAGTGATTTCCATCCTTTTTAGTCCACTAGTTGCAAATACCATCTCTGTATTTTCTCTATGCCAGATATGTGCAATATTACTACTATTCAATCCAATTGATAATCCATCAGTATTGGCAGTAGCACCAGAGGCAGTTGAAGTCATTTGTAACCAACAAGATCCACTATGAGGATTATGAATCATTAGACGATTATAATCTGATGTTCCAGCTAAGTTATGTGATATACCAAGTCTTCCATTTCCGTCAATGCGAAGTCTTTCATCAGATTCAGTAACCATATTAGCATTACCTTCAGCGTTAACACAGAATATTAAATCTCCTCGTCCATAACTAGTTGTTCTTATAAAAGCAAGTGATGCTTTAGTGTAATCAGGAGACGCAGCAGCACCTAATCCAATTCCAGTTATATCACCTGGATTTCCAGAACCATAATTATATACATTTAATAAGTTTAAGTTTTTATTTGTTCCATTTTGGCTTGTTTGACCGTATATACTTAATCTACAATAATCTAAATCATTATTTGTATTATAAGTATCTCCAATATTAACTCGGCCATTTGAATTGATGTGAAGTTTTTCAGTAAAACTTATAGCAGCATCAGAAGATCCAGCAGCAGCAGTGTACCAAATATGCTGACCTTGGTATTGAGTGTAAAGAGTACTCATATCATTTGATACGTGTTTATAACCACTATTATAGTAAGCATTTTGCATCATATGGAATCCATTACCAGACTCACCCCATAGATTATTCTCCTGTGCTCCTACATTAACTACATTACCCAAACTCCAAGTTTTTTGTGCATGATTACCCAATGACACTACATTATGTGATATTCTGACTCTAGGTGTATTTCCATTTGTACAGAAAACAAAATCATCATCAGAATGTTGATATCTTATAACTCCTCTTTTATCCACATCTGTTCCATCAGGTACTCCATCTGCAAAGTATATTGAACCATAATGACTTGTTCCACTGCGAATTGTCATTCCAGTATGACCACCTGTTGCAATTGTCAAATCATCTGCCATATCAGTACCAACACCAACCCCGTTGTGTCCAATAACAACTTGACCATGATTTGTGATACGCATTTTTTCATATGGAGTTCCCTGATTATCTCCAGTGACCTTGAATATAAGTCTACCTGGCATATCACTGCCAGAACTAGGAGTTCCATCTACATTTGCACTTATCTCTGCTGCAGCTCTGAAGTTAGTACCATCACCACCAACAAAAGTAAGATTACCTAAATTGTCACCAGATTGAACAAGTCCATTTCCACCTCTTCCGTGTCCTAAGAATAAGAATGATCCACCGCCATCATTTCCATCACGATTTAAGAATATTGATGATGCACTAACTGATGTTGATTCAATTTGTATTTTAGGAGTACGAGATCCCAAAACAGTGGAATGTGAATCTGTGATACCCATCAAGATGGTGCCACCCTCATCGATACGTAAATGCTCTTGAAGTTGTTGTGAACTATGTGGAGAGGTATGGAAAGTTATTTGACCATCATCTTTGTTTGTTCCATCTGCACCAGAATGGAATTTAATTGCTGCAATATTACCACCAGTATTTTTTGCAATGATATTTCCTAAATCAGCATTTGCACCTCTGTCTGCCGAGAAAATTAAATTTCTTGATGTGTTAGTTGGTGATCCAATTTGTACATTACCTACAACATTTAATTTTTGTGCTGGTGTCGCACTTCCGATGCCAACTGAACCACCATACAGACAAGCTACTAAATCTCTGTTATTTGAACACAAATCCAAATATCCACCATTTACCAATATTCCACATTGACCAGCACCAGTATTCGTAGAAACCGTTAAATCATAACCACCAACATGCTCAAGGTATATTTTAGTATCAGAACCTTTTACATGAAGTGCTTGTGCTACAGATCCACTACTAAAGTCACCAATACCAAATTTTCCATCAGACGCAATACGAGCTCTTTCATTAGATCCATTTACCAAAAATCGAAGTGGTTGTGAAGTTGAAGTTACTTGAATGATACCAGCTCCATTACTGTTACCAAAATTAACTTGACTATTTGTAGACTCGAATCTTGTATATAAACCACCACTAGCACTATATAAGTGATGCATTACTTGGGGGTCAGCAGTTCCGATACCAACTTTACCATCACCAGTTATTCTTGCAACTTCAGTTGATCCACCACGGAAAATTACATCACGATTATTATTAGTAGTGTCAAAATATAAATTACCGTTAGTTGCATTTATTTGTGCCGATACTAAGGTATCAGTATCTGTTAATCTAATTATTGGACTTGAGTTGTATATGTGAAGTGCTTGAGTTGGATTATCAGTTCCGATACCCAAACCAGTTGTTGTGAGACGCATTCTCTCATAGTCACCACTTGAACCACCAATCCACCAAATATGTTTTCCACTAGTATTTGTAAGAATATATTGTGCTAGTTCATTCGACCCACCATTATTTGCCAATTTAAAAGTGTTTGCCTTAGTATCTTTATGATAAACATTAATTTCTGCTCCTTTACCACCACCACCATCAATACCCAAATATCCATTACCATCAGTTAAAACAGTAAAATCACCAATCGGAGTTGCAGTTGCGATACCGACTGCACCACTAGAATTAATTATAAATCTATCAACACTATTAGTAGTATCATTTACGGTAAAAGACCCATTAATATTTTGTACAGCAAAGTCGGAATCATTATTAGTATCTACGAGAAATAGTTGTGGGGCTATATTAGAAATAGTGATATTTGTATTTGCTTGTATATTTCCACTTGCGACTATACTTCCTGAAACCGACACGCCCCCTGAATATGTCGCTAATTTTTCATCATTAGAATGATATAATTTTGCAGTATTAGAAGCACCTGTAAAATATCTGTTGCCAGCAACAGTTTGTATCTCTACATCAGCACCTCTAATGATAAGACTACCTGTTCCACTCTCATTAATATATGAATTGTTTCCGTCATGATATACAGAAAGATCTGGAGAACTTGCAGTATTTCCTATTTTTAGGTGTTTATTATCAGGTATGAATATTCCTTCTCTAAATGTACCAAGACCAACTGAATCTACATTCTTTACATCTTCATAAGTAAGTGTTCCACCAATTGATACGTTACCATTAAAAGTTGCATCACCAGAAAAAGTAGGATTTCCACCTATGTTACCAACAAAACTAGTGGCAGTAATTATACCTGCAGAGTGTATATTATGTGTTTGTAACTGTGCTAGGGTATGAATTCCAGCCCCAACAACTTTCGTGAACGCCATATAACTTTGACTTTTTTACTATTTAGTGTATAATATATAATATACCTGTTAGTATTTAACCATGATGGAACCTGATAAGATGTTAGAACAGTTGAAGGAGAAAGAAGAAGTTATAAAAAATGAATTAATTGAGTTAGAGCAAATATTTGTTGCAAAAAAAGAACAATATTTAAAAATATTAGGTGCAATTGAAGCATTAGAAGCACTTGATCCATCAGT
>CENR01073725.1_pt1 | contig 13605 bp, 13 predicted proteins | sample 530181 | NCBI WGS metagenome assembly CENR01 (sample SAMEA2619677, study PRJEB7988) | marine metagenome | biome: marine biome (ENVO:00000447); feature: surface water layer (ENVO:00002042); material: "saline water (ENVO:00002010), including plankton (ENVO:xxxxxxxx)" | depth 5 m | reverse complement strand
AAATAAAAGCGGCCTCACAGCCGAACCTTACAGCGAATGGTTTACTGAAAGTCAAACAAGCCACAGGCTGGACTCAACTGCAATAGACAGCTTACAACCCTTGTTGAACGATGTGAAAATCAGCGTTTTTATGGGCACCTGGTGTGAAGACAGCCAACGGGAAGTACCTGCATTGTATAAAATTCTGGATGCGACCAATTTCGACACTAAAGATCTTAGCCTGGTAGCGGTATCACACGATAAAGACACCCCCAACGGACTAGAAAGAGGGCACCAAATCGAGTACGTACCTACGATAATTTTTATAAAAAACGGAGATACTTTAAACCGAATAGTAGAGTACGCCCACGGAACCCTGGAACAGGATATGCTTACAATTTTAAAAGGCGAAGCCTACAGTCCTGCTTATTCAGAATAACATATTTAAACACTGTTATTTCAGTATACGATTCCTTTAGAGGAAATCGTAGGGGTTTAGGTATGAAAAGTGGTCTGAAAGATCAAAATTGAGTACTCAAAAATCTCCCATCGGTAATCCCCTATTTTCTTTGTATTTTTGCCCTTCAAACCAAAAACAATGAACGAAACGCTAGCCATTGCGGTAGATTTTGACGGCACCATTGTAGAAGACGCGTACCCTAAGATAGGAAAAGAGCAACTCTTTGCTTTCGACACTCTTAAAAAGCTACAGGAAAAAGGACACCGATTGATCCTTTGGACCTACAGACATGGCCGTGCGCTTGATGAAGCCGTTGCTTTTTGTAAAGAAAACGGAATTACCTTCTACGCCGTAAATAAAAGCTTCCCGGAAGAAGAATTTGACGAAAAATACAGCCGAAAAATAAATGCAGATCTATTTATAGACGACCGGAATATTGGTGGTCTAGTAGGCTGGGGAGAAATCTATCAAACATTATTGGGTGAAACTGCACCAGCAACACCTAAAAAGAAAAAAGGCTGGTTTGGACTCTAAAAAAAAGTGCCGTGTTAGCCACTACCTACCTTTTAACTAGCCACGTTATATAAAAAGCAAAAACATACATGATCATACCCAAAACAACCGAAGAACTCTCCTTAATGAAAGAAGCCGCTCATGTGGTTTCAAAAACATTGGGAATGCTTGCCAAAGAAGTGAAACCGGGGATTACAACAAACAAGTTAAACGATATGGCCGAAGCTTTTATCCGTGAACAGGATGCCGTTCCCGGATTTTTAGGGTTATACGATTGTCCCTCCACGTTGCTTACCAGCGTAAATGAAGCAGTAGTACACGGTCTACCAACAGATATTCCTCTAAAAGAAGGAGATATTGTAGCCATCGATTGCGGTGCCATAAAGCATGGTTTCTATGGGGATCATGCCTATACTTTTGAGGTGGGTGAAGTAGCTCCGGAAACCAAGAAACTATTGGAGGTAACCAAAAATTCACTGTATTTAGGAATTAAAGAATTTAAAAATGGAAACCGTGTAGGAGACATTGGGTATGCCATTCAAAAGTATTGTGAATCGCATGGATATGGTGTAGTGAGAGAATTGGTAGGACACGGGTTAGGAACCAAATTACACGAAGACCCGGAAATCCCGAACTACGGGAAACGAGGTCGTGGAAAGAAATTTATTGAAGGTATGACCATTGCCATCGAGCCTATGATTAATTTAGGAACACACCGTATTAACCAGTTAAAAGATGGGTGGACCATTGTAACACGTGATGGAAAACCAAGTGCTCATTTTGAACACGATGTGGCGTTAGTAGACGGGAAACCAAAGCTGCTTTCAACATTTGATTATGTGTATGAAGCTCTGGGAATTGTGAGTGATGAGGAGGATGAGTTTAGACACGAATTTATCTAACACCAACTTCACGAATTAAGCTATTGCGCAGAGATACACAGAGGAGCGCTGAGACACACAGAGAAATATGGATGCTAAATTAACAGAAGTCATCATTGGAGCTGCTATTGAGGTGCATCGTATTTTAGGGCCTGGACTATTAGAATCTGCGTATCAGGAATGTCTTTATTTTGAATTGAAGAAAGCAGGACTTTTAGTTGAAAAACAAAAGGCGTTACCTATTGTTTATAAAGATATTAAGCTGGATCACGGGTATCGAATTGATCTTTTAGTTGAAAACAAAGTCGTTATAGAACTAAAAACAGTCGAAGCATTTACCGATGTGCACGAAGCACAAATTCTCACATATTTAAAACTGGGTGATTATCCTGTTGGATTATTAATTAACTTTCACACCAAACTATTAAAATCTGGTCTCCGAAGATTCGTAAACACTAATTAGGGTCTCCGTGAATCTCTGCGCTTCTCCGTGAGACTCCGCGTAATAATATTTAATTTTGAACAAACTATTCAAATACTTCTTAAACCTATTCCCAAGGACGCTCCTCATTCGTTTGAGTTATGTGATTCGTCCATTGGTAGCATTTTTTTTAAGAGGAAATAAATATACCGATCCTATTGACGGGAATTCGTACCGTAAGTTTCTACCATATGGCTACGAGAAAGTGCGAGAAAACGTGTTGGCTCCCGGGACACTCTCATTAGAAAGACATCGCCTATTCTGGTTGTACCTTACCCACGAAACTTCTTTTTTTATTGAAAATACCCGGGTGCTCCATTTTGCTCCGGAACAAGCTTTTTTAAAACGTTTCAGAAAATTAAAAAATATATCTTACACCACTACAGACCTCAACTCGCCTATTGCCGATGTAAAAGCAGACATTTGCAGCCTTCCTTTTGAAGATAATAGTTACGACTTTATCATTTGCAATCACGTCCTGGAACACATCCCGGACGACACTAAAGCAATGCAGGAACTATACAGAGTTCTGGCCCCAAACGGCACCGCTATCCTCCAAGTTCCTTACGACCGAACCCGGGAAACTACCTTTGAAGACCACACCATTACAGACCCAAAAAAACGCGCAGCTATCTTTGGACAATATGACCATGTGCGTGTATACGGAATGGATTATTTCGACACATTGAAATCGGTTGGGTTTAGTGTTGAGGCAGTAGATTATACTGCTCAACTTTCAGAAAAAGAAATTGAAAAATACAGATTGCCAAAAGGAGAATTACTCCCCGTCTGCAGGAAGCTTGGGTAACACCAGTTGCTTATTAAACCCATTTGTAATAAACCGGCCTACTTCCTCCCCATTCTTTACTGAAGAAGTATGATAGGTTAAAAACGCTTCGATACCGTTAGTTGCTGCAAGTACTTTTTTTGAACGTTCTAATCCCATTGCCATAAACGCTGTTGCATATGCATCTGCCAGACCGCACGTAGGTGCCAGAACGGTCGCGCTGGTTACATTGCTCTCTTCGGCTAACCCAGTTAAGGGGTTTATGGTATGTACATATTTTTGCCCTGTACGTGGATTAATTCTGAATTTCCGATAATTCCCCGAGGAAGCCAATGCACCATTTTCCAGTCGAACGGTTGCCAGATAAGTTCGGTTCTCCAATTCTGAATCTATCGCTTCTATTCCCGCGGTCCAAAATTGTTCTTTGGTCAGGTTCTTTCCTTTTGCCAGTAACTCACCGCCCAGTTCAATAATATAATCTGAAACCCCCTGAGCCTCTAAATAGTCGCCTATCTTATCAATTCCGTAGCCTTTTGCCACAGCATTAAAGTCAAAATAAATTTCAGGATATTTTTTCTTTATGGTTCCGTTTTCCAATAATTTCACTTTTCTGAAACCTACAAACGTACGCAGGGAGTCTAAAACGATGCTATCTAGTACAGTAACGGGATTGGTATCTCCAAAACCATATGCATTTCTAAGAATTCCTACCGTAGGATCAAAATAACCTTCAGAACTGAGGTAGACAGTTTCAGAAATAGCATACACTTCTTTAAAAATTTCATCCACAACTACCGTTGTATCACCTTGGTTAATTTTTGAAATATCGCTTTCAGGAATATAGGTATTCACCGATTTATTAACCAAAGCCAAAACAGAATCCACTCCCTTCTGCGCATCAAATTCAGCTTCAGAGAAATATTGAATGCTGTACGTAGTTCCAAAGGCAGCCCCTTGTAACACCCTTGCTTCCGGTGGTCTTTCGGTACAAGAAAAAAGTAAAAAAGTGATAGACAGTAGCAACAGTGCTTTTTTCATAATTATGGTATTTCCTGTAATCCGTTATACACCATCGTATAATCTTCATCTTTTAGAACTGGTTTTGCATAATCTGTTCCATGGCCTAACCCCACCCCTGCATAAAAGGTTTTTGCTTCAAATTTATCGGCATGATCTTTTATGGTTTGCATAAATACAGGGTCGAACACGTTGGCATCCTTCGGGTAGTGTACAGCACGAACGATCACAAAATGAAGTTTTTTATTTTTTAAAGCTACAAACTGTGGGTCACGTTTCAGCTTTGAGTTAACGCCCAGGAATTCGAATCCGTTAGATTCCAGTTCCTTGCCTACGATGTTCATAGCTAGGTTATGCAGTTCTTGTTCGGTAAGAGGTAGTGCCATTAGTGAAAGCGGACAAATTTGGTTTGATCAAAATAATAGGTGGGAATTTCCAGATACGCATCCAACGCTAATTGATACTAGGGACTGATTGCAGTATCATTTAAGTTTTTAAGAACGTGAACGCTTTGTGCCGGTGTATTTCCCTGCGCTAAAATAAACAAAATTTCGCCGTTGGCGTGGGTAGCTTTGTCTACAATCATAACAATATGCCCGGGAAACCCTGGTTTAATGACCATATCCCCCACTTCCAGATCTTCAACTTTAGTGCGCTTTATGAGCTCGTCGTAGAGCGATTGGGTGCCTGCGTACGTATAAATCAGATTCAGGTACTTATAAAAATTTTCTTCGGAATGATTTGGAGAAGCTGTTTTACTGAAGGATACTGTATTGCCGTCAATTTTAGGACGATACCCTTCTGCGTATGTAGTCCAGGTGCAGTGATGTCCTGAAGTAAAGTTGAAGCCTATTTCACTTTTTCGGTTTTGTTCCCATAAATATTCAGCCCGCAGCCTTATAAGTGCATCGGCACATTGCTGGAGACCATTTGAGGGTACAGGAACTTCTAAGATCCCTACATGACCCTGCTGATACACATATTCCTGCCCATCATAATTTATAATTTTAGCATCGAAAGGCTTTAAAGCATACTGCTGTATATAGTTTGAAAAAGACCCAGCAGGATAGGTTGTCCTTTTAAAATTTTCCGGCACTAAAATTCTTTTGGAAATTGTAGCTCCATCTTTCTTAATGTAATTAGGGGTAATCACATAACTCAACGCAACATTTTTCACCACCTTTCCTTTCTTTGTAAAGAACAACACGGCAAGTAACCCTACGACAAAAATTAAAAAAACAATCTTTTTCATCTCTATTTAAAACTAAAATTAAGAGATAATAGTATTGACACATAAAAAAACCGTTCTTCGGGGATGAAAAACGGTTTAACTATTTTAAATTTAATTTATGGAGTTGCAGCACCTTCAGCAAGATTTTGCAAGGCATTTGTAATTTGTAGTAGAACAGTATCTGCTCCTGTAATAGAGTGCCGTTGTTTTAAAAACTCAGGATCGTTATAGGAGATCATCACCTGGCCGTCACTATTTTCCCAAACCAACATTTTTTGTGGCAAATCCAGTGCTGTAGTTTGCATGTTTTGCATTAGGGGTGTTCCTAAAGCAGGGTTTCCAAAAACAATAATTCTGCTAGGAAGTAAATCTAACCCAACAGAGTTGGCATTCTCCTGATGGTTCAATTGTGCCATAATAGTTAGGTTATCATTGTTTTCTATGCTCGACCTAAGTTTAGTGTAGGTAGTTGCAAAATCGTTTTCACTTTCTACCGTAAGAACTCCATCGTTTAACCCAATAGCAGTGGCAGGTCTTTCTGTTACTGTCCCATCTGTAGCAATAACAGCAAAATTACTAAGTGCATTTTCTATTTGTGCCAGACCCCCTGCGTCTTCCACACCGTGACGAGCTACCAGATAGTCTGTCCCGTTGTAACTCACTAAAACCGATCCGGTTTCATCTTCATATACCAAAATTTTTTGTGGTAAGTCCAATCCGGCTTGCGGATTTAACTGCATTATAGGAGTTCCAAGACTGGGGTTTCCAAAGAGTACCAGACGGGTATTTCTAAGTTCTAAACCAGCAGACTGAGCATTGGCTGTATGATCTACTTCTGCTACAATGGTAATATTCTGATTTGCTTCCAGAGTAGTTAATAAGGTTGTATACGTTTCGGCAAAGGTGTTGTTACTTGCTACAAAAGCAGCTCCCGGAGTAGTAGGGATGAGAGTCTGAGCATTTGTTCCATCATCATTCTTACATGAACATAAGAGAAGTATCGTTAGTATAAAAATTATTTTTTTCATACCGATAAAGATAAATGTTGGCGAACACCAGGGATACGTAATTAGCATCTATTAACACCTGACTGCTAAGTAATTGTTAAGATGGAGATCCAACGCTTTCAGCTTAAATAATGTTGTGATTCTTAGCTTTTTGTACGGCTTCAATCTTACTGTGTACTTGTAGTTTTTTGTAGATATTTTCAATGTGTTTTCGTACGGTACTTGGAGAGAGAAACAAGTTTTCTGCAATGGCCGTGTAGCTTAACCCTTTACTGAGTTGCTCTAACACCTCAACTTCTCTTTTGGAGAGCGAAATTTCCTCTTGATCTCTGGGGTTTTGAATGTCTATAGGGTTTCTAAGTAGTTTTAATGTTTTTAAAGCGATAGAGGGATTCATAGCAGCACCCCCATTTAAAGTTTCGTGTATACCGTTGTACAGGTCTTTAGGGTTTATCTCTTTCAGTAAATAGCCATCTGCGCCTGCTTTTATAGCGTTGAAGATGTTTTCATCGTTATCGAATGCGGTAAGCATGATAATTTTAAGTTGCGGATATTTCTGTTTTACAATCTGGGTGGTTTCAATACCGTTTAGAACGGGCATTTCAATATCCATTAAAATCACGTCAAGATGGTGGCTTTCCTCAAGTCTTGACAGTAGTTCACTGCCGTTGGTTGCTGTGTGCTTTATAGCAATATCTTCAAAGAAGGATAATTTTTCCTTAATAGCGTGAATTAAGAAAGTGTTGTCGTCTACTATAGCTACACGTACATTCATAATGCGTTGGTTAATTAGTTGTTTAAAGATAGGCAAATAGGCTAACAATTGGTATTGCTCACAGCCTGTTTGTGAACGAAACAAAAAATTGTCTTCTCTTAGGTAAGGTCAATTTCATGTTGTACGTGCAAGGCTTCATTTAGGTTTTGTTTTATAAAATTATAGTGGTTCAAATAGGTATTTCGTAACTGTACCTGCTTTTTATTTTTTTTAATCTGCTTCATACATAGCCTAACTGATTGTATATGTAGCTGTTGTTCTTTTTTATTCTGAAAATAAAATACCAGAACACTTACAATACACAGAAAAAACACAGCAAACAGTATGAGTATCTGAATTATAGTCATAGTAAATGAATACAAGTAAACTTACATACTTTTTACCGTGCGCCCTATACGGCAATTGCCGTAGTTTTAAAAAACAACTGTAATTATGGTTCCTTTATGCTCTTCAGAAACAATGGTAGCCACACCCTTTATATCCTTAGTACGTTTTCTAATATTGGCCAACCCATTCCCTGCTTCAATAGTCGCTTCATTAAAACCAACACCATCATCTTCAATCTGAATTTTTAGCTGTTGCGTTTGAGATCCTGCTTTTTCCTGCTCTGGTATTTCATCAGTCTTTTTTAGGTGTACTGAAATATGTTTTGCATTGGCATACTTTAGTGAATTGTTTACTGCTTCCTGAATAATACGGTACATGTTCATGCCCTGAACCGATGTGAATGTCTTTTCTGAAACCTCTTCCCCCACGTTAAAAACAAACGACACCCCATCTGTTGCCTTCCCTGCTTTCTCAATAAAATTGGCGATACGTACCTGAAGGTCTTCTGAAGTAATTGTAGTTTTATTCATCGCCCAAATGGTGTCCCGAAGTTCATAGATGGTCTGTGTGGTAAATTCGCTAATATAGCCCAGTCTTTGGGTTACTTTTTCGTTGCTTCCTTCCAGAGCATATTTTAGATTATCTATGGAAGAGGTTACAAATGTAAGCTGCGAGCCAATGTTATCGTGTAGGTCTCTTGAAATGCGTAATCGTTGTTCTTGTAATTTGTTTTGTGTTTCAATTTTGGACAAGGCACTTTGCAACTCGGCCTCTTTTTTAAGCTGGTTATTTTTTAATTTTTGTTGGTTATAGAAAAGATAGCCCAGTAAACCCAGTAAGAGTGCCAAGCCAAAACCACCATAGATCAAGGTGTTTTTTCTACGGACTTCAAGATCCTTTTCAGCCAGTTGGGCGCGCTGTTGCAGAATTTGATTTTCTTTTTTTTCAGTTTCGTATTTTGTTTCTAATTCTTCTATAGCTTTAGCTTTTGTTTCGTCCAGAATAGAATCGTTTATTGCAATATATTTTCGGAGATAATCAGCTTCAACAGAGGGTTTTTCCTCATCTTTGGCTAATTCTGCCAGAGAACTGTAGGCTTCTTTGCTAGAGAGTTTTAATTTGTTTTCTTCGGCATACTGCAGCCCTTCTTCCAAATAGCGTTTTGCCAGCGCATATCGCTTTTGCAACCGTAAATTTTCCCCGTATGAGGTATATGAATGTGCCAACCCTTTTTTATCTCCAATCGCCTCTCTCACAGTTATAGATTGCTGAAAGAAATCGTCTGCCTTTTCGAAATCTGGTATTTTAGTGTATGCCAACGCAATGTTTGCAAGATTTGATGCCTCCAGAATTCTGTCTCCCAGATCTTTGCTTATATCCAGTGCTTTTTGATAGATTTCGATGGCTTCCGGGTACTTTTGCTGATAATCAAAAATAGCCCCTACGTTGTTATACCCCTGTTGTAACCCACTTATATTTCCTAGCTGTTCTTGTTCGTCCAATGCTTTGAGAAGGTACTCTGTAGCTTTGTCATAATTCTGAAGGTAATAATGTACTACCCCAATATTGTTATAGCTTTGCGCAATGCCAGTTCTATTCTTTAGATTTTCTTCGGCCCGTAAGGCTGAAAAAAGCACCTGCAAGGCTTTTTGATAATCTCCTTTTCTAATATCTACCATCCCAATATTGTTGTACACAATAGCACGGCCTTTATCTGAATTGGTTTTATCGATGATCTTTAAGGCGTTGTTGTAGTGCACCATAGCACTATCGTACAAGGTTTTGCGTTCGTAATAATTGCCTAGCGCATTCAGGTTCATCCACTCGCCTTTTGGGAAGTTTAGTTTTCGGGCAAGTCTTAATCCTTCCAGGGAGAACCCTTTAGCACTATCCAGCGCTGTTACATTATAATGTCCTGCAATTTTTTGGTATAGAATAACTTTGGTAGTGTCCGAAGAGGTTTGGACTAATGCGGTTAACAAACTATCTATGTTTTTCACCGTTTCCTGAGCAGTATTAATAGTTGCAACTAAAAAAAAGGATAAAAGGATAAATTTTTTCATACTGCATTGATTAACAGATACATTCAAATGTAAACAAAAACACATACTGAACCCAACAAACCTACTTTTATACCTATGTACATTTAGACGCTTTATACCGATCGTCTCGCTTATTTTTTTCAGGCTTTATGTTCAATGGTATCTTAGAGGGTATAGCGCATTCTAAAGTACTGTTTTAAAAAAATACCCCATAGTATCATGGGGTATCTTCACTATAAAAATAGAACTCCTCAACTCTATTTTCGAAATATAACTTGGTTAGTTATTACTTTTTAAGATCGTATGCAAAAATTGAATTGTTGTCTGCCTTGTAATACAAAATTCCACCAATATCATCTACCTGGTATTCTGGCTTTTTATCCTTGAGTACAATCTCTTTTTCTTTTGCCCCTGTGTCTTTATTTATTTTCACAAGTCCAATGCCGTCGTCTAATTTAGTTAAGATAAACTGTGCATTTGCTGTGGCTGCTGTTGCCTTAAAACGTTTCAACATCTCTGAAACTGAAGCCCCGCTAGCCGCCGCCAGCCCTCCAGCCAGTTCTGCATCTCTGTCTGCTTGCGAATCGTATTTTGCAATTCTATTTCGTATGGAGGAGTTTGCTGCAACCACACTTCCTGTTGCTGAAGCAACTGCTGCAACTCCTGCTAAAATGGCTCCAAAAGCACTTTTACCGGGAGCTCTATAATATTCCTGCCATGTGGGTTTTCCTTCCCAGTCCAGCATTGCGAGGTTTTGGTCACTTGTTAATAAAATTCCACCGTTACGTATCGCTACACTGGTGGGCGCTTCTTTTCCGTCAAATTTGGTTTTTGCAAAATCACTTACCTTTCCGCTTGCAGCGTCAACAGCATACAATTGTTCGTCTGCGCTAATTAAATAGCGGTTATTTTTTCTGTCGAATGTAGACGATATTGCATCTGCTCTTTTATACTTTAGCGGTTTGTCCCATACCTTTTCACCTGTGTTCATATTTACAATATTGGCATCTTCAGAAGTAATATAAATTAAGCCCTGATCTGTTTCGGCCATCGTCAGAATATTTTCTCCTGTTTTTAAAGGTTTTTTGAAGAGTGTTTTACCATCGTAGGACACTTTATTAATTCCGCCCTCTTGAATTCCAAAGAGAATACCATCCTCCATAATATAAAAATGCTGCACATACCCTTTCGTTTTTGGCGCTTTGTCCCACAAGTCTTCTCCGTTGGCAGCACTTAACATTGCGATCTTAGATTCCGAAGCTCCCGCAAACACACTTTTCCCTTCGTTGTATGTGTTACTTACTATCGCTAAGCCTTGCGGTAAAATTTCGAAATTGGTTATCACTCCTTTTACTTTTACATTATCCTTCCATAATTCTTCCCCATTGGTACCTATTTTATTGATTTCGGTTTTGGAAAAATTATCATTAACATCAAATGCATAAATATCTTTTTCGTCTGCGCTGGCAGTTAACCAATTCACGTCTTTAATCTTAGCACTCCATAAGGTTTCCCCTGTTTGCGCTTTTTTTGCATACAAGCCTTTAGTCGTTGGTAATACAAGGCTGTTTTTAAGTAATAGTGGAGTTCCTGTCATGACCGCTGTAGGGTCAAATGTTCCTCCTTTTCCAGCCATGTCAAACTTGTAATCTTCTTGTCCAGTGTTAAGGTCATATACCGCAACCTGAGCAGCAAAATCTTCTTTGGAAGTGCGTTGCCCAGTTACAACAAGTTTATTTTGAGGCATCATAACGTCACAGGTGTAGACAGATTTCCAACCATTGCCTTCTGTAGTAAATAAGGTTTTACCAGAGATATAATCTATCACAGACTTCTTTGAAGTAATGCCCGCAAATCCTCCCTGAGAAACAATTACATAAGGTGCATTGGGCACATATAATAGCTCCTCGGGTTTTACACGTCCGTACTCAGTAAAATTGAACAAAAGGTCGTTGCTACCCGGTTTTATCCCCACTAAACCGTCGTTGGTAGCAACGACCATTGTTCCGCCTTGTGTCAAGGTCATTTCGTTAATTTTTGCACCAGTATCATATCTATAATCCGGTGTTTCGGCTTTTTGAGCCAGGGCTACACTTCCTAGTAATAGGACACATAGCAATGTATTGATTGTTGTTGAAATTTTCATAGTATAAGGTTTTTACAAATTGATACTGTAAAGATGCAACTTGCTTTAGGGCAATTCAATAGGGCAATTGACGTATTCTTTTTGGTTGTTAGTTGGCAGACGGTAGGACGCAACTAAAGTTGCTGTAGTGCACGGGCTGCTAAAGCTCGCCCTAAATTATAAACTGGTATGTTATTCACCTTCAGGAAATCGGAAAGAAAGTATTTTGTTTAGTTTATAAATTAATTTCATTTTAAAAATAGTATATAGGGGTTGCTGAGTGATTTTGCTTTTTCAAAATCGTATGGCAGCAAAAAACCGGAAGAAGAACATACAGTTCTGCTCCCGGCTCCACGTAAAAACCTCATTATTGAGATTTTTCTTAAATGTTATTGTTTATTGATTAGTTACCTCGATGTTAAACTCACCATTAGTTACTTCTTTAATATCTGAAGCATCATCTAAATTGATAGCGGTAAATTCAAAAGTACCTTTTGCAATATTCCCATCGAAACTGGAAACATTTACCTCACCATTTACAGATTGTGCATCCCCTACAGTTGAATAAATTATAGCGCTCATAGGATCGTTAATGTCGGTTAGAATTGTATAAGTTCCAATATTTACAAAACTCAGATCATAAGTACCTTCCCCATCAAACCCTTGGATTATCATTTGTAAGTTTTCAGAGTCTGCTGTACCTCCTGAAATTGCCAGAGCCTGAGAAGCGCCACTTCCAGATAGCTGTGCAGTTATACCAAAAGTTGCTGAATAAGATGCACCACCTACGTTGGCAGTAAGTGTTCCTGTACCACCCTGCGGATCATCTCCACCGTCATCATCTTTTTTACAAGATACTATTGCCAGACTCATTACAAGTACAAGCATTACATTTTTTAAAGTTTTCATAATTAAAGGTTTTTAAGTTTATGGTACAAAGATGCGTGATACGACAAGGGCAATCAATAGGGCAATTGACGTATAAATGATTTTACGACATACGATTTACGAAGTACGAGCTAGAAAATAGAACTATGAAAAACGAAATTTAGAAATATAGTTGAGGTGTGAGGTTTGTTTTTCTAAAAATTCACAAAAGGCAATGCTTTTTTCACCTTCTCAATTTTCTGCTGCAAGTCTTGCTGAAACTTTAAATGCCCATCACTGTTAGGATTAAAAGCACGGTGCTGCAGTCCTTTTTGAATGGTATCTACCTCTTTTTGCAGTTGCTCCGTTTTGTTAGCGATCCAAACCAGTTTAAATTTCTCCCAGATATAGTGTACCGCTGTAGCGTTAGGGTGTACCATATCTTCCCCGTAAAACCGATAGTCTCGTAGCTCGTCCATCATAAGTTCGTAGGAAGGAAAATAATACGTTTGTAAATTGCTGATTGTAACTAGCTGATTTTTGAACTGATGGATACCAGAAATTAAGTGTGATTTGCTTTGAGTATTTTCCACAAAACCATCCTTTAGATGTCGCACGGGCGAAACAGTAGTAATAATTTTTACTGAAGTATTTACTTCTGAAATCATCGAAACTGTTCTCTCTAAACTTGCTGAAATTTCTTGAACTGAAAGTAATTCCTTTTTAAATTCTTTCTGTGGAATTTTATGACAGTTTGCAACCACAGTATCTGAAGCTATGTACCGATACACCCAGGCTGTTCCATAGGTGAAGATGATATGTGATGCTTTTGTTAGATAGCTTGAAAATTGCTCCAGAAGTTCATTCAGTAACATTACCATGTCGCTCTTTGTCGCTGCAGTAATGGAAGAATGTGCTTCAAAACTAAACCACTGTCCGTCACGTTCAAACACATCGGCATCAGTAAACTGCAACTTAGTAACTGCACGTTTCACCAGGTTCTGTAGTGCCAGAGGATGAAATACGATCCCAAAAGGATTCTGTAAATTCTGAAACTTAAAATAATCCAGCTTCCCCCCTATATTTTCCGTAAAACAAGACCCTAACAACAAC
>CENR01001996.1_pt1 | contig 13707 bp, 14 predicted proteins | sample 530181 | NCBI WGS metagenome assembly CENR01 (sample SAMEA2619677, study PRJEB7988) | marine metagenome | biome: marine biome (ENVO:00000447); feature: surface water layer (ENVO:00002042); material: "saline water (ENVO:00002010), including plankton (ENVO:xxxxxxxx)" | depth 5 m | reverse complement strand
AGTATACATACTTAATATATCGGCAATGACCGTAAGCACTTTTGATGTCTTGGAAGATAGTCTAAAAATTTTACTGCTTGTGGTGTCGATTGGGTATACTGTTCAAAAGTGGTGGGAGGTTAAAAAGAAAAATAAATAACTAAAAGTTATAACTTTAGGGCATTATAATAACCCATGAAGTATTTTAATTACAGCGAGTTTGATAGTCCTGACGTACAAGGTAGCGGTCAGCTAATGGATAAAAGTTTGCTTTTGATGTTAGATGAAGCTAGGGATAAGTTTGACAAGCCTATACACATAAACAGCGGATTTAGAACACCTGCACACAACGAAGCTGTTGGGGGTAAAATGCCTGATGAAAATGGTAACGGTGGTAGCAGCCACCTCAAGGGGTTGGCGGTAGACATATCGTGTAACAATAGCTCTGATAGATTTGATTTAATTAACTGCCTTTTAGACGTGGGTTTTTGCAGAATAGGTATAGCTAATACTTTTATACACGCTGATATAGACTTCGATAAAGCACAGGGCGTAATTTGGACATACTAATGAAAAAGATATTTCAAGCCATTACAGGTGGTTTACTAAAGGACATTGGTAAAGTAATAGATAATCTCCACACGAGTGACGAAGAGCGCTTAGAAGCTAAGCAAAAACTTCAGGAGCTGCTTGAGCAAGCTGACAAGGAAGCACAGGACCAAGTGACGGAGCGTTGGAAGTACGATATGCAATCAGACTCGTTCTTATCAAAAAATATCAGACCCCTTGTTTTGGTTTTTCTAACCACTGTGTTTACCCTACTGGCTTTTACCGATGGTAACATAGGTGGGTTTAGTGTACAGGAACAATATGTGCCAATTTTCCAGAGCCTTCTTATAACGGTTTATGGAGCTTATTTTGTGGGCAGAACTTGGGAAAAGGGAAGGAAAAAATGATTATATTTGCTTAAAATTTAATACAATGAAAAAAATAGAACAATCAGAATTAGACCAAATCACAAAAGTAAACTCAAAGTTTGCTGAGATTAAAGAAACAATAGCTAACATTGAAATTCAAAAGCACCATTTGCTTAATGAGCTATCAGCCTTGCAGGTTGAGTTTAAATCTCTGGAAGATGAACTTGTAGAAAAGTACGGTGATAATGTTCTTATAGACATTAGAACAGGGGAGATAAAAGAAAATGTCGAAAATAAGTAACCAAACAACGTATTCATCAGTAACACCTCAGGGTGTTGATTATGTAATAGGAACTGATGTAAGTGATTTAGACTCAACTAAAACATTTGAGTTTTCTAACATAGCATCTTATGTAAAGACTACTTTTGATTTAGCTGTTACAAATGTTCTTAGCGGATTCTCTACAAGCAATCAAGAGCCCAGCGGTTTAGACATCGCACTTCAAGTTGAATTTGGTGCAGCTCAAAATACAGGTAGCGACCCTGTTATGCTTGCAGCTGATGGGACTATTACTTTTAATCAGACAGGTTTGTATCTGATTAACGGGTTTGCAAACTTTGAAAGACAGGGCTCCTCTGGAGGTGTTTCTGTTACAGCATGGAGAGCTTTATTGGATGGCTCTCAGATTGGTGTAACAAAAGCTGTTGACTTATCCGGAACAGGAATTATGTTTCCTTATGAGTTGACAGTTCCCATAACAATAGAAACAGCAGGAACTGTGCTTACCTATGAGGTTATGAGAGATAGCTCAGGAGTTGATGCTGGAGGATTGTATATACACACAATTCTTGGCGGATGGAGCAATGTACCATCTGCTTCTATTGATATATTTAAAGTAGGTATTTAAAATTTAATAAAATGGATATAAGAAAGATATCCATAGGACCTGACTATAAGTCGGGTGCTATGCATTATATAGTGGGTCAAAAAATATTAAATGATAGCCACACAATACATCTTATTCAGCAAGATAAAGAAGGTGTAAAGGTTTGGATTGAAAGAGATAATGAAATTTATCTCTGGAAAAAGTTTAATACCAATATGCCTTTATCAATAGAGTATAATATAAACTTTGAATGAAGTCGCCATTTTATTTTATTGTTGAGCCTGTTGGGGGTAGGCGGTATAATAATGTAAAGAAGATAGGTGATATTGATTTTATCACAAGTACTTCACAGGAAGACCATAAAGCATCAAACAGATATGCAAAAGTTATTGAGTGTCCGTCAGGATACAGCGGCCCTATAAGTCCAGGGGATATACTTGTTGTTCATCATAATGTATTTAAGATATACTATGACATGCAGGGGAAAGAGAGAAGCGGTTTTAGCTTCTTAAAAGACAACACATTCTTTCTGGAAGAAAACCAATTTTACATGTATTACGACGGAAGTAAATGGAATACCATTGGTGACTATTGCTTTGTGTCTCCTGTTGATAATGATAATGATTTTGAGACTTATAGGTATAAACATCTTGTAGGAAAAATAAGACATAACAACAAGCAACTTGAAAATATAGGCGTGCGTGAGGGGGACATGATATCTTTCACACCGCATAGCGAGTATGAGTTTAATGTTGACGGAGAGCTTTTATACAGAATGAAAGTTAACGATATAGCTATTCTTTATGGAAGTTAAAAAGCTCAAAGAAGATATCATAAAAGCTGGTGAGATGGCTGTCAAGGAACTAATCAAGGTTGCACAGGAAGGTATTATCAAGAAAGATTTTGATGACCTATCTCCTGAGCTTGCAGCGGATAGATTGAAAAACGCAGCGGCCACAAAGAAGCTGGCTATATTTGATGCGTTTGAGATTCTATCAAGGATTGAGAACGAAAGAAACATGCTCGAAGGAAAGAGCATAAATAAAAAAGAAACTAAACTAACTGGATTTGCAGAAAGACGGTCAAAATAAATTGTACGAGGAGCTTAGTGATTATGTGCCCAAGACTGTTATAACAAACAAGAATAGGGCTAAATCATGGAAGTATGGATATGACGACAAATATGATATGGTTGTTATATCTAAAAATGGTACAATAGATAGTGTTGTTTCTGTTAATGGATTAAAAATAGCTCTTCCAAAAAGACCAAGGAAAATACTGTCAAGACACAAACAAGATTCAGAACAATACTGGGAAGTTCAGCAATATCCAAAAGAGCTCAGCAGAATCAATACTATATTTCAGTGGCATGAGTCTGCTCAGGAGTTTAAGGATAAGTGGGTGGACTATATAGAAGAGGAATTTAACAGAAGAGATGACGGCCTTTGGTTTATGAATAACGGAAAGCCTACATATATGACTGGAACTCATTATATGTACTTGCAATGGACAAAAATTGATGTAGGGCATCCAGAGTTTCGTGAGGCTAATAGGATATTCTTTTTGTATTGGGAGGCTTGTAAGGCAGACACCAGGAGTTTTGGTATGATATACCTAAAGATACGGCGTTCAGGTTTTTCTTTTATGTCATCATCAGAATGTGTTAATACAGGAACTCTTGCAAAAGATGCGAGAGTTGGCATACTATCTAAAACAGGTAGCGATGCCAAAAAGATGTTTACAGATAAGGTAGTGCCAATATCAAACAACTATCCATTCTTTTTTAAACCTATACAGGATGGTATGGATAAGCCAAAAACAGAACTTGCTTATCGTGTCCCTGCATCTAAGATTACAAAGAAGAATATGAACTCTGTTTCTGATATAGTCTTTGAGGGGTTAGACACTACTATTGACTGGAAAAATACTGGAGACAACTCTTATGACGGTGAGAAACTATTGCTTCTTGTACATGATGAGAGCGGCAAATGGGATAAGCCGGATAATATTTTGAACAATTGGCGTGTAACAAAAACTTGCCTTAGATTGGGTAGAAGAATTATAGGTAAATGTTTGATGGGCTCTACTTCAAATGCTTTAGATAAAGGAGGCAAAAACTTTAAAAAACTTTATTACGACTCAGACATTTCTAAAAGAAACGCTAACGGACAAACAAAAAGCGGTATGTATAGTTTGTTTATTCCGATGGAATGGAATATGGAAGGCTTTATAGATATATACGGAATGCCCGTGTTTTATACTCCCGAAAAACCAAAAGTAGATGCTTACGGCGAATACATAAACCAAGGAGCTTTGGATTATTGGGAGAATGAGGTTGACAGCTTGAAGAATGACCCTGATGCTTTGAACGAATTTTATAGGCAGTTTCCTAGGACTGAGTCGCATGCCTTTAGAGACGAGACCAAGTCTTCAATATTTAATCTAACAAAGATATATCAGCAGATAGATTACAATGACAGCATTATAAAGGAAAAGTATTTAACGAAAGGCTCCTTCCATTGGAGAGATGGAGTTGAGGATTCTTCGGTGGTATGGACTCCCGACCCAAGGGGTAGGTTTTTAGTTTCTTGGATTCCAAGTAAAGATTTACAGAATAACATTGTAAACAAGAACGGGATGAAGTATCCAGGAAATGAGCATATAGGCTCATTCGGTTGTGACTCCTATGATATATCAGGAACAGTTGTAGGGCGTGGCTCTAACGGAGCTCTGCACGGACTCACTAAATTTAATATGGACAATGCGCCAAGCAATGAGTTTTTCTTGGAGTACATCGCAAGACCGCAAACCGCAGAGATATTTTTTGAGGAAGTTCTTATGGCCTGCGTATTTTATGGAATGCCTATACTTGTGGAGAATAATAAGCCAAGGCTTTTATATCATTTAAAAAACAGAGGGTACAGAGGCTTTTCTGTCAATAGGCCAGATAAGCACTATAATAAGCTCTCTAAGACAGAGAAAGAGATAGGAGGCATACCAAACTCATCCGAGGATGTAAAGCAGTCTCACGCATCAGCTATTGAATCATACATAGAAAAGTATGTGGGTATTGATATTAACGGTAGCTACAGGGACTCTGGAGATATGGGGGCTATGTACTTTACAAGAACGCTTGAAGACTGGGCTAAGTTTGATATAAATAACAGAACTAAATTTGACGCAGCCATTAGCTCTGGATTAGCAATTATGGCAAATCAAAAGAACAGATACACGCCCCAGAAAACACAGTCAAAAATAAACATTAAATTTGCAAGGTATAATAACAAGGGAGCTTATAGCCAGATAATAACATGAAAGAAGTAACTGTATCAATAAATAGCGCATCATTTCCAGACCAATTTGTAAGCGACTCTGAAAAGAAAAGTTTAGAGTTTGGACTTCAGGTGGGTCAGGCCATACAGTATGAGTGGTTTAGAAAAGGTGGAGGAGATTGCAAGTTTTATAGACAGTTAGATGATTTTCATAGATTAAGACTTTACTCTCGTGGCGAGCAGCCCATTGGAAAGTACAAGAATGAATTAGCAGTTGATGGCGATTTATCTTACCTAAACCTTGACTGGACTCCGATACCAATTATACCAAAGTTTGTAGACATAGTTGTCAACGGAATGTCTGATAGATTGTTTTCTATAACAACTTACGCACAAGATGCTATGTCTGCTGAAAAAAGAATAGCTTATCAGGACATGGTTGAAACTGATATGGTGTCTAGAGATTTTCTTGAGCAGATGGAGCGTGATTTTGGCATTGATGCTTTTGATACTCCTCAGGAGGAAGTTCCGGAAAGCAGCGAAGAGCTGGCTCTTCATATGCAGTTAAAGTATAAGCCCTCTATTGAGATTGCTCAAGAGCAAGGGATTAACACCGTGCTGGAAGAAAACCACTACAACGAAACAAGGAAGCGTGTAAATTACGATTTAACTACCATAGGTATAGGAGCTGTAAAGCATAGCTTTTTACCTGGAGCTGGAGTGAAAGTGGATTACGTTGACCCGGCTAATCTTGTGTACAGCTACACAGAAGACAATAATTTTAGAGATTGTTTTTACTGGGGAGAGATTAAGACCGTTCCCATTACAGAGCTTAGAAAGATAGACACTACATTAAGTAACGAGGATTTAGATAAGATATCTAAATACAGCCAGAGCTGGTATGACTACTATAATGTATCAAGATTTTATGAAAACTCTATGTTTAATAGAGACACAGCGACACTTCTTTATTTCAGCTATAAGACTGATAATACATTTGTATATAAAAAGAAGATTCTTGATAATGGCGGTGAACGGGTTATAGAGAAGGATGACACCTTTAATCCTCCACAGGAAATGATGGAGGAGGGTAATTTCAAGAAGGTAGAAAAAACTATTGAGGTATGGTATGAGGGCGTCATGGTTATGGGCACTAACATAATCCTTAAGTGGGAGCTTGCTAAGAACATGGTAAGACCTAAGTCTGCTTCTCAGCACGTATCATCTCCTTATGTCGTAAACGCTCCAAGGATGTATAAAGGTGTGATTGAATCTCTGGTTAGACGTATGATTACGTTTGCCGATTTGATTCAGATTACACACTTAAAGCTACAGCAGGTTATATCTAAAGTAGTTCCTGATGGTGTCTTTATTGATGCTGATGGACTCAATGAGGTTGACCTTGGCAACGGTGGTGTATACAACCCAGAAGATGCGTTAAGGCTTTACTTTCAGACAGGTTCTGTTATTGGGAGGAGCTACACACAGGACGGTGATTTTAATAACGCAAGAGTTCCTATTCAGCAGCTTACAAGTAGTTCAGGACAGGCAAAAATAGCCAGCCTTATTGGTGGTTACAATCATTATTTAAATATGCTTCGTGATGTAACTGGTCTAAATGAGGCCAGGGATGGAAGCAAGCCCGACTCAAACTCTCTTGTTGGATTACAAAAATTAGCTGCAGCTAATTCTAATACCGCAACAAAACACATACTAGAAGGTAGTATACAGATTACTAAAGCTTTAGCTGAAGGTCTTTCCTGCAGGATAGCGGATATACTTGAGTACTCTGAATTCAAGGAAGAGTTTGCCATGCAGATAGGTAAGTACAATGTATCTACGATTGAGGAGACTAAAGACTTATACTTGTATGACTTTGGAATATTCATTGAGCTTGCTCCTGATGAAGAAGAAAAAGCACAGCTTGAAGCAAACATACAAACCGCCCTGTCAAGAGACCAGATATACCTGGAAGATGCGATTGATATACGAGAGGTAAAAAACCTTAAGGTTGCGAACCAGCTTCTTAAGTTGAAGCGTAAAAAGAAAGAAGAGCTCGAGGTTCAGAAGCAAATGATGCAGCAACAGACTCAAGCCCAGATAAATCAACAATCACAATCTATGGCAGCTCAGTCAGCTATCGCTAAGATTGAGGCAGAAAAGCAATCTAAGATAGAGATTAAGCAGGCTGAGGTGGCTTTTGATATTGAGAAGCTATCAAATGAGGCTCAGCTTAAATCACAGCTTATGCAGCTTGAGTTCGATATGAACATGAGGCTTAAGGGTATTGAAGTAGAATCTTTAAAAACAAGAGAAGAGGGCAAAGAAAAGGCTAAGTCTGAAAGGATTAGCCAGCAAAACACACAGCAATCTAAGCTAATAGACCAGCGTAAAAACAATCTACCTCCTATGAGTTTTGAATCAAATGAGGATAGTTTAGATGGCTTTGACTTGGCAGAATTTGAGCCACGATAAGAGTATATTTTTTTAATTAACTTTGCATAAAATTTAATCAAATGTCAGAAATGAAAGTAAGGGTGCTTGATGACGCCTTAGAATCAAAATCTGTTCAGGAAGTTGAGCAAGAGCTGCTTAACAAACATGAACAAGAACAACAAAAGGGGACTGTTAATGAAAATGAAACAGTCCAGGGAAAAGAAACTACTACGGAAACTGCTGAAGGGCAGACCGTAGAGCAAAGTGAGCAAGAGAGCGAAGCTAAGGAGTTCACAGAAAAAGACGTTCTTTCATATATTAAGGATAGATACGACAGGGAGATTAACTCTGTAGAAGACTTGTTTCAAGCAAGGGCTGAAGCAGAAGAGCTTCCTGAGGATGTATCAGCTTTCTTAAAGTACAAGAAAGAAACTGGTAGAGGTATACAAGATTTCATGAGCCTTAATAAGGATTATGATTCCATGAACCCCGACCAGGTTTTGGCTGACTACTATTCTGTTACAGAAGGTGACCTTGACAAGGAAGACATCGACTATTTGCTAAACGAAAAGTTTACATACGATGAAGATGTTGACGAGGAAAACGAAATTAAGCAGAAACAGATAGCCAAAAAAAGAGAGCTTGCCAAAGCTAAGAAGTACTTCAATGATTTGAAGGAAACGTATAAGGTCCCCCTTGAGTCAAGCGGAGGCCTTGTTTCTGAAGATGAAAAGGAGAACTACGAAGCTTACAAGAAATATATCCAGGAGTCCAAGAGTATCGAAGAGGAAAACTTTAAGCGCTCTGAGTATTTCCAGAAGAAGACAGATGAGGTGTTCAATGATTTCAAAGGTTTTGATTTCAAGATTGGAGACCAAGATTTAGTTTACTTACCTGGTGATACCAAGGAGATTAAAGAGACTCAGTTAGATATCAATAACTTTATTTCTAAGTATTTAGATGATAATGGTATGATATCGGATGCTGCTGGATACCACAAATCTATTGCTGTTGCAATGAACCCTGATAAGTTCGCTAGATATTTCTATGAGCAAGGCCAGGCTAATGCTATTGACGATGTTGCTAAAAAATCAAAAAACATTGACATGAGTGTTAGACAAGCCCCTCAGGATATGAATAAATCAGGATTCAGCGTTAGAGCTTTGGATGATAGTAGTGGTAGAGGACTCAAAATAAAGAGTAATAAAAATAATTAACAAACGCTAAAAAAATAAAAAAATGGCTTTTACTATTACGCCGACAAGTACGGCATTACAACCATCTGCTGAGAAAAGAGCTACACACGACAACTATCTTGGTAACGATGCTTTTGTTTTCACGCAACAATACCTTCCTGATTTAATGGAGAAGGAATTTGAGCGCTATGGAAACCGCTCTGTATCTTCATTCCTTCGAATGGTAGGTGCTGAGATGCCTTCAAACTCTGACCTTATTAAATGGGCTGAGCAAGGAAGATTACATATTAAATATAAAAACTGTGCTGGTAAAGCTGGAACTGTTATTGGAGCTGACACTGCAACGATTGTAGTTAATGATGCTGATGCTCCTACTGCTGGAAAACTTCCTTTGAAAATTGGACAGACAGTTATGATTTCCGATAACACAGCTTCTTCTGTAAAGCAAAACAAAGCTATCATTACGGCAGTTAGTCCAACTGCTAATGAGTTTACCGTTGCTTTTTATGAAGGGGGTGGAGCTACTTTTGGTACAAGTGAGCAGTTGACTGTTTTTGTTTATGGTTCTGAATATCAAAAAGGAACTGATACAACTACACTTATCTCTGCAGAAGCTGAAGATAATATCTTTGAAAATAGTCCAATTATTATCAAAGATAAATATGAAGTTAACGGCTCTGATATGGCTCAAATTGGATGGATTGAAGTAACTACTGAAAATGGTGCAACTGGATACCTATGGTATATCAAGTCTGAGCATGAAACTCGCTTAAGATTTGAAGACTATATGGAGACTGCACTTGTTGAAGCTGTACCAGCTGAGGCTAACTCAGGAGTTATTGCTTTAGACAATACAGTTATTACTGGTAATAAAGGAACTGACGGACTTTTCCATCAAATTGAACAACGAGGAAATGTTGCACAGGGTACTTTAGATACACTTGCAGACTTTGACAATGTTGTTAAGCGTCTTGATAAAGAAGGTGCTATCGAGGAGAATGTTCTTTTCCTTAACCGTGAGTTGAGCTTTAGCATTGACGATATGTTGGCTGCTCAAAACTCTTATGGTCAGAATGGTACTTCTTATGGATTGTTTGACAATGATGAAGACATGGCTTTAAATCTTGGATTCTCCGGATTCCGTAGAGGTTATGATTTCTATAAGTCTGACTGGAAATATCTAAATGACGCTACTATGCGAGGTGGTATTGTTGCTGGAGCTATAAATGGGGTACTTGTACCTGCTGGTTCTACAACTGTTTATGACCAAGTTCTTGGTAAAAACGCAAAACGACCTTTCTTGCATGTTCGTTATAGAGCTTCTGAGACTGAAGACCGTAAGTACAAGACATGGGTGACTGGTTCTGCAGGTTCTGCAGGAATGAATTCATCTCTTGATGCAATGACAGTTAACTATTTAACTGAGCGTGCATTATGTGTTCTTGGTGCTAACAACTTCTTCTTATTCGAAGACTAATAATTCTATGGGGGAGGGAATTTCTCTCCCCCTTTTTTAACTTTAATTAAAATTTTAATACAATGGCAAAAAAACAAGCCGTCCTAACGGACAAAGTTTATAGATTGAAAAGAAGAATAACACCTCTTAGTTATATGATTCAATCTAAAAGTACTCGAAAAAAACCACTCCTTTATTTTGATGGACAAACCAATAGGGAGCTTCGGTATGCACGAAACCAAAAATCACCCTTCTTAGAAGAGCAAGATGGAAATGCGGTTCTTGAACCAATTATTTTTGAATCAGGATTATTATTTGTTCCTAAATCAAATCCAGTTCTTCAAGAGTTTTTGTCTTATCACCCTGGTAATGGTGGAGTTTTTGAAGTGGTTGACAATGAAAAAGACGCTTCGATTGAAGTGGAAGATTTAGACCATCAGCTTGAAGCTCAGATACAGGCTCGTGAATTAGGCTTAGAGCTTTCAGAGACTTTATGTAGAGTTTTACTTGGGGTAAACGTTGGCAAGATGACAAGTGCTGAAATAAAAAGAGACATTAGGTTGTTTGCAAAACAAAACCCAATTGAGTTTTTAGATGCACTTAACGACCCAATGTTAAAGATTCAAGATATCTGCTATAAGTTATTTGACGAAGGTCTTGTTTCTTTAAGAAACAGCAATCGTGATATTTACTACAACCTTAAGTCTAACAAGAAAAAGATTATGACCGTTCCTTTTGGAGAAGACCCAGCTTATATATTGGCATCATACTTTCAAACGGACGAGGGTATTGAGGTAATGAAGATACTTGAAACCAAGCTAGAAAAATTAGAAAATTAAAAGATTATATTTGTAGCTTAGTTTGCTTAAGATTTACATAAACACCATATAGACCTCTTTAGAAATGAAGGGGTCTTTTTTTTTGCTTATCTTTGTGTAAATTTTCAAGATGATAGATTCTGTAAGAACTACAGTGTTGGCTATAGCTAACAAGAACAACTTCGGATATATATCTCCAAATGATTTCAATCTGTATGCAAAGCAGGCGCAGCTTGATTTGTTTGAGGATTACTTTTATGAGTATAACGCACAGATTAGAAAAGAAAACCTAAGACAATCAGGCACAGGATATGCTGATATCACTAAAGGTCTTGAGGAGGTTATAGATTCTTTTTCTACAGTAGACACATTGACTCAATCTGTGGCCAACACATACAACCTTCCTGACGATTATTATTTAATGAACAGGATTATGTACGGAACTGCTGAGGTTGAAAGAGTTAGTCAGGCTAAGATTATCATGCTTACAAACTCTATGCTTACAGCTCCAAGCACAACATATCCAGCTTACGTTTTAAGTGGAAATGTCATCACTGTATATCCAGATACTATCACAGGGGCTACTGACGTTAGCGCTCAGTATATTAGATACCCTCAAGACCCTAAATGGACTTATGTAAATATAACAGACGGAGAGCCTGTGTTCGATGGAACTGCTGTTGATTATCAGGACTTTGAATTACCTAAATCTGATGAGCCTTCTATTGTAATGAAGATATTACAGTATGCAGGGGTGTCAATTAGAGAAGGAGACCTTGTTAGTTTTGGAAACAATGAGGAATTAAAAGAACAACAACAAGAACAATAAGATGGCTTATATATCTAATTTTAAATATTACGAAAATGACGGCTTAGGTCAGGGTGATGAGAACTGGGGTTCATACCAGTACGTTACCCTTGCTGACATCGTAAACAATTTTATGCTTATGTATGTTGGAAACCACGAGCTAATTAATAATATAGATAGGTATAAGGTCTTATTTCACGCAAAGAGGGCTATACAAGAGCTTAACTATGACGCTATGCGTGAGGTTAAGGTTCTTCAGCAATCTCTTGACGACCGAATAAGGCTTGTTCTTCCGAGTGATTATGTAAACTACGTTAGAATATCAATGTATGAAGACGGCAGCCTTAGACCCCTTGTTGAGAATATGCAGATTAACTACTCGAGAAGTTACTTGCAGGACCATGAGGCTAAAATATTATTTGACCAAAACGGTGACATACTTGAAGGAACTTCAGAGGTAGATTACAAAAGAATTAAAGGCCTGGATAAAAGCATGTATCTAGGAGAAGGATTAATGAACGGTTGCGAAGGATATTGTGACGATGGCCATTGGTACTTTGAAAGAGTAATAGGAGCTCGCTATGGCCTTAACACAGAGACAGCCAACATCAACCCTACATTCAGGATAGATAAGCGCACAGGCGTTATTAATTTTAGTTCTGAGATGTCAGGCAAAGAAGTTGTTATAGAGTATATATCCGATGGATTAGAAATGGGAAATGATTCTGAGGTAGTTGTAAATAAATTAGCTGAAGAATTTATATACGCATACACAAAGTATATGATACTCAGCACTAAGCTTGGAGTTCAGGAATATATTGTTAGAAGAGCTCAGAAAGAAAAGTCGGCTATGTATAGAAACGCAAAGCTTAGAATGAGTAACATTCATCCAAGCAGATTACTTATGAGTCTTAGGGGTCAAAATAAGTGGATAAAGTAGCATGATTACAAAAACTACATTTTTAAAAGGCATCATGAACAAGTCTGTTGATGAGCGCCTGTTGCCTCAGGGCGAATACATTGATGCTCTTAACGTTAGGGCTGGGTCTACTGAAGACACTGAGATAGGCGCTATTGAAAATACTAAGGGTAACGAGCTTTTAGTTTCTCTTCAATACAACGGTGAGCCTCTTTTAAATGCAAAGTGTATAGGGGCATATGAAGACGGAGCTAGAGAAACTATCTATTGGTTTGTTACAAGCTCTAACGTAGACATGATAGTGTCATATAACACCAATACACAGACAACTATAGAGCATGTAGTAAGCGTATCTGTTTTAAACTTTAGCGAGAAACACCTTATCAACTCTATTGATATGGTTGAAGACCTTTTGTTTTTTACAGACAACCATAATCCACCGAGAAAGATAAACATAAACCCAGGCTTGACTGTCGGTGAGGGAAGAAGATACCTTACTCCAGACCCCTCAACTGGTCTTGATAGACTTGAGGAGGATGATATATCTGTAATAGTAAAACCACCATTATCTCCCCCAACGGTTTTAACATCAAGAATATCTGAAAGGGGGAATTATTTGGAGGACAAGTTCATAACATTTGCATACAGATGGAGATATCTAGATGGCGAGTATAGCGCACTTTCCCCGTTTAGTGATGCTGCTTTTTTACCAAACTCATTTGGTATTAGCGTTGTTGATTATGTAAATATTGGGATGACAAACTCTAATAATGTAGCAAATGTAGGTTTTAATGGTGGGGATAAAAGAGTAAAAGAGATTCAGTTGTGCTTTAAAAGAAGCGATTCAAATAATGTATATGTTATAGATAACTTTAAAAAGGAGGACCTTGGTATATCTAACGGTGCTTCATATACAACTTTATTTGACAACAGTAAAATATATACGCTGCTACCTGCAGAAGAACTTTTTAGGCTATACGATAACGTTCCAAGATTTGCTCAAGCACAAACAATTATGG
>CENR01029562.1_pt1 | contig 14002 bp, 6 predicted proteins | sample 530181 | NCBI WGS metagenome assembly CENR01 (sample SAMEA2619677, study PRJEB7988) | marine metagenome | biome: marine biome (ENVO:00000447); feature: surface water layer (ENVO:00002042); material: "saline water (ENVO:00002010), including plankton (ENVO:xxxxxxxx)" | depth 5 m | reverse complement strand
GCAGCAGCAGATCGAGTCTTGCCTGTTCGGTTGCCTGCGATGATTGCACGCTCAGGGTTGTCAGCACCATAGTTGTGCCACTCAGCCTGCCAGTCGTAAGGCCCGCCCTCAGATCCCTCCGATGCAAGTCCGCCGTACTCACTCTGTATTCGAGTGGTCCGTCGTATCTGGTCGAGTTCTTCAACCAGGTCCAGTGCTTGTTGAAGAGCGTCTGTCATGCAATCTTAGAAATGAGGAGGTGTCCGTAAAACTTATTAGTGCTGAAAGTTGAACCTGATGTGCCACCATGACCAAAGCCAACGGTCACAAAGAAGTCTTGGGTGCCACTCGCAACAGACACAACTTCGTTAAACAACAACGCCTGTTGGTTGTGGAATTCAGTTGCACCGTTCACGGTGTTAATTGAATCGAGGGATTCTACTTTGACTGTCCCTCCCTCACTTACAACTTGATTGCTCAAAGTTGATGCGTCTGTGTGAAGAGAAGTAGTGAGGTAAGCCACAGGCCCACGGTTAGTAGACAAGCCGTTCGTGTTCTTGTGAGCCACGGCAAGTTGAACCGAGTATGTGCCAGCGGGCAGCGTAAACTTTTTACCCGTGGCATCCACGCTACCGCCAGTAATTCCTGAGTAGGAACCACTACCCGAAGCAAGTGGGGTCAAAGAGGAATACTTTACACCCGCACCCGTAACAGTCAAGTCTTGGTAGTTGAAATGAACTTTTGTTTGTGACCCGATGTTCGCAATCTGAGTGTCAACATACCCTTTAGTTGCAGCATCAGTGTCTAGGATTGGGGTTTGCACGCCAGAGATGAACGTGTTCGCCGTGCCACCACCAGACAAATCCATCTTGCCGTTGCTACCAGTTGAGGACAGAGACACAACAGGCAAAGCGTTGACGTAGAAGTTCAACGTGTCATTTGCTTGTGCGGCTCCACGGGTGGATCTAATACCAGTAGTCAACCCAACGGAGTCAGCCGCAGCAAACCGAATGTCGTGATCCTGTCCACTGGCACGGTTCGGCCCCATCACTGTCAACCCAGTGAAGTCTGCATCAGAGGACTCTGCAACGATGACGTTCGTACCAGATGGGAACGACGCAGCCGTGCCGGAGTCTCTAACGTGAATTGTTCCGCCTGCTGAGTTGCAGTCAACGTTGACCCCCACGCCGCCGCTTGCTGCCTTGATGTGACCAGCAGCAGGTAGTTGCAAGTCATCGCCGACGTTGACATCGGCTTGGAACGTGGCATCGCCTTGCACGTTCATTGTGCTGTTCAAGTCAGCAGCACCAGCGACCGTGATCGTTCCACCGGCTGTGATGTTGTTGTGCGTAACGTTATCGCTGGTCCCCAGAGAAATGTCGTCTCGGATCTGAGTAGGGGTCTTGAGAGCGTACGCATCATTAGCAACTGCAAGGATCTTGTCGTCGTCAGCCCCTCCTGAATCTGGGGTGGGAATGGTGACAGATGCACCACCCCCAGCCGTAGCACCCGCAACAGCAGCGTCCAACTGAGCCTTATTGACTGCATCGTTGTTGGCAACTCCTGTCGCCACATTCACGATCTTGGCAGCGGTACCGTCAATAGCAGCGTCGTAGGTCTGACCGTTGGTTGTATCAATACGCAACGCTTGTTGAGCGAATCCAGTTGCCTTGTCAATGGCATCCTCGATCCCCTCAACGTCCAGAACTTGACCTGTCGATGGGTCAAAGTCTTGCAGGCCGTCAACAATCCGAGTCACAACCACAGAGTCGGCATCAGCGAAATTGCCCGAGGTTCGGGTCAATCGACGCACCCCGCTGTCTCGACCGGCTCCCTCAAGACTAAATGCAGTGAAAGCACTGCCATTGACAGTCACTTTGATCTCTGCGTCAGCAAAGAACTTGAAGGGGAGATCCAGGCTGTTGGTGGACGAGCCGCTGATCGTGAATGTTTCTTGGAATTGATTACTGCTAAGTGTCATGATTGACTCCGATTATCTTCTACTACGGTCCCGTTGTCTACGGCTTCTGTCTGGTCTAGTTCTAGATGGAGCGGTAATTGCTGATGGTGCTTCAGTCTCATCGTCCTTGCCAAACTGTGCCTCGAAAATATCCCTGATTCGTAAGGCTTGGCTAGTAACGGCATACGCCACCTGACCAACTGGCCCTGCAAATGGTGCTGCGTGATAAACACCTTCCGCAAGTTCAAGAGCCGCCCCTGGAACATCTCCGTCTTGAATATCCTTCATTGCACGTTTAGGTGCAGCAGCAGCCTGAGTAATTCCACGCTCCACCGCTGACTGTCCATAGCCAGTTTTGGCAGACAAGGCAGTAAGCACTGGGTCAGTCAGAGGTACAACCGAAACCATTGACTTGAAGAAGTACGTCAACCTGTTAAGCAAAAATGCTCCGTAGTTACCCTTTGCCAAGTCCTTATCTCGGAAGGCATCGAAGAAGGTGCTGACAAACGAATACATGAGTTGTGCTTTGAGCAGCGACTTATACATACGTTTATTGGCATCAGCGTTTGCAGTCGTTGTAGATTCACGCGGTGGGGGTCGTTTGCCACGAGCCGCGTCAACACCAGCCTTCACGGCCTTGTCTTTACCCCGCTTCTTTTGTTTGTCAGTCAACTTGTCCAGTTGATCCTGCTCAAGTCTGTCGAACAGTTCTTCAACGCGAGCGTCAACAGTCATTTGCCTTCGTACTTCTTGTCCAGAATAAGCACTTTCAAGTTCACTCTTGATGGTTTGGTCAAATGCTGAGTCACGGAAGGATCGGAACATTTGCTCCATCTTGAGATAGAAACCGCCAAGACCTTTCGTTGTACGCCGCTCTCTTGCATAACCAGACAGGTGCAGCGGGTCGTACATCGGCTGCGTTGGCAAGATGTGTTCTACGCGGTTTCTCCAAGTTTGCGTCACCGGATCAATACGCAACACCTGGGCATATTCTTTCCGAATCGCTTCTGCTATTTCTTCTGGAGTGTTGTTTCGTGTGACACCGGCTGCTTCAAGAATGTCATCGACACGCTCAGTCATTGCTGGAGCCATATCAAAGCCAGCGTAGTTGATGATTGGCGTAACTGGGGCACCGGCTACAACCTCGTTGACCAGGGTACTTACATCAGCAATAGTCCAGTTCTCGCATGGCTCTAAGATTCCAATCGTTACCGCACAAGCGTCAGCAGTTTTGATGCCAAAGGTAAGTCCATTTTGTCGTGCCAACCCCTGGTCTGTTGCAGCCATTTCACTCGGTGCAAGTGCTGATGCAACCGAACGACCACCATCCCGAACACGCTGTCCGTAGAGGGGCACAAGTTCTTGAGCAAGATCGCTTAGAGGCTCATACTCAGCAGGAACAAAAGATACATCTGCCAAGCCGTCAAGTGCATCAACGCGGATAGCACCATGCAACCCTTTTGCCGTGTTGTTGGTAATGATGCCAAAAGCCTGACGAAGCACACCTGTTGAGGACACTCGGTACGGTGCAGGAATCATCGGTGCCGCAACATCAACAGAAGAAAGTTGGATGTATGGAATCTTAAAACTTCCGCCCAGAACAGCCACCGCTGTGCCACTTACGGCCTGCTGGATCGGCTCTCTTTCAACGTACTCTTGCAGCAACCGGCTTTGCATGTAGTCAAGAGTCTTCGTGTAGCCACTGAGGATGTCCTCAGCACCATAGAAGTTCTTAGCCACTTCTCGCATTTCTGGCGACTCAACCATTTCTCGGGCACGAGTCAGGGGCACGCCCAAGTTAGCCACAGTGTTTTGGAAAGCCATCTTCTTTTTGAAGTCTGCTTCCGACGATACACGAATGGATCTTGGACTGGACGAACGCAAGCCAATCACATCTGCAATAGAAGCGGGATCAGCATCGGGCGTGAAGAAAGAAAAGGTTTCGTTTTTGATAGCACCTTTATTGAACAAGCCATCCAAGTTGAGTTCCGTGGCTTGTGTGGTGCGTCTTGGGAAGAACTGACCGTGAACTGTTGACTGCGGAATGCGGCCTTCAACGGTTGCAAGGTGGTTGCTGAAATCAATAGCAGTCTGCGACTGGTTTGCTTGTGCGATCAAGAAGTCTGATCTGGCAAACGAATCAATGTTCAAAGTATCTTTGACATCAGCCATTGCTTCCGTGAGTTGCGTGAAGGTTGACTTGTTGAGCGTAAACGACTCAGCCTGGCGGGTTTCAAAATCAACCTTCTTGCCCCACAGTTGAGTAAGAGTCTGAGGGTCACGCAAACTGGTGTAAAGAACAACAACTTCCTCAGCAGTCATCTTAGTGCCGCCAACAGTAAACAACGTCGATGGGGTTTTACCGTTGTTGCCTGCAATTGAATACGACGCGAGATTGTCTGCGATGCCAGTTTGTATGTCGTTTTGCTTAAAGGCGTTATTGAAAGCCAAGTCGTTGGCGGTGTACCGACTGTAGCCCTCGCTGATGTTGTACCAGCCGACTCGGTAGGTTTCGGTGTTTGTGCCGCCGCTCAACGCAAAAAGTCGCGTGTCTCCACGCATACCTGTAATACGATGTTTACGCAGGGCATCTGACTTTGCTCCAACGTACGGAGCGTTGGTTCGGAACTTGCCCAAGCCCTTGTTGCTGAATGTCCTTCCAAACGCATCCCTGATCTTTTCCAGGGTTGTAGGCTCTTGCAGAACCCCGCCGTGATCTCTTTCGATTTGTTGCAACACACCCAGTCCAGCAGCGGCCTCGACCTCAGCAACAGACTCAACAACAGTCATCACACGCTCAGTCCTAGCAGCGATCTCTTTGTCTTTCGCAAAGAAGTTTGCACGCTGATTGATGTCCGTCAATTTGGCGTTCAACAGGTCTAAGGAGTCGCCTGTACGTGCAAGGGTGGGGCCGTCAGCGTCAGGAGTCAGCATGTCTGCGACTGTGTTTTCTGACACACCCAGTTGCCTGACAAGTTCATCACGTGTGGCAATCTCAAGCCCATCACCTACGTCTTTGAGGATCTTGTTGATCTTCTTACGATTGGTGCTACTTACAGGCTGTGCAGCCAGTGGAGTGTCCAGTTCGCCGAGCAGTTGTTGAACTTCAGCCTGCAACTCAACCGGCATAGCCTCATAACCACTTCGAGTTTTCTCTAGGGTTTTGTCAAGAGACTTGACCGATTCTGCTTGCAAGTCTCCAAGATCACGAGATCCTTCAATGCCACCCACAGAAGCAGCACGCTCATCGCGTCTTTTGCTCAACTCACGTGAGATGTCTGCAACAGACTCGCCACGCTCACGAGATTCCAGTGCAAACTCAAGAGCCAACTGTGCTTCCGTTGGCGTGACCTCAACGCCCGTAACACTGTTGATGATGCTTTGCAGATCAGATGTGCCTTCCACTGTGCTGGCCGCAAGCAACTGTTCAGCAGTCATCGCGGATCTAGCACCTGCCACTGGCAGTTTAAAGTTGCCATCTGCATCAATTAGTTGGGTGTCAAACTTCTCTGCCAACTCCTGAATACGACGATACCGCTCAGTGTGGTTCTTACCCTCAGAGACAAGACGCTGTGGGTCAGTTCGTCCGAAGTCACCCTTTTCAAAGTTGAACAAGGGTCGGGCAGCGTGCATCCCCATCGTTGCACGACCAGCAGGGAACAACACCGTGCCATCTTTCATGGTCACGACTTCGCCCTTTTTGCCCATGATGTGTGTGATTACATCAGCCACACCCAACAAGTCAGTTTTAACTCTGCCGCTAAGATCACCTCGTTGTGCCTTTGTTAGTGTTTCATTCAACAGTTGCCGACGCTGCCTTGGTGTAAGTTGTTCAATGCCTGCCATCGAGTCCACGGCCTGCTGTGTCCGAGCAGCAAAGTCGCCGGTGTATCTAAGGAAGGCAGTTTGCTGTGAGACAAAATCCTTTTGTGAAATTTCTCCGGCATCTCTCAGCCGTCGTAACTCATCGAGATGCTTGAGGTCTTGCTTCCTCTTGAGTCGTGCAGATCGGCGGGCAGAAGCGTTCGAGTGTGTACGAAATGCGGCACCAAACAATCCAGCGGCAAGCATGTCCTCGCCACCCAGTCGGTTTCCTAGTCTTTCAAAGTACGAGCGATTGCGTGATTCAATCCCTGACGCTGTGAGGTCGGACATGATGCTGATCCAGGCTTCCTCTGCTGCTGCCTGTCCAATGGTCAATCCAATCATGCCACCAGCACCAATTACAGCCTCACGGCCTGCCTCAACGATTGCACGACGGCTACCGGACTCAACCGCACCAGCAACGCTACGAGCCGCCTGTGCTTCAAACCCTCGCACGGTAGATGCTCGTAGTGCAGCAGCGTACTCGGCACGTGCCGCTTTCGTTGCACCTCCACCGAGAACCTTGGGAATCGCAAGTAGGACGCCACCTTCAATAGCAGTCACATAGAAAGCACGAGCAGGATCGCCATGATCCTCAAGTTCATCACTCATGGTTCGAGTCAGTTCCGCAGTTCCGCGAATAGGAAATGAAGCAATCCAAGTTGGTAGATCAATACCGAGTGAAGTAATGTGTTCAGTTGCAATAGACAGGGTTCTGAGCGGAGTGTCCTCGTCAACTCGGCGGAGTTCATGCTCAAGTGCAAACTCAATTTGTCGCCTTTTCTCCTCTCGGTCCATGTCCAACTCTGCTGCGATTTGGTCAGCAAAGTTGCCATACTTGTAAGCATCCTCTGGGTTTTCAAACTTCGGACCGACTCCGCCAATCCTTTGAATGGTTGTTGACAGTCCTGCGTATGCAAGATCGCGGAGGTTATGCAACGCACCTACAGTGCCCCGCGTTGCACTTTGCAGTAGCGGATTTTCAAAGGCTTGGTCGTAGATTGGCCCGTCGCCAGCACCCGTAAGAGATCGCAACATGGCGGCATTACGAATACGTTGGTCACGCTCGTACTGCTCAGATGTAGGACGAGCCTGACCACGGAAGCCAGGCAGAGACATTCCCTGTTGCTCTAGCACGCTGTCTTGGACAGGATCGTTTTGGTTTGGCATTACGCCCATCAGTTTGTTCCCTCAAGAACTGGTCGGCCTGTCTGTGCCAATTGTCTTCGGACCTTACGAATAGATTCCAAATCCCACCCAACTCTGGCCAACTCACGTTCGACGTTTTGCTCAATCGTGTACCGAGGTGCATTTCGGAATTGCGATTGGGCAACTTCAAACGCCTTCATATAAAGGTCTTTACCTGCCACATACTCGCTGAGTCGGTTGGAAGTGTGGATGTCAACATCGTATTTCAATATGCCAAACGGTCCTTCTGACAACTCCACTGGCAGTTCGCTGTCTTTCAACTCGCCCAACTTCTCCTCGGCTTCCACAAGAGAAATGAAGCCATCCTCTGTGGCAGTGCTAATCGGAACAAGTTCTCCATTGACTCTGGTGTATTGCAAGAAGCCAACGTCGTTACCAGTGGTGTAGTCGGTGACAGGAACAAACACATCAGTAACAACGCCTGACCCATCCTTCTTTGTCTGGATGCCCCCAAACCTTGCAAAGATGTCAGCGTCACCCTCAGTTGACCAAGGCGTTTCTTTCGTACCGAAGAACCCAAAGAACTTGTCAACCGAGTTGTTTGCGTGACCCACAACATCAGCCAAGTCATCTGAGCCGATGGTTCTTTTCGACACAGGCTGAATGAAGATTTCGTTCAATCCCATGAAGGCCGGACCTGCTGATGCTGCGGTATCACCTTCAAGCACTGTGTCAACCAAATGGTGATCTGAAGCGAATCGAGCGAAGGCTCCGTTGACTGCTTGCGATGCAACCACATTATCGTCAGCCAATTCGTTGCCTGGTTGTGTTTTGATACGTGCTGCCTCTAACGCAACAACCGCATCAAAGTATCCTCTGTGATTTGTTATTGAACCAAAAGTAATTTTCTTGCCTGATCCTGATGCCATAGATCCATCTTGAGAAAAGACTTCAACACGCTCGTTGTTTGAATCCTGAAAAGGCAAATCAAACACCGCCCCAAAATACATTCGAGCGGCTCTTGTGTCTGCATCATCCGTATCCTCACCCACCTTCGCAAGCATTTGATCGTACAGAGATTCATCCGTCCCTCTGAATGCACCAATGGCAACAGATCCCGCAGCACGACCGCCAGGGCTGCTAATCAAAAGTCTGTCCATGTCTGCTTGCAAGTCGGGATGTTGTTTCGATACAGCAAGAAACTGGTAAACGTCACCAACATACAGTCCCGTTTGCGAGTCAGTTGCAGTTGCGAGCAAACTAGCCAACTGCGTAAGTTGCTCGGCGGAAAGTTCGTCACGTAGTTCAAAAAGTTCTGGGGTAACACCGGCACCAATACGAGCCAATTCTTGTGTCGTGTTTTCATCAAGGATCGGTACGTCTTGATTCAGGTTGATACCTACCCATGAAGCCAAATTGCCCCTGCCAATCTCCATGTCCCCAACGGCTTTACGCTCAGTCGGACTCATGGACGTAACAGAGTTAGACCTTTGCTCTAGGTTTGACCTGTTCCAAGAGGCTTTTGCTTCACCACCTTCCGCGACTGCGGTTTCACGAGCAGTGATTCTAGCCTCTGCGTTTGACTTGATTGTTTCCAGTTCGGTAGTTCCGTAGCCTTTAGCAGCCAACTTGTCAATCGTCTGAATTGTGTTTCTTAGAACTGTGACCTCGTTGTCTGACACGGTGCCATCGTCATCAACCTTGTTGACACGGTTGCGCAAAAGCGACTCTACTGGTTGAAGAGTTGTTTCTCGCTTAGGCACCGTGTTGCCTGTGGTTCTTGCACCGACCTCGATTCTATCCACGCTTCCAATAATCGAGTTTGCTGATTCTTGCGGAGTTGTGATTGCAATTGGTACAGGATTGCCGTCACTATCCGTCATTGCTCCTGATTGCATTGCTACTGACTTTTGTGCCGCAGTCAACAGGTTTTTGTTTTCTGCCGACAAAAGACTTTCATAGGCACGGTCATTGACACCATCTTGGTGCTTACCAATAGCGTTCAAGGCCTGCTGGCGACTTGTATCGTCTGTGTGCAGGTTTGCAATATCACGCATGACTTTGAAATCAGTGCTGTTTGTTTCAAAGTGCCGTCGCAGTGCCGCATCAAGCAACTCTCTACGACCACGGTTTGTTGTTGAGATAACGTATGCCTCACCCATTGCACCCGTACTGGTCTGGATTCTTCCGTTAAGAGTATCCAGTTCACCGTTTACAGTGTCAACGCTTGGTGCTGTTGAAAGTCCACGGACCTTGTTGATAGCAGCCACAACGTTGTCGTTGTCAAGTCTGCGAGTCTGGTCTTGGATAATTCTTTCCTCGGCCTTGAGGATCGTGCCACCCAGTTCTGGAAACAGAGTCCGCATGTAGTGACTGTTGATGCGGTCTGCCAAGTCTGGATTCGATTGAGCGAACCCGTCCTTGAGTTGCAACATGTCCTCTTCAAACGTCGTGCGTACGTCCGTCAGATCATCAATTGTTTGGGGCGGCTCACGCAGCATTTGCTCTTGAAGTTTCAAGCCACGATCACGGAACGCTTTCTCAATGCTTTCGTCAGCAATGCGTTCTTTCTCATTCTTTGCCAGTTCTTCGTATCGAGCCAACTGATTTCCCAGTTGTCGCAAACCTGCACCAATACCTGAGTAGTCAATTTGACGCAAGTTCCCCTGCTGGACTTGAGGAAGTTGACCAGATCCGACTTGACCCTGAGTGAATGGTGTTTGAATACGACTCATATCTACTCCTTCAAGAACTGTGCTGACGAACCAATAAGAGATCCCGTACCAGCGATCGCAGCACTGGCACCAGCGGCACGAGCGTTAAAGGCATCCAGGCTCGCGTTGTATTGGATCATTCGGGCTTGAACGTCAGCGTTCCTTTTGTAGTTGGAAATGGTTCCAGCCGCAGCCGCCGCTTCCGAAGCAGCAACCCTAAGTGCGGACCCCTCACTAACGCTTACACCAGACGCAGCATAGGTTGATTCAATGGTTGCGACAGAAGACTCTGCCAAACGCTCCATGCGTTGGACTTCAAGGGCGGCATTGTTTTCAAAGTTGGCTTTGTTGATGCCAGCCATATACTCGATGTTGCGTGCTTGCTGACGGGCCTGGGCTTGCTGTGCCATGCCTCCCAAGAAATCAAAGATGCCGCCAAGCAATTGCATATTTTGACTAGCACTCATTACGAAACTCCTCCCTTGTCAACTTGCATGTGCAATGCGGTCATTTCAAAGTTGTAAGGGTCGTCGGTTTGCACCTGTACCGTGGTACCTAGTTCGGATGAATTAAGAACACTATGTTCGATCAGTCCGCTAAATTGGAACGGTGCGTTTGTAAAATCAGTATTCCGTCGATACAAAAGCGGGGTGCGTCTGCTGCCGCCTGCCGAGCCTCCGAAGGTATCAACCAGTCGGAGGAACAGTTTGTAGATTCGGGTTTGATCGCTACGCATATCCATCATGGCTGTGCCACGACGAAGGGTAGCAACTGGGACAGTACGAACTCGGCTGCTGTACGGCAGGCCAACAGTCACAATATCAGTCAACAACTGTTCCGTTCGTACAGGGTTTTGATCTGTGTCTTCCCGCATGTCGATCTGCCCAGACGACACTGAGAACGAGCCAACCAGTTGTTCACCGGCACATACCGACACCGAGCAGTCCTCGAATCGGGTCAAGCCGGTCAGCGTAGTTTGAATAGCACCAACCGTGCCTTGGATCTCGGTGGCTGGCAAAGAGAACTCTGTCTCGTCAAACGATCCACCACGTTCCAACTCAACAATCATGGTATTTGCCGTGACTGACACGACGCTGTACCTAGTGTTGGCGAACTTAGATGGCACACCGCTTCTGACGCTATCAAGGTTGCGACAGACCACGATTGTTCCAGCAGTTGGAGTGGTGATGTTGGGGTCAGCGGTAAACGTGAGTTGCAGACGAGCATTGGATGCGTCTGACATTTCTACCTTGGTCACGTTAAGCCTGTTGTCAAACACTGTCTTGCTGTCCAAGAACAGTTGGTTGATCGGCTTGTCTAAGCCAAAGTCCAAGTCAGTGATGACAACTTCAAAGTCCAGTTCCAACTGACTGGTCCCCGAGCGTACGACTGACTGCTTTCGGCGGCGGATCAACTGATACAGGCGTTCCTTGTCATCCTCACGCAGCACCGTCTGAGATACGATCTGGCTGGAGAATGGAGGGTTGTCTTCAAGCCCTGCATCAAACAGTGTAGTGCTGGCAGCAACGCCAAACTCAGTCAGAGAAAACGCGAGCAGTCCTTCGTCGGGCTGGAACGAGAGGTTCACGGCCTTGCCATCGCCCCGCCGCATCAAGAATCTAGTCTCGGGTGAACGTTGCAGCACCAGTTCTCTGATGTTGGACTTCTGCCCTACGTCAGCCTGGTACTTCATCAGGTGTTCGGCAAGGAACGACAGGTTGCGTGACAGATACCGATCACTGTTGAACTCGTAGCCTGTCTCTCTCAGCACCAGCCCTCCGTCTTGAATAAACAAAACTGACTTATCGGCTTGCACGGCATCGGTACCGAGTTGAACCCCGAAGTTAGATTGTCGTGCTGCAATCACATTGGTAGGGGTGATCGCTGCAAGTGCCCCGCCGCCGCTCACCAAGAACGCTTCGTTCTCAGTAAAGGCAAGCAGACCACGTGCATCAGACACCATCTCAGTGATGTCGCCAAGATCGCCAGCGGTCAGCCCGAAGTCCAGGCCGTCTGTGTCCCGAACATTCAGAACATCGAGCGGATCGCTAGGGCTGCACTCAACACCGAAGCCGTTGCTGGTCAGCGACCCATCCGGCTTGTCAGTCATGACGAAGTTCAAGTCTGGTCTTGGTACTGAATAGCCTGCTGTCGTAGTCGCATACACCCTGTTAGGCTTGGTCTTGATGCTGAAATACAGCCGATCTTGGTGGAACGTGAAGGTGTTGAACCCTTCGTGGAATGGCACTGACACAGCGAATGAGTCAACTGCTGTGGCGTTACTAGCAAACGTAGTTGATTGGTCAACAAAAGGCTTGACAACCTGTACGCCAATTCCGTACCAGTCGTAAGAACCGCTGGTCAGGCTGGTGAGTCGGGTGGGATAGGTAAAGATTCGACCCACGCCACGCTCGATTTTCTCAGTGTCAGGGTTGACTTGCTCAATACAGATCAGTCGGTCGGTGTATGGGTATACATCCCCCGTATTGTGCGATCCAAGATTCTCATTGACGTATTCTTGGACGGCTGCAAGTTCCTCAGATGTAAAGACCACCCATCCAAAGTCACCGACATCGTTGCCAAACGTGCCGCTATGAGTGCCGTGACCGTCCAGTGGATGCTCGTCAAGATCGTTATCTCCGTTGCCCTTGCTTGTTCTGAAATGAACACGGGCATCTTCTCGTGTGTTGAACCGCTCGTACGGTCCATCCGTGAACACGACACTTTGGGCAGGAAAACTTACACCCTGTGTGTCAGTTCTGTCGGTATACAAAGTCTCGTCGTTGGTTGCAGTGACCAAACGCTTCACGGTGTAAAGGCGATGCACACCCTCTGCTTCTGGATAGGGTGCGAAGTATCCAACATCTGCCACTGATGCAAACGTGGCTAGGTCAGGCCGTGAAGATTCAAAGCCCGTGTTGGCATCTGTGAACAGGACTTTGGTAGGGGCACCTGTTTGCGTGGCGTTATCTGGCACGTTGGTCAACTGTGCCCCTTCACTGAACAAGGTGATGTCGTTGCCAGAGTAAGCAAGCACGTAGCCATCGTCTACGTCACGCTGCCAGGCAAACAACTTTGCGTCCTGCCCCTCAGTGAAGTTGAAGTTGCCTGCACCGAATGCGTTGCCTAAGTATGTAGTGCCTGGACGGCGTAGCAGGTTGCCAGCCCGACCAACGATCATGTTGCGAAGTTCGCTGGTGGATGTGTAATACCGATCAATGTCCGTGCGACCATACAAACGCGGACTAATCTCTCCCCCTGAAAAGTTGGATTGAATCAGCGTTTCTTGTGTCACGAAGATGTATCCGAGATCGGCCTGTATGTGTCACCACTTACGCGGGACTCGATGAAGTTGGATGGCTCATGCTGCAAGTCGGGCGACTCAAGGCTGTCGATGTACCGAGCCTCGTCGATAGCCAACTTGGACAGTTGCTCCATCTGACTTACGGTATCAACGCTTCCCGTCAACTGGCGAGCAAGATCAGCAGCGAGCCGGTGAACAAACGCCTGCACAAACAGAGGGTCGTACAGGTTGGTGTTGGTAGCGTGGTGTACGTAGATGATCTTGGCGGTGTCGCTGTCAGACAGCAGACGATCCCCCTCGATGCGGAAGTCTGAACTCAGCAACTCCATGCGAGCAAGCCGCACGAAGTCACCTGGCAGTTGGTAGTAGTAGGAGAACCCGAACGGCGGGGTGTCCGACAATCGTGTGAGAGAAGCCCGCTTGAGTGCGAAGTTCCAGCGGTGCATCCTCAGCACTGAATCGAGTGAGATGTCATAAACAAGGTTGACTGCTAATGCTCGTGCGTTGTCCTCTGTGAAAGAAGCAATCGCTGACTGCCCCAGTTTGTTGAGAGCGAGATTGGCAATGCCGACTTTGCTTATGGTCATGTTTCACTCCTGCACAGCCAAATGGCCCCCCCGAAGGGAGGCCAAAAGGCCGTTCTGTGCAGACCAGAAATCCTCAGTCAACGACGTAGAGGATGATAAAGGAGAACGTACCGGTTTGGAGTCCGGTTGAGTTAGCGGCTTGAGTTGCAGCGATGTCATAGTATTTGTTGACATTGCTTTCACCGGCACGATCAGCAAGGGTTTGCGTCAGCGTGTTGATGTCTGCTGCTTCAAACAGAAGTTCTGTCAAAGCAACTGCGCCACCGTTGTGGTCTACCGAAGAGGCAAACTCGTCCTCGTCGATAACTGTTCCGTCTGTTTCGTACAGACCATAGTTAAGTGCAACGGTTGAACCGCCATCAAGGTCATCAGATGCAACCTTGAGAGAGATGATACGTGCGTTGGATGGCAAACGAGCCAGCACGAAAGCGTCGCCGTCTGCATC
>CENR01015337.1_pt1 | contig 14024 bp, 10 predicted proteins | sample 530181 | NCBI WGS metagenome assembly CENR01 (sample SAMEA2619677, study PRJEB7988) | marine metagenome | biome: marine biome (ENVO:00000447); feature: surface water layer (ENVO:00002042); material: "saline water (ENVO:00002010), including plankton (ENVO:xxxxxxxx)" | depth 5 m | reverse complement strand
ACCGGCAGGAAATCTGGGCTCTGTTGAGTGTTTCCATGGTCCGCGACGAAAACGGCAAGCCGGAGTATTTTGTTTCCCAGATTCAGGACATCAGCGCCCAGAAGCGTGCCGAGGCCGAGTTACAGCAACGACAGAAACAGCTGGAAGCGCTGAATGACCGTTTGGAGCAGCTATCCACAACGGACCCTCTGACCCAACTCAACAATCGACGCGCGCTGGAGGAGCGATTGCATGAAGAGTTGTCCCGCAGCAAGCGAACCGGGGATCCGCTATCGCTGTTGATCGTCGATGTGGACCACTTCAAACGCTATAACGATACCCATGGCCACCCGGAAGGCGATCAGGCCCTGCGCGCACTCGCCGCCGCTCTCAGTGACGTTTCGCGGACGAACGACACCGTCGCTCGACTGGGCGGGGAAGAGTTTGTGCTGCTATTGCCACATACCGATGCCAGCGGGTGTTGCGCCGTGGCAAGGCGACTGGCACAGCTGGTCAGTCGCCTGGAAGGTTTGCGGGTAGCCATAACGGTGAGCACCGGCGGGGTAACGCTGGTGCCTGATATCGGGTCGATTCGCCTACCCACAGCGGATGCCCTGATGAGGCGGGCAGACAAGGCATTGTACAGGGCCAAGCAAGAAGGCAGAAATCGCCATTGCCAGGCGCCGTAGCGGCCCCTCGCCGGCGTCGTCAGTGCAGCGCTATGGAGTACCCCCTGTTCTGGGGCGCACCAGTTAGCCGTGATATTCTGTGCGGAAATTTGCATACAGGAGGGCGGGCCTTGCTCAAGTGTGAAATTATGGAACCCAATGGTAGTGCCGATGCGGCGGTGATATGGCTGCATGGGTTAGGGGCCAGCGGTCACGATTTCGTTCCGGTGGTGCCCCATCTGGGATTACCGAACGGTCACGGTGTACGTTTTGTTTTCCCGCATGCCCCTGAGATACCCATTACAATCAATGGTGGAATGGTGATGCCGGCGTGGTACGACATATTCGCCATGTCGATAGAGCGCGAGATTGACCTGGAGCAGATAGAATCATCGTCCGCTTCCGTTCGGGAATTGATTCAGCGAGAACTGGATGCAGGTATCGCGAGTGAGCGGATCGTGCTTGCCGGTTTCAGTCAGGGAGGTGCTGTCGCCTATCATACGGCGCTGTCCTATGCACAACCGCTGGGCGGATTACTGGCGCTGTCTACCTACTTCGCCACCGCCAGAGAGGTGAGGCTCTCGGACGCAAACAAGGCGCTGCCCATTGAGATTTTCCATGGCACCCGGGATCCCATGGTGCCGGAAACAATGGGCCACACCGCGAGCCAGATCCTGCAAAGCATGGGCTTCGCTCCAAGGTGCCGCAGCTATCCCATGCAACACGAAGTGTGCATGGAGGAAATTGAGGATATCGGGCGCAGCCTCAGTGAGTGGTTGCAGCGGGTATAATCAGCATTGCAACGACTCAGGTCTGAGTTGCCTGAGTCGAGGCGAAAGCCCGTTGGCACCGAGCCCGCTGACTATGCCGGATGCAGTTTATGGCATTACCAGCAAGTCACACTCCAGCTCGTCAAGCACCTTTTCGGCGGCATTGTTGTTCAACATCGCCGAAAGACCTGAGCGGGCCGATGTGCCCATCACCACCATACCCGCGTTGATTTCGCTGGCCGTTTTGATAATGGCGTCGTGCGGCTCATCCATCACGATGTGCACGCGCTCAGCCGGCACGTCGCAGGCGCGTATCAAGGAGCCCCTGTCAGGACGGGTCGCGAGGTCTTTGTAGGCGCTGATATAATGCACTTCGGTGTCAGTCTGTTCGAAAAACTCCCGGCACATATCCAGTATCTTCTGGTTCAGCGTGCGATAGGCGTCTTGATCACCGCGCGTATCCAGGGCAGCCAGAATGATGTCCGCCTTGTTGCTCCCATCGCCCTTGACCAGCAGTACCGGACAACTGCACTCACGTATGAGCGTCCAGTCCGATGTCCTCTTCAGACGGCGCTGTGCGGTAGAGTGCCGGTGGGAGGATTTCACCACGCCATCCACGTTGTGCCGCTCGGCGGCGTTGACTACTGCACGATACCAGTCTTTCTGCCACTCAACCTCAATGGCTACGGGTATGCCCTTATCTCGCAGTGGTTGAACGGCGGCCGTCAAAACATGCTCTTGTCCGGCAATTCGCTTTTCAATCTCGGCGTCCTGGCCTTCACCTCGCGGTAGTTCCCGGTGAATGCAGCAGTACACCCGCAGTTCGGTATCGGTATTTTCGGCAATGTCGATCATTCGTGACAGTGCGGGCTGCTGTTCTTGTGTGGGGTCATATACGACAAGATAGTGGGTGGTACTCATGTGAAACCTCGCTTTCTCCAACCGGGTGTATTGAGGTCATCAGCGCGCCTTTTTGCTGGTTTATCGACAGCGTGTGACCAGATTGCGGAGCGGTTTCGAGGGCCCGAACCTGAACACAGGGAGGCTGCCAAGGTGCCCGCTCGCCAATCGTTACTGTTTTCGCACAGGCGGCGGCGAGTGTCATCAATAGATTGAAAATGAATGCGGTTTAGGCGACATAGGTCAATTCAGGCAGGCATTGACTGTGTTCAGATGCGCACACTTCGGGCCTCGCCCTACCGTAAACCGTATTCGACTCAGGAATCATGATGAAAATGTGTCATTCGCGCAGTCGACGTGCCCAGTCGCGCGTCCGGCGGTCTGTTGTCTGCAGTAGTGTGGGTCGAACTGTGGTGGGTAGTCTGTTGGCGCTCATCCTTGTGGCATGCAGCGCCCTTGCCACTGCCGCCGAATCCACTATCGGAGGGTTCACACGGCACCCGGTAGGGTACCTGGCCCTGGCTATTTTTACAGTCGCCTATATCTTCGTTATGCTCGAAGAGAAGCTGCACTTGCGCAAGTGTAAACCGGTGCTGCTGGCAGCGGGCCTTATCTGGTTCCTCGTGGCAGGCTTTGCGGCGCTGAAAGGCGATACGGAAAGCGCCAATGCCGCCCTTCAGCACAACCTGCTGGAATACTCAGAGCTGTTGTTGTTTCTGCTGGTGGCGATGACCTATATCAACGCCATGGAGGAGCGCCAGTTATTCGATGCGCTCCGCAGCTGGCTGGTCAGCAAAGGGTTCAGTTACTTGAGTCTTTTCTGGATTACTGGCGTGCTGGCATTCTTTATATCCCCCGTGGCTGACAACCTCACAACCGCCCTGCTGATGTGCGCGGTGCTGCTGAAGGTGGGGGAAAAGAGCCCGCGTTTCATCAGCCTGGGTTGCATCAACATCGTGATTGCGGCCAATGCAGGCGGCGCCTTTTCGCCATTCGGCGACATTACCACGCTTATGGTGTGGCAAAAGGGCATGATTGAATTCACCGAGTTCTTCAGGCTGTTCATTCCGTCCGCCGTTAATTTTCTGGTACCGGCCGTGATAATGAGCTTTGCCATCCCCCGGGAGCCACCGCAGGATGCGATCGAGCCAATCGTCATGAAACGGGGCGCTCGTCGCACCGTTGGGCTGTTTCTGCTCACGATCGCCACGGCCGTGCTCGGGCATAACTTCCTGCATCTGCCGGCCGTGGTCGGCATGATGATGGGCCTCGCCTACCTTCAGTTGCTGGGCTACTACCTGCGCCTCAGTTTCAAGCGCGGTGTTGCAAAAGAGCGGGCATGGGCTGAGGCACAGAAGAACACACGTTTGCTGGAGAGGCTCGACAAGGCCGTGCCGTTCGACGTGTTCAATCCGATGGCCCGGACCGAATGGGACACACTTCTGTTCTTCTACGGCGTAGTGCTTAGCGTAGGTGGCCTTGGCTATATCGGCTACCTCGCTGAGGTGTCGCAAGTTCTCTACACGGGTTGGAGCATAACCGGAGCCAATGTTGCGGTCGGTATTATCTCGGCCGTTGTAGACAATATTCCGGTGATGTTTGCAGTGCTTTCCATGGAGCCTGAAATGTCTCATGGGCAGTGGCTGCTGGTTACGCTCACGGCAGGTGTCGGTGGCTCCATGCTGTCGATCGGTTCAGCGGCGGGTGTTGCGCTGATGGGGCAGGCGCGGGGATATTACACCCTTGTGTCGCACCTGCGTTGGACACCCGTTATCGTGGTCGGCTATGTCGCCGCGATAGCAGCGCATATGTGGCTGAATGCAGAACTCTTCTAAGAAACGTGCTTTTTGTACCAGTTGGCCTTCGCGATTCGAACGCGAATTTTGTAGAATAGGGTCCGGAGGTGCAAGTCAATGAAATCCGTGGATGAAAGCCAACGTCTCAGGGAACTGCTTTTGTATCGCGTTATGGATACGTCTGCCGAGAGAGTTTTTGATAGCCTGACAGAGATAGCGTCGACAATCTGTGAGGCGCCCATCAGTCTCATCAGTTTGGTGGATGACTCTCGCCAGTGGTTTAAGTCCCGCGTGGGCCTTTCTGCGACAGAAACTCCTCGTGAGCATGCATTCTGCGCTCATGCACTCGACAGGCGTGACCTTCTTGTTGTTGAAGATGCAACTCAGGACGAGCGCTTCCGCAACAATCCACTTGTGGTTAATGACCCGGGTATTCGCTTCTATGCCGGTGCGCCGCTTGAAATGGCGAGCGGGGCTACGCTTGGAACGTTATGCGTTATTGATCGCGTACCGCGCCAATTGACGGACGTGCAGCGGCGGTCTCTGGAAGTCCTGCGCGACGCCGTGGTTGCTCAGCTCGAACTGCGCCGCTACCGAATTGAGATGCAGTCTTTGCAGTCACTTGTCCCGATTTGTGCCTGGTGTCGTGAAGTCAGGGTGAGTGATTCCTCCTCGCCCGAGAGCTGGGTGCCTCTTCACGATTTCGTCGCCGACGCAACACCTGTGACGCACACCATCTGTCCTGCGTGCAGCAAACGTGAGAGTGGAGTAACGCCTTAGGTCGCCGCAATGCAGAAACTGATTCCGCAGCTTAGCTGCTGGCACTCTGTCGCCTTATAAAGGCGTTATCCGGGATCAAGCCTTCATGAGCAAAGTTTCGCAAACGCTGCAGCAAGTAGTCCGAAACTACCACTCCAGCCCTTACAAGCAGAACATCGTCGATGTTGTAGATATCATGCGCTAGCTCAGCGCCCTCAGGCAGCACGTCCAGGCTCACGTTTGTGATGGTTTGATGTTCTTCATCTTCCTCGTTGACTGTCTCAAGTGCCGCAAGCACTTTCCCATCAAAATGGCTCGTGTTTGCTCTGAGCATCTCAAGGATCTGTGCGCCTTCATGTCCCTGGGAGAAGAGCATCTCCTGCTCATTGATCAGCCGGAGAATCCTCGCACCCAGTGGAATTGCTGCGCCATGAATCCGTTGGTGTTCAGGGTAGCCGGATCCGTCGAAATTCTTGTACTGCAGCGCAATGGCTTCTGCGACACAATCCAGCCGCGGGACTTGCCTGACGAGGTTGGCGCCAACATCGACCTGGTTGTGAATATGCGCCATATCGCTTTCCAGGGGGGCGGCGCCCTGGGTTATCCTGCTCATCACATCCTGGGGTAAAGACAACATGCCTATATTGCCCAGCAGGGCGGCTGTTTCTGCTTCCCAGGTGTCGGTCATTCCAAGAGCCTGACATATCCTGGTTGCAATTCGTCGCCGCTCAGTAGCTCGGCCAAACACGACTGGGTTAGCCATTGCCAGGACTTCAACGAGAATACTGACGCTGCCATTCACGGTATTCTCGAGGAGTACGCGCTCGGCCCTATCAATTTCGAACTTGCGTTCAGCATCCCTCATGGCTTTCTTGAGCTCGGAAAGAGAAATCGGCTTGGTAAGCAGCTTGAACACGTCCGCCTCGTTAACCGCCGCGATAGCTGTGTCCTTGCTCGCATATCCGGTCAGCATCATCCGCACTGAGTGTGGGGACAGTTCCTTCAGTTTCTTCAGGAAATCCAACCCGTCGATTTCAGGCATGTTGAGGTCGCTTGTGACCACGGAAAAGCTGTCGTCCTGGCGCAATATGTCGAACGCTTCAGCTGCGCTTGTTGCAGTAACGACCTCACTTTCTGCGGCGAATACGTTGCGATAGAAAACCAGCAAACTTTCTTCATCGTCAACAAACAGTAGTTTTGTCTTCATTGTTCTGAAACCTGTAGGTAGTGGATCTAGTGCCAACAACAGCGGGTTGCTGATCAATCTGTCTTTTGGTTGTCGAGCACATCACGCAACCGTTTAGCCAAATCACAGCGTCTATAAGGTTTTGCAAGGATTTCCACCGCCCCGGGAGCGATGAAAAACTTTTCCGTATAACCGGAGGTGAGAAGCACCTTGATGCCCGGCCTCTCTCGCTGCGCGATCTCGGCCAGTCGGTCACCGCCCATGCCTCCTGGCATTACCATATCCGAGAACACCGCATTTATATCCGGGTCGTCGTTCAGCATGGCGAGAGCCTCCTCGCCGGATCTTGCACTCCGTACGCGGTAGCCCATGGATGTAATCAGATTGATTGCGTGCTCTCTGACCAGATCGTCGTCTTCAACAATCAGAATGCACTCGTCACCACTCGTTGCAATGTCGTTCTGGTCTTCAAGTGACTCCGGCAGTGTCATACTGCTTGTGGCTCGCGGTACGTATAGAGATATGGTTGTTCCTTTTCCGGGCTCTGAGTCGATGGTGATGTGACCGCCTGTCTGCTTGATGAACCCGTACACCATGCTCAGCCCCAGCCCGCTGCCCTTGCCAACGATTTTGGTGGTAAAGAAGGGCTCGAAAACCTTGCTTATTACCTCCTCATGCATGCCTGAGCCCGTATCGGCGACGGAGATTTTCACGTAGCAACCACTCGTCACCTCCTTGTTCAGACGTGCGTATTCCTCGTCGAGCACCTCGTTGGACGTTTCGATTGTGATTCTGCCTTCCCCCTGAATGGAGTCTCTCGCGTTGACCACGAGGTTTAGCAGGGCGGACTCGAGCTGTGCGGGGTCGGCGTTGGCAAGCCAGAGGTCATCATGCGTTACGATCTCTAGCTGGATGTTCTCCTCAACGGAGCGGCGCAGGAGCATGTTCATGGAGCTGAGCATGTCTTCAACGCTTATGACCTGAGGCTCCAGAGGTTGTTTTCGAGCAAACGCGAGAAGTCGTGCAACCATCTCGCTACCACGCTCTGCTGCAGAGACAATCATTTCCGCGAACGCGCAGGACTGATGGTCCTCCTTTTCCTGCAGGTATTCCACGAGGAGCTCAGAGTTGCCGAGTATCACCGTCAGCAGATTATTGAAGTCATGAGCGACACCGCCAGTGAGTTGGCCAACTGCTTCGAGCTTTTGTGATTGGCGTAGATGCGCGGCGAGTTCATTTCTCTCTGTCAGGTCTGCCATGCTGATAAGTGCTCTGATTGGCTGTCCATCCGCATTGCGAATAAGATAGCCGCGATCAACGACTGATAGCCATTTATCGTTCGAGCCCTTGAACCGGTAGTCACATTTCCAGCGAGTCTGTTCGTCTGACAGGAATTCGTGGTAGCTGGACAGTACCCGATCTTTATCGTCGCAGTGAATGCGTGCTATCCATTCCGCTTCGCGAGTCAGGTTACCTGTTTCGAGTTCCATCAATTTCACGCCCTGTTCGTTCCACCAGACGATGTCCGAAACCAGATCCACGTCTCTTACGACGTCCTGGGTGGCAGAGGCCAGCATTTGAAAACGCTCTTCACTCTTTCGAAGCGTTTCTTCGGCCTCCTTACGGTCGGAGATGTCACGCTGTACAGAGACAAAGTGAGTGAAGTGTCCGGAATTGTCCGCCAGTGGCACTATGTCCATTTCAAACCACACAGGCGATCCAGACTTCGTATAGTTAACGATCTCGCTGCGCACTGGGGAAAAATTCTCAAGTGCACGGCGAATGCGACGGAGCTCCGCGCGGTCCGATAGCTCTCCCTGCAGTATCCGTGGCGTACTTCCAAGAACTTCTTCGCGTGTATACCCGGTTATTCGCACAAAAGCGTCGTTGACAAAAAGTATTCTTGGGCCGGCCGGCGCATCGATAGGATTTGCTTCGGTAATCAGGAGAACATCATTGATCCGCGATGTTGCTGCCTCGAGCAATCGCAGCGTTTCAATATTTGTGTGTTCCTGTGTGACGTCACGGAAGTGTATGGCCATGCCATCGTCGATTGTGTGTGCTGAGCCGGCAATCCAAATTCCGATTGGATCCAGATATTCCTGAAAGCAGATCGGAGCATCCTGTTCTGAAGAAGCTTCCAGCTTGCGCCTTAGCCTGGATTCCTGCGAGACTGGAATAGCATCCCACAGGTGTTTGCCGACGTAGCTCTCGCTGACGTTGCCGAACAATTGTGTAAAGTCGGAATTTACGAATGTCAGCCGATGCCCGTGATCGATGGTCAAGAAGACCGTGTCCATACCGTCTACGATCTTTCTGAGCCTGCGAGCTGCCCGTACTTCTTTCTCGCTTCGCGCCTGGGAAGAAATTTGTGAAGGCGCGCCGGCATGTGTTTCAGGTGGTAGGCGCCGGGACCATGCTTCGACCCAGGCGGGAATATGGTCGCCTTCCATCGGCTTCGCTATGTAATAGCCTTGCACGAGATTGCAGTTCAACCCGCTGACAAACTCCATTGCTTTCTGGTCTTCAACGCCTTCGGCGGTTGTCTGTAATCCGAGGTTTTTGCCAAGTTCGATAACGGATTGCACAACCATTCTCGCTTCCGCAGACCGCCCGGAAGCTATGACGAAGGATTTGTCGACCTTGATTTCGGAAAAGGGCAAACGGACAAGCTGCGCCATTGAGGAGTAGCCAGTGCCGAAGTCATCCATGGAGAGGAGAAACCCCTTCATGCGCAGGCGTGTCATAAGCTCCAGCGAAGTCGTTGGGTCCTCCATGGCGCTGGTTTCGGTTAGCTCAAGGATGACACGCGATGTGGAAACACCGGCTTTGGCACAGTACGCCGCGAGTCTGTCAGCGAAGTCTATATTGCGCAGGTTCCTGGCTGATATATTGATAGAGATTCGCACATCGCCACCGCACTGATCCCACAGTTGCTCGTGGGATTTGTACCAGGCTAGCGCGTTTGTGAAGATATAACCTGTCAGATAGTCCATCAGGTGACATTCTTCGGCGACATGAAGGAATCGGTCCGGCAGTAGCTGGCCATGGGTTGGATGGCGCCAGCGGACGAGTGTTTCGAAACCTCTGATATTCCCGGATTTGCAGTCGATCTTTGGCTGGTAGACCAGGAAGAATTCGCGGTTGCGAATGCCGTCCACGATATCACGGTGTTTTATCGGTAGTCCTTGATGTACCGCTTTGCTCTCCAGCATCGCGCCCTGACTTGTTCTATTCGTTAGCAGCGCATTGACCTGCTCCTTTCGATAGGGCTTCGTCAATTTTCCAATGATGCGCAGGCCATGTTCTTCTGCCGCAAGCGCGGCGGCATCAAGCAGGCGCTCATCGAGGCCGCTTACGAGAATGACCTTTGCCTCGCAACTCACTTCGGGGAGTCGTCGCAGCACTTCCACGCCGTCCATACCCGGCATTATCAAGTCAATGGCGATATACTCTGGACGATCACGCTCAATCGCGTGAAGGAATTCAGTTGCTTGTGTAAACATTTTCGCTGAGAGTCCCGATGCATCCGCCAGGCGCGCGAGGGTCAAGGCGACATCCCGGTCATCATCGAGTATGAAAATGTACTCGTGGGGATCACAGACATCGATTACTCGCCCGGCTTCGCAATGGTCAGCCTGGCCAATGTACTTGTGCTCATGCAAACTGTTCATTTCTCCGTCACCATTTAAGCAAAATGTGCATGTTTGCGACCTCGTCCAGAGACTTCCCGCAACCGCCGTTTGCCGCTTGTGTGGGCGTTGCTGTTCATGGCGGTTGGGTTCAACGGCCCCGATCGGTACTGTGTTACCGCGCCCGGGTCGCTCCTTTGATGACCGGAGTGGTTCGGGCGGCTCTGTAAGATGCTGCACAGGTTGCGGAGGGCGACCCTGTAGCATTATTTTTGGATGAGGATCGCTCGGAGTAAGGCTCGCAACTCAGCGATGAGCAAGAAATACAGGCACGATTGGAGCGCGCGGACGGTTGAAGGCGGCGAACCCAGTTTCTAGTAAGCCAGGTCAGGGCCCTGTTGTGGCGTCCGACGACACTCCAGTACGTATCAGGAATTCTAGTTTTTTTTGCAATCGCTCGATATCAGGGATTCCCTGAATTTCTCCGGCGCTCTCCTGTCCGTCCGTAACCGAGGTCAGCTATCGATCAAGCCCACGCGTATGCTGTGGCGGGTAAGTTCCGCGACAGAGCGTAGCTCGAGTTTGTCCATAATATGCTTTCGGTGGGATTCTATGGTCTTAGCGCTCAGATGTAGCTGCTCGGCGATCTCCCGCGTTGGGTGGCCCAGTGCAATGAGCCTCAGTACCTGCTCCTCACGCGTACTCAGTCTGGCCTGTTCGTTGCGCGCGGTGAGCTTAGACTCGAGGCGCCGGCACATGAATGTTTTTCCCGAAAGAACCGTGTGGATTGCATCTCGCAGCTCCTCAATGGCAGCTTCCTTGAGCAGATAGGCACGCGCCCCCGCGTCGAATGCCTGCCGGACGAAGTGTGTTTGTGAGTGCATGGATACAACAATAACCGCGGGTTTCGAGGATAGCCGTTGGGTTTCCTTTATGGCTGTTAACCCGTGTATCTTGGGTAACTGGAGGTCGATCACCAGGATGTCCGGGTTGGTGCGCCGGGTCTCTGTGATGGCGGATTCTCCGTTTGCGGCCTCAGCAACCACCTTGAAGCCATCAACCGAGTGTAGGTAGGCCACAATCGCACTCCGCAACATTTGATGGTCGTCGGCCACTACGATGGTAATATCTTTCATTCGACAGCCTCGTTGTGTAATGGCGTGTTCATCGTGACTTCCGTGCCGCCTTCAATCGGCGCACGTATCTCCAGGCGACCACCAAGACTTTCCAGTGTATTTTCACAACTCAGTAAACCGTAGCCTCTCGCTGCTTTTCGATTGCGGAGCGAATCGATGTTGAGGCCGCGCCCGTTGTCGCGGATGGTAATGCACAAGCTGCATCCGTTGTGTTCAACTTCCAGCTCTACTGTAGACGCTTCTGCGTGCTTGACCACGTTCACCAGAATTTCACGAGTACACCGAAACAAGCTGGAAGCATGATCCCTGTCAAGGCTGGGCGGGGTATCACATTTGAATACCGCGTCAATCTCATACTCAGACATCAACTCCTGGAGTAGTTCCTGCAGAGAGTTCTGGAAGCTTCCACCCTGATGCACGGATGAAGCAACCCCTGACGTAATCGACCGGGTAGTTTCAATAGCCTGGTCCAGGATGTCTTTCATTTCCTCCAGCATGCCAGTGTGGGAAAGATCTTTGGTCAGTTTTGACTCAAGCAGATCCAGCTTGATCCGCGACAGAGCCAGATTCTGCCCGAGGTTATCGTGAACCAGGCGCGCGGTTTCGGCACGAAACTCATCTTCTTTTCTGTTGGCACGAACGGCGAGCTCTCTGAGCTGTAGCCTTCCACGTTCAATCTCTTTCAGGCGTGAGCTTCTGTCGTCAGTGCTGGCGCCAAGAATCAGGCTTGCAGCGGTATTGACCAGAAGATAGAGGCAAAGCCCGGCGGCGAACTCCTGCGAGGATACAGCAGAAAAATACACGGTTTCATTCAACGCGCCTACACTGGCAAAAGTCGCTACGACGACGTTGCAAACCGCTGCAAAAACGGAGCCGAACCTTGCGGCCGCCCAGAACAGGCCCGGCGTAACAAGGTAGATGCTCGCCGGATGTGTTGTGATCTCGAATACAAACACGGCGGCGGATATACCGATTATGAATACGGCGAGAGCGAACGCTTCGACATATCGCCGGGGTGGCGCGATCCGACCCGAAAAGAAAAGCCAGGCCGACACGACAGCGGGAGTGACGATAATTATGCCGGAGGCTTGTACTAATGCCCATTGCGCGAAATCTACCGGGAAATCTGCTGTTGTATTTGCTGTGCGCATCAAGGCCGGCGCAACCGCGAAAACGGTTGGCAGCAGAAGGCCTGCGACAAGTACAAAATATGTCGCGCGCCTGAGGGCTGTTTGTGTATGCGAACAATAGTGCCTCAGTAGTGCCGCACCAACGAGCCCCTCGAGCGTTTTTGACGCGGCAATAACCAGCGCCATCGAAAGTGGCGACGCGTAGACGATGAATTCCACTCCCAGCTGAACGCAGAAAATGGCCGGAACGAGCACCCACCACTCGCGTTTCGAGGCGAGTAGCAGTCCTGCCCAGTAAACACCCGCTGCGAGATACATGAACGGGAGGTCGTTTCGCAGGGAGTATATGCCAAGAACGATCGCTGCCAATATGGCATAGCCAGCTGCGGTTAACGCCACAAAATGCCAGCGGATTTTTTCCTGTGCGGATTCGTCAGGAAGCCAGTCGAGGACGCAGGGAAATTCCTGCTGGTCGACGAAAGCTTCGGGTATCACTCTTGCCATAACGCGCCTCCAGCGGAATTACGCAATGGTTCCCCGGCCCACCTGGTTCCCTGCTCGCGCACTTCTTCAGTGCCAGCTGCGGGCTTTCAGCTACCTTCAGGTTCACTGTTGTTTTGCGCGCTGCTCTTGCTATCGGTACAGCTTGCGACACGATTTTTGCCGTCTTTTTTTGCCTGATACAGCGCCTTGTCTGCGAGGCCCAAAAGCTCTGCTTCAGTAACGTCCGTATCAGCTTGCGCCGTACCTGCGCTACAGGTTACGTGCAGCGTCTCGCCGGACGTCAACGTGAACTGGTGTTCGCGCAGCGCGGTGATGAAGCGATCGACGGCGAGGAGTCCCTGGCTTTCATCACACTCAGGCATGACAATGATGAACTCCTCTCCACCGAATCGCCCTATGGTATCGGAGTCGCGGCTCAAAGTGTTCAAGAGTGCGCCCACCCCGCGCAATACATCGTCGCCCGCCAAGTGGCCGTGGGTATCATTGACAACCTTAAAGTCATCAATATCAATCATCGCAACCGTCAAGGGTATACCATAGCGTTCCGCGCGCTTTAGCTCCTCGCGCAGCGTATCGAGTGCATAGCTGCGACGGAATGTGCCGGTCAAAGGGTCTGCGACCGCGAGTGCTTCCAGCTGCGCGGTACGCTCTTTTACTTTCTCCTCCAGCCTGATATTCGCTTCAAGAATATCTTCACGCGCTACACGCAGTTCTTCATTGGCCGCGACGAGGCGGGCACGGCTGGGAATGTTGATTGCAATGGGCAGCAAACGCCAGGCTACGATAGCGGTGATGGCCGACACCACGCCAGTCGATATCTTTGCCAGGCCCTCGATAAAGTAGTACCCATGCCAGACATTGATTAGTGAGATCAGGTGCGTTACGCCGCAGAGGAAGATGAAGGCCGCAAACATGAGGAAGACGCGGTCAAAAGTGAGATCTTCACGTTTTCTCACCAGCCTGATCAGTACTGCGGGAATGGCGAAATAGGCAAGCGTGGTCAGGGTGTCGCCACCCACGTGAAGAAACAGCAGATCCCACCGCCAAAGCAGACAATGGCCGTGGGGCATCAGGCTGCCGTCAAGCACGCGTTGCAGCAATTCCATTTGACTACTCCCGGATCTTTTGTCGAACCATATACGCGAAGGGTTCAGCCGTGCGCTCGATGCCAGCGGGCACACAGGCTGCCCATAGTGCGTAATCCTTAACTCCAAAATAGCACGGCACAGTGGAATTGCGAGAAATGATGACGGTGAAATGCTTCCGCTTGCGCATGGTATCTGCGGGGCAGGTCACGCGTTCACGCCGTTTGCGAATTTCTGCTAGCATGCGCCTCTCCTTCTGGAGAGATTCATCGTTTAAATGAGCCACTCTTGGCCAATTTCTTACAAGAATACTGGATGCCTCACCATGCCTGACAGTTCGCCGTTATTACGCCGCGTGTATGTATTCCTTGACCGAGTGTTAAGGGTGTCGGCACTCCTGTTGCTAGCTGCGTGCACGGATGGCAACGATGCGGTTTTCGAGCCTGGGCCCTATGCAGATGAGGCACTGTGGCTCTGCA
>CENR01029974.1_pt1 | contig 14067 bp, 12 predicted proteins | sample 530181 | NCBI WGS metagenome assembly CENR01 (sample SAMEA2619677, study PRJEB7988) | marine metagenome | biome: marine biome (ENVO:00000447); feature: surface water layer (ENVO:00002042); material: "saline water (ENVO:00002010), including plankton (ENVO:xxxxxxxx)" | depth 5 m | reverse complement strand
TTCAATTCTGCGGGTGCTTCTGGAGGGGGTGTCACGGTTCCGAAGAGCTTCTCACCCCAGCCCGTCCATTTATAACGCCACGCCATGATTCCTAAAAATATGGGATACATTACAACTACAGGTAGCAAAATATCGAACCCTGCAGTGGGTTCTGAAACATCTTTTAAAATAGAGTTCGTCTGGAATACGGTCCAGTCTGCCGTAACCAATAATGCACCTACCAGATTGTTTCCTGCGTGAAAACCTAAGGCAAGTTCCATCCCTTCGTCCATTAAAGTCATAATGCCTAATAAGAAACCTGTCCCAATGTAATAGACCATTATCAAAGGGCCAATCTTGGTCACCTCAGGATTTAAAAAATGCATTGATCCAAATATTACTGAAGTGACAATTAAGGGCATCCATTTATTCTTAGCCATGACCCCAATACCCTGCATTAAATAACCACGGAATAAATATTCTTCAAAACTTGTTTGAAAAGGTATAAAGACAATACAAATTAAAGCCAGAATTAAAAATGGAGTTGCTTCAAATTGAAGTACATAATCTTGCGGATTGTAATAATAATCTAAAGAAACAGAACCTATTAGAAATACTGAAATAAGTCCAAATCCGAAAAAGAATCTCCCCCAATCTACTTTTTTTCTGGAGGTGGTAACCGTTTTAATTGGTTGTTGGTGGACAAATTTAATCCACAGAAAGAGTAATCCTAGAAAAATGGCAAATGGAAATAAATTTTCAAAGAAAAACTGATTAGAGCTCTTCTGTTCTAATTGATCTTTCATGAATTCATTCACATCAATTCCCAGTAATTCTATAACCAGATAATTAGCCATCATAAGACCTAAAAATCCAAGTAATGGAAGCATATAACGCCACCAGTCATGTAAGTAATTGAACGCTTGTTTTATGTACATAGGTTGGGGTAAATAGTAAATTAGTTGTAAAGAAAAGTATTAATTAGTACTGGGAGGGAATTTACAAAAGTTCTTTTAGATGGGCGGTGTCCCAGTTTTGGTTTTTGTTATAACGAAGGGTTCCATCGATAACCTGCAAAGGTGATACCACATTATTTGTAAATAAACTTCCTGTTCCAAGTCCTTGTGGTACTATACACTTTTTAGTCGCTGTGTACTGTGCTATAGCATTTAATCCAATGTTGCTCTCTAGTGCCGAAGTGACCCACCAGCCAACTCCTTGCGATGTCGCCAATCTTATCCACTCATCACTACCCTGAAAACCCCCTACCAGCGTAGGTTTTAGAATTATAAATTGTGGTTGTATAGTATCTAAGAGCTTTCTTTTTTCTTCTGGAGTACCTATACCTATGAGTTCTTCGTCTAACGCAATAGGCAGAGGGGTTTCTTCGCAGAGTTGAGCCATTTCCTGCCATTGCCCTTTTCTAATGGGTTGCTCTATAGAATGTAATTGTAAATCTGAAAGGGTTTTTAATTTTTCCAAAGCCTCAGAGGACGTAAACGCTCCGTTCGCATCTACCCGAAGCTCAATTTCTGAAGGGGAGAATTCTTTGCGGATACTTTTCAGTAAAGAAATTTCAGTTTGAAAATCAATAGCACCAATTTTCATCTTAATACAACTGAAGCCAGCTTTAAGTTTTTCTGAAATTTGCTGCTTCATAAAAGTTTTATCGCCCATCCATACTAAACCATTAATGGGTATTGCTGTTGTTCCTTGAAAAAATTCTGAGGGAAAAATCTGAAACGGGTCTTCAGCATAAAACGATTTAAAAGCGGTTTCTATTCCAATTTTTAAGGCGGGAAATTCGGTTAATGCATTCAGAAGCACTTCTTCTCCCAACTGAATATTATCGCAAACCCATTGAAGTTTTTCTTCAAAATCTGGTCTGTCATCAACGCTTAAACCACGAAACATGCCACATTCACCTATGCCCCATTTTTCATCTTTTTCAATTCTCAAAAACCATGTTTCTTTTGTTTGTAGGGTTCCGCGGGAAGTTCCCGCAGGTTTTTTGAACGTAAGGGTGTGCTTTTTAAAGGTTGCTTTCATGGAGTTTTAAATGTACAGCAAAAGAAATTACAATTCCACCCTCAAAGGTTCTCGTTAAAATACAGAACTAGCTCTAATGGGCACTAACGTTTCTTATAATTCTATGCTTTCGCCAATATTTAGTAACATTAAGTCTTTTTCGGCTGCGTAAAATTTCTTTTTGGCGTCGTCATGGTCAATTTCAATATACCCAAACGTATCGTAATGAACACCTAATACTTTATCACACTCTATAAAATCGCATGCGATAATGGCGTCATCCACACCCATGGTAAAATTATCGCCAATGGGAAGAATGGCAAGGTCCAGTTTTGTATGGAGAGGAATTAGTTTCATGTCCATAGTGAGTGCTGTGTCTCCAGCAATGTAAATGTTCTTATGTTCCCCTTCAATTACAAATCCGCCAGGTTGCCCGCCGTAACTACCGTCTGGAAAAGAACTTGTGTGTATAGCATTTACATACTTTACCTTACCAAAATCGAAATCCCAGGATCCTCCGTGGTTCATTGGATGTACTTCAATTCCTTTAGCTTCGTAGTGGTTGGCAATCTCATAATTGCTCACTATGGTAGCTCCTGTGTTTTTAGCAATGGCTTCAGCATCTAAGATATGATCCTGATGTGCATGTGTAAGCAGAATATAATCTGCTTTTAAATCCATAATATCAACTTTGTCTTTTGAGAGTTCATTGCCGGTTATAAAGGGGTCTACAATTATATGTTTTCCTCCTATTTGAAGTGCGAGTGAATTTTGCCCGTAGAATGTAATTTTCATTGTATATAGTTTTCTTTAAAAATAGGATTCCTATTACTTTTTTCTGTTAAAGAAATTAAAAATTACACTGCATACAGTTCCACCACAAAAAACAACACAGCAAATAAGAAGGTGCTCAATGCAACTTTCTTAAGTTCTGGATCTAATAAGGGTGGCGACTGATTCCTGAATACCATCATCACATTAAGGAACAAAGGAATAAAAGCTGCCAAAGGCAGATAGTGTTGCCATGAAGTCCCTTTAAAAAAAGAGTATCCCAAAGCGCATACAAATGCAACAATAATAAGTATGGCATGGTACAATTTTACAGGTTTTTCTCCAAGAACAACTGCTAATGTATTTTTATTCACTTTTGCGTCGGCTAGGCGATCCCTCATATTATTTAAATTCAAAACAGCTGCACTTAATAGGCCAATGGTAGTTGCGGGTAAGATTATTAATTCTGAAAGCTGTTGCGTAAACAGGAAATAACATCCCATAACGCCCACCAACCCAAAAAACAGAAAAACAAAAACATCGCCCATCGCCCGGTAGCCATAGGCTCTTTTACCTACGGTATAGGTGACTGCAGCAACAACAGCAGCAATTCCTAAATTAAAGAAAATGACAGAAAGTATAAAGTTCTTATTTCCAAAGGCTATAAAAATGAGCAGGCTTGCCAGAAACAATGTAAGGATCGTGGTTACGATCATCCCGTATTTTAATTCTTTAGCAGTAAGCAGGCCACTTTGCATGGCTCGTGCAGGCCCAACTCTATCGGCATTATCGGTTCCTTTTACGCCATCGCCATAGTCATTGGCAAAATTTGATAAAACCTGAAAGCCTAGAGTTGTCAATAAAGCTAGTACCAGTATTGGGACAGAAAAGGCTCCAGCTTTAGCGGCAGCTCCACCAGCTACCAATATTCCAGAAATGGAAAGTGGAAGTGTTCGCAAACGAGCTGCAGAAATCCAGGCGCGGACTTTAGTCATACAAGGGTTGTTTTAACAGCCCAAAAGTACATTAAAAAAGAAAAAGCCACCTAAAAAAGATGGCTTTAAAGATTCCTAATTTTTGTAAATCTCTATTTAACAATGAGTCTTTTCGCTACTCCATCCTCATTGGAAACCACATAAATACCTGCTGTAAAACCTTGTACTGAAAGACTTGCTGCATTATTATATTCTTGGATCACCCTCCCTGTAACATCGTAGATAGTATAATTTCCTGGTTTACTTACATAAACAGTTGCACTCGCAGGATTAGGATACATACTGAAATTACCATTCCCGGCAACTTCAAAGTCCGCTACACCCAATAAAATATCATTATCAAGAGCATAGATACTTAGTGTTCCACTTACTTCATTTGCAACAATAATAAGACCTGTTTCGGTTGGACTGTCCTCAAAAGGCACATATACAAGTCCTTCTGGTCCCAGATCACCAGCTTCATCTCCCCCGGCAATAGCATCCCGGTTATTCAAATATTGCAAAAATACCGGATGTACTGGGTCTGAAATATTATACACCATCACCCCTCCTATTCTCTCTAATAAGATAAATGCATACTGTTCTCCGTTAATTTCCTGAACCAATACACCCTCTGGCTCTGGTCCTTTATTGTCACTTCGGTTTTTAAAGCTGTTGTTGCTGTTACTTGCATTAAAAATAGAACCGTAAGTAGAATCGTTTGCGGTGATTACTTCAAAATCATTACCACTATCATATACCAGTACTCCTGTTGCTGCTTCAAAAATTGAAAAAGAACGGCCACCGAACACATGGATTTCATCAAAATCTCCGTCCCCATCTATATCTCCCGATGCATTTGTAGTGGCAATTTGAGAAAGATTGCTGTCCAATTCTAAAATATCAATGTTTGAAAATACTGATGGATCGAGGATGTAATCGCTATCATCAATTTTTCTCTCCTCTTCCAGACCACCATATTCTCTGGCATCACCTTCATTTGCAGTAACAATATAATCTGTTCCGTTTACTGAATAAAAACTAATAGCATCTGGCATGTACATCCCTTTAATGGGCCAGGTAGCGTCAAAAATAAAATCGGTTTCGTCACTTGCATCCAGTGAATTTCTAGCTAAGCTATGGTCTTTTAAACCGAAAGGAATAACTTCGGTAATTTCAGCATTTACAATATCAATAATTGCATAGGCATTATTTTCCTGCAAGGTAACATACGCCATTTGGGAATCTGCCGAAACTGCTATATACTCAGGCTCTAAGTCTTCAGAAACGGAAGATCCCGGACCAAAGATTCTAACTCCTGCCGCCATTAACGCAGCTTGTTGCGCATCGAAAGCATTAAAGTTTAAGGTAGTAACACTTGCTTGTGAAATTGAAGCCAATCCGCCGCTTACATCTATAATAGAAACACTTCCTTCCGGATCTACAGCATAATCGTCACTTGGTTGTCCTTCATTAGCTACCAATACCAGGTTTCCGTCCGGAGTAAAGGTTAGCATATCTGGTAAAGAACCTACTTCTACAATAACCTGGTTAGCTCCTGCAGCATCACTAAAAACTACAAATCCATTGTCGGTTGCAGGATCTGCGGCAACTGCGGCTACTACTATTCCATTCTTTACAGCAATACTCTGTACACCGGTAGTTCCCGCAGGTAATGGTACCGTTGCAAGACTTGTAATGTTTGACGGATCTGAAAAATCCAATACTTCTACTTTGTCTGCATTGGTTACAAATAATTGCTGTGACTCCGGATCATAGGTTACAATTTCGGCTGTACCATCGGCATCTACTGTATAGCTTGTAAGGTAATTCATATCTAATTCAGAAGCATTTGCAGTGGGCACAACTGTGTCATCATCTAATATATAGACTGAAAACAAGTTATTTTCACCAATTACCAAGGAAGATGCATTTTCTAACTGAAGCACAAAGAATTTATCTGCTTCATCTTCAGTATTATTTGTAACAGCAATTGTAATTTCTTGGGAGGTTGCACTTCCTGCTGAAAAAGTTACTGGTACAGTAGTAGCAAAGGTAAAATCTGTGCCTGCAACAGCTGTCCCTCCAGAGGCTAGTGCTACATTTACGGTGCCGTCTGTATCTGGTATACCAGATAGTGATACGGTAATTGTTACTTCACTACCATCTTCAGAAACTGAAGTGAACGCCCCATCAAAAGCTACTTCAATATTTTCATTCGGAATTACATTTCCTGGAGAACCAATATTCGGAACATCACTAGCATCTCCTCCTAAATCTATAGTTGCTACGGCTCCGCTAGCATTGCCAACAAAGCTAAAAGCTCCTAATTCAATATCATACGATTCTCCATCGTTAGCTGCTGTATCTGGATAGGAGCCTATAGAAACAGGCATTGTAGTAGTAGGATCTCCCATCCACAACGTAACACTATCACCACCAGCGCCAAGGCCAGAGCCGTCTGTAAAACCTACTTCGATTGCGCTCAGGTCTACTACATCGCTCCAGACATTGGTAAAGGTTGTCACTTCGCCTCCTGTATTATCGGTTACCAGGACAATTACGTATTCTCCAGGCTGAATGTCTGTAATTCCTTCAATAAGGTCTGCTGTGCTCCCATCTGCGGAATCATCGTCATAAAATAGGTCTGGGTCTACTCCAGATACCCAGGCTACCTGGCCATTATTTTTAATCTCGAACCAGTCTGCGGTTAAGTCTGTTCCTGCTTGTCCTGAAAAAATTTCAGTAATACTAAGTTCTGCCAATAACGGTACATTTCCTGGAGAAGCAACATTTGGCACGTCGCCTGCTGCACCCCCTTGTGCAATTGTTTCAACTGCATTGTTTGTATTGCCAACAGTACTAAACTCCAATAAGCTCGTATCGTAACTCTGCCCATCGTTTGCTGCTGTATCCGGATATGATTCGGTATCTACAGGTGCCGTAGTTGTAGGATCTCCTGCCCAGAGATTTACAGCATCGCCCCCGGCACCAAGTCCTGCGCCATCGGAAAAACCTATTTGAATACCTGCTAAATTTACAACAGGGCTCCAAACATCAGTAAATTGGGTTAGTTCTCCCCCTGTATTATCGGTTACCAAAACAATAACGTATTCCCCAACCTGAATATCTGTAATTCCCTGTATGAGGTCTGCTGTCGTTCCGTCTGCTGATTCATCATCATAAAATAAATCCGGATCTATGCCGGATACCCACGGAGCTGTTCCGTCGTTCTTAATCTCGAACCAGTCTGCTGTTAAGTCGTCGCCTTCTTGTCCTGAGAAAATTTCAGTAATCTGAAGATCATACGTAGTGCCTTCTCCAGAAGTTGTAGGTTGTAAAATGTTCTGGGAAATTCCTGTCAATCCTAGTAAAAGAAACAAGAGTGTGGTAGTTTTTTTTATCATCTTAGTAGTAGTTTTTAATTTTTTGCTAAACTACAATGGTAATGTACCCTCTATCTTACTTAAATATTAAGATAACTTCAACTTAATCGCACTCAATATGTTATAGCTTATTCTAAATTTAATTCTATGTAAACTTTACTATTTCAAATTGTAAACTCAATAATTTTTATACTTTTAACCAACCCAAAAAACAAATCATGAAACGAAATTACGACCTTGGCCTACTTGTTTTACGAATAGGAATTTCAGTCCTTATGCTAACGCACGGAATCCCGAAATTTTTAGCTTTTATTGGTGGCGATCTCTCTGTAGTAGGAGACCCCATTGGTATTGGAGCGCTGCTCTCCACCGTATTAGTTCTTATAGGAGAGCTCATTGCTCCAGTCCTTGTTATTATAGGTATTAAAACCAGGTTTGCAGCAGTAGCAAGTGCTATCACTATGGCTGTCGCTGCATTTATGGTTCATGGAGCAGACCCGCTGGCTAAAAAAGAATTAGCACTGCTTTATTTAATAGGCTTTGTAGCTGTTGCATTTATGGGAGCTGGAAGTATTTCAGTAGATAAAAAGTAGTAGCTGTTTAATGCTTTAAGTTTTTAACAACGTCTTTGTTCTAACATTACTCTTCAGCTAAAAAACCTTTGTTCTTCTTGGCATTTTGTACCCTAAGGATACCATTTCCTCTACGATAACGGAACATAAAAACCAGACGGTCACAGTTAAACAGATGCAAGTTTAAAGAGGTTTATACTTGTAGGCTTTAACGGGTGTGACGGGTTCGATTCCCAGCCGTCTTCTTAGCTTTGTATTACTTAAAAATTGAAGTGAGTAATTCTTTGTACAAGTCGGCAGGGGTCATATTTGCAGCTCCTACCCCTTTGCCTTTAATATCTATTTCCCGTATACTTGCTATAATTCCACTTACTTCTTTCATCGAATAATTTCGAGCTGCTGTTTGGTAGTCTTTAATAAAATAAGGGTTTACACCCAGCATTTTCGGGGCTTCGGCTTTATTGGTAATGGCATGGTATTTCAGCAGTTTTGAAAAGAAACTATACAATAACGCCACCGTCATTACCAGCGGATGATTTTTGGGATTTTGTGCAAAGTACTGAACAATGGCGAACGCTTTTTTTATATTCTTTTCACCAATAGCATTTTGTAATTCAAAATTATTAAAATCCTTACTTATTCCAATATTCTGCTCTACCAGCTGTGGGGTAATTTGTTGTTCTGGTTTAATAATAAGTTGCAGTTTTTCCAGCTCATTATTTATTTTACTTAAATCGTTTCCTAAAAACTCGGTAAGCATCTGGGCAGCTTTTGGAGTGATGGAATATCCCTTTCCACTCAGTACCTGAATGATCCATCCAGGAACTTTATCATCATACATTTTCTTGCTTTCAAAGACTACAGCGGTGCTTTTTTTCAGCGCTTTTGAGAGCTTTTTACGCGCATCCAACTTTTTATATTTATAACAAAATACCAAAACAGTAGTTGGTTGTGGATTTTCAGCATACGGAACTAAATTTTCAATAGTACGAGATAAATCCTGCGCCTCTTTTACAATCACCACTTGTTTTTCGGCCATCATAGGATAGCGTTTGGCATTGCTTACCACTTCGTCTATGGTTACATCTCTTCCGTAGAGAACCATCTGGTTAAAGCCTTTTTCTTCCTCTGTGAGAACGGTTTGTTCAATATAGTTGGAAATACCATCAATATAGTAGGCCTCTTCCCCCATAAGAAAATAGATAGGAGCTAAAGTTCCTTTTTTTATATCGGTAATAATGGCTTTGGCTTTGTCTAGAGGCATTGAGAGTGGAGGTTGATGATTTTGAGAATTAAATTGTTTTGTAATTTAGATGAAAACTAAAATTATAAAACAGCAAAAATAGTACCTTGCGCTATGCTGCAATTAGAGTTCCCTAACTATTCGTTCCGCTTCAAAAGTAAGGAAAACAAACGTCTGATTTTTGATGAAATCCGAAAAAAATTTGTCATCCTCACTCCTGAAGAATGGGTGCGTCAGCATGTGGTTCAGTATTTAATTACAGAAAAAAAATACGCTCAATCCCATATAAACGTTGAAAAACAACTACTCCTTAACGGCACTAAAAAAAGGTATGACGTAGTAGTTTTTAACACAAATGGAACCATTCATCTAATTGTGGAGTGTAAGGCGCCTTCCGTAAAAATAACGCAAGATACCTTCGATCAGATCGCACGGTATAATTTAGTGACAGATGCCACCTACTTAATGGTTACCAACGGATTGCAACATTATTACTGCCAGCTGGATTACGTGAACGAACGGTATCAGTTTTTAAAAGAACTACCAGAATTTAAAACATAAAAAACGCTCTCAAGTTTGAGAGCGTTTTTATAATGTGTCAGAAAGAGCAACTTACATCGCTCCCCATTCTTTCAAACTTTTAGTATTTAAAGCTACATAATCGTCGTTACCTGCCTTCTGGGCAAGCTCTAAAGATTTCTTAGCTGCATTTACAGCACCTTTTTTATCTCCGGACTTCGCATAGATCAAAGACTGTTGTCTGTGAAACCAAAATGCTGGTTGCTCGCGCATTTCAATAGCTTTATCGATCCACATTTTAGCTTTGTTGATGTCCTGACCAGATTCTAAGTAATATACAGCAGCCTGGTAGTAATCGTTAGACGAAGGTCCCGACATTACTTTATCAATATTTGCCGAAACCATTTTACTTGTCATAAACTTAATAGGTAAAGAAACATAGCTCTTTTCCCAAAGCATTCCAAGATTTGCCGAATCACTAGTGACATCATCAAATGTAAGTGTAAATGTTTCAATATCCATTGGCATTGGGTATGCCTGTGCTTTCACAGTAGCAACTACTTTACTGTCGTCCCATTTTTCTGGTGTTCCCCAGTTGTTACTATCCGAATACAACATAATGTCCCAGCTTTGTAAGCCTGGTTTTGTATAAATTGCATACGTTCCTGCTTTCACTTCATTTCCACCTACCATAACGTTATCGCTAAAAGTAATCTTGGTGTTTGCATTTGCTCCTGTACGCCAAATTTTATCGTAAGGTACCAAATCGCCAAAAATGGTACGTCCTCTCATAGAAGGTCTCGAATACTCAACTGTTACGTCGGTAAGTCCAACAGTTTGCTCAATTTTTTGAGATGGACTGGGTGCAGGTGTTTTAAGTTGTGCATTCACGGCAACTGTAGTAGCTACAGCAAATACAAAAAGGATAATTTTTTTCATGATAATAGTAAGTGTTTTTAAGGTTTATGCGAAGTTACAATGCAGGCTTTCTAAAACCGTTAACAAAACCTTAAAAAACCAGATGGAAGTCTATTTATTTACAGCAGAGATCAACTGCGTAACGTTCAAATTTACAGGCAGTTCCACTTTTAGTAGTAAGTAATACAGTTTGTACTTCTAATTGTTTATACAAGGGGATTAGGCAACTACTCTCTTAGCACTTCCATTCTGTTTTATATACTAAAAATAGTATTGAATTTTAAACAAACACTTGCATCCCTTACATAGAACAATTAATCCAATTCAGGGTAGTACGCATAAATTTAGCTAGAATGAACTAGTATTTTAAGGATTTAATATGTTCTAGATTAAAACAATTTTATGCCTAAATAGGAATTCCGATTATCGGTTACATAATAACGGTAATGAGTTGTAGCTTATTAAAAAGTTGCGCCATTTTTATAAAGATTGCTAAATAACTGTTAATCTTTTATTTGCCTATTGTTTCGTAGTATTTTTCTGTCGTATATTTAGTACAAAAGAAAGAGGCTATGATACATATATTTCGAAAATTACTGAGACTTAATCGCACAGAGAAACCCAAGACCAATGTAAATTTGTACCGTTTATTACGTATGAATCGTCGTATGGTTTCGCCGCGTAAATAAAAACATACTAAACTAAGTTTATCATCCTTTGGAGGTGTCTCAATGACATCTTCAAAGGATTTTTTGTTCTTAAAATAGCAGTTCCTGCCAACAAGCATTATAAGTATACAAGAATTTAAAACAACTGCTATTTCAAATTCAAGATCAATACTTTCGTGGAACATTTAAGTCAATATGTTAATCTTTGTTTAATCTTATGTGATTTTTTTTAAACAAAATGTATTTTTATACAAATTAAAATACTTTGAAAATTTATACGCTTCATTCCAAACAAAACCTTCCCATATCAAAAGCTGAAGCCTGGAAATTTCTTTCAGACCCCAAGAACTTAAAAGTTATTACGCCCGATTATATGGGGTTTCATATCCTTTCAGGGGCCGATAAACCCATGTTTGCTGGTCAAATTATTCAATATATTGTTACCCCTGTACTAGGTATTAAAACAAAGTGGGTCACAGAGATTACACACGTAAAAGACCAGGATTACTTTGTAGATGAGCAACGTTTCGGGCCCTATGCACTCTGGCATCACAAGCACTTTATAAAAGAGATCGAAGGGGGTGTTGAAATGGAAGATATCATAGATTATAAGGTTCCATTTGGCTGGTTGGGGCAACTGATTCACCCTATTCTAGTAAAACCGAAACTGAATGAAATCTTTACCTACAGAAGAAAAAAACTAGTTGAACTTTTCGGAGAAATTTAAAATTACAATCATGAAAAATATATTACTTATTGGTGGTTCCTACGGAATTGGCCTTGAAATAGCTAAACAACTGAGTGAACATCACAAAATAATTGTTGCCTCAAGAACCAAAGAAAATTTACCCTCCAACATAAAACACATCACATTTGATGTTTCAAAAGACGCTATTACAGAAGTAGAACTGCCCGACACTCTGGACGGATTGGTATATTGCCCTGGAAGTATTAATTTAAAACCCTTTAAAATGTTATCTTCTGAAGCGTTTCAAAAGGATATGGACATCAATTTCATGGCATTGGTCACTACGGTTCATGGCTTACTACCTAAACTAAAAAACGCTGAGCAAGCCAGTCTTGTCTTTTTTAGTACCGTCGCGGTAAAAATTGGAATGCCTTTTCACACAAGCATTGCTGCGGCAAAAGGAGCTCTGGAAGGTTTTGCTAAAGCACTAGCTGCAGAATACGCCCCCAACTTTCGTGTAAATGTGATAGCCCCTTCTTTAACCGATACACAACTAGCCGAAAAACTATTAAATAACGAAGATAAAAAAGAAAAGATGGGCAATCGGCACCCGCTTAAACGGGTAGGAAATACCAAGGATATTGCTAACTTAGCTACATTTCTGCTTAGCGAAAAATCCTCTTGGATGACAGGACAGATACTAGGTGTAGATGGCGGAATGTCCTCCTTAAACATAAATTAAATGGCAGACCCTGTAAATATATTTTGGTTTAGACGGGACCTTCGGTTAGATGACAATATAGGTTTCTATAAAGCACTTCATGGAAAAAACCCCGTAGTACCGGTTTTTATATTTGATGAAAACATTCTGAATGAGCTTCCCGAAAATGATGCTCGCATAAGTTTCATCTTTGACGAACTACAAAAAATGCGAGAGGAACTTCAGGAAAATGGCAGTAGCCTTGCTATTTACTATGGGAAACCAGAAAAAATTTTTACGGAATTAATTTCAGAATTCAACGTACAAAACGTTATCACCAATCACGATTACGAACCTTACGCAACAGAACGTGATTCGAAAATTTCAAAGTTACTGGAGAAGGAGAATATTGGTTTTCACACCTATAAAGACCAGGTTATTTTCGAAAAGGACGAAATTGTTAAAGACGATGGTGATCCCTACGTTGTCTACACTCCTTATATGAATAAGTGGAAAGCAACCTTTAAAGAAGACAAACATTTAAAAATTTACTACACCTCACAAGTACTGGATAACCTCTTGCAGCATTCCAGATTGCCTAACGTAAGCTTATCGGATATTGGTTTTAAGCGTTCTACTATTAAAGTTCCTGCATACGACGTTACTCCAACTACCATTCAGGAATATGAAAAGACAAGAAATTTCCCTTCACAGGAAGGCACCTCGAGGCTAGGGCCACATTTGCGATTTGGCACAGTGAGTGTTCGAAAAATGATCAAAAAAGCCATTGCCGAAAAAAATGAAACTTTTTGGCAGGAACTTATCTGGCGTGAATTTTTTATGCAGATTCTGTGGCATTTTCCGGAAACTGTTGATAATGCATTCCGAAAAAAATACGACCGCGTTCCATGGCGAAAGGCAGAAGCAGATTTTAAAAAATGGAAAACAGGAAAAACGGGTTATCCGTTAGTGGATGCCGGAATGCGCCAACTTAATAAAACGGGTTATATGCACAATCGTGTACGGATGGTAGTGGCGAGCTTCTTATGTAAGCACTTACTTATAGATTGGCGGTGGGGTGAAGCATATTTTGCTAAAAAGTTATTAGATTATGAATTATCAAGCAATGTGGGTAACTGGCAATGGGCTGCGGGAAGCGGCGTGGATGCCGCACCCTACTTCAGAATATTTAATCCCACCACACAGATCGAAAAATTTGATAAAGATCATAGCTATATAAAAGAATGGGTGGAAGAATTTGAAACTGACGACTACCCAGAAAAAATGGTAGCCCACAAAGAGGCTCGGGAACGAGCGCTGGAGACCTACAAAAACGCTATAAATTAACATTTTATTGTAAGATTTTTCTCTAATAGTGCATTTTATCGGATATTTTTATATATTTATCGGATAAACAAGGCATTGCCCCCCAAATCCAGCCTATGGAATCTTTCAAAAACGAATTCACTAACGGTGAAATTACTGTTACCTATGAACCGCAAAAATGTATTCATGCAGATACTTGTGCTAAAGGACTTTCTGAAGTATTCAGGACAACGGTAATCCCTTGGATAGATCTGGATGCTGCAGCGACAGAAAAAGTAGTCGCTCAGGTGAAAAA
>CENR01018881.1_pt1 | contig 14249 bp, 12 predicted proteins | sample 530181 | NCBI WGS metagenome assembly CENR01 (sample SAMEA2619677, study PRJEB7988) | marine metagenome | biome: marine biome (ENVO:00000447); feature: surface water layer (ENVO:00002042); material: "saline water (ENVO:00002010), including plankton (ENVO:xxxxxxxx)" | depth 5 m | reverse complement strand
GTTTTTCCGGCACCATTGGCGCCCAAGAAACCAAAGATTTCACCCTTACTCACCGAGAAGTTGATGGCATCTACAGCAGTGAAAGGACCAAAGGTTTTGGTGAGGTTTTCAGCTTGTATGACGAGTTCGTTGGTCATTAATTCTTTTTACAATTTGGTGCTAAACGATTAGTTCCTTCACTGCCGTTCAGAACGCTTGCGCCCTAGCTTCAGCGATGGAGCAATGAAAAGCGGTGTGCGTGAAATTGAGGTATTAAGGATGATTCGTCTTTGCATGTTTATCAATCGTCTACTTAGCTAATTCCATAAAAGTGTCTTCAATAGTCGGGGCGGTGGACTCAATGGTAATGTCATTGAGACCTTGACTTTCGAGAAAGGCGTTTAAGTCACTGCTGTGGAAATCCGCTCGTTGGTCGGTATAGTGCACAAACTCACCAAAAGGGTAGACGCTATAGTGATGCTCATAGGCTTTTAGGTCTTGAATAAGCGCATACATATTGTTGGCCTTCACATTGTACAGCGGCTTTGGATAATGCTTTACAATGGCTTGTGGCGTGTCTATTTCTAGAATTCTTCCTTCTTGAATAAAAGCAATGCGATCGCAAAGCGCGGCCTCGTCCATATAAGGCGTAGAAACCAAAATGGTAATTCCTTTTTGCTGAAGGCGTTTAAGCATCTCCCAAAACTCTTTTCTGGACACTGGATCAACGCCAGTGGTAGGTTCGTCTAGAAACAACACTTTAGGTTTGTGAATCAAAGCACAGCTAAGTGCGAGCTTCTGCTTCATTCCACCAGAAAGTTTACCCGCTCTTCGTTTTTTGAAAGGTTCAATTTGAACATAAATGTCCCGAATCAACTCGTAGTTTTCCTCGATTGTGGTTCCGAAAATGGTTGCGAAGAAATTCAGGTTTTCTTCGACTGTCATATCCTGATACAACGAGAACTTGCCTGGCATATAGCCCACACTATTTCTGATCTGTTTGTAATCTTTGACCACATCATAACCCGCTACCGTGGCATCGCCTTGATCGGCAAATAGGAGTGTGGTCAAAATTCGGAATAGGGTGGTTTTGCCAGCGCCATCAGGCCCAATCAAACCGAATAACTCACCTTCCTTCACCTCAAATGAGATGTCGGTCAAGGCAATAATGTCCTTATACGATTTGCTGATATGATGGAGGCTGATGCTCATTATCTAATGAGGATGAAGTTACTGTTCTTTTTAGCTGTCACTTTATGCATCACGTCTTTCTCGATAAACATATAATCTCCCGCCTTCAAGCGGATAGATTTGCCGTTTACGTCTTCATAGGTCGCGTCTCCCGTAACACAAAGGAACAATGCCGATAGATTGCTGACATGATCTTTCAGTTCTTCACCCTTCGCAATTTTTAGTGAAACCACTTTGCCATCTTCCGCAGTAAATATCACTTTGGTCTGCACCGGCTTCATTTCAGTATGCAGTTCTTTTAGGTTCATAACCGCTTTGGTTTCTTGTGCAGATAGGTTTTGTTGCCCCAATAGACCAAAGAAAAAGACCATGGAGAGGAGTAGGGCTGATTTTGCTGTTTTCATAATTGCTAGAGCTTATTGTTTGTTGATAAATTCATTTCGGCTGGCATTCCGATTTTCAATCGGCCATCGTTTTTAACATTCACTTTTACCGCATACACCAAGGCCACGCGCTCTTCTTTGGTTTGAATAATCTTAGGGGTGAACTCAGCTTCCGAAGCCACCCAAGTGATGGTGCCAGTTAAGGATTCCATGGCCTCGTTGGTGTCAATTTTCACTTCTACTTCTTGCCCAATTTTGATACTGGACAACTGTGTTTCACTTACATAAACCCTTAATTCCAAAATACTTAGGTTAGCAATCTTATACAATGGCTTCCCAAAGGCAGTAACCTCGTTCGGTTCCGCATATTTCACCAGCACTGTTCCGTCAATCGGGTTGATGATTTTACTTTTAGCAATCTGATCGTTGATTTGTTTGATCTGCACATCGATACTTTTGAGCTCTGTCATTACAGGTGCATTCTGAATTTCAATGCTCTTGACTTGCTGTCTGATCACCGCCATTTCACCATTGATATCGTCCAGTTGCTTTTGTATTCCTGCGTTTTCCCTGATCAGGTTTTCTACACGCACCTTATTGACCTCTGCTGCTGCCAATTGTGCATTCAGCACATTGATTTGCGACAAAACCCCTCTAGACTTTGAAGCAATCAGTTCTTTGGAAACGGCCAGTTGTTCTCTTTTCAGGGCCAAAGGAATAGTGTCGATATAGCCGATAAAGCTGCCTTGGGTCAGCTGTTGACCTTCTTCCACATTAAAGGCCATCAGTTTGCCATTGCTCTCTGCGGAAATGGTAGTTTCCGTGGCTTCAAAGTTGCCATAACCATCGGCCCTGTCGTTTTGCTCAGCGCATGAGAAGAGTGTCAAGAGGCTAAGACTTAAAATGGAGATTGTTTGTATCTGTTTCATCGTTCTATTGTCCTTTGGTGGTGTTGTAGTTCGCTTTCAGCAATTTGAGCTGGATCTTATGGATGGCCATGGTATTCTTGGCTTCGAAAAGGTTGGTCAATTCGGTAATGTAGGCGGAAGCGGTAATCACTCCGTTTCTCAATTGGGCATCGGCCGATTTAAGCACTTCGTCACGTAATTCAATGATCTCAGCATCTGAGCCGATAAAGCCTGTCAGCTTTTCCATTTCAGACTGTAACTGATCTATTTCTATTTGGGTATTCAGCTCGAATACTTTAGTTTCATTATCAATGATTTCCTTATTGATGGAAAGCGACTGACGCTTTTTTGTATTGACATCCCAGTCAAAAATATTCCAATTGAGCTTAACACCCACGGTATAAAAGGCTTGAAAGGAATTGTCTAACATGTTCAATCCTGGATTTCCATAACCGCCTGTTGCAAAGCCGAATACCTTAGGTGAGTTCTGTTTCGACATTAAGGATAGATTGGTTTCGATTTCCGTCTTTTTAAGTTGAAACAACTCCAGTTCTGGTCGTTTGATTTCAGAAGTGAGAGGAGCGTTGATTTCTGGATTTTGAAGCTTCGTGCTTGGATTGATATTTTTGCCCAAAAGCGAAGAAAGACTTTGGAATAAACTACTTTGGTTATACTCCACTTCGTTGAGTTGCTGCTTTATTTTGATCAGTTCAGCTTCAATCACCTTGTCCGAAGTAGGGAGAATCGTACCATATTCAATTCCTGATTTCACCTCTTTAAGCTTGGCCTCCAACTGTTCTTGTCTGGCGCTTAATAAAGCGGCCTTTTCCTGAAGCAGTAACACGGAGAAATAAAGCTGGTTGACCTGCTTTTTCAAACCATACAAATTGACCTCAATCTGTTTCTTCTTGGTGTTTAGCGCAGCCGTTTGGGTATTGAGGGTGGCATCAATCATTCCTCCGTTATAAATCAATTGATTGACGGAAATTGTAGCATGGTATTGGTCTTTATTTAATGGTGTAACCCCTGGAATAGGCGCTTGTGTTACGTCTGATTGATAAGTAGCCTGGGCATTTAAATCGAATTGAGGTAATTTACCCGTATTGGTGATATCTAAATCGATGGCATTTTGCCTTGCCAATATTTCGTTTTGCAGTGCCAAAGGGTAATTAACACTGACCAAACGATAACAATCTTCTAAACTAAGTTGCTCTTGACCGATCGATAGCAAGGGAAAAAAGAACATCATGATTATGCTTATTTTCTTCATAGCTAGGCTTTTATAGCATTGATAATAAAGTTGGCTACTTCTGTTTTTCTAAACTCGAGCAACTGCGTATATTCTTCGTCATCCGCACGGATAAAGGCTTTGATCATAGGACTGGCAATAATAGGGAAGATGTTTAGTGCCAGGATGTTGATGAATAATTGTTCTCCTGCAATAGGTTTAAGAATTCCCTGCTTCACCTCAGCTGATACCTGAGTTTTAAATTTCTCAATATTAGGAAAACCAGTTTTGGCCTTCATGTTCGTAACAAAGTCTGGGTTTCTATTGAGCTCTTGAATGATGAATTTAGGAAGGTAGGGATGCTTCATGATGAAGCTCAGGTGGTCATGTGTGAAATGTCGGATTTTTTCCTCTATTGAAGAATCATCATTTAAGATTTGATTCAACTGAGGTGCCATCATAGCAAAGGCATTGAAGAAAACGGCTTCGAAGAGCAGCTGCTTGCTTCTGTAATAATAGTGGAGCATGGCTTTATTGATGCCGGCCTCGTCCGCTATCTCTTGCATTCTGGCGCCATCCATGCCTTTGAGTTGAAAGACCTTCTTAGCGGCCTCTAAAATCTGCTGTTCGGTATCCTCGTTTTTCGTTCCTGCCATTGTTGACTGTTTGGTTTAACCAAATGGTTAACAAAGGTAACTTAAAGTTTTATAGAATCAAGGGGACTGATAATTTTCAAGCTGAAAAAAAACAGAAAACAACTTTGAAGACAATTTTGAAGTTATAGACCAATTTGATAGTGATGGCACCATCAATTCATTGCTAGCCTGATATCAAGTTTGGTTATACTACTTCTGATACTCTATTTTAAGAATTTCCCATACAAAATCACCCATTTTGGTATTAACTATAACTTCATCTCCAACCGTTTTATCAAGAAGGGCTTTAGCCATAGGGGAGTCCATAGAGATATAATTTTTGCTACCTATTAGTTCTTCATAACCAACAATACGAAAACGGTTTTGAAGCCCTTTTTCTTTATTTTTAATTTCTACCCAAGCCCCGAAATTCACTTTTCCTTCTTGGTTGGGATGGTATTCAATCACTTTAAAATCATCAATACACTTACGTAAATAACGAACACGATTATCAATTTCTCGAAGACGCTTTTTGTTGTAATGGTAATCAGCATTTTCTGAACGATCGCCCAAGCTGGCGGCCCATGTAACCTTAGCAGTAACGTCTGGACGCTCAACTCGCCACAAGTGATCATGTTCTTCCTTTAATTTTTCTAAACCTTCGGAAGTAATCAATTGCGAGCGGTTGAGTTTTGGTAGCGTTGATTCTGGGATTTTTCGCCTCATAATAAATGCCTTGTTTTGAAAAATTTCCGCAAGATAATAAATGATGGATAGCTTGTTAGTGCTTAAGCAGCAATGGATATTGTATAACTTCAACGGCTTTACCCTCCTGCAGAATCGTAGTGTTAGCAGGTTGTTGTTCCCAAAGGTGTTTTGTGCTAACAAGTGTAGCCAATTAGCCACATAGGAGGGGAGCAATGGGCATCTATATGAAAAGCTTGGCTGGCGTGTGGCATTTGGTCAAGGCAAGAGTTCATCACTTTATTCAAGAGTTAAAATTCCTATACTAAAATAATACCTAATGTTTTATGAGTATCAATTATTACGTCTTAATATTACGTATAGTCTGATGTTAATCAACTAAGTATTATCTTGTGTTTTTTTTTAATTTTCACAAAGTAATTTTTATAACTATAAATTATAGCTTTTAAGAGTGTCATACAGTGTTGAACATATCATATCACGCTACCAGCTGTTGGTTCCTAAAAAGGAGTATGCATCCATTGTAATAAGATTGAACAGAAAAGTCTTCGAAGGTAAATTGGAGGAGTATTTCAGGTTTGAAGATGTCGAATTTTGTGCCAAAGAAGTGGAGTCGGAAACGAGTATTAATGTTGAAATAGCAGTTCAATACCTATTAAACTTTTTCTTAATCGAACACCCAAAGAAGAGTAACTCTTATCGTTTGACTCAATATGCAAAGAACTTCATTGAGGTTATTTCCGATAAAATCAGTAGCCCATATTCAAACCTCCCATTAAGACAAACCTTCGAAGAATATTTTACACTAAGTCAGGAGGCACTTGCTTCTGCAGAACAATTGAATAGTTGGTCTAAGCTTAGCTTTAGTCTCGTTTCAAAGAAGGTTGTCTCTGATCACATTGAAAGTCTGTATGACGACTTAAAAGAGGCAACTGAACAGCTAAATGAAGTTCTACTTCTAAAAGACTTAAGTGCCCTAAAGCTTGTAGAAAAATTCTCTGAAGTGTTTAAAAAATTTGTAGTGAGATCCAGAGAAATTCGTGAAGTAATCAACTTTAAGAACAAAGTATTGAGGCAACTAAACGACTTCGAAAATGACCTTTACACAAAATATGACTCTTATTCAGCAGTACAGAGAACTGATAAAAGGCATGAGTTTGAAAATTCTAAAAAAGACTGGAAGAATGTAAAGGAGATAGCTCAAGATGTGAAGGGGTTCTTCGGTCAAATTGATTTACGCCTAGATAATATCATCAACCAAATTCATTACGCAAGTCGAAAATTAAATGAACTAGGCGAAACCTTTGAGAAAAAGGCTTTGCTGAAAGTAAACCTGAAGAAAATGCTTCGTCTTGCATTGGAAGATGTAAAGCATTCAGATGGAGGTGTAAAGTTTGAATCCTTTCCTTTAAAAGCTATTCCGTTACAGGAGGTTTATTTTCATGGATTTAAGCGATACGATTTTGAAGTCGAACAACCTAATTCCATAGTTCCATTAGAGGAAGATGCAGAATATTTTAGTTCTCAGGAGAATGATTTTTTAAAGGATGTAAATGTTCAGGAGAGGGTTTCAGTATGGGTTGATAACCTCCAGCAACGACTTGAAGCTGAGAAACAAATAAATCTTTCGTCTGAGTTTCAGAAAATTTATGCCGAAGAAAAGAGCACTCTCATTCCTTTAAGAGTCAACTACAATTTAATTATTCAGAGCCTAAGCAAAATAGGTGATGAAGTAATCATAAAGAAAGATTTAGCACTCAACGAAGAAGACATACAATCATGGAAAATCCTGCTGAAAAGAAAATAGAGTCCTTTGATTTTTTAGAGATTGAGAAGGTGGAGCAGAATTTCGCTGCAGTCAACATCAACCTTTTGAAGGGAAGACATATTCAGCAAGACGAATACAAGCTATTCGATTTACTGGATGATTATGAAGATGAATTTAAGTTCTATTATGATCGATTGTATCAATTAGAATTGAAGCGAAAAATCTCTTCAGAGGTTCACTATTTCTATTTGGATTTTCCTGAAGAAAATAAGGGGAGACTTGCTGCCCAGGAACTACACCATTTTTTAACAGAGCAACAAACCATTGTGACACTGTTACTTCTTAACATGTACTACTCTGAATACTTCAGTTTTGAGAAGGAATTCACATGGGAAGACATTAAAAAAGAGATACTAAATGGCGAGAACAGTGAATATTATAAAAGATATTTTTTTAAAAAAATAAAAAGTGGGGGATACTCAGATACACAATGGAGAGACGCTAAAAAAGCAGTGGATAGTACCATCAAAGGTATTGAGAAGCTAGGATGGTGTGAAAGAAAAAAGGGAATTGAGAGAGGGGAAATACAATTTACAGTTAGAGAAAGTATTGAAAGGTTTGTTGAGATGTATGAAGACGAATTAAGCAACTTCGATGCCTTTGCAGAAAAGATAAGTAAGAAGCGAATCGATGAAAATTAGCATTCATTCCATATCGACAGTCGGTATTCGTCAGCACTTCAATCAAGACTATTTGTTACATGAAGATCGGACTGACTTCACTGGCTCCAATGGTTCAGGGAAATCGATAATAGCCGATTTATTCCAAGTAATATTTATCGCTAATAAGAGGTATATAAAATTCGGTACCGATTCTAAAAAAAGGGATATCCATACAATTCCTTATCGCGACCAAAATGAGGCCTACGCCTTCTTAAACATTAGAATAGAAGAAAATCAATACATTGCTGTTGGTGTCTGTATTTCTTCAAAAACTGGGGTTGCTCTCAAACCCTTTATCATTACTAGCCACACCGATTTAGACTTAAATATTGAGGATAATACTTTCTCCACCCCATTGGTTTTTAATGATTTTCTGGCTTCCTCCGGACGGGTACAGAATCTGAAAGAATTAGCAAGGCACCTTAACAAAGAAAAAGGGCTCAAACTTACTTCTTTCGTTCATGCAGAAAACTTAGACAAATACTATGATTTTCTTTATCAAAAAGATGTTCTGCCTATCAACCTATCCAAGGAAGATAGTTTAAAATCATTTGCTACTGTGATTCAATCCTTCTCAAGGGCTACCAACTTGCGACTAAAGAGTTCAAGAGATCTAAAGGACTTTTTATTCGAATCTGAAGAAGAAAACTTAATAGGGGAATACAATCGTCATAAAGTGGATCTACTAAGGTTAATGAAAGACTTTAGGAAGCTGAAGGAGAAAATGGACGCGCTTGAAGGTAAGCAAAAGGCTCTGACTACTTTAAAACAGAAGAACGATCAATACGAACAAGTGCTTTTGGATCAAAGCCGGATGGAAGTATTGTTTCATTATTATAAGAAAGAAGAAGCAGAAAAGAATAAAGTAACTATAGAAACAACATTGACCTCCCTTGAGAGTACAAAAGAAAAACTTGAAAAAGAGGAAGCAAGTTTACAGTTGATAGTAGACTCTAAAGAAAGTGAGAAAAACTATATTGACGAGCGAAGCGATCAACTGTCAGAACTGATAGAGTTAGAAAATGAGCTGACTCCTATAGTAGAAGAGATTGCGTTTTGGAAAGAAATAAAATTTTCAGAAATATCTTCTGAAGACAAAAAAACACTAGCAGAACAAGAGGCCAAAAGTGACCTAAAATCTAACCAGCTCAAAGAAGTTTTCGATGAATCAAACTGCTTATTGAAAACATATGGTAGCTATTCAGCAGTACTTGTAAAACGTCAAAAACAAAGGAAAAGGCTAGAAGCTATAAAGAGTGAACTGCAAGAAGAAAGTGACCGAAAGAACAAACTCTTGGTTGTTCTCAATAAAGCAGATGAACAGGGCTTGATGAACCAAGTACTGACCTGGAAAAAGGAACTAAGCCTGGGGCAGGAAACGGTATTCATGTCATTGCTCGAACTGGGTTTTAAGAAACCTAAAAATCCCAAAAAAGGCTCGCGATACATTAATGGCAATGATATTCTAAATGAAGAATTCATAACAGAAGACCCTGACAATAATGGAGTATGGTTGAACCTGGGACGTATATCTGAGTTCATAGAAAAAAAGAATGAGAAGAGGCTATTTGCCGATCCCAATGCATTTAGTACTGAGCTGTATGGACTAAAAGGAAGTGTACAGAAAGAATTGACCTCAGTTGAGATTAAGCTCAATGAAATAGAAAAAATACAAGATGGAAAACCTTATGATAAAGAAATACTAAAAGAAGATTTCGATCTTAGGTTAACGGATAACGCTCTAATAGGTCAGCTAAAAACAGCAATGATACTTTTCTTGAAAAAGGATAATATCATTGACGAACTTGAGATTCGGAACAAGGAAAAAATACAACTATTAAATTCTCTGAATGAGAAATTGAAGCTCAAAGAAGGAGACAATAAAAGTGAGTTGCTTAAACAATTGAATGAGCAACGAAGGAGCCTTGACCAGCAGTGGAAAGAGGCTAATAAATTGTTGAATGAGGCGAAAAGAGACCTTGCCCTGAATAATCAAAAGTTGAACATCCAAACGGAGAACTATCAGTCTGAAAAACAAACATTGGAATTACTGAAAAACTCATTTAATGAGAGTAAAGACAATTTTGAGGATAAATACCCAAATATTGATACCAGCTTTATTAGAACATCGACCTTCATTGATAGCACATATGATGATCTGAATGCAGACTTAAAAGAAGGAAAAAAAGCCTATCGAAATGAGTATATAGCGGTAGTCAATGCTTTTGATGAAACAAAAAACAAAGCTGATGTAGGTATCAATCTACAGATCGATTCAGATACATTCAATTTCCTTATTCTTGAATCTACCTTATTGGGTCCAAGGGTAAAACATCTGGACAACATAAAGCCCGAGATGGATGAGATGAATCGAACACGCTTGGAATTTGTGGATGATTTATACGAGAAAATGATTAAGATTTTCTCGAAAACCGAAGATCAATACAAGAAGTTCGAAGCGAAGGTGAAGGACTTGAATGGTTTCTTTAAAGACAAGAAAATTAGTGAGCAGTACTACTTCTCTATAGATTTTTCAACTGAAAAGTGTCTCGATATAAATTGGATTTACGCCCTCAGAGAGAAATCCAGTCAAGTTTTCATGAAAGGAGAGATTCCCTTTGGCGAATCAACAGACGACTTTATTGAAAAATTCTTCAACCGTATTGCAAAACATAGGGAAAGAGTAAGTTTGACGGATTTGCTAAATCCTAAGAGTTACTTCCATTTATCTACTAAAATGGTAGATGAAAATGGAGTTGAAAATTCTGGAAGTACAGGAGAAACCTATACAGCACTGGTTCTATTGGGAATAGCCAGATTATCGCTTGTTCAAAATAAAAATAAGGGTTTGAAGTTTATCATTTTAGAAGAAAGCTCTAATCTGGATGATACCAACTTCAACCTCTTTCCAAAAATTGCCAAAGAATATCATTACCAAATCATAACAATGACACCTAAACCTTTTGGGTCTGATTCTGCGGAAGGATGGTACCTGCATCAATTAATAAAAGGGAAGAAAAACAAAGACCTCAACTACCCAATTCCGGCAAGTTATTTCAAGACTAAAAATGCAAGAAGAAAGCTTTCTGCATATATCAAAGAGGTGAATACATGAATTGGATAACAATGAAAAGCCTTCATAGCCTATATACAGAAGGCATTACCGAGGCTAAAAGAACTGTATTAAGCGATGGCGAAATAAAGTTCCTATTACACTCTACTCAAGAGATAATACATGTAAACAAATTTATAAAGGTCAATCCCAATGAAGGATTTACCTCGACCTATGAGAGAGATTACCAAAAGAGCTATGAGGAAGCATTAGACCTTTTAAATAGATACAACCTAAACTCACCTTATGTTAGGTTTCAAGATCAGGATTTTGAAACTCTTCTGAAGTTAGAATCGCAAGTAAAAAATGGAGAGCTGGATCTTTTGAGAGAGCAAATCCTTAAAGCTCAGGAATCAGTGCGCGGAGTCTCACAAATGTTTTTTGTGAATGATAAATACTTAGATGGAAAGGGAAAGCTTATTGAAGCAGTGGAGAAGATTTTGAATGTACCTCCTTTACCATCAGGAAAAGACAAACAGTATTTATACATTATTCCGTGTAAAAAACCACAAAAGATAGTTCTCTGCGAAAACCTTCATTTCTTAAAGTTGCCTGAGTTGAGTCGACCAAACAATATTGAATTGTGGTTTGCTGGAGGGTATAATGTTAAAATGCTAGAACATGTGGATTTGAAAGGTCTCCCCATTTATTATTCTTGTGACTGGGATTATGATGGTTTAGAAATTTACAAACTGGTAAAGGAGAGAATAGATACAATTAAGATTTTAACACCAAATGGCAAACCGAAAGGTATCTTAGAGTCTAAGCATGATAGTTTGTGGTCAAAACAAGAAAATGGTAGCTATTATTTAGACAACGACTATTTTAACAAAATCCAGCAAGAGATAATAAAAGCACTAATTGCTAAAAATCAGTGGGTTATAGAAGAGTCTAATGACTTATTGAGTATGGAGAGTTAAGACGGTAGAACTTAGAGTAGGGGAGTTTAGCACAAAAAGGGCTCTCTCAGCGAAGTAAAGCGAGATTCAACTGGCATCTTGTATTTGCCAACTGGATCCATGTAGGGAGCATCTGTGTTGAGGGGTGGTGAGTAAAAATCGGTTTCATTGACTTCAATACATTATGTTAAGTAGAAATCTTTGTAATGGATTCAGAGCTTGAATTGAAAGGTGGCCGGACGGAGGGCAATCACGGAGCAGCGTCCGCCTCGTGCGGCTGGCCGATTATTCCTTCTTGAATTCTTTGTTTGCTTTCTGTTTAAAGACAGAAAGTAAAAGCCCAGCGGCTTGAGCGTTCACTGAAACGATAATGAGGTAACCGAGAGTCTTGACTATCGTTAAGTGGATCATAGATGATACACTAACATTAAACGAAAACCTATATGAAGTCTGAACATAAAGTTCTTTGGGATGTATATAAAGTTGGTTCTTATGAAGGACTAAAAACATCAATTCCAATAAAGAAAGGTTTCCCAACAGCTAAGGCTGCAAGACTCTGGCTAATTGAAACGCAAGAGCTAGATCCACAAGAAGTAATTGACCAGTATGAAATTAGAGGTGAATGGGAAATCCTCTAACTGGTACTCCAGGACGTAAACGAGAAAATAGAGCATCAGTTTTGCCTTGCCTGTTATATAATATAGAATTATATAACAAGGGTTGGTGGTGCTGGCCGTGTTTCGCTTAACTTAAGAACTGTCGTTATCGTACAGCCACGCAGTCCGAGAACTGTTCTTATGTTAATTACTCCGCAAGCTCCGTATTACCCAAAACGCTATAATTGTTATATAATTTATATTATGTTAAATAAGTATATTAAAGAAGAAGGGAGATTGTTAAACCTCCCTCTCATTCTTAAAATTATTCTCCTCCGTCTAGGGCTTCTATTCTTGCTAGGATTGCATCTCTTTTTGCGTCCATTCCTAACTGATCATATACAGTACTTAAAGGATTAAGTATGTAAATATCATTCGGCTTAGACTTTTCAGCTTTTTCGAAATGAGGTAATGCCAATCTAAATTTAGCATAAGCTTCTTCTCTTTTCTTATCGTACTCTGCATTGTCAGTAATATCGTTTGCAGCTTTTAAGATCTCAACTCCCTCGTTGAAATACACACTACCTACAACATAAGAGGCATCTGGGTAATCAGGCTGCAATTCTAAAGCTTTGTTAGCAGATTCTAAAGCTGCAGGATAATCTCCGGCATTATACTGTAAGAATGCAAGCGTATAATAAAGAATCGAAGTTTTATCGCCATTGTCGATATTCTTTTGAATTCCAGCAATCGCCTCATCTAATTTATCACCTTGAATTAAGATGTCAATTTCGAAGTCTCTGTATACCTTTTCATCTGGAAATGCCTTTTGAGCCATTCTAGCATACTTCAAAGCGTTATCAAAATCCTTTTTAGTAAGATACATGTCGATAAGACCGTTGTAAGCGAAATTAGTATTCTCAAACTCTTCAGTTGATTCTACTACTCTGGTATAATACTTAATCGCATCATCTACCTTATCTGCATTATAAGCGCTATAACCCGCATAGAAATTCATAATCACATCTGCTTTAATATCAGCCGATAAACTAAAGTACTTATATGCATTTTCGAAATCGTCAACTTCGAAGTATTCGTTTCCTTTTTTGTTTAAAAGATTTTGAAGAAAGATAAAACCTTCACCACCACCAATAAAGTCATTGTTATTATTCATTACTGGCGGAAAATATAAGTCTTCCTTAAGGTCTTCATCTCCCTTTTCCACCGCAGTGTTAAAGTAAGCGAATGATTCTTTAGCAAGGTCAATGTTCTCCATATCAGCCTTAAACTGATATAATTTCGCTTTTCCAAGGATTACATACACCTCTGCATCGTCTTTGGTTTCAGCATTTTCTGAGGCCTGTTTGGCCAATGTAAGTGCTTCTGCGTATTCGCCTTTTTTCAGCGCCTTTTCGGCACTTTTTAGCACTTTCTTTTGTCCGTATACCCCCGCTACAAAAAACAATAGCAAGGCGGTAAAAAATAGCTTTTTCATGTTTTCTAGTCTCTTGTTTAGTTTAAAATTTACTCTTCTGTTTTATTTTCATTTTGGTTTTCGCCTTCAACTTCTGGTGTGTCAGTAGAACCTTCAATTGATTCTACAATTTCTACCTCATCTTCCGATTCTATTTTTTGAATCTTCTCAACTGATGAAATAGCATCACCTTCGTTTAAGCGAATAAGTTTAACACCTTGGGTGGCTCTTCCCATTACCCTAAGTGATTCCACCGATATTCTAATGGTAATTCCTGATTTGTTTATGATCATAAGGTCATCGCTATCGACCACCTCTTTTATGGCCACTAGGTTACCGGTTTTCTCAGTAACGTTAATGGTTTTTACACCCTTACCTCCTCTTTTGGTAATTCGGTAATCATCTATTGGTGAGCGCTTCCCATATCCGTTTTCAGACACAACTAATAGGTTAGCTTCTTCTCTGTTTACACATACCATGCCAATCACTCTGTCGTCATCTCCAGCAAGCCTAAACGCTCTTACTCCAGCTGCTGTTCTACCCATTGGCCTAACATCGCTTTCGTGGAAGTGAATTGCCCTACCAGACCTAGCTCCAATAATGATGTGATTATCACCGTTTGTGAATTTGACCTCAAGTAAGCGATCTC
>CENR01030143.1_pt1 | contig 14277 bp, 11 predicted proteins | sample 530181 | NCBI WGS metagenome assembly CENR01 (sample SAMEA2619677, study PRJEB7988) | marine metagenome | biome: marine biome (ENVO:00000447); feature: surface water layer (ENVO:00002042); material: "saline water (ENVO:00002010), including plankton (ENVO:xxxxxxxx)" | depth 5 m | reverse complement strand
AAAAGAACTAGATAACTATCTAAATGAAGTATCTAAATATCGGTAGCGTATTTGATTTGCTGCCATTAATTTAAAATGATAAGTAAAGACTCATTACATATTGATTGGATTACCAAAGTATCATCGGCAAACAGAAAGGCCGATAAAATACTTGTTGAGAAGGTTATTAGAGCCCTAATGCTTTTGGAGGGATTGGTGAAGGAAAATTTGGATTTTGTTTTCAAAGGTGGTACTGCCTTAATGCTAATTCTAGATTCATCAAAAAGGCTTTCTATAGATATTGACATTATTATTGAAAAAGAACCTAAAGGTTTGGAGGATATTTTTAATGCGTTGCTCGAAGAACAAGGCTTTACAAGGTTTGAACTTCAGGAGCGCAAAACTTCAACTCGTATTCATAAGGCTCACTACAAGTTTTTTTACCAACCCATCCATAAAACTCAAGCTGCTGAAGAGAGTATACTGCTAGATATCTTATTCGAAAAAGTAGAGTACACTAAAATCAATGAGGTTCCGATAACATCAAAATTCACTATTACAGAGGGTGACCATATACAAGTAAAAGTACCCTCTGTAGAAGATATTCTGGGAGATAAGCTCACAGCCTATGCACCTCATTCTACCGGCATTCCATATTTCAAAGGTGAAACCAGTATGAGTATGGAAATAATAAAGCAATTATATGATATAGGAAGCCTGGTAGACATTGCTGAAGATGGAGCACTTGTAAAACAAACCTTTGAAAATTTTGCAGCAACCGAACTTGCCTATAGAAATCATTTAAAATTAACAATTGAAGATGTCTTAGATGACATCTATCAAACCTCACTTTGCTTAGTAAGCAGAGGTGTGGCTGGAAAAGGAGATTTTGAACACCTTCAAACAGGGATTCAACGCGTTTCTAGATTTATCTTCTCGGAATCATTTCACATTGATAGAGCAATCACTTTTGCATCAAAGACTGCATATGTTTCGGCATTAATCAAATCTAATAACGCTCAGATTGAAAAATTTAAAAATCCAGCCATCATGAAAGATTGGACAATCGGAGAACCGTTTTGGCCTAAACTTAACCGACTGAAAAAATACAATCCAGAGGCTTTCTTCTATTGGTTCAAAACGGTTGAACTTTTAACAAAAAAAGAAAAGCAATAGAAATCTCAAGACTCAGCAGACAAATGCGAGGCATCAAAGGCCTAAAAGGGCACGCCTACCTTTGGGGAGATATGGAGTTTGTGCGCGAAATAAATTCACATCGGAATAATTTTAACCGGAGTACTATTATTTGGACTCACCAATGGCTTTAATGGCGTGGAAATACCAAAAGAATACGATATCATGATTGGGAAATAAAAACGGCTCAGTGTTTAACTGAAAAGTAGCACCTCATCCTGAGCGTTGCGTCTCGCTGCGCTCCTGCCTGACAAAAATACAGAATTTTAATCATTCCCTTTCGAGTGCGCTTAACAAGTGACGTTTATATATTAAACATCATTATACGTCATAAAAATGAATATATTCACGGCTATACATCACTTTTTTGATTGACACATAACGTTGTATTTCATTTAGAACGACAAAATATGAGTGACATAAAAGAAATAACAGAAGCTCTGATTAAATTCAGAAATGAAAGGGATTGGGAACAATTCCACAACCCTAAAGACTTGGCTTTAGCTATTAATATTGAATCAAGTGAATTACTTGAAGAGTTCTTATGGAAAAAGCCAGATGAGGCCAAACCCGAAAAAGTCAAAGAAGAATTAGCAGACGTTTTTGCCTACGCCTTTTTACTTGCTGATAAATATGAATTTGACGTGAAACAAATAGTACTTGATAAAATCAAGATAAACGGACAGAAATACCCTGTTGAAAAAGCTAAAGGAACGGCTAAAAAATATAATCAACTATAAATGTTTAGTAGCTCTGTAAATGTTAAAAGCTACCCTTTTAACAAGGCTGATATTGGATTGATTAGTAATGATGCCTTTGCACGTGGCTCTTTTCCAATTATCTATATCTTATATAATACGGAGACCATGATGGCTTATGTTGGTGAGTCAACAAATGCAATAAGTAGGATGAGCAGTCATTTAACTCATCCAGAAAAGCAACAATTGAAATGGGTTTATATTATCTCGGATGAATCATTTAATAAATCAGCCGCTTTAGATATTGAGTCAAATCTTATTCAATATATGACGGCCGCTGGTGATTTTAAACTACTAAATGGAAATGGCGGAGTCTCAAGCCATAATTACTACCAAAAAAGTGAGTATTTCAAAGTCTTTAAAGAAGTCTGGAGTAAACTAACTTTCGAGAATATTAGAATGAAAGATCTATTGGAGTTAGAAAACTCCGATATTTTTAAATACTCACCATATAAATCATTATCCCCTGATCAATATGATTCTATCCTAGAGATTTTTAAGAATTACTCTAGTGGTACAGTAAAAAAGATCTTTGTGAATGGTAGTGCTGGAACAGGGAAAACCATTTTGGCCATTTATTTAATAAAGTTACTTACTACACTTGGTCAATATGAACTCCATGACCTTGATATTGAAGATGAAACACTTCTATTAGAGCTCAATACATTTAAGCAAAAACATCCCAACAAACTTCGAATTGGTCTTGTTGTTCCAATGACTTCTTTACGAAGCACCCTACAACAAGTATTTAAAAGCTTACATGGTTTGTCCAGTAGTATGGTTATTGGCCCCACTGATGTTGTTAAAAAGGAATACGATTTTTTAATTGTAGATGAAGCCCACCGGTTGACTCGAAGAAAGTCCATAATGGGCTATGGTGTATTTGATAATGTAAATAAGAAATTAGGACTGTATCATACTGAAAAAATAGATGGAAAAGATGTTCAATCTGCGGAGAAGAATGGTACACAACTAGATTGGATTATTAAATCGAGTAAGTATCAATTATTCTTTTACGATTCAGAACAATCTATTAAACCAGCTGATGTTCGAAAAGAACATTTTGATGCATTAAAAAATAAAGCTGACTCTACCCAAATTCAGCTTGTTTCCCAAATGCGCTCCAAAGGAGATAACGATTACATGTCCTTTGTGGATAATTTGCTAAACGGAAAACTCGACAAAAACAGCCCCCATTTTAGTAACCCAAACTATGAGCTGGCAATATTTAAAGATATAGCTTATATGATGGATCGTTTGCAAGAAAAGGAATATGAATTTGGGTTATGTAGATCAATGTCTGGGTATTCTTGGCCATGGGTTTCCAAAAATAACAAGAGTAAACCAGATGCCATTATTGATGGTGTGAAACTATTTTGGAATAGAGAAAGTATTGATTGGATTAACTCTACTACAGAAGTCACCGAAATGGGATGTATTCATACCGTCCAAGGCTATGATTTAAATTATGCCGCTATCATCTTTGGTGAAGAAATCATTTATGACAAACAATCGGGAAAAATAAGAGTCATAAAAAGTAAATACCACGATTCAAAAGGGAAACAAGCCATAGAAAATGAGGACGAGTTATTGAAATATATAATTAATATTTACAAAACCATGATGTATCGTGGAATTAGAGGCACATTTATTTATGCATGTGATAAAAATTTACAGGAGTATTTTGAAAGATATATCCCACTTGATAAAAAGGATAATCAACTGAGAACTCTACCTTTTGCAGAAGTAAAGCCTTATGTGAATGCGGTTCCCTTAGTAGATATTTATGCGGCAGCAGGTGAGTTTAGTGAGTTACAGATTTCAGGTGAAAATTTCGACTGGGTTGAATTGCCCGAAAACATTTCTACCAAAGAAGGATATTTTGTTTGCCAAATAATCGGTGAATCTATGAATAAGAAAATTCAAAACGGTTCTTGGTGTTTATTTAAAGAAAACCCTATCGGTAGCAGACAAGGCAAGATTGTTTTGGCTAAACATTACGATATCCAAGACTCTGATTTCGGTGCAGGATATACCGTCAAATCATATCATAGTGAAAAAAATATTACAGAAGATAACTGGTCTCATAAAACAATAGTTCTAAAACCTCTTTCATATGATTCTAGTTTTGAAGATATAATATTAAGGGGAGATGAAATAAATCGATTAAAAATAGTTGGCGAATTTATTACAGTCTTAGACTTGTAAAGTATACTTGCTTTTCAAGACAGCACCTGAGACTAGTGCAGTAGAATTATCCCCTCACTCACTCTGGTAGTAGCGTCTCGCTGCGACCTTACCGCCTTATCTTACCTTTTAGTCTTAGCGAGACGCCAAGACTAGTGTGGGAAACACAATTACCAATAGGTAATTCACCATTAAGCAATTAACTTTAAATTGAGCATCATTTCAGGCTATAATTTGTGCTAAGAAGCTCTGGAAGAAAGAAATTAGGATAGACTAGAAAATGGTAAATACAATTAGGAACTATAAAGCAACACTTGATCTTTCTGAGAACTTTGGAAAGGCACTTCTTATGCTTTCAGGAGGTTTTCTGTGCATTGTGGGTTTGACTATATTTCAGGATTTTTTAGAATCAGTGAGAAATAGCAGTGCTTTCTATTTCAACGAATCCATACTTTTCAAAACCGTTTGGTTTCTATTCATACCAATGTTGGCAGTTCTATATAAAAAACTAAAAAATGAGACATCGTATAGCCATACAAAAACGGCAATTTTCATTGTCTCTCCGATAATAGTTCATCTTTTCATCTTGCCTTTTGTTTGTATGGTTTTCTCTTTTCTTTTCTACGAAAGCAGGTACGACCTATACAAGTTCTTTTCTTATACTCTGGCTCACGACTTGTATAAATTAGTTGTTATTTATACAACCTTTGTTTTGGGTCATATCCTTTCTCGAAACACATACATTACGGAAAGTAAACCTGCATTGAATACCATTGTTGTCAATAACGGCAAGGACAATACAATACTTAATGTTGCTGATATTTTGCAAATCACTTCCGCCACACCTTACATTATCATCCATCTTGAAAACAAGAGGCACCTGTATTCCCAAACCCTAAAATCAATTTGTAATCAATTGGACAATGACGTTTTTGTCCGAGTACACAAATCCAGTGTTGTTAACATCTCAAAAGTCAGTTCATTCAAGTCACGCCTCAATGGCGACTACGATTTACAGTTAACAAACGGAGAACTTGTAAGGCTTAGCAGAACTTATGCCTCCAATTTCAAAAATCACTTCAACACAAGTCATCAGGTCAACTTATAAATTCATCAGCTTAGACCATTCGATTTTTTCGTCTCTTTTCCTGTCCATAGTTTTGTCGAAACGATAAAGTTAAAACACGTCAAACTATGGATATTAAACTCAAAACATTTCAGTTATACTTTTTATTGATTTTCTGGACATGTACATCTTGTAATGCCCAAATGAAAAGCACAACTTCCAAATTTGTTGGTGGCGGATGTGAAGGTTGTGAAGCAATTTTTGAATATGGAAATAAAAAATTAACCTCGATTGATACATTGCCCGAATTTCAAAATAACCAACCCAAAATAAAAATAACGGGAACCGTTCTGAAAAAAGATGGTAAAACCCCAGCCGAAAATGTCATTATTTACATTTATCACACCAATAGAAAAGGAATTTATGAAACCAAAGGTGATGAAACAGGCTGGGCAAAAAGGCATGGGTTTATCCGAGGTTGGGTCAAAACCGGAAAAGACGGAAAATATACGTTCTACACATTTAGGCCTACAGCATATTTAGATGGCAGTGAACCCGAACATATCCACATCACAATAAAAGAACCAAGTAAAAATGAATACTATCTTGATGATTATCTCTTTGAAGATGACCCAATACTTACCCAAAACGTAAGGGATAGATTAAATGACAGGGGCGGTTCTGGAATTATGAAACCCGTTGAAAAAAACGGAATCCTCATTATTGAACGAAACATCATTTTAGGCTTGAACATTCCAAATTATGAATAAGTTATATTATTTCCTTGTACCTCTATTGCTGTTCTCTTGTGTTGGTAAACATAAATCGGACGCCCCAAAAGTAACGGTAAATCCAGCCATTGAACATCGCTCTGAAATAGAAGCCGATACCCTAAGAATGAGCCTTGAAAAATCAAAAATCGATTGGATAGCTACGGAAATGAGAGGGACTAAAAGACGGACAGGCATCATATCATTTAAAGATGGCTTGTTCCTTAGCCAAAATGGCGAAATAGTTGGCGGAAAATTTACTGTTGACATGGAAACAATGGACGTAACTGATGTTCCATTACATGAAAAAAAATCGCGAAGAAATTTGATAGACCATTTGAAAAGTGATGACTTTTTTAACGTTACCAATTACCCTGAATCAATATTGGAGTTAACCAAAGTCCAAAAAACTAAAAATGACAGTCTTAAAATTTCAGGAAACCTAACAATACGTGAAGTAACAAAGAGTATCGATTTTTTTGCACATCAGAAAGATGGCTATTTTAAAACAATCTTTACCTTTAATCGACTTGATTGGAATATCGCCTATGAGGGAAGTTGGGCAGACAAAACCCTTGTAGATAAAGATGTGGAATTGACAATCCAAATTATGATAGAGTAAACAAACAAGATAAATGTTAGAGAACCGCTTCTTTTATAAGGACACGCTCATCTCCATCTTAGTGTCTTACCAATCTCTTTGAATTATATAAGAACTCACCCACTGGTCTTAGCGTCTCTTTTAGCCGTAGCGAGACGTTAAGACTAGTGCAGATTCAGGTCGCTCTACATCACTCCTTCCCACAGCAATGCTTGTACTTCTTTCCGCTGCCGCAGGGACAAAGTGAGTTGCGGCCAATGGCTTTGGGTTTGGAGTAAGAATCCTTGTCAATCACAGCGGTTAAATCTTGATGAAACACTTTGCTGAGGATGTCATACAATTGAGGATGCTTCTCTTTGAGCAAATGGGGTCTTTCAAAAAAGTATTCACTGGCTACAGCAAAAAACTCCTGTCGATTAGTGCTGCCGTAACCGTCAATATCGGAGTGGCTGGCCAGTATTTCGTCTGTTTTCTTTTTCACAAAGTCCAGCCAAGGCAATGCATAGGCTTTATCTTCAAAGCCCGGAGGAATACCATCTACTTCCCCATTTTCCTTATCGAATAAGTGCGCAAACTCATGAATGCCCACATTTTTCTTGTCATTGGTAATATCAAACCCAACATGTAAAGCAGGTTTGGAGAGAATCATTTTACCTTCCATAGCACCCGTGCCCACCATTCCAGTAATGATTTCTTTTTTGCTTCCAATATTATAATCTCGATCGAAGGAACTCGGATACAGCAGCACTTCATCTAAGTATTTGTAGTTCCAAGCTGGAAAGCCAAACAAGGGAATCACAGCACTGCTGGCCACTAAAAGCCGATCTACTAAATCAACTTCGGTTTGCACTCCTGTAACCCGTGTATCGGCCAAAAAGCGCTGCACATCCGATTCGAACTGACGCTGCTGATGGTCATTTAGATTGCGGTAAAAATGAACATGCTCGGTGAGAATGGCTTTCCATTTTGGAGGAGTAGCCATAAGCTGAGTTCTCCCATTTTCACTCTTGTTGGACTTCTTGAATGCGAAAATCAAAATCACAATCAGACCAAGGATAATACTGAATACCATAGGAGCGCAAAGTATTACAAATCCTTTACCTCAGCAATCAGTTTTTCCAATGAATCTTTCGCGTCACCGAAAAGCATTCTGGTTTTATCGTGAAAGAAAAGCTCGTTTTCTATGCCTGCATAGCCTGTGCCCATGCTTCGCTTCATGACAATCACGTTTTTGGCATCCAACACTTTGATAATCGGCATTCCATAAATTGGACTGGAAGGGTCACTTTCAGCGGCAGGATTCACTACATCGTTGGCACCAATTACCAATACCACATCGGTACTGGCCATTTGCTCATTGGCCTCTTCCATTTCTAGCAATTTAGGATAGGGCACATCGGCTTCTGCCAACAACACATTCATGTGGCCCGGCATTCTACCCGCCACAGGATGCACCGCATAACTGAACTCCACTCCTTTTCCTTCCAATATTTTTTCAAGGTTATGCACCGTATGTTGGGCTTGCGCCACCGCCAAACCATAGCCCGGCACTACAGAAACGCGAGTGGCATAAGCCAATAGAATGGCTGCATCAGAAGGCGAAATCTCTTTAATAGTACCACCATGTTCTCCTACTGCACCAGACGCAGCAGAACTTCCACCAAAGGAGCCAATAATTACATTGGTCAGCGAGCGGTTCATGGCCTTGCACATCAGTACGGTAAGAATGGTCCCTGCGGAACCTACTAAGATTCCGCCTGTGAGCATGGCTTGGTTGCCATAAAGGAAACCTCCAAAAGCAGCGGCCATACCCGTAAAACTGTTCAGAAGAGAAATCACCACAGGCATATCGGCCCCACCAATGGGCATCACGAATAAAACACCGTAAACAAGAGATAGCGCTAGCAAGAGATATAAATGCATAGGGTTTGGAACATCAGCAGTGGCCATAAACACAGCCAAGCCTAAAATACCCAGCAACAATAGGATGTTGATCACCTGCCCACCTGGTAATGCTTTATCGTTGATCTTGCCTTCCAATTTACCATAGGCGATAATACTGCCTGCAAAGGAAACACTACCAATGATCAGACCGAGTAAGATGACGATCATCATTCCTTTGTCAACCGTTCCAGCGTGCATCACGTGGTCAAATTCAACAATGGAAATTACGGCAGCACAAGCGCCCCCCATTCCATTGAAAAAGGACACCATTTGCGGCATTGCCGTCATTTTGACTTTCATGGCCATTCGTTTACCAATCAAAGTACCGACCAAGAGACCTGTCAAAATCAATACATAGTTCAGGGTTTTGTCGCTGTTAAGTTCTTCTTTAAACAGAATAGTGGCCACAATGGCCAAGCCCATACCATAAGCGGCATATAGGTTTCCTTTTCTGGCCTTATCGGGGCTGCTGAGCATTTTAAGCCCCATAATAAAAGTAACCGAAGCAACAATATAGCAAATCTCAAGAATGCTGTTTCCGAGTAATTCCGTCATAGCGCCCAATTATTTCTTTTCCTTCTTTTTGAACATCTCTAGCATCCTGTTGGTCACCACAAAGCCTCCAACCACATTGAGCGTACCCAATACCACAGCAATGAACCCTAAGATCAAAGCGAAGTAATTGTTTGGTGAGGCTTCCAACATGATGATAATAGAGCCAATCACCACCACACCATGGATGGCATTCGCACCCGACATCAGTGGAGTGTGCAGCACGGCTGGCACATTGGAGATGACTTCAATTCCTAGAAAAATAGAAACCAAAATAAGGAAGATGAACTCCCTGTTTTCGTAAAAAAGTGTCAATAGACTCTCCATAGTTTATGCGTTTTCAGGTTGGAAAAGGATGTTTTTAATGCGTTCGCTTATAACTTCTTTGGCATGTGTAACGCAGGTATTGGCTACAATATCGTCTTCGAAATTAAGGTTCAGGTTACCCTCCCCATCGATAATCAGTTTCAAGAAATTAAACATGTTCTTGCCAAACATTTTACTGGCGTCCATCGGTAAAGTAGATGCTAAATTGGAGTCACCGATAATGCACACCCCATGTTTATGGATGATTTTATTGTCTTCGGTGCCTTCGCAATTACCGCCCGTTGAAGCGGCCAAATCAACAATAACAGACCCTTTAGGCATTCTTTGAATGGTTTCGTCTGTAATCAGAATCGGTGCTTTTCTGCCCGGAATTTGGGCGGTGGTAATAATGATATTCGCCTTGGCCGCGTGTTCTTGCACCAAAGCCCTTTGTTTGGCTTTATATTCTTCGGATTGCTCAACGGCATAACCGCCAGCAGTAGATTCATCTTTGGCGCCTTCTACCTTTACAAATTTGGCCCCCAAGCTCTTCACTTCTTCTTCAGCAGCGGCCCTGACATCAAAAGCTTCCACCACAGCGCCCAATCTTCGTGCCGTGGCAATGGCTTGCAAACCAGCAACGCCTGCGCCTAACACCAACACCTTGGAAGGAATAATGCTTCCTGCGGCTGTCATAAACATGGGGAAAAATCGAGGGGAGTGTGATGCTGCCATGAGCACGGCTTTATAGCCTGCTACGGTCGCCATGGAAGACAGAACATCCATTGCTTGCGCTCTAGTGGTACGGGGAATATTGTCCATGCTAAAGGAAGTAATTCCTCCATCCATTAGCTTTTCTACCAAAGCGCGGTTGGTCATAGGCTGAAAAACACAGAGCAACACTTGTTCAGGCTTTAATTGACTGACTTCATGATTATTAGGTGGATTGATACCAACAATAACATCACAGGCTAAAACAACACTTCGATCGGCTGTTTTGGCTCCTATGGTTTCATAGTCGGTATCAGTCGCAAAAGCGAGATCACCCGCTCCTAATTCTACTGTAATATTTGCTTTGAGTGCTATAAGTGCTTTTACACTTTCTGGAAGCAGCGCTACACGGTTTTCACCTTCGGGCTCCTTTAAAAGACCAATCGTCATAAGGCAGTTAAATGATTCTACATCTACAAGTTATAGATTCTACTGACTTATAAAAATGATTAATATGTAGGCAGTAATTTATTTGATTGATAAGTTACTTCAAGGTATCCCACTTGGTTAACATCTCTTTCAATCTTAGCTCCAGTTGTTCAATTCCAGAAACTACCGCATTGGTCGGTTGGGCCTCTACACTTTGTAAAACCGAAAGCATATAAAGGAATTTGCTTTGAAGCCCTACTAAACTTTCGCGCTCTAAGGGACTTGCACTAATGCTACCATAGATGAAATCGCCAGCATTGGCGGCTCCATTCCCCCTAAATCTTTGCAATTTCTCCTTCTCTCCCGTTTTCCATTTCCTTTTTGGGTCATTGAGTTTTTGATCAATCGCCTCGATAATGGATTGTGCTTGGTGGTAATTGTTATAGACTTGTAATGAGAGATCCGTTTGTTGCTGGAGTGCCGAAGCGCTGATTTCAGTGCGCGGATCAAGCCTCACATTGATACTTTGTTCCGAAGTTTTGCCATCCACCGTCAATCGAACCGTATATTTCCCCGGATGCACATAAGGCCCAGAAGGGTCGCTTGGGGTGTTTTTATATACTGCCGCGATGGAGAAGCTTCGGTTGGCTCCTCTTGGCGGGTCGTACTTCAAATCCCATATAAAGCGGTGATGTCCAGCAGAAGTGCCCAAACTTTGCTGCGGTCGAAGCCAATAAGTAGGATGTCTCAAATCCGTAGAATCGATTTTCTCAGGCAAATCTTTACTAGAATAAGTGCGCACGGCCACTCCTTTCCCATTCAGAATTTCAAGTTTAATTGTGTTGTATTGTTTCGGTAATAAGTAATCCACCGCTACGCCATCAAAAGGATTTTGACCATTCTGCTCTTCTGGCGGAATTGGGGTATCGCTGAACATATTGAAGCGTACCCTCGTGGCCAAAGAAGGCTCGAAAAGAACGGGATCACTACTTTTCAAACCAGCAGCCAAGCCTCTGAGCGGACTTACATCATCCAAAATCCAAATGGAACGACCGTGGGTTCCTATCACTAAATCATTTTCGTGCACTACTAAATCACGAATGGAAGAGGCTGGCATATTCAGTCTTAAGGATTGCCAATCAGCACCATCATTGATCGAGAAGTAGACTTCACGTTCCGTTCCGGCATAAAGCAATCCTTTCTGTTTAGAGTCTTCACGCACCACATTCACAGGCCCATTAATTTCCATGCCCTTCACTACCTCTTGCCATGTGGCGCCAAAGTCATGCGTTTTGTAAATATGTGGCCTCATATCGTCCTTACGGATTGAATTCACGGCTACATACACGGTGCCTTTATCGAAATGGCCTGCATCTAATTGAGAAATTTTATCCCATGACTTGAGTTGTAGCGGTGTAACGTCCTTCCAAGTTTTGCCACCATCTCTGGTCAGTTGTACCAATCCATCGTCCGTTCCAGCCCAAATTATATTTCTATCTAAAGGAGAAGGGCCAATGGCATAAATAATGGCACGCTGCGGCATGGTATTCATACTTTCAGTCTTGAAATCGCCCACACTGGCCGGTACTTCTGGTTGCTTGCGCGTCAAATCAGGGCTAATCACTTCCCAATCCTGACCTCCATTCATGGTTTTCCACAATACGTTGGTGCCGAACAAAAGCATATTATCATCGGCAGGATGGAAAATTAAGGGCATGGTACGCACGCCACGGAAATCACCAGAACGCAAAGCTTCAGGCGATACATTCTGATTCTGACCCGTTTTTTTATTGAAGCGAGTCACTCTTCCTCCATAAATGATATTGGGATCTTTCGGGTCGGGTGCTACATAAGCATATTCATCGGCTCCCACACCCATAAACTCTCGGAAGGAAATTTGTCCTCCATTGCCTCTGCTGGCCACACCAATGGCTCCGCTCTCCTGCTGACCACCATAGACCCAGTAAGGGAAGTTATTGTCTGTAATGATATGATACAGCTGCGAAGTGGGTTGATTGTACCATGAACTCCAGGTTTTGCCTGCATTCACCGTCACTACAGCGCCTTGATCGGCAGCAAACAGCATAATATCAGGTTGAAGCGGGTTGATCCATATTCTGTGGTAATCGTCACCGCCCGGAGCGCCTTTAAAGGACATCCAGGTTTTGCCGCCATCTTCTGACCGATAAGCCGCTACATTGGCCACATAGACCAAGTCAGGGTTTTTAGGGTGTACGCGAATTTCAGCAAAATCACTTCCTCTGCCCCAAAGTCTTCGGTCTTCCGCGATTAAGGCCCAACTTTCACCGCCATCATCACTGCGATACACGCCCCCTTTTTGGCGAGCATCTACGGTGGCATAAATACGTTTTGAATTGTTTGGTGAAATACCAATTCCGATACGGCCTAAACCCTGTTCAACTGTTGGTAAACCTTTTTCTATTTTCTTCCAGCTTGTACCTCCGTCCGTAGACTTGTACAAACCACTATTTGGGCCAGTAAAAGAAGCATTCTCCCATGGCCCTTCCTGATGCTCCCACATGTCGGCAAACAGCACATTCGGATTACTCGGGTCAAATTCTACTTGTACCGAACCTGTGTTATGATTGATGTACAGCACCTTCTCCCAATTCTTGCCTCCATCTTTCGAACGGAAAACACCACGCATTTCATTGGCGCCATAGGGATGCCCAAGCCCAGCCACAAAAACGATATCTGGATTGGTAGGATGCACAATGACCCTCGCAATCTGCTGAATGTCACCCAAGCCTATAAACTGCCATGACTTTCCTCCATCCGTAGATTTGAACATTCCATCACCTACCGACAAATCTGGACGGTGAAGGCCTTCGCCTGTGCCCACATAAATCACATTTGGGTTAGAAGGCGAAACCGCAATATCCCCAACAGAACCTGTAGGCGCTTCATCGAAAATAGGGTTCCAAGTGCGTCCGTAATCATCGGTTTTCCATACCCCACCATTGTTTACGCCCATAAAAAACACATTGGGCTGTGTGGGAATACCCACAGCGCCCACCGTTCGACCCGCCCTAAAAGGACCGATCATTCTGTACTCCATGTCCTGATAAGCGGACTTCGGAACAGATTGTGAAAAAACCAACTGACTTAGAATGAGAAGTGAAAATGCAAAAAGTGTACGCATGGCAGTAAAGATTAAGGCTTGATTATCAGAATAAGTTAGTGCTTTTTTTGAAGGAATGGGTTTTACTTTTTAAGGCATCAAGCTCCTAATTGATGAGTGGTTAACATCACTTATGTGTGTTCATTCATTTACTTATGTAATAGAAGTTGGAGCATTCTGAAAAAATATCTGCTCATTTGAAACTATATGTACATACATACAGTTTAACCATTGAACTAGAAATTAAAACAATTAAGAATATGACAACATCAGCAAAAACCACATGGAATATTGACCCTATGCACAGTGAGGTTCAATTCAAAGTAAAACACTTAGTAATCTCCACTGTAACAGGAGCCTTTAAAAGATTTGAAGGCGGTTTAGCAACAGAAGGAGACAAATTTGATGGCGCCAAAGCCTCATTCAGTATCGCTACTTCTAGCGTAGACACCAATGTAACCGATCGTGATGCACACCTTAAAAGCGCTGAATTCTTCGATTCAGAGAACCACCCTAACATGACTTTTAAAGGAGTATTAAAACATACTTCAGGTGATGATTATAAGTTAGTAGGCGACTTGACGATTAAAGACACCACTAAACAAATTGAATTGACTGTAGAGCACGGTGGAATAATG
>CENR01028480.1_pt1 | contig 14288 bp, 15 predicted proteins | sample 530181 | NCBI WGS metagenome assembly CENR01 (sample SAMEA2619677, study PRJEB7988) | marine metagenome | biome: marine biome (ENVO:00000447); feature: surface water layer (ENVO:00002042); material: "saline water (ENVO:00002010), including plankton (ENVO:xxxxxxxx)" | depth 5 m | reverse complement strand
AAACAAGCCGCGGCCTGGCTCGACGCCTGCCCCCACGCCGATGTGCTGATCACCCACTCGCCGCCCAAGGGCCACTGCGACAAGGATTCCGCCGGTAAATCGCTCGGCTCCAAATCCGTCACCAAGTGGATCAAGAAGCACCAGCCCCGCTACTGCCTCTGCGGCCACATCCACGCCTCATGGCAGAACTGGAGCGACGCCGGGCAGACCCGCGTGATGAATCTGGGCCCGATGGCGACGAAGATCGAGCTCTAATCAGCGATCTTCCCAGATCAGCCGCCCGCCGTCGTAATCGAGCGTGACGCGGTCGCCCATGAACAACCCGGATCCGACATTGCCCACAAGGTTCTCGATCGGAGGCCCGCCGCCGGGTGTCGTCATGAACAGCACGCGCGATTCGTTGAGTTCCAACCCGCCGAGTTCCGCGTCTGCAAGGGGAGCGGTCCGCATCTCGAACATGACTCCATCGATCCCCTTACCCTGACCGGCCAACTGCTGATCCGGGTCGTCCGCATCGACCAAACCCAGCGTGTCCGCCTCTTCATAGTCGATATCGATCGCGTAGGTCGCGCCCAGATCGAGCAGGAAGTTCCCAACGACGGGCTTGGTCTTCTTCCCCATGAGCATGGGCGTGACCTGCCCCTCGAAGTATGGGAACCCCATCGCGATCTTGATCTGCATGACCTTTGCATCGTCGGGCATCTCGTACGCTTCGCGATCCGTGAGTACCAGCTCGCCCGATCCATAATCAATGCTCGTGATGTACCGCTCGATCAACGACGCGCCGAGGAACCCCACGACGCGCTTGCCGTTGAACGCAGGCAGTTCCGCCGCATCGGGCAGCACCGTCACCATCGCGTCCGTGAACGAGAGCACATCGCCCGACTCGCCGAGTGACACACGCACATCGCTTGCCTGCTCGACCGTCAAGGAACCCGACCCCGCGCCACCCATCTCACCGAGCGGCGAGGTCTCGATCCCCGCGTCCTTCGCGACATACGCGAACATCGTCGTGTTCTGATTCCCCGTATCGAGCACGAACCAGTACGGCCCATCCCCCTCGATCCACACGGGCAACACAATGTGCCCCGTCGCGGTATCGATCTCGATCGTCACGGGTTCCTGCACCGCCGTCGGCGTCGGTTCGCCCCCACTGCCCACAAGGCACACACTCAGGATCAACGACATCAACAACGCGGGCATAGGCCTCTCCTTTGGGGAGGGTGGATGCGCTGGTGAGGTGGGTCTGTCAGGATCGCGGACTCATTTCGCAAGTTCTTCTCTTGGGTGAGCTGCGTCTCCCAGGCGGGTGCCCTGCTTTGACCCGAAGGGCAAAGCATGTTCCCACCTACCAATCCCGTCTCAATGGCACAACCCCAGACTCACCCGCGTAATCTCGCGCCGATGACCACCCCCAATCCGAAGGACTCTCTACCAGACCACGCCGAACCGGATTTTGGTGGATGTACTCGATCTTCTCCCGGATATCACTCTCACTCCGCAGGTTCCGGTCATACCCTCCCCCGCGTTGCCAGAACAACGCTCGCCCATGCGGCCCAACAAGTTGTTGAAGGATCGGCGCATCCTCTCGTCGATATCGTTCGATCATCTCACGCCCGAACCCCTGCTTGAGTCCACGCAAGACCCCGCTGATCTTCCCATCATGAGGCACGACGATCAGGTGCACATGATCCGGCATGATCACATACGCGATGACATCGAACCGCAATCGCACGGATTGGTTCGCGATCTCGTGGAGATAGAGATCGCGGATTTCAGGTGTGTTGAGGAGGGGAATTCGATCGAAGCAGGAGTAAGTCAGGAACCGGGCTTGGTTCGGAATGTCGTAGTGCTTGACTGGCATTTGGTATCAACCGGTTCCTGCTTTGCCCTTCGGGTCAAAGCAGGGCACCCACAATCATTGAACTACCTTTGGTTTTCTGCTGGGAAACAAACCAAACACGATCGGAATCAGCCCAAACAGAGCAAACAAATAGAACGCACCCGCATCACTCTGCCGACGAACTTCACGGTAGATCACTTCGAATGCTAAAGATTCAGCTTCATCTACATCTTCGAACGTTGCGCCCTGCGACTCCATATCTTCTATCAACTGTATCGCCGCTTCAAAGGAGTACGGGTTCCCAATCCGACCGGAAAGGAAATCAGATGTCCAGCCAAGCATCACGCCTAGTGCGATCATCAGCAATCCTGCCAAGACACAGATGACGCGTCGTCTACGAGACATGTTCACTCCCCAATCAACCAGTTCCTGCTTTGACCTTCGGGTTAAAGCAGAGCACCCACGCGGTACTCTACTACTTTCGGCTTCTCACAAAGTACACGATACCCGACAGCACTTCGAGGAGACCAAGAAAACCAAGCAAGAGAACCGCCAGCCACAACCATTCCGATTGAAACCAAACAGATTCATCGATCATTGATTCGAGTTGAACAGGTGTGAGACCGTAATCCTCGAACAGCCCATGCTCTTCAGACAAAATACCCGGAAGTTTGTTCATTGCCGACATCTGTGCCGCTGCACCACGCAAGACCATAATGGCGCAGCCCCAAGTCATCAGACCGAGGAACAGCAGCATGATCGCGAGTCGCTTGTTCGACATCACTCACCCGTATCCAACACCGCCATAAACGCCTTCTGCGGGATGTTCACCGAACCCACGGCCTTCATCTTGCTCTTGCCCTTCTTCTGGGCCTCGAGCAGCTTGCGCTTCCGCGAGACATCGCCGCCGTAGCACTTGGCCGTGACATCCTTGCGGAATCCCTTGATGGTCTCGCGGGCGATGATCTTGCCGCCGATCGCGGCCTGCAGCGGGATCTCGAACTGGTGGCGGTCGATCTGCTTCTTGAGCTTGTGCAGCAGCAGCTTGCCGCGGGCCACCGCGCGGTCGCGGTGACAGATCAGTGACAACGCCTCGACCGGCTCGCCGTTGATCAGGATGGAGACTTTCACCAGATCGTTCTTGTCGTACCGCTCGACGGCATAATCCATCGTCGCGTATCCCTGACTGATCCCCTTGAGCTTGTCGTAGAAATCAAAGATGATCTCCGCGAGCGGGATCTCGAAGGTCAGCATGTCGCGCCCGTGCGAGACGAACCCCTGGTTCTTGAACACCCCGCGACGCTCCATGCAGAGTTTCATGATCTCGCCGATGTAATCGCCGGGCGTCATGATCTCGACCTTACAGATCGGTTCGGAGAACTCGACAATCAGCCCCGCGTCGGGCAGGTCGGCGGGGTTGTGGATCTCCTTCTCGAAGATCTCTCCGCCCTTGCCGCGCATCTTGATCTTGTACGACACCGTCGGCGCGGTCTGCACGACCTGCACGCCGCCCTCGCGCTCCAGACGCTCCTGAATGATGTCCATGTGCAAGAGCCCCAGGAACCCGCACCGGAACCCGAATCCCAGCGCCTCGGAGTGCACCGCCTGATAGGTAAACGATGAGTCGTTGAGGATCAGTTTCTCCATCGCGTCGCGGAGTTCTTCGAAGGAGTTGCCCTTCTCTTCCGTCGTCGATGGGTAGAAATCACAGAACACCATCTGCGCCGGCGGTTCGTACCCAGACAAAGGCTCGGGCGCCGGGTCGTGATCGATCGTGATAGTATCGCCGACGCGGACATCGCCGAGCGTTTTGATCGCCGCGACCAGGTAACAGGTCTCGCCGGGCCCGATCTCATTGTGCTTCTCTGCCTTGGGCGTGTACTTCCCGAGCTCTGTGATGTTGAATGTCCGCTCGATCCCCATCATGCGGATCTTGTCGCCGACCTTGAGCTTGCCGTCAAACACACGGCAGTACACGATCACGCCGCGATAATCGTCGTAGACCGCGTCAAAGATCAGCGCCCGTGTCTGTTTCATCACGGGCTCGCGGGGCTCGGGGAACCGATCACAGATCGCCGACAGCAACTCGGGGATTCCTTCGCCCGTTTTCGCGCTGACAGGGAGACAATCCATCGCGTCGATCCCGAGGACCTGCTCCACCTCGTCCGCGATCTCGTCTGGGCGAGCACCGGGCAGATCAATCTTGTTGAGGACTGGGACGATCTCAAGATCCTGCTCGACCGCCAGGTAGGTGTTGACCACCGTTTGGGCCTCGACCCCCTGCGACGCGTCCACGATCAACAAAGCCCCTTCACACGCCTTGAGTGCGCGAGAAACCTCGTACCCGAAGTCCACATGACCCGGGGTATCGATGAAGTTGAGCATGTACTGCTCGCCGTTGTGCTCGTGCATGACCGTCACAGCGGACGCCTTGATCGTGATCCCCCGCTCGCGTTCCAGATCCATGGAGTCGAGCTGCTGGGCTTTGGCTTCACGATCCGACACCGCGTTGGTGGCTTGTAAAAGCCGGTCCGCGAGCGTGGACTTGCCGTGATCGATATGCGCGATGATGGAGAAGTTTCGGATATGCACGGATGGAGAACCCTTTACCTGGTAAGCAACCGTGCATCATATGCGGACAAACCGCGATAAACCGACGGAATCAGTCGCACCACCACTCGTCGTAGTGGTAATGCCTTGGTGCCCGATACCCGTGCTCGTAGCGGACATGACCGTGCGAGTGGGTGTGGGTGCTCCGAGATCGGATGTATGCGTTCTCGCGGTTTCGCTCGTTCTGATCGCCGATGATCGCACCACCAGCACCGCCGATAGCCGCACCGATCGCCGCGCCCTCGCCCGCGTTGCCCGTCGTGGACCCAACAATCAGCCCTGTCACCGCGCCGAGTGCGGCACCGGTGAAAAGCCCCTCGCCCGCGTTGTTGCATCCGCTCATACCCAATGTTCCGAGGGTCAGACCGCTCAAAACGAGCAGCGTCGTGGCTTTGGATGTTCTCATGGACTTCATGTTGGTATCTCCTTACTTACAGATACGCATTGATTGGGCTTCCGGATCGCGCAATTTCACAGGCATCTGTCATCCGCTACCATCCATACCGCAAAGTGTGCGTATCTCTGACATCAAACCCTCGATTCGGCTCGATATTTCCATGATCGCCCCCCAACACCCACGCATCTGCACTTGGATTCTCGCCCTGATCGCCCTGTTTTCGGGGTTCGCGCGTGCCCAATCCATCAAACCCCTCTCCGAACGCCTCGACGCGATCGTGTCGTACCCGCTCGTTGTCTCGATCAATGTCGAGGACGAGCGCGATCTCCGCCGGGGAGTCACAACCCGCATTGATGACGGGCGCACATTCAACTGCGAACCGTTCTGGGTAGGGCTCACGCCGTACCAGTCGCTGCCAACCTGGACGCGTGCCGTCGGTCGATGGGAAGCCTCGCCGTACGAAGAAATCAGATCCACCCCCAAAGCCCAGCGTCCGACCGGGTCGTGGTTTATCCGCGTCCCCCTCCCGATCGATGCCGTGGGGCAGGGCCTCTGGTTCGGAAAGACACGGTATGAGCTGAACTGGTTGCCCGATCCGGAACGAGCCCTGCTCGAGGCGGATACGGTCGAGCACACCCGCGACTTCACCCAGTTCTGGTCGATGCACCTCTCCGAAATCGCCCTCAACGATCCGAGCGTGATCAGCACTGTGGAGCAGTATCGACGCGACCCTTTCCAGAACTGGCGGGCCCGTCTCCTGACGGACGGGCTTGATCCGAACCGCACCCGCGCTCGAGAGACGCATGGGCAATCCAACAGCATCACCAGTTCGATCGAGTTGGAGTTGGCCACCCAATCGCCCGGCAACGATCTGCTCAGCGCGATTGCCCGGCAGCAGGAAGCCCGCTGGCAGATCATCCTCGGACGCATCTGGCTCATCGACCCGGACACCGCCAAGCGGGTGAAGCTCGCGCTGATCCGCACGGCCCGATTCGGCGATCGCATCCTGCCACTCTGGAACGCGGACAACTCGGACCTGTCCCGTCTCGCCCACGACCTGCTTTCGCCGTATGTCGATGACGACACGCGGGTTCTTCGCGCCAAGGCATGGCTTGAGACCCAACCCCGTGCTGTGGCATGGGTCATCGACGATCAGGGGACCCTTGAAGCGGGGACCGATCGGTTCCTCCCAACCCTCGGCGTCATCTCACTGCCGAGCGAACCGGGCAACTCGCTCCTCCGCATCGACGCACGCCTTGAATCACCAATCCTTGAAACCATTCCCCCTGATACCCAGCAACTGCTTCAGATCCCCATCACCCCCTCGGATGTCTCAGCACTCAACCCGCAGATCTCTACGACACGCATCGATCTGCGATTGGCACGCTGGACCCAATCGCATGACCTGATCGCCTCGCGAGTGCCAGCGGGCGCGCCCTTTGTTCGTATCGGCCCCCTGCTCGCGGACTGGACAATGACATCGCTGCTCAACAACCGTCCCCGTGAGCACGCGTCGATCCCACCCACCCGTGTGACCAATGGGATCCTCTGGCGCGCGGCACCACCCAGCAGGAAGAACCCCAGATCGGGCTGGCGTCTCTTTATCGAATGTGCAGCACCGAACCCCGGTGCGGGATCCGATGCCCTGACCATATGGATCGGGCCGCGTGAATACCCCACCGCCGCGTGGCGGATCACCCCGGACGCGCTTGTTGAGACGATCGCACACAACTCAACCATGCTTGTTCCACAACCCGCCGTCGACACCCGGCTTCTTGACAACCGCTGGGTCGCGCAGATCGATCTGCCAGACATCGTCTTTGATCAGGACGGCCAGCTCATGCTGGGGATCGAACGCACGGACGCCGACGGCGTGCACAGCGCCTGGCCGCGTCGCATGATCCCGGGACAACGCGAGCCCGGCCGGCTGATCATCACCCCGGATCGCTTTGACGATCTACGCGTGCCTTAGATCGAGACCCGGACCTTGCGGAGATAGAGCACCCACTCGATCAGCAACAGCACGATCGCACCAAGCACGAACCATCGCCAAAGATCGACCCGAACACGCCCGAGTGTCGCGTTGCCCATGCTCTCTCTCGCATTCCCGATCGTCACGGTCGAACGGGTTTGGAGTGCGGACTCGTCATCGCTGAGCAGCGACACACCAACCACTCGCCCGTCGGGGACCGTCGTTTCACCGATCGATCCGATCGGTCCGACGACGCGCTCGATTCCATCATCGTCCCGGTACACGATGAGCTCGTTCGTGCGGAACACCTCCCCCTGCCCGCCCGCGCCAGGGAGAAGGGACTCGAAGACCTGGGCCATAAAAATAGTGAACCCCACCTGCACGCTCCAATCCGAGTCGTGCAGCGCGAACGCCGCCCGCAGGTGCCGATTCCCCCGATCCGCGATCTCAGCGATCGCAGCGCCGTCCTGATCGCGTGCAAGCACCCTCAAGCCTGATATGGCCTCGTCGAATCTGATAGAGCGTACAAAGGCCATCCCGCCGATCCCCGCATCACGCAGCGTCGGGTCGTTTCGATCCCAACTCAGCATCCGCCGCGCACTGGTCGGTGGAGCCATTCGTGATGCATATGGCGCGATCACGGACCCAAAGCCAACACTCGGCACCCCGGGCAGCATCTCCACATCCACACGATCGAAGACAATCAGGTTCGGGCTCCCCATCGGATCTCCCGGCGACACAACCATCGCTGGAGTACGAGCGACCACCTCGATGCTATCGAGCAACAACGGATCGACTCGCCCTTCGGGTGCAACGATCGTCACGCGGACCGGGTCCGGGCCCGGAACGGACACCCACGCTCGATTGTCTATCGCAAACGCATCGTCGCCAACGATCTCTACCCGCAGCAGCGACGATCTCATGAGCCGGATCTCAAAGCTGTGTGTCGCGGTGGCCTGGTCATCTTCGAAAGAAACGGGCGCGGAGTCGATCACATCCTCGCCCTCGAACACCCGCACGACACCGGCGCTCGGTCCCGTTGCGCTGCGTATCAACCGCACGAAAACACGACAGAGTTCCGTATCGACCCGATCCCGTTGTGCGCTCAGCGCGACAATCCCGAGGTTCCGGAGAGCCGCACCCTCGGGAACACTCGGCACGAGCAGCCCCGACGCTCCGGAGAGCGGGAACGAATCCGACGAGAACCCACCACCGTCAGAAAAAACCCACACGAGCGTGTCCACACGCTCCGATTCCTCGTCCACACGGCCATCCAATCGCTCGATGAGTTCGATCGCAACGGATACATCCCCGGGCTGATCCGTTGCGTTGATGGAATCGATCGAAGCGAGCAGCCGCCCACGCTCTGCTGAATCGCGTATCACAACTCTCGGTTCAAGCCCCGCATCGATAACCGTCACGCGGGGTGATCGCCCAGAATCGAACAGCGCCCGCACCCGATCGCGCGCGTTCTCTTTGGCAATATCGATCAAGGATTTCTCGCCGACCGACGCGTTCATGGATGCGCTCGAATCGATGACAATCGCGACCCTCTGCCCGTCCGCAAGGCTCGTATCCATCACCGGACGCGCCAGCGCGAGCGCAAGCAGCGCGACAATGAGAAGATGCAGAAAAAACAGGGCGGTCGGTGATAACCGTTGCCACGGGATGTTGCCCTCAAGGTCCTTGACCGCGCGTTTCCAGAGCAAGATGCTGGATACGAGCACCGGGCGTCTGCGAAGACGCAGCATGTACATCACGAGCACCAACCCCGCGCCGATCGCGCCAGCGATCAGGCCCGCGATAGGCGCAAGAAAAGTCAATCGTCCCACCCCGGCGCGGGCTCGGGCAACGCCCCAGCGTCTTCGTCACCCTTCACACGCACACGACCGGGCCGGAACCCAATGCCGTAGACATATGTCTCACGCGACACATCCCGGCACGCGTCGGGCTTGATCGCACCCGCGACGCGGAACACATGCTTCATCCGACGCATCAGATCCGGGAAGGTCTCACCCTCGAGCACCTTCATCGTGCAGGTACCCCGGGGCTTGAGCAGATCGGGAAGCGCATCGATAATTTCCTGACACAACCGCTCGGAGAAAAAATGGTCCCCGTGCCCTGTCGTTGACGGCGCCATGTCCGAGATCACGACATCGAATAGCACTTCTTCACCACCGAGCAACTCCGCGGCGGTCGTCTTGGTGAAGTCTCCCACGATCGTGCGTGCATTGGGCCCAAAGTCGCCAGAAACCGGCTTGAGGTCAATCCCGACCAGCGTGCCCTCCTCGCCGATGATCTTCTCTGCGACCTGCATCCACGAACCGGGCGCACACCCCAGATCGAGCACGCGATCACCCTTGCGGATGAGCTTCCGCCGCTTGTTGATCTCCAAGAGTTTGTACGCCGATCGCGCGAGATAGCCCTCGCGTTTCGCCATCCTGAAGTACTTGTCCTGTAGTTTGCGTTTCTGCGCCATCGCGTCCTCGTCTGTTATTTGTAGAACACGACCACCGCGTCGGTCCAGTGATGCGGAGCCCAGGTCTCCCCACGCCCTTCGTTGATGTACGGGTCAAGCTCGTACTCAATCCGCAGCATATCCCCCATCACGAACTCCGATTGCACATCCACGATCCACGGCTCAACTCTATCGCCCGGGGCCCAACCCGAACGATCGAACTTCCAGGTCCCGCCCTGTGGTCGGCACGGGTTGAGATAGCAATCCGTCTTCCAAAGGTGGTTCCGCTCGGACATCGAGATGTAATCGCCCTCGAGGACATCGCCGCCGCCGCCGCTGTTCGCGGATGAAATCGTGAGTGTGCGCCAGATCGGCATGAACTCGCCGGCGTTGTTGGAGTTCGGGAGCATCCCGTGCCCCGTCACGGTTGTGCGTACCCGTGCACTCGATGCACCTTCGGGAATGCCGATCTCACGCGTCTTGTAGAAGTCGGACACTGGTTTCTCAGGGTTCCCGATCTCCGCGTCCCCGTTCCAGAGGTTCATCACGGCCATGGGTTCACGCTCAGGCGTGCCCTCATAGAAATCGAGATGGAAGGTCACGAGCCACCCCTTCATGTAGGTCCCGATATGGGTTTCCAGCTGGCGCGAGTCTTTGAACAAAGGCAGCAGATCCGTGACATCCATGTGCCAGGTCCATCCTCGCCGGTAGGGCGTGATGAACCGGAATAACTCAAAGCGTTCCGTGACCTCGCCCCCCTCATCATCCATTTCACCAGTGGGGACACGGATCGCGACGGTGCCCTTCTTGTCCCAGTGGTCGTACCCCATCTCGGGCTCGCCCAGAGTCAGGGTCGCGATGACGCGCCCGACAGAATCCGGAATCGAGGAAAAATCGACCTCGTTGCGGAGTGTCGCCGCGTTCTGCAGCAACTGGGCATCGAACGCGGTCAACCGTACCGGCTCGGGCATTGGATCGTCGAGCAACGCAACCCGGGTAATCGCGAGATCCGCAACTTCGATGTCATCACCTTCCACCCCCACCATCGCATGCAGTCGCATCGGGCGCAGGTCCCACAGATGTTGATCGATGATCGTGTGCCCATCTAGCATGACCACGACCCGGGCCCCGCCGAGCACATACCGCACATGGGCATCGACATCGACCCACTCGCCATTTCGGAACTCGTACTCGGAGCGTACATTGACTTGCTCGCGACCGTTCGCATGGACTGATACTTCGCGCTGCGGACGCTCGTACCAGTTCCCATCCGCATCAAACCACCCCATCACGCGTCCGTTTTCGTCTTCAGACTTATCCGGGATCTGATTGTGCACATCCAGCGCGACCGCGATCGAATGGCCCGTGTTTGGCTCATCCCAGACGAACTCCTCACTGAGCGACCCCGAATCCGGGTCGATCAGGACCAGCCCGAGCCCCTTGTTGTCTCCGGAGTACCCGTCTTCGCTCGGGACAGGAAACTTAGCCCGGAACGAGACCCAGACAGACTCAACGACATCCGCCGTCGGCGCCGTCCGCGCGCGAAGCTCGCCACCCGATGCGAGCGGCGAGCACATGAACAAAGCAAGCATGACGATCGAGATTCGCAAGGGATATCGCATACCCAAGCATATCGCGACCGATCGACCTTCGTAGCCTAGTGCGGGACTTCCTTGACCGCGTTCCGATTCCACGCCGGGACACGGAACACAATCGGCCCATCACCCTTGATATCGCACTGACACGAGAGACGCGAGTTGATTTGTAGTCCCGGCGCCTCTTCGACGCGATCCTCTTCCTCTTCCTCGGGCTCGCTCAGCGAATCCATGCCCTCTTCGACATAGACATGACAGGTGGAACACGCGCAGACACCGCCGCACGCGTGCTCGATATTGATCCCGTGATCCATCGCGACCTCGAGAAGATGCTCACCCTTCGCGGCCATAACCTCGTGAACGGCCTTGTTCGAGCCATCCTCGTTCAAATCTTCCGGATTCTCAAGAATGATCTTCACGGGCACCGTCGCGGGGCCATGATCGTGATCCGACTTACGCATGTGCATGACGCTCTACTCCTTCGACGATATGCTTACAGACGGCCAATCCCCGCCCGGTTCTTTCTTAGAACGACTCTAGGAACTAGAATCAGCGGACATTGTCGTCCGATTCGCATGCACACAGGAACAACCGACATTCCGAGCACCCAAGAGATCGATCTCTCCGTCGTTGCACCTGCGCACAATGAGGAGGACAATGTCGATCTGCTCGTTGACCAGATCGAGGCCGCCCTCACACCCATAGGTATCCGGTTCGAGTTCATCCTGGTAGACGATGGGTCTACAGACGCCACACGCGACAAAACGATCGCACACCAGCAGCAAAGGCCCTGGGTGCGGTGCATCGCGATGACCAATACCCCGCAGGGCAAAGGGAACGGTCAATCCGCCGCGTTCCATGCGGGATTCCGTGCCGCGAACGGGAAACTCATCGCGGTGCTCGACGCGGACCTCCAGAACGACCCCGCCGACATTCCCGCCATGCTCGAACTACTCCGATCCTCGGACGCGGATTTTGTGCAAGGCGATCGATCCTCGGTCCGCAAGCAGGGCGACTCGATGATCCGCCTGTTCGGATCGTGGGTCGGAAGGTCATTCCGTCGCGTCTTGCTGGGCGACACGATCACGGACACCGGGTGCTCATTGCGTGTGATGAAACGCGAGATCGCGCTCCAGCTCCCCCTCGAGTTCCGAGGGATGCACCGATTTATACCGGTCACAGCTCGACACCTGGGCTACAGCGTGGTCGAGATGCCCGTCAATCATCGCCATCGTCATGCCGGAAAACCCAAGTATGGCATGGGCATCACGAAGCGGGCCTTACCGGGGCTGATCGATCTCTTCGCAGTACGATATATGCGAAATCGGCGACGCCCGGTATCGTGCGAGGAGCACACAAGCACATGAAGCCCGGCCCCGTTATCGCGATGATCCTGCTGGTGTTCCTCGGTATGTGGCTCGTTCTCCAACCGGCACTGTCGCGTTCACACTCGGACCTGATCGTCCGCGTGGGCGCCACTGAGATCCTGCTCGAACGAGTGGAGTTCAACGGCCAGCCCGCGTATCACATCATCGCACCGACGCCGCTCCACACGGATCTGCCGATCTCACATGACGAGCTCGATACATTCTTGTATGACCAGATACAGGATTGGAACAATCGTCCCGCGCTCGAGCGGCACCTGCTCGGATTCTTCAATATCACCCGCTGGAGCACCTTCGGGTGGGTCGCGATCGGGCTCATCGGGCAGGCCGCTTTCTTTGGACGGATGTTCGTTCAATGGATCATCTCCGAACGCACAAAGATCTCAACGGTTCCCGAGATCTTTTGGTGGTTCAGCTTCGTCGGCGGGATCTGTCTGTTCACCTATTTCGTCTGGCGCGTCGATATCGTCGGCGTGATGGGACAATCAACGGGTATCGTGATCTATGCACGGAACCTGAAACTCATCCACAAAGAGAAAAAACTCCGCGCGTCTCCCACCCCGACGCCGCAAGCGCAGGCCAGCGCCTGAGCATCCGAAAGGTCGACCACCCATGCGTGTCTTCATCGATGAAACAGAACTCGACAACAACAACTCGATCGCGGATGCCCTCGACGCCGCAAGAGATCACGCGGAGAACACCGGGCGTCTGATCGTGGATATCCACGCGGACGGCGAGGCCATCAACGACGCGCTCCTTGACAACCCGCCGAGCGACAACGCGGGGATCAATGAACTCCGCCTGACCACAACGGACCCCGTCGCTTTTCTTATCGAGACCTTCGCGAGCGCCCGCGAATCGCTGGGACTCGTCCGCGAAGATCAATCAACTGCCGCAGATCACCTCCGCAAGGGTGAGCTTGAACCAGCCGTCGAGGCCCTGAACGCGATCCTCACCGGGTGGCAAGCCGTGGGCGAGGTCGTCGCCCAATCCGCCGAACTCGCGGAGATCGATTTGAACCTGTTCTCGTTTGACGGGACCACCGCATCGGCTGTGATTGAGAAGCTCGGCGACACGCTCTTCGAGATCCGCACCAACCTGACCCATCAGGATTGGTCCTCTCTCGGAGACGCAATCGAATACGATCTCGATGATCTCGCGAAGCAATGGGACGGGTTGCTCGATGCGCTCGCACAACGCGTTCAATCGGGCGTATAACTCCGTGTCCAAACGCGACAGGAGTTTCTTCTGAGCACGCAGCAGTCCAACCCGATCGATGCCCGTATGGAGGAGGCGTCATCTGCCCTGACGACGGGGCAGTACCTGCTCGCCGCGGCGCTGTGCCACGACGCACTCAAGCTTGCGCGCATACAGAACGACTTCGGACGCATGAAGCGTATCTGCATGCCCATGCTCGAAGCTCAGCGATATCTCCGCCAATCCGCTCTGGACAAAGGCATCATCCACACGATCTCCAAATCCACGGACATCCCGGAATCACCCGGCGACGAGTGCTTCTTCTTCGCACCCAACTTCGTCGGTGCCGATGCGTTGCGGTTCCGAAATGCCGCCAATGACGCAGGCATCGCCCCCTTCGTGCTCACACGCGAGCCGACCACCTCCAAGAACCAGTGGCCCATCGTGGGCGTTGCTGAGCGTGTCGTCCGCGTCCGGATCGATCCCCCAGAGAACGACACCCCGAACCCCAAGTGGTTCAGCGCCGCCGCCGAAGCATTGGGCGATCAGGCCATCCAAGACGCGCTCGAAGCGTCCCAACCCGACGATCCGCCCGCGTGGATCGTGGACGACTTCCTCGACCTCCTCGACGCCTGCCCCGAGCACGAGAAGTTCATGATGGCGCTCGCCGACGCCTGTGCAAATGCAGTCGGGCATCCCGTCCCGACTCGCAAACGCCGCCGCGGGCTCATCGACGATCCGTACTCGTTCTGATGCTCAACCCGCATCCCGTGGCAATGTCTCGACGATATTCTTTACAATCTGATCCGTATCCACCAACTCCGCGCTCGC
>CENR01002887.1_pt1 | contig 14308 bp, 16 predicted proteins | sample 530181 | NCBI WGS metagenome assembly CENR01 (sample SAMEA2619677, study PRJEB7988) | marine metagenome | biome: marine biome (ENVO:00000447); feature: surface water layer (ENVO:00002042); material: "saline water (ENVO:00002010), including plankton (ENVO:xxxxxxxx)" | depth 5 m | reverse complement strand
CACGAGGTTTAAATTATAAATTATTTACAGAAAATAGTCTTGGTGTCTTAAATAATTTATTTGTAGATCTGCGTGACCCTGCATCTAAAAAACTTAGAGATGCTAAAGGTAATAGAATAGTTCCTTTATCTGACAAAGAAACATCACCAGATATCTTACCGGGAAGATACAAACAACTTGCAGATATAGTTAGGCACTACAAACCACAAACTATCTTAGAAACAGGAACATGGAATGGTGGTAGAGCTATAGAGATGTCTCTTGCTGCTTTTGAAAAGTCAGATAAAGTTCACTACATTGGTTATGATTTATTTGAAGATGCTACACCAGAGATAGATCAAGAAGAGTTTAACTCCAAAGCTCACAATACTTTAGCTGCTGTTGAAGCTAGACTAACAGAGTTCCAAGAGTTTGTTAAAAAAGAAAGACAAAAAGATTTTAGTTTTGAATTAACTAAGGGTAATGTCAAAGATGCACTCAATATTAAAGCAGATAATGATATTGATTTTGCTCTCATTGGTAGTGGTAATAGCTTCAATACCGTAGAGTATGAATATAATACTTTAAAAGATATACCTGTTGTTGTCGCAGATCATTACTTTACAAAGGATGAAGCAGAAGAAATACCACCTGATGCCTATCAAGGTGTTAACCAAGTATTTAAATCTGTCCCTACAAAAGAAGTAAAATCAGATGAAGTACCAGACGTAGATGGATGGATTACATTTGATGATGCAGCTACCACTAGAAAATATGTGCTTCCCTCTAGTGATAGAGTTCTTGGAGGTGGCACTACACACTTAGCTGTATTCTTACATGATCCTGATTTAAAAGATCTTCCAGAAGATGTTAAACGTGTTCCTATCGTAGTTCATCCTAGAGATTGTGTACCTAAAGATTATATTGTAAGTAATATACAAACCAATATAAAAATGATAGGAGAAGACAACTGGGTATCTAAACATCCTCCTCATAGAGAAGTGGGTATTGTTGTATCTGCTGGCCCTTATTTAGATTGTGTAGCTCTAAAAGAGTTTATGCATACGTATTTAGCAAAAGGTATTAGACCTAAAATACTAACTGTTAAACATGCTTATCCTAATCTATTAAAGAATGGTATAATACCGTGGGGATGTATTGTTCTTGATCCTCGTTCAATAGAAGGTAAGAGCACACACAATATTGTGCGTAAAGATTTGTTTAAAGATATAAATAAAGAAACTTTATTCTTTGTTGCCTCTATGACAGATCCATCTGTTACTAAACATATTAAAGATGGTAATGGTAAAATATGGGGATGGCACGCTTTTACAGATTTCATGAGACAAGAACAAGAACGAGGCACACAGATAGTAAATCAAACTGTGCAGCTTAACGAAGAGCTAGGTATACCGCAAGGTGCTACATTAATTACAGGTGGTACTTGTGCAGCTATGCGTGGTATTGGCTTAATGCACACGATGGGCTTCAGAGAGATACATCTCTTTGGCTTTGATTGCTGTCGTGAAGAACCAACAGCGGAAGAAAAGACAGAAACTACAGGTGATATAGAAGGTGGTGAAACACCTAAACCTAAATACATACAGGTCAATGTGGGAGATGTTACTTACTGGACTACAGGTGAGCTTTTGGCTATGGCTCAAGACTGTGAAAAAGTATTTGATGATCCCGGCCTTGACGGTGTATTAGAGTTTCATGGTGAAAATACAATGATATCAGCCTTGTGGGATATTAAACAAAGTAAGGAGAAACGTCCAGCGTTTAAAGATTATTATGCTTGAGTATATAGAAGAATATAGTAGAGATAACACATCTCAAAGATATAAAGATTTATTAAAAGAATATGAGAAGTTACATGCACTTGATGAAGGTATGTTTAACGGTAGAAGTTTAGTAAGATTTGCTGGACCACTTGAACAAATAATTAACAAACATAAATGTGAAACACTGTTAGATTATGGTTGTGGTAAAGGCCATCCATATACAGATAAGTTTCATACAGTTCCTGACTCTGATTTCTTAGATAAACCAATACATGAGTTTTGGGGTATAAAAGATATCACTTTGTATGACCCCGGTGAAGAAGAGCATAGTGAGTTACCAACTGGTGTTTATGATATTGTAATATGCACTGATGTTTTAGAACATATACCACATGAAGATCTTACTTGGGTTATTGAAGAAATACTTAAATACTCTACAAACGTAGTATTTCTTAATATATGTTGTATACCTGCCATGAAACATTTTCCTAATGGTGAGAATGTTCATGTATCATTATATCCTGTTAAAGAATGGCTACAATTTATTGCTAGATTATCTATAGATTATCCATATCTAACTATCTATGTTTATGCAGATGACAAAGACAATGATAAGTATCGTTTAAATGCTTATAAAATAATACCAAGACCTACAATTATACCACTCAAAACTAAGCCTGAAAAAGAATGACTGTATTAAGATATAATAGATTTTATTATGATCCATTACCCAGTAATGTTAAGATTGATGAAAGTCCTATACATGGTCATGGCATCTTTGCTAAAGAAGATATTAAATCTAAAACAGATTTAGGTTCTACTCATATTAAATATCCTATGATTGTAGGTTATATACGAACACCTATGGGTGGTTTTATAAATCACTCAGATAAACCAAACTGTCATTTAATCATATCTCAAGATTGGGATGACTTTATAATTTATAACTTGGTAACACATAAAAAAATATTAAAAGATGAAGAAATACTTTTAGACTATGAAGTGTAAGGAGTAACATAATGTTAGGACTAGCAGATAGTGTCATAGGTGTAGCTGGTAAGGTTCTTGATAAGTTTGTAGAAGACAAAGATCTCAAAACTAAACTAGAGGCTGAACTAAAACAGCAGATGATTAGTCTTGATCTTGCTCAGACACAAGCAAATATAGAACAAGCTAAACACCCTTCCATCTTTGTTGCTGGAGCTAGGCCAGCCATCATGTGGATATGTGCTCTAGGTCTTGGTTGGCAGTTTATTCTTGCACCTATATCTTCATGGATTATTATAACTTGGTATCCTACTATAACATTACCTATGTTAGAAACAGGAGAACTAACAAGTCTTGTTCTTGCTCTTCTTGGTCTTGGTGGTATGCGTACAGCAGAAAAGTGGAAAGGTGTTCAAAGAGATAATATGAAACATTGATAATAAAAATAATAGGTGGATCTATATTATTATGGATCTTATATATAATTAGTATTGGTATTATTCAAACATTTTGTGGGTGTTTAGTTTAATGAAAGCAGGAAAAGTTTGGGGTGAGACACACTCTGTATTTAAAAATGGTGTATTTGAATTTCACCATATAAAATTTAATAAAGGTAGTAAATGTAGTAAACATAAACACAAGTATAAGTGGAATGGATTCTATGTTACTAAAGGTAAACTAATTATTAGAGTATGGAAAAATGATTATAATCTTATGGATGAAACACTTCTCACAGAGGGTGAATGGACAACGGTAAAACCGGGAGAGTATCATCAGTTTGAAGCTGTATCAGATGGTGAAGCTCTTGAATTATATTGGGCTGAGTTTGACCATGATGATATTGAACGTGAGACAGTAGGAGAGGCTAGTGGCTCTTAATGAAAAGCAAGAGAAGTTTGCACAGTCCTACATATTACATCGTAATGCTACAGAGGCTGCAAAGAACGCTGGTTATGCTCCTGACTCAGCAGCTAATCAGGGCTACCGTCTTATGCAGAATCAAGAGGTTGTTGATAGAGTCCACGAACTAGAGCAACAACTTGAAACAGATGTAGATGTTATAGGTGAATTAGAAAAACAGTATGAGTTTGCTAAGAACAACGGTCACTCAAATAGTGCGCTCAAGGCACTAGAGTTATTATCTAGAATACGTGGTGCTAATAGTGATGTCAATTCGGGGTTAGATAAAGACACACTAGAAACAGCTATTGTTGGGTGTCTTAATACATTAGGAGAAGATAAAGTTATTAATCTATTACAGAAGTGTGACTTTGCAAGTAACATATTTGAAGAGGGGGATATAGAAGAGGATGCCAAGGAAATGGAAAGTGTATGATTCTGATGGTAATATAGTTATTATTACTACATATAAAGAAGCAGCTATATATATGTTGAAAAAACTAAAAGATAAGAAAAAAAGAGGGGCAAAGCTGACCGCTGAGTAGCCTTCTTGCCCCTTTAGGTTACTAACCTACCAGAGAGGTGTAGATTGCTCTGTATGAGCAAATATACCCCCTTAACGTGGATTTCGCCCTAACTTACCTGCCTGATAAGCAGCAGCACCAAAGTAAGCTGCAATTAAACCTGATAAGGCTAGATAAGCCATCTCCATAACATTATTATTACCATAACGATCTGGTACAATTATAATAGCTATAGTCATAGCAAGTAACATTCCCATCACAAGCCAAGCCATACGTCTTCTATTAGTCTGATATACAGACTTATCAGGCATCATATCTTTTTCTTCTTTATTAATATCATCGTGCATCATTTCACCCACCATTAGAACTCCTTATATATTAAGATAAATTATTGCACCTATCGCTACGATTATCGCAGCAAATAAAGTTATTAAAGCAGCTAGTCCAATGTTCTTTAGTTTCTCTAATCTCTGGGATTGTTTTTTTGCTGCATCTTGCTTTGCTTTTTTTAATTCAAGTCTTGCTTCTCTCTCCAAAGCTAGAAACTGTTGCCAACTACCCGGAGTTCCATAGAGTTGCATAAACTCACGAAGCTCTTCTCTTTGTCTTTGTACAGTCTGAGTATGTAACAAACGCTTCATAGCAGTCTCTGAACTAGAACTGCCCATTAGTTTTGTTCTATTGTTTTCTTCTTGTACTTGTGAACAGCCTTTAGCCCAATCAGTTAGCTGCTTACCACAATCTGCAACTGTTCTACCATTCTGAAGAAGTTGTTTTACTTCTTTAAATGCTTTATTAGCTAACGCTATGCCACTAATAATTGTGACTGGATCAACCAAAATTACCCCTCAATCTATCAACTCATACAAATATCTCTTTTGTACTGTTTGACTTACCAACTTCTACTTCTTGACCATACCTATCATACAATGTGGTGGAGGACTCAGATACTCTTACAACAGGACCATCCATTGTATATTTACGTGTGATGTAAGTAAGTTCGTCTCCACCAGATTGTATTGTATGTCTTGTGTATACCTCTATGGGAGCCATGCTCATACCCATAATATGTGATTGTACAGGCTCCATTATTTATAACTCCATACTGTTGGTCTAGGTGTACGATCTGAGTCATCCATATCATCTATATGAATAAATCTTTTATTATGTGCTCCACGTTGAGCCACACCTATGCCTGTAAATTTATGTTCTATTGCTAGTCTAATAAGATCGTAAGCATCTGATCCTGTTACAGCTACATCTACTGCACGTCCTTGTACGTGTGCTGAATTAGGAGAGCCACCTATTGCACTGTTATGTGCTTGACTCCTATAACCTGATGTGATAATCATTGGTCTATCATAACACTCACGAAGATATTCTAATTTTTCCATGAACTGCTCGTCCATTAAACACTCATCTGTACCTTTACATTTCATTTCTTTTTCTGTAAAGTAAGTCCAATGTGTTGACATTATCTACAAATCCTTTCCATCATATTATCTAATTTAGTTTCAAGTTTATCAAAACGATCTATAAGTTTTTCTATATCTCTTTCAACTTCATCTTTACGTGCATATTCTTTTGCTATCTCTTCTCTAGTCTTACTAACTAATATACGTGCCTCATCTAGTTTTGTATTCACACCACGTATCCACCATATCACCATACCAGCAAAGCCGCTAAGTATGAGATTCCATATCATTGCGCTCTCTGGCATTACTCTTCTCCTTGTTCTTCTTGATTTGATTTTTGTATTTCTTCTGTATAAACTTTAGCAAGTTCTCCCATTAATCCAGTTGGGTTATATTGTCCAAACTTTTCTTGAAAAATATTTACTAAATTTTTATTTTCTGTTGGATTAAGAACATTTGTAGCAAAAGAACTGTTAAGTATTAAAGTAGCCTTATCAGAATTTTTTTGATACTGTGCATTAGGTCCAGCTATTGCTCTAATAACACGGTTTTTTCCAAATTTTTGAGCATTACCATTTAAATCTTGATAACTCATTTCTGAAAACAACTTCATTTTATTTTTTAATTTATTAAAGTTTTCTTTTTTTACTTGCATTTGTTCTCTATATTTATCTTTAATCTCATTAATAATTTCAGGAGTTATTTGTCTTGGTTTTAATTGTCGTAAATAACCCATAAAAGCATTATCACTTAGATCTAATTTACGCATATCTTTATATACTGCATATCCTATAGATTTATTAAGATCATTTGTAGTAGTTCTTTGTCCTGTCGTTAACCAGCTAGTCATATCATTCATAGTTAATGGAAAACCATATGAAGTACGAGCTATATCTGCTACTTCTGAAGCTTTCATCTGATCAAAATATGCTCTAACAGCTTGTGATGTACCCGGCTCTAATGATTCAGCAAGCTCAAGAACAAGACGTTTTGTATTTTCTAAATTTATTCCGGGTTGTTCTTCTGAAAATAAATCTCCATGACCAAGAGAACTTGCAGCAATATTAATAAGACCATCCACTACAAATTTTGGAGATGTATATGGACCTAAAATAGAACCAACTAATGCTTTAACAGAATCTTCTATATCTGTTTCAGTTACATTATCTCCACCAAGTATACGACCAATTAATCTAGTAGCTACTTTAGCAAAATCTAATGCATCATATTGTGAAGAGTTTGCATATCTAACAATTATTGTCTTTTGACCAGTTTTTTTATCTTCTACTTCTACAGCAGGTTTTAATATAAGGGGCTTAGCACCTCTCTGCCAAGCTCCTCCCATTTCTTCATAAGCTCTTAAATTTATTTTATTTTGTTCAGCAGAAGATCTTATAGGTTTACCATCATCATCATAATTATCAAGAGGCATTGCAGTTTCTGCTTCATTATTTGCATCTACAAAAGCATCTATACCATATGAAGTTGCTGCAAAACCTGATCCTCTTCTAACTCCTCGCTTTATTAATCTACCCCCTAGTTTTACATTACCTTTTTTAATTTCGTTTGCACCTTTTAATAAATCTAATGCTGAATATTTTAAAATATTTTTTGATGTTCGTACCATTTCAGAGGGAAATAATGCATACGTACCAACAGGTAATCTAGATAACATTCTAGCTCCCGGTGCTGCAACACTATATGAAGGCATAACATCACGAACTATTTGAGATGCCATTTCAAATAACTCATCATCAGCAACAGTATTGCCATACATCTTTTTTAATTCACGATATTCTATTTCATGTGCTATTAACTTAGCATATGTATCAGGTACACCATATGCTTGGCTTAATGAATCCATACCTTTTTTATAAGCTTTACCTAAAGGGTTATCTAATTTATCACCATATAAATTAATATTTTTACGAATAAGCTCTGCTGATAAATCACTATCTACAACACCTTGTTCTTTTAACTTTTCTAATCTTTGTAAAGCTTTTTTATTTCCTAAACGATACATTTCAAATACATCATTAGTAGCTTGTCTAACAACATTATCTTTTCCAATGGCAGAAAAAATGTAGCCGTTAGCACCAAAGTTTTGAACAGCACCATAAGAGTTTACAACATACGCAGGAATATCAAGAACTGTTTGAGTGGCTTGACCATATGCTGCAATATTTGCTAGTGTATTTCCAAAAGCTCCTCCACCTAATTTTGAATTTGTCCAATAATCTACACCATTCTCAAAATATCTGTAAAGAGCATCATCTGTATACATATCTTTTAAAAATACTCCAGAATCTTTAGCTGTTTTACCTAATTGTTTTTCAACTAAATCTTCTAAATTTTTTGCTTGCCGTGAAGGTGGAATAGTTCCTTTTTTTCTTTTAATTGTAACTCTTTGTTTAGGTAGAAAATCTATTAATCCACCTAACTCTATTGTTGCAGCATCATCCTCACCTTTTTGTAAAGCTTTAACAGCAAACTTATTTAATTCTGAAAAGTATTCAGAACTTTTAAGTAATTTTTGTTGAGTTATTAAAGTTTCACTCAATCTACCAAGAGCATCTTTTCTTTCACCTAATAGATTTAAAATAGGTTGATTTAGTTCCTGTCTTTTTTTAAGAGCATTTAAAGCTTTACCTATGCTTGTTCCAGATTTAGGAGTAAGATCACCTAAAATTTTTGGTATATCTAAAATAAAATCAGTAGAGTCAGACTCACCAGCTAGTCTTCTAACTGTATGCACTATTCTATCATCAATTTGTTCTGCTGTTTCTTCAGGAAATTTTTTCCTAAATACTTTTCTAGCATCTTCTACTTTAGTTAAAAATTCTCCATCTAACTTACCTTCTGTGGCATCAATAATTTTCTTTAAATAAGCAGGATTATTATTAGCTTCAAAACTTCTTGTTATATAAAACTTACCTTCACCACGATTAACACCTAGTTTTTTATCTCCTTCTAAACCAAGCAAATCATTTAATCTATTTTCATTTGTTTTTATAGCATCCCCTACTTCTTTTAAAGCATCTAATACTTTAGTTCCTTGTAAAGAAGGTGCTATAGTTCCTTCATCAAGAAAATTATTAACATCTTCATCTGTAATTCTAGTACTCACTTTATTTTTAATTCTTTGTAGTGAATCCTTTTTCATTTCTGTTTCTAAATTTTTTATAAGACGTTTAACAGTTAAAGCAGAATTACTTCCCCTCTCTCTTTTTAATGCAGCATTAAATACTTCTTTGGGAAGACCAACATTAGATTTAAGAAATCTTCCTACTTTTGTATTTACTAATGCTACTATTTCTGTTATGTTATGCCTAACAGGTTTTTTAGGATCAACAACATCTGTTTCTTTTTCTAGTGATTTAACTTTTACTTTTTCTGTAGATGGAGCTTCATCTAATTCTTTACGAACAGCCGTTGCAATATTTTCAGCTTCTCTACCAACAGGAACTATACGACCTAAAACACCACCAGTTACTAATCCAAGACCTGTTGCTTTAGCTGCCTCTGCAACATTTATATCTCTGTTTGGATCTGCAATAATTTGTTCACCTACATCAAAACCACCAGTATAAATACCACCAGTAACAGCACCAGTTCCTATATTTTTAGCTCGTAAAGCTCTAACAGCTTGTTTTTTTAGTTGATCATCTGTAACTTCTTCTACTTGTTTTTTGACAACTTTATCTTTACCTACATCTTTAACTGTTTCTTCAACTATATTTTTTTTAGCAAGCTGTTGTATTAGTTGATTTTTAAATGATAATTTAGCTGCTGTAGATGCAGCCTTACCACCAATTAATTTAGCTAATGCACCCACACCTAAAGTACCTACTAAACCTATTATAGTTTCAGGAGCAAGAAAAGTATTTTTAACAGCACGTAAAAAACTTTTTACATCTGAGTCTGCAACCTCAAATTGTTTTAAAGAATCAGCCCATGCCTTCTGCTGTTCTGGAGTCATGTCTCCTATATTGTAAGCAGTTATTCCAAGGTTAGTTAAATCATTTCCTAGTTTAGAGTGACGATCCATAAACCAATCACCTATACTATCATAACCTTCTTCTTCTGGATCAAACTCTACACCGGGATTTTCTTGATTCCATACTATCTTAGCATTTTTATTCCACTCTTCATCTTTAGCTAAAGCAGATACATTTTTAGCCTCTTCTTCTTCTATTGCTTTTTCATATACTTCTTTACCTAAATCTTTAGTACGAGGTTGTACTTTAGATAAAGTATCAGCAGATATTCTACCTCTTGTTAGTCGTGCATACTCTCCTGATTCATCAAGAGGATCAGCTACTAAATCAAAATCTTCTTGTTTTTCTTTAGGTTCTTCTGAAGGAGTATCAACTGTTTTATCAGCAGATAAGTTTTCCAACATTGTATTTATATCTGTAAAACTCTCCTGTCTACCTTGAGAATTATCTGAAGGAGGAGTATCAGTTAAGTTTTCTAATATTGTATTTATATCCGTAGACATAATTTTATTTAACTTTCATTTAGTGCTTCATTTAAAATTTTAACAGATATCTTTAGTTCTTTAGCTTTTTTTGCTATCGCTATTTTTTTCTGTCTATTAGTTTTACCTTTAATTTGATCTTTAAGTCGGGGAATAAGTATATTTGTAAAATTATCTCTTGCCTTTTGAGTTCTTAATGTGTTTTTAAATTCAGCTAATGTCGTAGGAGAGGTAGCAGCAAACTGGGACGGTCGTTTTGCTAATTCTCCACTTGCAAAAATCATTGCATCTCTTTGATTTTCAGTGCTTGTTGGTCCTAGTTCTTTTAACTTTTGAAGATATAATCTTTCATACTCATTTTTTCTTTTTATCATTTCTCTAAAAGCAGGAGAATTTTGTGATAAAGCTGTTCTACCTTCAATTAAACCTATATCTCCATCCGCAGTTATCCTGTAACCATATTGACTAACAACGCTATCTAAACCCTGTCTTAAATTTGAAGTAAATGCAGCACCTTTAGATGGAGTACCTTTTCTATCTTTTGCTGCTTTAGCTTTCTGAGCATCTATTTCTGCAATCGTCTTCTGCTTTTTAAGAAGTCCATCAGAAGCGGTATCAATTGCCTTTACTACGTTAGTAGGTATATTTGCTTCTGTATTTGCAATAGTAGTTTTTAGGTTAGCTATTTCAGCCGCTATCTTATCTGCTTTTTCATCTTGTCCCTTCTGTCTTAGATCTTGCTCTTTTAATTGTTTTTGTTTTAGTGTAGCAGTATCAATAGCAGCTTTTCTTACTAACTTGTATTGATCTTTTTCTGCTTGTGATTCTCCTTCAGCGTATTTAGACATTGTTAATGCAAGAAGACCTACTGCACCAAACCTACCTGCATCTTCATCTAATACTGCATTTTGAGCAGCAGTTATCCCTGCCTCTTTAGGATCAATAATTTGTTTAGCTGCTTCAGGATTAATAATATCTAGTGTATCTTTATTTATTTTACCTAACTCTTCTAAAAACTTTTTATCTCTTTTTTTAATATTATCTAGAGCTTTAGAAGACCGTTGTTTAAATCCATCTAAAGCCTTTTGGGCTATATTAGCAGTTTCTTGTTGTTTTGCCAGTTCTAAAGTTCCTCTAAATTTAACATTCTTTTCCTGTTGACTTGTAAGACCTAAACCCTTTGAACCTATTTCAAGTGCCTTTTGTCCTAATCCAGTTCCGGGTATAAGCACAACCTCTTGATTGTCCATAATACGGTAGCCCTGATTAGCTGCTTTACCTGCCATTGATCTTTTAACTAGAGGTAAAGCACTTGCTAAACCACCACCCATCTTACGACTTACTTGTCCACCTTCAGCGGAAAAAAGGAAAGGAGAAACTCCACCACCCGGTCCAAATCCAGTTGGTCGTCTTGGCCTTCTATCTCTAAGACCTTCTAAACCTAAACCAAATACTTGTTGTGTTGGGGTTGCACTTGGTTTTGTTGTTCTTTCTGTTTTTGATATTGCTTTAGTAAATGGACTTCCTGTTACAAAGCCACTAAGTCTAGCAAGTTCTGTAGGAATAAATTCATCTTCTTCTAAAAATCTAGCATAGTCTTCTGATAATCTTGCTTGCCTAAATTCTCTATCTTCTTCTCCCAAACTTTTTAATAATCCAAATTCAGCTAGTCCTGTATCTAATCTTTCTTTTCCTATATCTCGTGCCATTCCTGACGCATCTAATAGATCTCCAGCTATTGTTCTTCTACGGCTACCTTCATCTTTAAATTTACCATATGCATCTTGAAAAGCCTTTTCTCTTCCAATAGCTTCAATATCTCCAAGTTGCCTACTAAAAGCATCGCCAAGTAATGAAGCTTGAACACCAGCACGACTGCCAAGACCAGACATACCTCCAGCAGATACTGCTTGTTTTTCAAACTGAGGTAATACTCTTTGTTGGAAATCTTCTTGAGCTTTTCTTTTTTGAACATCTAGAACAGCACTTAAATATGGACTTGCAAATTTATCAGCAACATCAGCCGTAAATTCAATATCTATATCTCCTATATCATCTTTATATACACCAATATCTTTTTCATATTGATCTATATATGGAGTTTGTGTACCCACTAACGATTTTAATCCTGCTATTGCATCTAGTTCATCTTTACCTAAATCAGCAATAGTTGATTTTTCTTCTCCAACTTCTATCATTTTAGTAGGATCATCAGGATCTGGAACTGTTGTTACACCAAATCTTGCACGACCTCTTTTTGTACGGCCTTCATACAACTTTATAGCATCATCTATAACTTTTTTAGCTCCCGGCCTTATCTCTTCTGGGAGTTGTTGCGTTGTTATTTGAGTTGATGTTGTACGTTCTGGTTTACCAAAAAGAAAATCCATTAAGCTCATTTTACTATCCTATCGCTGATTTTAATGAAGCTAGTCCATTTATTTGTTTGGGTTGTTTAGTTGTTCCAAATGCTTCTTGTCTAATTTCTCTTACTACTTTATCCATAATATCTGCACCTGCATCTGCACTACCATTTCCAAGAGCAGACATTGTATGTGCATCTACGATATATTCATCTGGGCTTACAGCAAGAGTTGCTACCTGCTCACCTTTTTCTATTATAGGCATTTGAACATTATCTTGCATACCATGTCCTTCACCGGGAACAGGACCACTACCAAAACTTACAGACATTCCCTCTGTACCAGCTTTTGCTTGCATAGTAGGTTGCATCCTCTCAGCTAATATGTTATCATATGAAGATGGTGTTTCAAAAGCATTTATCATATTTTGTATTTTAGCAAATCTTTCTGGATCTGCTGGCTGCACATTCATAGGTCTTTGATTAGAAGGTACAGGTTGATCCATAGGCATTGGAGGCATAGGAGGCATTGGTACTGGTGGTGGATTAATTATATTAGAAGCTAGTTGCATTTCTTCTGTGCTAATTTTAGCACTCTCTGCTAATTTATTTAAACCACTAAGTTTTAATATTTCTAATATATTTTCACTCATGGCTGCTTACCTTTTAAAAAGTCATTCATCATATTAGAGTAGTTTAACTTTTTCATTTTCATAAACTCTTGTTTTTGATCAAGACGATATCGTTCAGGATCAATCGCTTGTCCAGTATTAATATTATTTAATAAAGTACTTTCATTAATTAATTTGAAATGCTCTGCTAAATTTTTTTTCATTAGTTTAAATTCTGCCATGAAGTTTCTGCACCAAGACTAACATACCCTTTAAATTTTCCTGAACTTACAGAGTATGCTATGTCACCTTTTTGTGGACGACCTATCTGAGTTACTGTTGTTACAGTAAATACAGTTGCTGCCGCCGCATTATCTATATCTAAATCTCTTGCATCTAACTCTTGAATTAAAACATCTCCCCATGTTTTTACTTGATTATACATATCTACCAAGTCTTCATTTGTTAGTGCAAAAGGTAAAACAGGATATGTTGTCATTATCTTTCACCATCGCCTTGTAATGCTATTCGTACTGATCCCCATCTCCAACTAGCATTATTTGATCCACAAGATACCCTAATTTTAGCTTGCCTTCCTCTAGCTCTTATATTAATCTTTTCTGTATTATTAAATATATCAAACTCTTTTGTAGTCTGTTCTGTGCTTTCAGGATATTTTTTTGTTACGATTTTAAATTTAATCTGTCCTCCTGATAAATCATAGTCAGGTACAATTTTATTCATAAACATAACTTGATTACCATCATTAATATCAAAATCGCCAGACTCCACAAAAGATGTTAATGTTTCGTCACTACCTGTAAATACACCCGGTGGTTCATTATTATAAATATTATTACCAGTTGCAGTTACACCAGTTGTTATAGTATTTCCAAATACACTACGATCAGTAAATGTAGTAAATATCATTTCACCATATACCCAGTACTTTTCTTCTGGATTATAAATAACATATTTATTACATTCTGTATTACCATTAGAAACATATAGCCATATTATTTCTCTAAACTCAGAATTAATACCACAATAAACTTTATCATAATAAGATGTATTAAGATCATCAAATATAAATCTACGAACCGTACAATCTAAAACTTGAACTGCACCAGCATGAACATAAAAATTATCATAACCCATCCAATATGTAGTGCCGTTATAATCTATGGCTGCATGTTGTCCTATAAGTCCACAGTTAGTTCCTACTTGTTGAAACTTAAATACAAAGTTACCACCAACAAATTGCAT
>CENR01028251.1_pt1 | contig 14337 bp, 13 predicted proteins | sample 530181 | NCBI WGS metagenome assembly CENR01 (sample SAMEA2619677, study PRJEB7988) | marine metagenome | biome: marine biome (ENVO:00000447); feature: surface water layer (ENVO:00002042); material: "saline water (ENVO:00002010), including plankton (ENVO:xxxxxxxx)" | depth 5 m | reverse complement strand
CTGTGAGGCTGCTGGCTGTGACACAGAGTTTTGAACACCCTCAGGCGAAGGGGCAGCAGGGGAAGTAATGATCTACCGTGAGATGGAAACCAGCTTCACTCCAACAGCATGGCCGGCTCCTTACTGAACTGATCAGCAACCAATTCGCATTCACCAGCCCCATCCTGGTCAGCGAACTCAACACCCGCGCACTGGTCTACAACCGACAACTCAACTAGGAACGCATCGGCGAAGTGTGGGAACAGCATTGAAGGGTGATTCGCCGGCAGGGGACGCTGAACTTTATTGAAGAGGTAACCAGATGACAATATACAGCTAAAATAGCGAAGCTTTCGACTCACAAAATAGCGACCAAACTTTTTATCTAAAAGCCTATCAACTACCCACCCCAAAAAAACCACACAGAATAAAAGCATGCGCTATTGTTTTCTTACAATCTCTTCGATAGCAGCACCCCACATCTCAACAACTTCCTCAAAAAAATCCTCTTGGTCATAGTGGTTATGCATCACTGAAGCAAAAGATTTCAACAAAATATTCACTACCTTTTTTTCATTATCACTTAAAGTCAGATACAGCGCCCCAAAAAAAGCATTATTTCTATTAAAAATAACCTCATCACTTCCATCAACAAAGAAAAGTGATCGCCCTCTTATCTTTTCAACCCTATGCGAAAACCTTTTTATCCCCAAAGCATCATTCACACTCAAATCAAACCCTTTGGGGTACCACTTATAATCCGAGTCTTGCACAACAAAATCTAGAAGGTGTCGATAAATTTCTTTATTCACCATTTTCCGGTCTATTCCAATTTTAAAAGCAATATCCGAAGCCTTTAAACCTGGCTCATCGCAGATTATGTCTTTAACTTTCTTGGATATTTCACTCATTAAATTTTCTTATTGAAATTGTTCTATTGAAACGCGCCACCTCAAAAACACGAAAATACACACCCCAATCGATCAAATTTGAAACAAATTTCTTAACATCTTTTCTATAAGGCTTCGGATCATTAATGAGGGAAGAGTGGAGTTGCGCAGTTATTTCCCCAAAGCGCATTTCACGTGCGTCAAGGCGATAATCCAGCCACTTAACTATTCGAAGAGAAAGGAAATCATCTAAACGAGGATCCCCTCCCCCGAAAATTTCCCGATCATGGACAAAATCAATATCCCGATCATTTTTCTCATAAAATTTAACGGGTGAAGTAAAAAGGCATTCATCCACCCATACATTTTCAACAACTGGAACAATACAACTCTGTATATCAATTGGCCAGATCAAGTCTATCGGCACAGATTCACGCTCGATATTAGAAACAGATATCTGCATCTCCTTACACATCGGCTTTGTCATTTTGTAGCAGGCGTTTTTATAAGAATAAATTTTTTTAACATCTTCACGTGAAGCAGAATCTCTAACGCTTAACTCGTTATTCCCAAAACCGAATAAATGCGTACCTCTTGAAGTGAAGTTTGCACTTCCAACATACATCAGGCTTTCATCTAGCAGCATTGCCTTAACATGCAAATCATTATCAATATAAAAACTCCATCCTTTATCAGTCGCAAACCAGTAAGATTCAAAATCTGATGCTCCCACAACCAAATCTTGGGGTCGCCAACGAGAAAGAACAGTAACACTAACTCCTTCCGCGAGGAGTGAATCGATCCATCTTAAAACATCAATTTTTAAAAAGGCGGAAATAAGAAATACATCTTTCTTTACACAGACCATGTCTTTTTCTAAAGACTCTTTAAACTCAGAGTTTTTAAGAAGTGTCCGTTTAAGCATCAGTGCCAAGCTTCATCAAGAACTTCTTCAAATATCCACCCCATAAGCTATTGATTTCCTCGATTTCATCAATTCTATCGTAAAGCTCATCCTGAGTTCGCGCATAAGCCATCATCATTAGATCCAGAGCATCAATATATTTATGATCCTGAGCCTCAATCAATGGCTCGTACATTTCTTTGAAAAAAGGGTGCTTTCTATTAATTACTAGGTTACAAGTGGCGCCCGTAGTTTCTACCGTGAAAAATTGGCTACCAGGCCAGCTATTAAATGTCTTTTCAACCTGAAGTTCAACTTTAGTCTCTGCTGCATACTTAGCTTCATCCTCTGATAAAGTTGTATCACTCTCCAGAAGAACCTTAGTCCACTCCAAAACCTTGTCTTCCTTTGTCTTTCCCTCACCATCGTTGCTTGATTTTGTTTTTTGTTTGCTTGAATTCAGTTCTTCATTCGCAATTCTCGCCGACTTATCTAGTTCAGCTCTTTCTTTAGCCGTTCCACCTCGAGTTCCCTTTCCCCTTGAAACGATGATTTCATTAAGCTTCTTAAGGTTGTTATGGATAGCTTTTGAAAGCTCAAGTCTTAGCTGCAATCTGGGATCATCGGCGATCACATGCTCCCAGTCATCTGGGTGATCTTGTTTAAACTCTTTTAAATTAAGATATTGCGCCCCTCTAACCGCTTGCTTATTATTAGTAACCCCGAATATTTCATCAAAATCCGGCTCGAATCTTACTTCACATCCCCACCACCTCTGACGCTCATCATGGCTGTTAAAGTAGCCAAATGATCCAAAGTCGATTTCCCTCGCAGCTCTCACAAATGATATGCCTGTATTCCGCCTATAATGCTTGCCGAGGTCCGAATTCCCGCCTTCTGCTTGAGTTTGGGGCAGAGCGATTGAGAAGCGAATCTCAACCTTCCCTTTATCTCCGATTTCGTTATACGGGAGCTCGAGCTCGACAACATCGCCATGGAGAATATTCGTTGCCTTATCAGAATAGTCTTTTAATGTATTCGGCGTCATAAGGTAGAGCGGGTCATTTGCTTTCAAAACGGTAGACTCTTCAGAGTCTGAACTGTTATGAAAACTTATTGATCGATGGCTGCCATATTTGTTGTCTGAATCCAAAAAATGCCGATACACTCGACAAAGCTGATCCTCCATTCTTCTAAAGAGAGTTTTTGCTTTAGCTATATCTAAACGATCGCATTTCTTCCATATTATTATAGTTCCATGCTCGCCAACTTTGCCTCCAACAATATCTTGTACTTCTTTTGGAATCCCCTTTTCTATCACACCATTTATTGTTTGCTGCCCACTCTCTTTGATTTCATCAACATCAAGGTAAGTCCAATGACAAACACCATCACGCCAAGAATAAACCTCAACCCTTTTGCATTGACTAACTGATGCATTAGGCAAACCGATTCCAAACCGCCCTATCCCTTTGCGGGATTTCAGTCTTGTACCATTACCAAATTGAAGACATATTTTCATAACTTCAGGAGGCATTCCAATGCCGTCATCATAAACAATAATCTCTGAAATTCTCTTAGTGAGCCTCTGGCCCGAGAAATTATCATTCTCAACGGTAAAAACCTTGACCGATTTAGCTTCAGCTTCAATTGAGTTATCTATAAGCTCTGCAAGTGCGCTCGCAGTATTTCTATAACCAGCATCCCTAAACGTTTCGATTGCCGTTCCTGCTGGAATAATTGACTCATTACTCATTATTGGCTCCATGCCCCATTAAAATGATTAAATGCTTGATCTTCAGCGGGAAATCCCAGCAAATTATCTTCAAGATCCACAAGATCACAAAACTCATTACCCCCAACCTTCGTCCCTCTTATCCCCCGGCCGATCATTTGTGAATAAAGGACCAAAGACGCTGTCGGCCGAGAAATCAAAACCGCATTTGTGTTTGGCGCATCAAATCCAGTTGTTAGAACTCCGTAGTTAACTAAAACTCTAACCTCATTACTCTTATATTCGCTAATTGCCGAATATCTCTCTGATGTAGGCATCGAACCATCAACACATCTTGCTTTAATTTTCTTTAAATTTAAAAGCTCTGTAATCAAATGCGCATGTGAAACTGAAAGGGCAAAGACGATGACCTGCTTTTCTCTTTCAATCAATGCCGCAATCTCACCAAGAATAATTGCATTCCGCTCATCGCTATCTGCAAGTTTCTTAAGAATACTCGTAGGCAATTCAAGAAAATCAGCCACAAACCGCTTTTCTTTTTCGGTAAGCTCCAACTCGATACTGGTTGTTACTTTTTTTCTTTTTATTTTTGAAATAAAACCAAGTTCTTGAAGGTACTTAATCGGGTTTTCAATCTCATCTCCACTCTCTGATGTAATGCCTATCTTGTTGTTGTCAAACATTGAAGCGAGCATCTGGGTTTCCGAACCCTCAATTTCGCCCTCATCAATGTCATTAGTCCCTCTCCCGGGCGTCGCAGTTAAGCCTATCAACTTTGTTTTATCTCGACTAAATAGATATTCGATGCAGGTTCTGTACGTAGGAGCAACAGCCTTATGCGCCTCATCAACAATAATTATAGCCGTATTGTTTTTTAAAGAGTTAGCCGCAATAAATACCTCATTCGACTCCGAAGAAAGAAGAGAATATAGCTTCTGAAAGCCGGCAATAACAATCCCATTTCCACGCCTAAAATCAGGGATATCTCTATTACCCCAAAGCCTATACATATTTATTTCTGATTCACCCCGAACTTTCCAAATTTTCGAAAAGGTTTCAAAAGCCTGCTCACAAAGCTCTTCCGAATGAGCAAGCCAAACGATATATTTTTCTCTATCAGCATTTGCCTTCCAGTAATCTACTACTCCCTCAATACTAGTTCTTGTTTTACCTGCTCCTGTTGGCATATGCACAACCAGCCTTGAAACACCAGAATTCAAATGACGAATAAACTTATCTTTGAGCCTTTTCTGGTGCGGATACAAAAAAACATCAGGCGTAACAATCTCATGGAGCGGCGGCGGCGTATAAAGATCAGGCAAATAATCATCATCAAGATCAAGAACATGAAGCATTCTTTTTGATGTCGCCTTTGTTCTACCCCAACTTAATTTTGCTATTTTTTCTAACTGACCTCTATCAAGCTTTCTTCCTTTACTATTTTCCCCATCAAGAATATAACCAAGCTCATCGTGAGAAAGCTGTGTAAGAACAGCAATCCTTATCGCTTTATTTGCCAAAATTTGCTTCCCGAACTTTATCCTAAGAAGCTCGACAAGTTTAACTTCGTTAATACTATCCTGGAGGATATTGGCTATGCTATTAACGTTGCCCTCACCGTATAATCCGACAAGCCTTGGAGCTCCTATCCGTTTCAATAAATTCCCAAGCTTATCCACAACTCACCCCAAATTATTTTTAGTTTTTAAAGACTGCAAATCAAGCATGCCTGATCATCAGGATCATCATCCATGTCATTCTTCAACGAATCTTGCCACCTCACATTTTGCTTTTGCTTAAAGAACAACCCCTTAGCCTCTCTCTCTTCAGCTCTTTCTACAATGCTGTCAAGAGATCCTTGCGAGCTCCAAGTATAGCCATACCCACCCACATCACGTTCGCCCTCAACCCAATCAAACTTCTTGCGGGTCTTTCCTTCGTACTCTTTCGCCCTTTCATAGAGCTCTGGATGGTTTCGCTTAAGTCCCAGCCATTCTTCCTGACGCTGAAAAAAGCAAAAGTAACACCCGGAGCGAGATCTCCATTTATAATATTCTGGAATCCCAACCGACTCTTCCAAAAGCCTAAATATATCTTCTCTAACTAGCCCATCTTCTACGAACGGGAAAACTGCTTTGATGGTGTCTTTTTTGCTGATGTAGCCCTCACGATTCTCGTCGGCACGTATTCCGATATAAGAAACAACCGGATCATCACCTACAAACTCCTCAAAGGGTTTAATTTTCATGTACCGAGTGCACCAGCGGGACTTTGCTGAAGGAAGAAAGTTATCATGCACCTTCAACCAATGATCAAAATCTCGGCCACTACTTAATCTAATAATTTCTTTTCCCAAATATGCCTCAAGCTTATCCAGGAATTCATACACCTCTTTCAGCTCAGCACCAGTATCAGTAAAGAAGTACTCAACTTTCTCATGAATCTCTGGATACTGATCCTTCAAGTAGATAGCTAGTGCCGCTGAGTCTTTTCCTCCAGAAATACCGAGAACATGGCGATATTCCTCATTTTCTAGGTGCTTCGTAAATGCATCTGGCATCATTTTCTCCTAGAACGCGAATTGGTTTCTGTTTTGCTGCTGGCCTTTGTTTTATTCTTAAGCCCATTGTTCCTGTATTCACTTAAAAAGTGATCTGACACTTCTGCCAAGACGGAAAGAACAAGCTCTTTGTCACCAATGTCTCTGAGAATCCCCTCAATTTCTGATCGCTTTCCAGCCATTCTCTCGCTTGTTTTTTTGTCTACAGCAACGACTTCATCCAAAAATTCTCCGCCTTTCTTCACACTACGGAGCAAATACACATCAAAGTCCCCATCTTTTTTCTTTGCTTGCGATTTCTCATGAAGACTAAGCATCTCAAGGTCTATCACACGCCGCGAAAAATCTGATAGTCGCTGCTCGGCAACATCATGATCGGAATCCAGCCATTTTGACGGTGGCTTATGGCCTAAAAACATCATAATGTTTTCCAGCCACTCTTCATCTGTCCCGGAAACACGATTTAAACGCATCAGGAAAGCTTTAAGCCCTTGCGTGTCAATTGTGAAGTTATCTAGTGAATGACATTGCCCAGAAATCACACGTCTCAATTCTTTCAAATCAAGTCTAGAATCAACATTAAACGCATTTGATAGCAGCGATTGAAACTCCTCTTTCAGCTTAGGGTAAGTTTCTTTTAGCTCTCTTAACGCACTCTTTAACCGCTCAGAGAAAGATGAAAGCTGTGAGCTAGACAGTTTTTCATGTACCGAATCAAGACCTAGAGCATTTGGCAGCTGTTCAAACAAAAGGCGCTCTGGTGACTTAGCCAGCTGAAATGCTGAGCGCACAGCCTGCGCATCAGCTGACAAACCTCGCTTCGTCTTTTTTGCATAATCAGGAAGCGCGCCCATGAACCCAGCTAATGGCCTAGCAAGGTCAAGAATATTGCGCTTTTCCTTTGATTCCCCATGAATCACCTCAGCATACTGCTCAAATATGGAGGCACGCATTCCGGTAATTCTAAAACGCTGGAACGTATATTCATCGGGGCGCTTCACAAACCGCTCTACCATTTCGATTGAAAAATGAGGGCGGTATTGTCCGTTTTCATAAATTGCAAGCTCGTGTTGATATACAATAAATACCGACACATAGAGGATAGGGAGAACGCCCGCTTTAATGCCGTACGGTGGCGCCATCAGATAATCATTCAATTCAGCAAACGATCGAGGCCCCTGTTTTTCCGTCGACTCAAGGAATGAGAAAATTTCACCCCAAGCTGGAGACAAGTTTGATTTGCCCTTTTGAGCTGGCTCTGAAAAATACCACTCCCCAGACTCCTTATCTATTTTATGCAGCCTTGTTTCTTTAATTAAGGCTCTATAGATCGCTTTTTCGGGAGGGAATTTATCAATCCCCAAATCCTCGCTTTCAGGATGAGAAATCATCGCCGCCAGAAGCTTGTTCCTCGCTGCATTCGCCTGCGATGATGGCCTATCTCTATTGATCAGCTCATTTTTAAAAACCGGAGAATCCGAATAAACAACCCTGAGAATTTCAGACATCACCTCTTGTAACTGCCGCTTATTAATTACGCTTTTATCTTCACCTTTATAAAACCACTGGCTATCCAAGGGACGCTCGAGCAAACCAATCAACATTTCACTTTCTGCGTGCCGAGCTGCTGACAATCGGTCTTCAAATTCACGCTTAGCCACTGCGTCCGTATTCAACTCTTGCCTTGAAGTCTGTACTCTTTCTAGAGCCTGCCTTTCAGCTACCGCTTCACGGATTTGGGTACCTGTCAAACATAAGGCAACAATATCTGAATCTGAAAAACTATGAATAACCTCTTCAAAAAACAGCTCTTCATCATCCTGCCCTGCAGCCACGTAGAAAATCACACGTGGAGTATTAACCGGTTTTTCAGCCTCTCTTTTGTACGTTGAAGCATCAACGAAGTGAGGCTGAAAGTATCTCAGAGCACCACTTTCGATGGTATAACGCCTCGCGACAACAGGCATAAGGGGCTCAGAACGATTCAGCTCTTCCGCGAGTCGAAAATTACCTAGATTATTTAGTTCTTCCTGGAGCGCACCTTCTAGATCGAAGTCACTTCCTTGCCAAACCCGATATTCACCACTGAATTTTCGATAGTTTATAACACTCTTTTCTTTTAATGCCTTGAGCGCTTTATTGAGTGATGGGGAGGGCATCATTGTCCCCAGCACCTCTTTCGAAGCCTTAAGCCCCCCCTTAACGCCGACAATGTTAAGAATACCAATTATCTTCAGGGTCTTTATTTCATGCTCTTCTGCATCACCGAGCCGCTCTAGCGCAGTAACCACCTCGGCCCACCGGCGGTGCGTCAAATAATCCCCCATCACCGCCGACTGATTTGTTATAAAGTAATCAAAAATCCGATCTGGCCCGACAAGGTCGCCAATACTTGCTATATCCGAAAGTACCTGTTGAAAGCCAAACTCTTCGTTGCTACCTAAATAGCTAAACAATGTTCTTTCATTTTGAGCGATTTTCTGACAAAGCAGGGGGAGCAAGATTGCACTTACTGGGTGCAAAGGGTAACAACCAAAAAACAATGAGCTTGCATCAGTAGCATTTAGTGAGGCCGGCAGAGCTGCTTGCTCCTCCAAAACACTAACAACAGAGTCAATTGCAGCACTTACTTCATTTGATTCCACTTTATCCAAGGAATGAGTAAATGCTGCAGAAACCACTCTTAAAACCTGTTCCGAGGACTCCAAAAACGGTATCTCTTCAAAGCGACCCTGCACTTTTGACCATTCGTTTTTAAGGTTTTCGCCAAGTCCTTTTGCATACTGCTCAAATGACTGATGGAGAAGAACAAACAAGAATAAGTTAGCTTTATGCCCAGCATATGCATGCTCAGCCAATGACTGCAAAAGGTAAATGTCATTTGCACCATAGTGACGAGCTTCATACTCAAGAAACTTACCCAGTTCATCAATAACGAAGAGAAGCCCTTTGCCTCCCGCTTGTTGATATTGATCTTGAAGCTGCTTAACCAAATCTAATGTTTCAGCACTAGTAACAGTTTTATTCCCTGATGCATTTTTTAGTAAACCAACAACTTTGGGGCTGGGACCAGGTCGTGAAGCCCAAAAGATTTCTGCAGCTTGATGCAACGCGGCCACAAGGCGTGACCCAAGCGGCTCAGGGGATCCTGTAATGAGAATCTCTAGATATCCGGAACCCTGATGATTGATTTTCTTATATTGCTTTCCCAAATCCGCATCTGCTCCCCTTAATACTTTTTGGGCCATTTTGCAGACTTCACTATTGGGGTCAGACAGTAGCTTGGACAAAAATAAGGCAAATGCCGATTTTCCTGATCCATAGGGGCCAACAAGTGACCAGGCCCTAGGCGTAGGTTCATCGCCCTGAACTGAAGCGAAGCGAGACAATGTTCTGAGCGCTCTAGAAGTGGGAATATAGGCCTTAACCGCCGCCTGGGAGCTTTTGTCTCTTTCCAGGTTAATTGAGCGAGTGTAATGGCTATCGATAAAAATTTTATCTTTAATGCTCATGCCACCGCCCCTTGCAAACTCTTCTCGTAGTGATTCTGAAGCAGTTCATGCGCATCCATATCTTGCAACAAATACAATTGATGGATACCCGCTGTTTCACGGATCTCAAAATATTCCGGATATACCATTACCAGCTTCTCTAGCTTTGTTACAAGGTCGTTCTCTGTGAGTCTAAAGATGGGCCCCGGCGCAGGAAAATCAGCACGGCTGTACATTAAATCATCCAAGGGCAACGCCTTTACCCCCCTTGCCTGCACTATGCTTAACACTGCAAACCCAAAAACCCCGATCGGCAAACCAGAACGCTCCTCGAGTTTAGATTGGAACTCCCTACCACCAGCTGCTTGGACCATTAAGCGGAGAAGAGACAAGGGTGAATCCAGAGCCTCCTCTAGCGGCATACGCGTATTACCGCGTGACTGGGTATACATTCGATGTATCAATTGAGCATCATTTTTTAATGTGCTTGCTGAAGGACGCTTGCCATCGATAATTACGTCCCGCACCCAGTCACCTAGTGCCGTAACCAACTCCGATGAGGTAAACACAGGCTTGTGGTATTTGTTGAAAAACCAATACCAAGACGTTGCTTGGGCGGGGTTAGTAGCAATCAGCCAATGGATCAACCAAATGGTTGCTTCATCCTCTAGATACGGATCGAGCCCTTTTTCTTTACCAAAGATAAGCTTTCCGATAGCTGTGGCTTCGCCGCTATCGGCATCAATCAATTGACAGGCCTTTAACCAGTACTTGATTGAAAGCACCATATTTTTACCCACACCCAACCGAACAGGTGCGTCTTCCTGATCTAGACTCTTGGGTGATGCGCAATAGGCGTGAAAACCTTTTGGCAACCAGCTATAGCGAAGTGCAAATGTTTCGTGACGGCCAAATGCGGTTTGAGTTGGAGTAAACTTCATGTATCTGCACTCTCTTCGTTCTGGCTGTCTTGGTTAAATAATCCAAACTGGCCTTTCTCTATCATCAACTGCTCAACATTACCCAAGAAGAAGGCTTTCAAACTTAAGCCCTCCTTCTCTAGCACACGGTAAAGCTCTTGTTTTAGATCCGGATCGATCTCTATAACGAGCCTGCCACTTTTACCTTTAGCCATTCGGTCACCATGTAACATTACATATCTATGTTATGTTACATAGACTACACCTCCATATATCGCCTGTCACTGCCCATATGTACAGTTAAGCGCGATTACCCCCCCACCTCAAGCACGCTCTACACCACCGGATAACTCGCTCCCCCCAATAAAGTATTCGGGCTATCCATCATGACGTCGATCACCGCTAGCACCAGCTCGCCCATGATGTTAACGCAATCGCGGATTTGGTCTGCTGTTCCTGGTAGCGCCGCCGTGCAGGAGCTGATTGCACAGGGTGTAGATGAATTGAGGACGCTGGCGAGGACGCGGCGCGGGTGGTGTCCTGTTTGGCCAGGGCGCTGTTGCCGCCCGCTTAGCCGCGGTAAAGCTGTCCCACCACCGGCCTTCGGTTTTGAAGTTGCGCTGGCAGTCCCAGAAGAGAAGCAGGGAAAGACGTAGAGGTTGTCCAGCAAGGCGCGGATGTCGCTGAGGTAGGCGCTCCAGATCAGATCGTTGGCCACACAGTTCGTGAAGCTTTTCTAGGAAGGCATTGAAGGTGCGCTGTTCGCTAAGACCTTCGCGGTCGTCGATGTCGGTGGCGTAGGCGGCGTTGAAGGCGATCCACAGAAAGATGAAACGACTGTCCGGGTCGTCTTCCTGTTCGGCACGGTTGAGCCAACTGAAGGCGCGGTGAACGCGTAAACTCAGGTTATCGGGGTAGCTGTCTCGCTCTTCCCGGTGGCGCGTTTTCAGGGTGTGGTGGTTGATCCCCATTATTCTTGTCTTCCCCGTTCCCAATGACACCATGCGGTGTCATTCGAGCAATCCATGCTCTCTTTGAAGTTTGTTCATTTTTATTTGTGAACCTTATCACAAGGCTATAGGCCTGCCAGCTTTCTCTCACTACTTTTTCTTACCTGGCTGACAGAGATTGTCGGGCTTTGCGCATGACAAGGATGATTAAAGGAGAATGGGATAGCGCCGCGAGCGACGTATTCGCTTCGCTCACCCTTCGGGCCGACCTTAGGTCGTTGCTCCGCTTCGCTACGCTCCTACAGCAGTGGGATCAGGCGTTTGTTGATGCGCGGAATGTCAGGCACAAAAAAGCCCGACTGTTTCCAGTCGGGCTTTTTTGTATCTCGATTGGTCGGGACGGGAGGATTCGAACCTCCTACCCCTTGCACCCCATAAAGGTTACAGCTTGTCCGTCGCCGTCCAACAGAATCTATAAACCATTAAATATCAGTAAGTTAGTTAAAAATACATCTTTGCATTGTCCAACAACGTCCACTAGAATCCACCGAAAGCGATTGAGAAACGGTGACGGAACGGTGACGAGATTTCGGAGCATACATGGGCATCATCACAGATAGACACCTCACTCCAAAAGACCCCAAAGATGCCTGGCTAACCGAAGACGGCCCACGTGGGCATGGTCGATTCATGGTCAGACTTCAGCCAAACGGGAAGCATCTCTTCTACTTCCGTTACAGTGACCAGACAGGTAAACGCCAGTTTCACCCGCTTGGAGTTTACTCACGCACTGGCACCACCGGGCTCACTCTCAAGCAAGCCCGCACCCAAGCCAGCGAGTTATCGCGGCTCTACGTCTCAGGCATCAAGAACATTGGAGAGCACCTTAACTCAGAACGGGCCGCTCGAGAGGCCGCTAGGCAAGCAGAGCTATCACGCCTTGAGCAAGAAGCGGCACAAAAAGAGGCCGAGGCCGCTGCACTGGCTTCTCGGCAAACCGTTTCCCAGCTCTTTGAGCGATGGATGGAAATTGACGTGTCACACCGGAAAGACAAGGGTACAGAAGTCCGGCGCATGTTCGAGAAGGACGTTCTCCCCCTCATTGGCCAAGTCTTTGTCGCAGACATCCGTAAAGGGCACATCACTCAGGTGACAGATGCCATGGCGGCACGGGGTGTCACCCGCATGGTGAAAGTCGTATTCAGCCTGATGCGACAGATGTTCCGCTTTGCCGTGGACCGAGACATCATTGAATTCGACCCCAGCAGCAGTATTCGGAAAGCCAAAATCGGAGGTAAGGAGACTGAACGTGACCGAGTGCTATCCGAGGACGAGATTCGACAACTGACAAACGCCCTACCCTCTGCCAACCTGCTGAAAACCTCTGAATTGGCTGTCTGGATAGCACTTTCCACCTGTTGCCGCATTGGTGAACTTCTGGCGGCACGCTGGGAGTATATTGACCTAGAGCAAAGAACTTGGCTTATTCCTGCCGAAAACAGCAAGAACGGCAAGCCTCATCAAGTACACCTGTCAGCCTTTTCTGTCAGTTTCTTCCAACAGCTGCAGGAAATGACAGGCCTGTCCCCATGGTGCTACCCGAACAGAGCGGAAACCGGCCCTCTCTGCTCAAAAACCATAACCAAGCAGCTTTCTGACCGACAGCGCCCGTCAAATAGTGGCACCATGAGCAATCGCACTAACAACGCGCAAGCTCTTTGTTTACCCGGTGGCAAGTGGACACCTCACGACCTTCGCAGAACCGGCGCAACCATGATGACCGCTCTAGGCGTACTTCCTGAAGTCGCAGAACGCTGCCTGAACCACACCGAAGAAAATAGGGTTAAAAGGACCTATCAACGCCATAGCTATACCAAGGAATGCAGCGAGGCTTGGGAGAAATTGGGCTCCCGGCTCCAGGATCTGACAGAACCAAGATGATAGCTGATGCGTTAAATGGGAGTTTTCGCTCCAAGTGACATCTAGAGCTCAACTAAGCATTCAGGCTACCTACTCTTTCTATGAAGAATATACTCACATATTTGACCCACGCCTAAATAACACGCCTATTATTGAATTCTGACAGCCAGCAATCGACATTAGTCTAAACAGGATTGGGCAATTTTCCGCAAAATAGTCGCTTTCCTCACCATAGATCAATTCCCCAGCGTTTTACCAAGAAAGCAAGCAGAGCAAAACAAAATACGGTCAAAAAAGCTGACACTAATAAAGCCAGCCAAAATCCCCAGCGCTCAAGCATTGCTGGGAATAAGGCGAACATGGGCAGCGTTGGGAGCACATACCAAAAGGTATACCAAGCATGATTGGCCAGTTTGACGGTGGGCTGGCCCTCAAAATAAAGCCACACCAAGACCATTAATGTAACAACAGGTAGTGACGCCAATAGCGCCCCTACCCTATCGCTCTGCTTAGCCAGCTCAGAAACCAAGACTATAATTGCTGCTGATACTAGGTATTTAATGACTAGCATTGACATAATTTTTCCTCTTGATTCCCTAGCTTAATATCAATCAATTCCTTTGAACTCACCAGTGAAGTTTACGTCGTACACATTACCCGTGTTGGTCATAAGTATATAAAGCGTTCGCTCCTCATCTTCATGATCCATAGCCACAATGTAATATCCGGGGCCAGATTTACTGATACCCACGCTCTCGTCGGGGATCTCTCTCCAGCTTTCGTCCAGTTTGCCAAATCCCATACCCCGATCTTCCTCGGTGAGCTCGACAGCCACATACTTGGCTACTTCCTCCGCCTGATCGGCGGTTACCGTGGCATGCCCTCCGCCGTGAGAAAACACCGGCGAGGCAAAACTCAAGGCCATCATCGTCATCAAGGTTTTCATCCATCTCATAACATTTTCCTCATAAAAACAGATCAAATTTAT
>CENR01073730.1_pt1 | contig 14342 bp, 12 predicted proteins | sample 530181 | NCBI WGS metagenome assembly CENR01 (sample SAMEA2619677, study PRJEB7988) | marine metagenome | biome: marine biome (ENVO:00000447); feature: surface water layer (ENVO:00002042); material: "saline water (ENVO:00002010), including plankton (ENVO:xxxxxxxx)" | depth 5 m | reverse complement strand
CCTGCATTAATACCCAAACCTAACTTGTGTGCTAATTCGGCACATTGGGCGTATGGCTTTACAGCATCTGTAGATCCTATAGAATATTGGTGTGCAAAATCTTCGGTGTACAACTCTATTCTATCGGTTCCCGTATGGGCAGCACCTTCAATCATTTCCAGAGTTGGATCTACAAAAATGGAGGTACGGATTCCGTTTCGCTTTAATTCTGAAATCACTTCTTTTAAATAGTCTTTATGCTTCACAGTATCCCAACCCGCATTAGAGGTAATTGCGTCTACAGCGTCCGGCACGAGGGTAGCTTGCGTGGGTTTTAACTCCAGCACCAGTTCCAGAAATTTATCTATGGGGTTTCCTTCAATGTTAAACTCGGTCGTGACTATTGGTTTTAGATCCCGCGCATCCTGATACCGAATGTGTCGCTCGTCTGGTCGTGGGTGGATGGTAATTCCCTGCGCTCCAAATTTCTCGGCATCTTTAGCCACTTGCACCACATTGGGCATATTTCCACCTCTTGCGTTACGTAAGGTGGCTATTTTATTAATATTTACACTTAACTTTGTCATACTAGTATATCTTGTAACAAAAATACAAACTTGCCTTTATGCTTTAAAGGCATATTTTGACTAATTTGCAGAAAAATTAAATTACTTTGAATACCCTGAATTACATTATAAACGACATTGAGGCCTTTCCAATTTCGGCTTCTATAAAAATTATACAGGAAACTTTCAACCAGCTTACCTATTCACATCTTATTGTCGAAAAAAAAGGAGAGTTTATGGGTTGTGTTTCTGAAACCGATGCGCATTGTTTTGAAAACGACAAAACACTTACAGAGTATCAATATGCACTGGAACCCTTTTTTGTACGAAAAACCACGCATTGGCTAGATATTCTGGAAGCTTTCGCGCTAAATAACAGCAACATCATGCCTGTGCTAGACAATGACAACTCGTACCTTGGGTATTATGAACTGAATGATATTATGCACTGCTTTTATGACACCCCTTTTTTAAACGAAGCGGGAGGAATTATTGTGGTTGAAAAAGGAGCAAAAGACTATTCTTTCAGTGAAATTTCTCAAATTATTGAAACAAATGACGCAAAGATTTTTGGTGCTTTTATCTCAAAAAGTGACAGTGACCTTACACAGATTACGTTAAAAATAGGGCACCAAGGGATGAATGCCATTGTACAAACCTTCCGCAGGTATAGCTATACTGTGGTGAGTAATCATGAAGAAGACAGGTTTTTGGAAGATTTAAAAAAACGCTCCAACTACCTTGATAAATACCTAAATATTTAAGCGATGAAGATTGGTATTTACGGACAGTTCTATCACAAAAATTCTGAACAGTATATTCAGATAATTTTAGATGCCCTTCGGAAAAAGGAACACGAAGTTCTTATTGAAGAGGATTTTATGGACATTATTAACCATAACGACGGGGTGGAGACTACTTCGTCTTTTAAAACTTTTTCAAAACTTGATGCTACCTACGATCTCTTTTTCAGTATTGGTGGGGATGGTACTATATTAAAGTCTATCACCTACGTTCAGGATTCAGGAATTCCTATTGTGGGTATTAACACAGGTAGACTTGGGTTTTTAGCGACCATTCAAAAGGAAAACATTGCTGAAAGTATCAATCAGATACTAGAAGGCAAATATTCTATTTCAGAAAGAAGTTTACTTCAGCTTACCTCAGAACCTCACAATCCGGAAATTTCAGAATTAAATTTTGCGCTAAATGAAGTTGCCATTAACCGAAAAAACACTACTTCCATGATTAAAGTAGAGACCGAGGTTGATGGCAAATACCTTACTTCTTACTGGAGCGACGGACTCATTTTGGCCACACCAACCGGCTCTACAGGGTATTCATTAAGTTGTGGCGGCCCCGTTATAGACCCCAGTAACAATAGTTTGGTAATCACCCCTATTGCACCACACAACTTAAGCGCCAGACCACTGGTATTGCCAGATTCCAGCAAAATCACATTACAAGTTTCAGGACGTGAAGACACTTATTTGGTGTCTTTAGACTCCCGTATTGCAACATTCACAAATAACACTCGTCTTACTGTACAGAAAGCGCCCTTTACCATTAAACTGGTACAGCTGCTGGATGATAGTTTTATTAAAACACTAAGAAAAAAGTTACTGTGGGGCGAAGACAAGCGAAATTTAAAACAATAAAAACCACTAAAATTTGTTAATCAACTGAGACAATTCCGCTTCACTTATGGTAGAGCGGAGTTTATTGTTATATTTGCAAACTTTTAAGGTATATGAAGTATTTCGCGACCGTTTTTATAGTGGTGATAAGTGTCTTTTCGATGAAAGCCCAAACTTACGAAGTTGGTGGTTTTATAGGAGGTGCTAATTATATAGGAGATATTGGAAAAACCAATTACATTTCGCCCAGCGATGTAGTAGTTGGAGGAGTTTTTAAATGGAATCGAAGTCCACGACATGCATTTAGAGCATCTGTTTTAGTTGCTGGCATTAGTGGAGACGATTTGGAATCCAGCGAAAGCAGACGACAACAACGTGGGTACCAGTTTGATAATACCATTACAGAATTTTCTTTAGGAATAGAATATACCTTTTGGGAATTTAATATGTATAGCGGGAGGCCTGTATCGACCCCTTATTTGTACACTGGGATTACCTATTTTAATTACAATGCCTTGTTGAAAAGACCAGGTAGTAATTTAATTACAGAGTACGACCAGGCAGGAACACTTGCTATTCCTATGGTAGTGGGATATAAAACTACCTTGGGAACAAAACTGGTCCTGGGGTTTGAGGTTGGGGCGCGCTACACCTTTACAGATGATCTGGATGGTAGCAACCCCGTAAAAGATCTGGCAGACGATGCCGGTTTAAAATTTGGAAATGTGAATAGTGACGATTGGTATGTATTTACCGGGTTAACCCTAACCTTTACCTTTGGAAGGAAACCCTGTTACTGTAATTTTTAATATGAGCTTACAAGCGCAAATAGACCAGAACAAACTTCCACGGCATATTGCCGTTATTATGGACGGTAATGGTCGTTGGGCAAAACAACAAGGTTTATTCAGAAGCATTGGTCACGAAAATGGAACGAAAGCAGTTCGGGAAATTGTAGAAGCCAGTGCCGAATTAAACATTGAGTATCTCACCTTATATGCTTTTTCTACCGAAAACTGGAACAGACCCAAACTAGAAGTAGAAACTTTGATGAGGTTATTAGTTTCATCTTTAAAAAAGGAAATAAAAACGCTCGACAAAAATGACATTCGTTTAAACGCAATTGGAAATTTGGACGCACTTCCAAAAAAGGCTAAAAATGAATTGTTGGACGTTATAGAAAAAACAAAGGACAATAAACGCATGACCCTCACACTGGCACTTAGTTACGGTTCTCGTGAGGAAATTGTAAAAACCATCCAAGAGATTAGCCACAAAGTTAAAAATAACCTAATTTCGCCGTCTGAAATAGATGAAGGAACTATAAATAATCATCTTTACACCCGCGATTTACCAGACGTGGATTTATTAATACGCACCAGTGGTGAACAACGTATTAGTAATTTCCTATTATGGCAAATTGCTTATGCTGAATTGTTTTTTACCGAAACCCTTTGGCCCGATTATAGAAAAGACCATCTTTTTGAAGCAATATTAAATTATCAAAAAAGAGAACGAAGATTTGGAAAGACTAGTGAACAGCTTGAACAATAGTATAGTATTGCACATACCTAAAAAGTTATTTTGTCTACTTGTAGTCACAGTATTTTTTGCTGGGAGTACCCTTGCACAACAAAAACAACTGGACAGCGGCAGAAAATACACCTTAAACAGCGTAACGGTAACAGGGGCTCAAAGTTTTAATGAGCAGACCGTTATTGCCTTTACCGGACTTAAAGAAGGAGAACGCCTATATGTTCCCGGGGAACGATTAAGTTCTGTAACAAAGAAGTTATGGGACCAAAATCTTTTTAGCGACATTGCCTTTTATGTTACCAATATAGATGGAGACCTTATAGATCTTGAGCTATACATTGTAGAACTCCCAAAACTAAATGAAGTTACCATAGAGGGAGTAAGAAAAGGTAAAAAGAAGGAAATCATAAAAGACAATGATCTTCAGAAAGGGAAAAAGATTACAAAAAACCTTCTTACCACTACCAAAAACTACATTACCAATAAAAATAAAGAAAACGGTTTCTTAAACACCCAGGTTACTATTAGTACCACCCCCTTTGTAGATTCTACTGGTGTTGAGGTTGGAAAAAACATGGTAATACGCGTCGATAAAAACGAACGTGTAAAAATCAACAAAATTAACTTTAACGGAAATGAAGCTTTAAGCGACGGTAAGTTAAGAGGCGCCATGAAAAATACGAAGCGTAAAAATTTCTTCCGTTTCTGGAAACGCTCAAAGTATGCAGAGGAAGCTTTTACCGAAGACAAGGCAAGCGTTATCAAAAAATACAAAGCCAATGGGTATAGAGACGCACGTATTATTAAGGATACACTAATCGTTAAAGATGAGAAAAATGTTGCGTTAAATATAGACGTTGAAGAAGGACAACGGTACTACTTTGGAGATATTCGTTTTATTGGAAACAGTAAATATACAGATGGACAGTTACGCCAATTACTCGGTATTCAAAAAGGAGAACCTTACAATGGTGTTTTATTACAAGAACGCATTGCAGATGATACAGACCCGGATGCAAATGACCTTACCAACCTGTACCAGAACAATGGATATTTAGCTGCCAGAATAAATCCTGTTGAAGTTGCCGTACGTCAAGATACTATAGATTTTGAAATTAGAATTATCGAAAACAAAGAATTCTATTTTGACCATATTACAGTAGTTGGAAATGACAAAACCAACGATCACGTTATTTACCGTGAACTCCGTACCCGTCCGGGGCAAAAATACAGCAAACGAAATGTGGTTAGAACCATCCGTGAGCTTGGACAATTAGGTTATTTTGATGCCGAGCAACTTTCTCCTAACTTCAAATTTGTTGATGAAAACAACGGTTTGGTAGATCTAGAGTATAGTGTTGTAGAGAAGGGATCCAGCCAGATAGAGCTCCAAGGAGGTTATGGCGGTGGTGGTTTTGTTGGAACGTTAGGACTTTCCTTTAACAACTTCTCCTTGCGCAATATTTTTAATGGCGAAGCCTACAAGCCATTGCCTATGGGAGATGGTCAAAAATTATCGTTACGAGCACAAGCAAGTAGTTTTTACCAGACCTATAGTTTATCGTTAGTAGAACCCTGGTTAGGCGGGAAAAAACCTGTTCAGTTAAGTACTTCTTTTTCACATACCATTCAGTACCTGTTCGATTTCCAAACACGTGATGTAGACAGAGACCGACGTTTCCTTATTACGGGAGGTTCTGTTGGATTGGCAAAACGATTACAATGGCCAGACGATTATTTTACCTTTTCGCAAGCGCTTAGTTTTCAGCATTATAATTTAAAAAATTATAACACGGGTCTTTTCACATTTGGAGATGGGTATTCCAACAACTTAGCCTACACCGTAGGCCTGAGTAGAAACAATACTGCTACAAACCCAATCTATCCTAAATCTGGATCCAGCTGGAGTATTACAGCAAAAATGACCTTGCCCTACTCTGCATTTAACGGGGTAGATTACAATGCGTTGAGAAGCGAACGGGATGGCCTTCAGGATTTTCTGGAAGACAACCCTAATAGTGTTGATACCAGAGAGCGAATTGCTGAAATAGACCAGGAAAGATTTAACTGGCTGGAATATTATAAAATTAAATTTTCAGGAGACTGGTACACGCGTATCACTGGTGATTTAGTATTGCGCACACAATCTGAATTTGGTTTCTTAGGAGCCTATAATAATGATCGTGGTGTTCCTCCATTTGAACGTTTCTTTGTAGGTGGGGATGGTTTAGGAGCATTTAGTTTAGATGGTAGGGAAGTAATTCAACTACGTGGATATCCTAACCAATCACTTTCAGACAATGATGGAAATACCATTTACAATAAATTTTCGTTAGAAGTAAGATACCCAATTACATTAAGTCAGTTAGCATCTATTTATGCGCTTACATTTGTAGAGGGTGGAGCAGCGTATGATGGCTTCCGGGATTATAATCCATTTAGAATTAGCAGGTCTGCTGGCGCAGGATTACGTATATTTATGCCGGCATTTGGTCTTCTTGGTATTGATTTTGGATACGGTTTTGATCCAATTTTAGGGAGAAGCGAAGCAAATGGCTGGGAAACACATTTTATTATTGGACAACAATTTTAATATTGGCACGATATTTTCTTAAATCACAACCAACAATTATGAAAACACTAAAATTACTTGCAATCTCATTAGCGTTTTTAAGCATCTCTTTCGCAGCAGATGCACAAAGAGGCGCTCGTATTGGATACATCGATATGGAATACATCTTAGAGAGTGTTCCAGAGTACCAAGAGGCGGCAACACAGTTAGACGGTAAAGTACAACGATGGAAAGGCGACATTCAGAAAATGAACCTGGAAATTGACCAAATGAAATTAAATCTTGCGAACGAACGCGTATTGCTCACCAAAGAGCTTATTGAAGAGCGTGAGGAAGAGGTTCAAATTAAAGAAGATGAATTAATTAAGTACCAACAGGATCGTTTTGGGCCAAATGGAGACCTTATTATTCAACGCAGACAACTGGTACAACCTATCCAGGATCAGGTATTTAATATTGTACAAGAAATTGCTGAAGCAAAAAAATACGACTTCATTTTTGACAAATCTGCAGATGTTGTGATGCTTTTTGCAGCAAAAAGAAATGACATTAGCGAAACAGTATTAAGAAGCATTAACCGTAACAACAAGCGTAAAGAAGTTACCAATCGTAGAGAGAAAAAAGAAGTTGAAAGACGTGAAAGCCTGAGCGATGAAGAAGATGCGGTGCTCACAGAACGTGAAGAAGCCCTGGAGGATAAAAAAGATGAACGTGAAGCTGCTATGGCAGATCGTAAAAGAATACGAGACTCTATTCGCGCCGTTAAAAAAGCCGAGTTTCAAAGAAGAAGAGACAGCTTATTAGACATTCGTCAAAGACGTAAAGACTCTATAGCCGAAGCCAGAAGCGGTGGCGGCTCTGGAAATCCACCTAGCGGTGACGATGATGGCGAAGGCGACGACGGAGAAAACTAAAAACAAGAATACCCTTATTAAAAATAACACTTAATAAATTAAATAAAATGAAACGATTAAAATTAATAGCAATTGCAGTAGTACTTTTTGTAGCAGGAACCAGCCTAACAAACGCACAGGCTAAAGTAGCGCACATTAACACACAGGACCTCGTAGAAGCGATGCCAGAAATGAAAGCAGCGCAAGGCCAATTAGAAAAATTAAAGAAGACATACGACACTCAGTTGAAAGATATGTACAAAGAGCTTGAATCAAAAGCAAAAATGTACGATGCTCAAGCTTTAGAGCAAACAGAAGAAGAAAACGCAAAACGTGTACAGGAAGTACAGGGAATGCAAGGGAACATCCAAGCATTTAACCAACAAGCGATGCAGGATCTTCAGAAAAAAGAAGTTGATATCTTGCAACCTATCCTGGACAAAGCGCGTACAGCGATCCAGAAAGTAGCAAGAGCACAAGGCATTAGTTATGTGTTGGACGCTACACCAGGAGGTGGAATCTTACTGGCAGATGGTAAAGACCTTCTTGCCGATGTAAAAAAGGAATTAGGAATCTAAGCTCTTTTTTTACCACAAAAATTTTGAAAGCCCGTCCTTATGACGGGCTTTTTTGTTTCAGTATCTTTAGCCAATGAAAAAAACGGCTCCCATAGGTATTTTTGATTCCGGCGTAGGAGGTTCCTCCATTTGGAAAGAGATACACCAACTCCTCCCCAATGAAAACACCATCTACCTTGCCGACAGTGCCAATGCACCCTACGGAAACAGGTCCGAAGCCGAAATTGTAGCACTTAGCATAAAAAACACAGAGGTCCTTATTTCTATGGGGTGTAAACTCATAGTGGTTGCCTGTAACACCGCTACTACCAACGCCATTGATATATTACGTACAAACTACAACATCCCCATCATTGGCATTGAACCTGCTATTAAACCTGCCGCCCTCCAAACACGATCCAAGAGTATTGGAATTCTGGCAACCAAGGGAACCTTGAGTAGCACATTATTTCATAAAACGTCTGAAGCTTTTACAAAGGATATCTCCGTTATTGAAATTGTAGGGGAAGGCTTGGTCCCCTTAATTGAAAAAGGAGCCTTAGGGAGCAAAGAATTGCAAAAACTACTCGAAAAATATACGGCCCCTATGCTGGCAGCAAAAATAGATTACCTGGTACTGGGGTGCAGTCATTACCCATACCTCATACCACAGTTGCAGAAAATGTTACCAGAGACCGTTACCATTATAGATTCCGGGGAAGCTGTAGCAAGACAGACCAGGTTAATGTTGGAAAATATAGCGTTGCTTTCAGAAGAAAAAGAACTGCCAGAACTTCAGTTTTATACAAATGCTGAAATTGACACCCTTACTTTTTTATTGAAAGAATTTGAAGGAAAGATACACATTCAAAAAAAAGAATTTTAGTTGGTATCGAAGTCTTGTAGATACTTCGACAAGCTCAGTACAGGCTTTGGAGACATCACGCACCCAGCTAATACATAAATTAAACACAGTGAATTATTCGATTGTGATCTCTCAGTCTTGCCTCCTTCGAGATGACTGGAGTTATCCAAAAAATGCCAGCAAATCCTTCTTTTTAGAAGGGCTTACCATAATTTCTTTTCCGCTGCTTAACACGACGCTACCACCCTTTCCTTTTTTATATTCGATGATGGCATTTACATTTACTAAATAACTTTTATGCACTCTGGCAAAACCGTTTTCCTTTAGGGCATCTTCAAAATATTTTAGTGTTTTACTCACCAGTTTCTTTTTGTCTCCAATAAAAATGTTGGTATAATTATCGTCTGCCTGGCAGTAGAGAATGTCCTCCATTTGCAATACTTCAAAACCGTTCTGGACTGGAATGGTTAATTTGCCTGTTACCTGTGTAATCTTAGACTGCAGCACTGTATTTTGCAATGAGTTTTCTTTCATTTTGATTTCGTGTACATAATCTACAGCATGAATCAATTTGTCAATATCGATCGGTTTCAGTAAATAATACGAAGCATGGGCGTTGAGAGCATCTATCGCATACTGGTTATATGCCGTTACAAAAACGGTTTCAAAGGTACGGTCCCCTACTTTATCCAGCAGATCAAAAGCATTCCCATAGGGCATTTCAACATCCAGAAAAACCATGTCTAGTTCGTGCGTACGTATAAACACCAGTGCTTCATCCACATTGGCAGCTTCCCCCAGCACCTCTACCTTTGGGCAATATTTGGCCAGGTAATTCTTAAGAATATCCCTGCTGGTCTCTTCGTCTTCAACAATAATAGTACGTAGGTTCATAAGTTTATTTTTCTAAGTAACGGTTTCAGCCTGAGCGAAGTAGAAGACTAATTGAAGTAACAAAAGTTAAACACACTTCGACCGTGCTCTACCAGACATTTGTAGAAACTATTTTTTCAAATTTGCATTTACTTTATTAATCTTTTTTTAATGTCAGCACTACTTGTGTGCCCTCTTCATTTTCAAACACATTGTGTACAGTCACATCCACTTTATCTTTATGCATTTCATTTAAGATGGTAATTCTTTTCTCAATATTCCCCATCCCTTTGCTTTTCTGCTTTTTCTGATTTTCAGTTTTCAGCAATTTAGATTTCTTTCTACCTATTCCATCATCGGTGATCGTAATGGTCACAGTTTCGGGATCCAGCTGCTTAAAATGTATGGTCAAACTCCCTTTCTCTTCTTTATACCGCAGGCCATGCCATACCGCATTCTCGACATAAGGTTGCAACAACATAGGCGGAATTACAAATTCTGACAACTGTAAATTTTCGTCCACTGTAATGGCATACTCAAACTTATCTTTAAAGCGGAAATGTTCCAGCTTTACGTACAGTTCCAGCAATTCAATTTCTTTGCGTAGCGGTATAAAATCTTCTTCACTGTTTTCAAGGACACTCCTCATGAGCTGTGAAAATTCGCTTAAGTATTTATTGGCTGCCCGTTCATCACTTATTGCAATAAAGCTATTTACAGAGTTTAAAGCGTTAAAAATAAAATGCGGATTCATTTGTGTACGTAGCGACTTTAACGCCAGTACATTATTTGCGTAACGTTGTTGCTTTACGCTCTTATACTGCGTGTAGGCAGCAAAAAGTAATAACAAAGCAACAAGTACTAAGGAAGCGATCACCCATTGCTGTACCCGGTTATTTTTTTGAATAAGGTTCTGGTTTTCAAAAGCCAGTTTGTACCTACTTTCGTTAAGCTCTCGTTCATTCTCCAGACTTGTAATGCGGTTTTGCTTTAAGGCGATCTCTTTGTTAAAACGGGTTGCTTGCGATAGCTCCTGTTCCTTTTTAACATACAGTTCGTCTACAACCGCCACATAGCGTTCGTAGCTTTCGGCCGCTTTGCTGAAATTTCCTATGCCGTTATAGACTTCGGAGAGTTTACGGGTAGCATCCTTTTCTACCACAAGATCTTCTTTGGATTCAGCTTCAGAGATACTTTTTTCCAGGTAGGGTATGGCTTCTTCGTATTTATCCTGAGCAATGTATGCATTGGCAATATAATAGTTTTGTCGTTGCGGAGTTAACGGGCTGTCTTGTGTTTCTCCTGCTTCGGAATCGGTATCGTCAATATCCTTTAACTCGTCCAGGGTCTCGTTTCTGAGCTTAATTTCTTCGTCAAAGTTTCGGTTTCGGTTATAAAAATCTGCCACCTTATTTTTTTCCTCTACGGCCCTTTTCGGGTTCTCTTTTTGTGCCAGATTAAGGGAGTTATCAAAATACTGTGCTGCTTCTTCCGTAGCGCCGCTTATAGAGTATACTTCAGCAATTTTGGAATTTAGGTCGGTTATCTTGGGGGTTATACGGTGTGCGGTTGCCACATCCAATCCTTTTTGATAATTAAAGACACTTTTTACCGGATCATTAATTGCTTTGTATGCATCTCCCAGGCCTTCATACACGGTCACTTTTTGATAATTGCTAAGAGAGGCCTTCAGCAGTTCTTTATACAGCGAAAGGCTTTCCTGGTAGTTGCTATTCATTCTAAAGGCATTTGCTAATTTAATGCGCCTGTCTATGGTTTCAACTTCGGATATACTACGCTTGTAATTATCTATTGCCAGGTCTGGCTGTTTCCAAAAAAGGTTTATATCACCTAATGTCTCAAAGGCAATAGCGTTCTGTACTTTTGTAACGGAAGTACCACGAAACGGCTGCAACGCCTTGGTTACATACCCAATACTTTTCCCTGCATCCTTCTTTAAAAATACTTTGGCCGAATCTATATAAACCGAAAATAAATCCTTCTTGGATCTGGTCGAGGTTACAGGTTCCAACAGCTCCTCTTCCTTAGCTTTTTGAACTTTAATTGTAATGTTTTGCTGGTCCTTTATGGTATAGTATACTGTTTTAAAGGCATCGCTTTTAATACTCAATTCGTCTCCAATTTCAACCGAAATTGAGAATTCACCATTTCCATTGGTTGTGGTGTAGGCACCATTATTTGTTTCTACATTTACCCTTGCAATAGGTATATTGGTTTCGTCCTCCACCACAATTCCTTTCAACACAAAGGAATCTTTTGAAGTTTTACGCACCTGCGCATAGCCCGTACCAAGGACAAGGGACAAACACACACATAACAATACTATTCTCATAACTGGTTTAAAAGTGTAAACATACGTATTGTCGTACACTTGCGAAAGTTACAATTTTATCATTTAGGGCAAGTCAACTACCGTTTTAAAGTGTTCCCTAAGACACCCGTCTTTTTCACGCACTGAAAAGGGGCGTTCCCTCATCGCTGCTTGTTTAACAATTAAGTTGCAGGTAGGTTTGGCGTGTATTAAAATAAAGAATTATGAAAAAGCTACACATCTTAGTTGCATTAGTCCTTGTGATAGGTATAACTGCCTGCAAGGCCGAAACAGAAAAAAATAAACCAGCTCTTGCCATTGAAAGCACACCCATGCTTTCCAAAAAACACACAATTAAAGTAGCGTTGTTATTAGATACCAGCAATAGTATGGATGGTCTCATTGACCAGGCAAAAGCACAATTATGGGAGCTCGTTAACGAACTATCCCACGCCCGATGTAAAAAAGAACGCCCTACCCTTGAAATTGCCCTGTATGAATATGGAAACGATGGATTATCTGAAGAAAAAGGGTTTCTACGAAAAATAACCTCGTTTACAGACGATCTGGATACTATTTCTAAAGAACTATTCTCACTTACCACAAACGGCGGAAGTGAATATTGCGGGACTGTTATAAAGGCTTCGTTAGAGGATCTGGAATGGGGAAAAGATGCCGATGACCTTAAATTAATTTTTATAGCAGGAAACGAACCCTTTACACAGGGAAAAATAAACTATAAAGATGCTGCTGCAGATGCCAAAGAGAAAGGCGTGGTTGTAAACACTATTTTTTGTGGTAATTTCCAACACGGAGTAGATTCCCATTGGAAAGATGGAGCTACACTAACCTACGGAGATTATACTGCCATAGACCACAACAAACAAACAGTACACATTGCCTCCCCTTATGACGATTTAATCTTACAGCTTAATATTCAGTTAAACCAGACTTACGTTCCCTATGGAGCTTACGGCAGAAAGAAAGTTGCCCTACAGGAAGAACAGGATAACAATGCAGTCTCATATAGCAAAGCAAATGCTGTAAGCCGAACAGTTTCTAAAGGCTCTCATTTATACAAAAATGAAACCTGGGATCTTGTAGATGCTGAAAAGGAAAAAGATTTTGACTACTCGGAGCTTAAAAAAGAAGAGTTGCCGGACAATTTAAAAGGTAAAACCACGACCCAGATAAAAAGATATGTTGAAGAAAAGCGAAATGAACGAAATCGTATTCAAGATGAAATTGCATCCCTTAATAAAAGGAGGCGTACGTATATTGCCGAAAACAAGGATGGGGGCAGTAACGCTTTAGAAAGTGCAATGATTCAGGCTTTAAAGAAACAAGCCCAACAAAAAAACTACACTTGGGAATAAGGGACTAAGAACAATATACCCAAAAAGAATAGTACTAAAAACCCCCAGGGCTGGGGGTTTTTTATTTTATTTAGTATCTGGTCTTAACATACCGTTGTAGCGCATATCCTGCGACCAGGAACTTCTTATTTTACCATCAAAGATGTTATACCCTAATGTTATCTGGTGAAAACCTCCATTTTGGAATTGCACACTCCCTGTCTGGAAAGAGTACGTATAGGCAAATAAAAACTTCTTGTAATTAACTCCTAAAACCGGTGTAAAATACTGAAGTTTTTGATCTGTAATTTCCTGACCATCTATAAATTCGGCACCATCAAAACTTCTTCTGTAAGATAGTCCACCCCAAACTCTGGCAAAATCTAATTCCCTATACACTTTTGCATTAATATCTATAGTTTGCTCTCCTGTACGTTCCTTCCACTGAAACAGGAAAGAAGGCTCATACGCCCAAAGACCTTTAGAGGGCACTATAAAATATGCAGAAGTAACATTATACGATCGTTGATTATTAGGCTCAAACTGCTCTGAGTTCAATCTTCTATTCTGAAATAAAAGATTCTTCACGGTAACGTGACTTGAAAAATTCCCCAGGTTATAGGAAACTCCCGTATCAATGTTTATATAGGAACTACTTTGTACAATTCCAGCAATAATTGGGTCAAAATCATTCGGATCAAATTGAGTTTCATCAAGCCTGGACTGAATGAGTCCTGCGCTTAAACCAAATGATAGCTGATTTAATTCAGAGCTACTTCCAGCGAAACTAATATGATGCGCATAGGTCAGGAATCCTCCTGTTTGAGAATGAAATCCATTTTTATCATTAAAAATAATTGCGCCAATTCCTGAACTTTGATTAAGTCTTGTACTAAAACTTAACGTTTGAACATTAGGAGCATCATCTTGATCGAACCATTGTTGTCGGGCTGTTAATCTCAATTTACTATAATCTGATGCTCCAGCCATTGATGGGTGCAACAAATAGAGGTTATCAGCAAAGTAATCTGAATATACAGGTATCCCATCCTGGGCATAAACAAATGGAGATACTAATAATGCAAGTAATAGGTATGTTTTGGTAAGCTTCATAGTAATAGCTATCTTTTTAGAGTAAAATGTCCCCTAAATTCTTTTTGGGTTTCGTCTTCTTTGT
>CENR01005294.1_pt1 | contig 14521 bp, 15 predicted proteins | sample 530181 | NCBI WGS metagenome assembly CENR01 (sample SAMEA2619677, study PRJEB7988) | marine metagenome | biome: marine biome (ENVO:00000447); feature: surface water layer (ENVO:00002042); material: "saline water (ENVO:00002010), including plankton (ENVO:xxxxxxxx)" | depth 5 m | reverse complement strand
CTGGTCAACCTACGGATCGTCAGACTGCGAAGGCGCATACGTTTGCTCCGCTTTATGGCGCAACGGGATTTGGGAGAACTGCAGCGGAGGCGAAATACTACGAACACTTCACGCAGAAATACAAAGGGATTGGGATATGGCACACCAAACTGGCTAAAGAAGCTCTGAGTAAGCGTAAGATAACTACTCCATCAGGACGCGAGTTTGCATTTCCAAACGTGCGGCGCAAGCCTAGTGGGCGTATATCTCACTTCACACAGATAAAGAACTACCCTGTGCAGTCTTTTGCCACTGCCGACATAGTACCTGTGGCATTATTACACATAGATAAACTGCTTGACGGCATGTTATCTTGTGTGGTAAATACTGTACACGATTCAATCGTTATTGACGTACACCCTGATGAAGAAAGGAGGGTTATCAATTTGATAGATGAAACTAACAGGGTGCTGCCTGAGTTGATTACCATACGTTGGGGGTTGGTATTCAATGTTCCTTTGGAACTAGAGGCAAAAATCGGCCCCAACTGGCTTGACACGAAAGACGTGTCGTGATATAACTATGCTTTCCAACTCAAAAGAAGGAGTATAAAATATGGAACTGACTACAATAGATACTAACAACTACGCCGTAATGGCTAAGGCAATGGGTATTGCCAATGAAACCACCTCACAGAAGAGCAGCAATTTGCCGCGCCTTCGCATCTCCCATTCTCCTATCATGGGTGAAGGAGAGGTAAGTGGTAAGAAAGTCAACATGGAAGTAGTGCAAGCTGGTGCATATCGTCTGGAAGTCCCAGACGGTCCTATGTACTATGCTAACTCTGTCAAGATTCGCCCTTACATGCAGCGTTATATGTATAAGCGTTTCGTCAAGGGTAATGAAAAGATGCCTAATCGTTATATCAAGACTTTGATGGCTGATAGCCTGAATATGGACTTGAAAGACAATGATGGTGGATTTAACTGCGGCAAACCTGCTGGTTATATCAAGGACTTCAATGCCTTGCCAGACAAAACTAAGGAACTCATCAAGCAGATTAAACGTGTGCGTGTAATACTTGGTGAAGTAACTCTTACGGGTGCCGTCAATGATAGCGGAGAAGAGGTGTCTGTCGATCCCAGCCCATTTATCTGGGAGATTGACAATCGTGATGCTTTTAAGCTAGTGGGTGACACTATGTCTAAGCTGGCAAAGATGCAGCGTCTTCCTATTCAGCATATCATCACAGCAAATACAGAGGAGCGTAAGCTGCCTAACGGTAACAGCTTCTATGTGCCTGTTGTGTCCCTTGACCTGTCTAAGACTCTTGACATTACTGACAACGAACATAATATGTTCAGCGACTTTATGTCATGGATTGACAACTACAACAGCTACATCTCCAGTGCTTGGTCTGAAAAGGCTAACTCACAGATCGGTGATGATGAAATGGACATAGTTGACGATCTGGTAGATGTTGAAGTAGACGAAGAGGAAGCAGCCTAATGCAACACCCTGCTGAACTGGCATTGTATCAATACATGGAGGACGCTACTAACGGTAAGTCAACAGTTTCAAAGGAAACAGTTGAGCAGATCGGCCTTGATGTTATGAATGCTATTGCCCGTCAGTTTGGCGGGGGCAATAAGCGAGATAAGTTTGGCCTACGTATGTCAAATGTAGGTAGGCCAACTTGTCAGCTTTGGTTTGAGAAAAACGAACCAGAGAAAGCACTACCTCTACCCACAACATTCGTAATGAACATGATGCTTGGAGACATCGTTGAGGCTGTCTTCAAAGGTCTGTTGAAAGAGGCGGGAGTGCAGTATGAGGATAATAAAAAGGTTACTCTTAAACTTGATGATGACACATCCATCGACGGCACTTACGATATTGTTATTGATGGTGCTGTTGACGATATTAAGTCCGCATCTAATTGGTCTTACACACACAAGTTTGACTCATTTGAGTCGTTGAAAAGTGGTGATGCCTTTGGGTATGTAGCACAGCTTGCTGGATATGCAAAAGCAGCCGGTAAAAATGCTGGCGGATGGTGGGTAGTCAACAAAGCAAATGGACAATTCAAATATGTCCCAGCTACAGCTATTGACATTGACAAGGAAGTAGCCCATATTCAACAGACTGCAGACACAATAAAAGAGAATAGGTTTGAGCGTTGCTTTGATGCTGTGCCAGAAACCTTTCGTGGTAAAGAGACAGGCAACATGGTTCTGGATCAGAGTTGTGTCTTTTGCCGTTTTCGTTTTGCTTGTTGGCCCGGACTGACTGAACGTCCTGCCGTAGCGTCACAAGCTAAACAGCCTAAAACGGTTGCTTATGTATCGCTAACAGAGGAGTATATGGATGGATGAAAAACTTGAACTTGATGCTCTCACAGAAGAGATCAAACTTACTGAGCAGAAACTTAGCGACTTGCGTAAGGAATATCGTGAGCGCAAAACTGCTGGAGTACGTGCGGCTATTGAGGCACGTAACGAAGCGGATAAAGTTCTGCGAGAAGAACTGAAGGCTATTGGATATCGTGATCCCGTTGACTTTTGGAAAGGTCGCGGATTCTAGTGGCTAACTACAAAGCATTTCGCGCAGCACGAAAATATGGATATAGAAGCGGACTAGAGCATAAAATATCTGTCTATCTTGAAGAGCATAGTGTCAGCTATGAATACGAAAAACTAAAGATAGAATGGGAAGACCTAGCTTATAGAACGTATACTCCAGACTTCGTGCTGTGCAATGGCATAATAATAGAGACAAAGGGTATGTTTACAGCGGCAGATAGAAGAAAGCATCTTGCCGTAAAAAAACAGCACCCTAGTCTTGACATTCGTTTTGTTTTTGAGAATAGTAGGCGCAAGTTGCGTAAGGGAGCAAAGTCTACTTATGGTCAATGGTGTATAAAATACGGGTTTCTATTCTACGATAGAATCATACCAGAAGATTGGTTGTATGAAAAAGGTAAGAATAAGCATCCTAAGTTTATCAAGTTTAGTGGCAACAAAGTGAAAAGGAGATAACTCAATGGCTGTCGAAGATTACGTAGAAGACGACGACTTCTTGATCAGGATTCGTCCTATCATGGAAAAGACGGTGACAAACAACGTAGAGTGGACAGGTCAGATAGATGTGTCCATAATGTCAGCAGGTGGCGACTTAGACCCAGACGACTATGCACAGATCATGCATCTGTGTAAGATGGTCTGCGCTGCTGTTCCAATCATGGAATCAAATGAAGAGTTTGGACAAGCTGCACATAATTTTGTCATGGAAATGGAACATCCAGATGATGATGACGATGACGATATCGACATTCAGATTACACAGGGCGACGGTAATATCGTGCATCTAAACTTCTCAAGCAAAACAAAAGGGAGCGCGTAATGCGTCACGAAGAGTTTATGAAACGAGCAGCCATAAAAGCAGATGAAGCTGGGGCAGCATTTAAAGATATGGTCAACAGCCCTCCACACTACAACAAGACAGGTGTTGAGTGCATAGACGCTATTCGTGCTGCTACAGGTGATGGCTACGAGTATTATCTGCAAGGCAATATTATGAAATATCTATGGCGATACCGTTATAAGAATGGTACAGAAGACCTAAAGAAAGCACAGTGGTATCTGGACAAGTTGATAGAGGAAGTAGAAGGCTGCTACGATGAAGGTTAAGGTCTTTATAACCATTGAGGTTGATCCAGAAGAATATCCTGTACCGGCAGACGAAGATGTTGGAGCAGAAATAGAAGATGGTTTGCGTGAGTATTTCTACGATGTAGATGGCGCAAACATACGGCATATTAGAACAATCACGGAGTGACGTTATGAACAATTATTTACCTACGGACTATCAGAACTTTATTGCTCTTTCCCGATATGCTCGTTGGAAAGAAGATGACCAACGAAGGGAGACATGGAGTGAAACAGTCGAAAGATACTTTGATTATATTACTAGGCATCTGGTCACTAAACATGACTATCAGCTTTCTGATTCATTGAGAAAAGAATTAGAGGAAGCGGTGCTTAATCAGGACATCATGCCAAGCATGAGAGCATTAATGACTGCCGGTCCCGCACTGGATCGTTGCCACGTTGGCAGTTACAATTGCTCCTACGTACCAGTGGATAGTCCTCGTTCCTTTGACGAGACAATGTATATCCTTATGTGCGGCACTGGTGTAGGCTTTTCTGTGGAACGTCACCACACAGAGAAGCTGCCAATCGTCAATGAGACTATGCATGACACAAATACCGTCATCAAAGTTGGCGATTCACGTCCGGGCTGGGCCAAATCCCTGCGAGAACTAATCTCGCTTTTGTACGCAGGGCAAGTACCACAATGGGACACGTCAGAGGTTCGTCCTGCTGGCGCACGTCTCAAGACATTCGGTGGTCGTGCGAGTGGCCCAGCCCCCCTTGAGGAACTGTTTCAGTTCACGGTAGAGATGTTCAAAAAAGCATCAGGCCGTCGCCTGTATCCCATTGAGTGCCACGACTTAATGTGTAAGATAGGTGAGGTTGTCGTCGTTGGCGGTGTACGCCGCAGCGCACTAATTAGCCTGTCTAATCTTAATGATGATCAGATGCGACACGCTAAGTCAGGTCAATGGTGGGAGAGTGAAGGCCAACGTGCGTTGGCAAACAATAGTGTTGCGTACAAAGAAAAACCAGAGATGGGTACATTCATGCGTGAGTGGGTGTCCTTGTATGAAAGCAAGTCAGGTGAACGTGGTATCTTCAATCGCCAAGCCGCCAAAAAACAAGCACAGAAAAATGGTCGCCGCGATACAGATCACGACTTTGGTTGCAACCCTTGTAGTGAAATTATCCTGCGCCCGTATCAGTTCTGTAATTTGTCGGAGGTTGTTGTACGGGCGTCTGATACACAGCAAACGCTTACAGACAAGGTTCGTCTGGCTACGATACTTGGCACGTTCCAGTCTACTCTGACGGACTTCAAATATCTGCGGAGTGTATGGCGTAAGAATACAGAAGAAGAACGTCTGCTTGGTGTGTCTTTGACAGGCATTATGGATAACGCCATGATGTCCGGTAAGTCAGCGCATCTTGGAATGAATATGGGTGCAACGCTTAATGCACTGCGTGTGGAAGCCGTCAAGACTAATGCAGACTTTGCTGCAGAGCTTGATATACCTATCTCTACGGCTATCACCTGTGTTAAGCCCAGCGGAACTGTCTCACAGCTTGTAGACAGCGCCAGTGGCATCCATGCGCGTCACAACCCGTACTACATTCGCACGGTGCGGGGCGATAACAAAGACCCGCTGACACAGTTCATGATCAGTTCAGGTGTGCCTTCTGAGCCTGATGTGATGAAACCGGATAGCACGACAGTGTTCAGCTTCCCCATGAAGTCGCCTCATGGTGCCGTTACACGATTTGACATGACAGCCATTGAGCAGCTTGATTTGTGGCTTCTGTATCAGCGTAACTGGTGCGAACATAAACCATCTGTAACTATCTCTGTCAAAGAACACGAATGGATGGAAGTAGGCTCGTGGGTCTATGAACATTTTGATGAAGTGTCTGGTATCAGCTTTTTGCCATTCAGTGAACACACCTACAAGCAAGCACCGTATCAAGACTGCTCTGTCGAAGAATACGGAGATATGATAAAGAAGATGCCAAAGTCTATTGATTGGACATGGCTGCAGGACTACGAGAAAGAAGATACCACGTCAGGTGGACGTGAGTTGGCTTGCACTGCTGGTGTATGTGAGGTAGTTGACATAGAGGCTACATAATGCTAAACATAGAACGAGAAGCAAAACAGTGGATGAAAAGGAGAAGGAGAGTGAAAGAAAAGATGATTAGCGTGTTGAAAAATCACGCACAGGCAAATGTTCACTTGCATATGATGAACATCGAAACCTATTTCAAAAATCCTGCTGGTATTGGAGAACACTCTGATATCATGGAAGCTGTACAGTCAGAGTTAGACAAGATGGCTGTACACGAAGATCGCCTTGCAATTCTCAACAACTGGCCTGAAGGAGACTAAGATGAATAAGAGTCTGGATAAGAACTATCGTGATGGGTATGGCGCGTTTAGCAAAACTGAAATGCGTAAGGGTAAACATCATGTTGTTGCAAACCCACTCAAGAAAAACACAACCCCGTACCGTGAATGGCAGCGGGGTTGGAATGCAGCATACTTCGACAACCTGAAGAAGTATGCGTAAAGTAGATAAAGTAACGCCGTATAAAGATGCAAGTTGGTATGTCAAATGGACTGCCAGCTTCTTTATACTGTCAGCATTTGTTGTACGGGCGGCTGATTATTCCAACCAACTGGACCTGATCCTAAGTTTTATAGGAGTATCTATGTGGGGTTGGGTGGGCTTCATGTGGAATGATAGAGCGTTGATTGTCCTAAACTCCGTGGGCGCTATCATACTTGCCATAGGCATACTAGAGTCTATTTAGGAATTGCCTTTCGCTGCTTTGCATAGGTTTTGAAATGATTTTTTCCAAAGTCTATAAGCTCTGCAACGTCCTCTGGCACGTTAAAATCTGCTGATCTTCCTTTTACACGTTTAAATGCTATCATAGCTGCAGAACGTCCGGTAGGACCAAGGCGACTAAATCTCTGTAAGTCGGAGGCGTGAATAGCTTCTAAATTTGAATCTCTCAAGGCGGCAAAGTTCATCTGTTTTACGACAGAAATGTAATTTTTTATTTCTGTTTTCATTAGACTTTTATTTATACTGCCATCTTCATTTTTTATGGCAGGATCGTCTTTCAAAACACGCAATAGTTCAGGCATTTCACTTTGCATAGCTTTGCCCATCTCTCTATTCATAACCCTGTCAAGTTTACGAGAGTTTGTTTTTGCCATAAAGTCTACATATGTGAAGCCAAGTCTATTTAGCTCCGTTACATATTTAGGCGGCACCCGTGTAAGAGTTGCTCCAAATATAATCTTCATAAATGGCATAACTCGTTCAGGCACTTCTTCAAATCGTGGGTCTTCTTTGTACGGAAACTCTTCTTCAAAGCCAAGTATATCTGGTGCTGCTTCCTTTACACGTTCAATACGTGATATGAAGGGTTCTCCCAATCCACCAAGAAACGCTCTCAGACCATCACCATATTCAGGATCATCCTTATAATCTTTCATCCGTTGATCCATAGGTACAAAGTCTCCCACTTGGAATATAAACTGACCATATCCTACGGCAGCTTCTCCAATGTACCTTCCCATTTCTTTAAGTCCTATGGTAAAAGCTCTCTGATCCCCTAGATCATCAGAGTTTAACATAGTCACAAGGTCTTCTAACATTTTGCCAGACGGCCCCGATCCCCTGAAGTTAGCACCTGTCAAACCCTCTACAGCTTCCCGCGCTCTGAAGATATTAGGACGCTCCTCTTGCCACCTGTGCATCCACTCTCCAAATAAAAGATACGGAGTAAGTGGGAAGAATGGTCTGGCGTCAAACTCGTTACCCAAACCGTCTTTTAACATATACCATTCGCTTCCAGCCTGTGGCCCCTCTGGATCACGCAGCATATATCCAAGGCTAAGTAAAGGAAGTCCTCCAGCAAGACCTTGAGCAAACTGTTTGTACTGACCGTCTGTAATCGTTCTACCTGCAGCCTTAGCAACACCTCCGGGTAAATCTGTTCCAAGAGTTTTCTGTAAGAACATTCTGGTAAGTGCAGTTGCGACTCCGGTAATATTATAGTTATAAGTCATTTCCAATGCCTTAAACATAAATCTTGGAAACGGTATAGCTAAAGTAGCTCCCGATTTTACAATCATATTGTTTAAGAAGCGGAAGGGTGCAAACTGTGGTTGTGACGCATACGTAAATTCAAGGGCATCATCTACAGCTTTTGCTACCATAGATTCAGAAATGTTTTCTGTTACCTTACCGGAGTTAAGAACTTCAATAATGTCCTTACCCTCGTCAAACAACTGTCGTTGAAGAGATGCAGTAAACATACCATTACGATATGCAGCTTCCTGCAACCTGTTTAAATAGTTAAACGAGTGTACGACATTTTCCCAGCCGTCAAGAAACCGCGATCCCAAACCTAAACCTTCTCCGTGTTTAGATGTGGATGCCTGTCCGGGGTTCTTTTTGTTCAGATAGTTTTTAACTTCTGAGAATTGATTGTAGAATCTGGCTTTTTGATTTGCATTTAAGTCAAGCATAAACTGCGCTATTGTTGCAGCATCTTTTGGATCGTAAAAAGTATGCTCTAATTGTGCAAAAGTATTACGAAGACCAAGTTTTTTTCGTGGGTTGATGGCGGACTCCAAAGCATATACTGGCAGTTCCACACCACTTCTAAGAACCTGCGAGAAATTGTTACGGACAGCAGTAGCAATGCCGCTAACAAGTGTCAGACGACGTATGTCTTCTAGCCTACGGAATAAACGACCAAAACTGGCTTCTGCAGCCGCCTCTCCTTCTTCAACAGCCTCTCCAATAGTTTTTGCCCTACCAGCCCGACCTACGATGTCACTCAAATCTCTAAGAGAACGGAGCCTCTTACCTGCCCAGCTTGCGTCTGCAAACAGCGTTGCAGCCAACTCTCTTTGTGTTATTCCATATTTACCTAATATATCTGCAACTGCGTCTTGGGAGTCTTCACGAACATTAGAAAGAATATTGAGCAGTCTTTCACTAACCATCTCATTCTTCTGCAACGGTGCAGAAAAATCTTTTACTTCTTTGCCCGTAACGCCATCTATGAACTTTAGTTTCTTGTCTCTTACAGCCTCTATTACCTCTCCAGTGGATGCTGTTACACGCTCAAAGGTACTAAAGCTAAGTGAAGGTGCCACTAAGTCAAGATCAAGATCAAGCTCATCTTTTAATCGTCCAGCATAATCAGATTCACGAATGATCTTACTATCTATACCCGTTATTTCACCCTTTTTGTTTCTTACAATTGCGTCTGCGCCATATACATCTGTAATGCCTTTTGCAAGACGTTCACGGATTAGCCTCGACTCATTGCCTAAACGGGCATTTGTGCGTTCAGCAGCTTTTGTTTGTCTCTCTGTATTTTTCTTCAGTGCGTTTGTAAGTTCACCCCGTGTAACTTTGTCTGTTTTTAGAGCAGATACAGTAGCACCGCCAGCAGACAAAACCCCAGAGGTGGCCGCACCAACACCGGCTACAATCGCAGTTCGTTTGTAGTCTACAGTGTCACGCACACCCATTTCTATTTCTGCTTTTTGGACAGCGTAATCTACAACAGCAGCAGAACCTGCTTCTGCCGGTGCTGCTCCCACAGCAGCCATCAAGGCAGCACGGAAGGGATTACCTGCCATAGCTGCTCCACCAGCCATGACCCTGCCTATACCTGCTGTTACTAATGTGAGCGGATCAGAGAGTCCAGATAGGACATATGTGCCTACTGTTTCTGCCGTATCACCAATACGTTCAGACAAATCCATGCCTTCGTATCGTGCCTTACGGCCCTCTCCAAACAAACCTCCTAATTGATCTGCTCTAAGATACAGTCGTCTAGCACGGGCGCGTTGCTCTGCAAAGTTATTAGCACGATCTGTGTCACCCGCTTCTATGGCGGCTTCTTCTTTTTGTTTTAGACCGCGAAGCCAACCAACTTCTGCTATTGAATTTACGCTGTTAGATATGAGAAACCTGTGATGATCCAAAAAGTCATCAATTATGTTTTCGTTTGTAGCTTCTTGCGTGGGACCGACAAAATAACCTGTAAGAAGATTAACGGCACCTTCATCTTTTTCTACACCAAATCTGTCTAGTCGATATTGTAGTATGTCTTCTACAAGATCATCATCGTTTTCCAGATCACGTAGGGACACAAACTCCTGTGGCTCTTCTTGCACAGGTGCAACAGAAGCATCGTCCACTTCAATGCGCTCGTCAAAAGGCACATATGGGTCTGGTTTTTTGGGGGGAGAAGATTCGACAGCTTTTAGATCGTCTTCTGTCAATGGAACGGTGGGTCTATTGTCGTCTATTTGTATTTCTACAGTTGGGGGTTCTACAACAACACTGCCATCGTTTACCTGATCAAGATCATCCTGAGTGAGAGGTACAGTAGTTCTTTGAGACATGTTACCTAACCCTGATTTTTATAGGTTCGCCATCTGTATCATAACCTGCAAAAATAAATGTTTCAGGATTGTCGGAACCTTGATACTTTACGGCGTAATATGAACCCACACTCATTGATCTAAAATCTAACGTGCCATCGCTATCGTTTCGCGGGGCTTCTGTAGCTATAACAAAGGGATTTCTTGCATATCCAGCAAGCATATCTCGACCCTTCTTAGTTCCTACTGATCCAGTATCAACAAAATACTGAACTGTATCTCTCAAGGATTTTGAGTAGGCTTCTTGTGCTTCACTTAGTCTATCAGCAGCGTCCATCAATTTAAACTCCCCGTTTTCGTCAAGAGGAAGTGCAGCCGCACTTAAAAACTCTCTTTTGGTATCGTTCCAATAAGTGCGCCCTTCTGATCGCGTAAGTCCACCTAAATCTGCTATTTCTTTTGTAAGTTTCTGCAAATTTAGTTTACTTGTAGACAGCGCGACACGTTCACTTTCCATTTTTAAACCGTATTCTGTGGATGTCGGAAGCTGGCCGTAGTCAACAGAAGCTGTGCCAATTTCTGATTCTGTAAAATTCCTTGCACTTGTGGGGATAGCAGACTCAACCTGCTCTGCAATATCTTTGCGAATAGACTCACCGGGCTGAAACGCACGGAATAGACCAACTCCACCCATCGTGCTGTCGGGCAGAGATGCTGCAACAAAATCTCTGGGACGACGTACAAGATTGCCAAGATAGTCTGCCATGCCAAGTTCACCAGCCTGAGACTCTGCAAATGTTACAGCTTTGTTAATGTTGAAATCATCACCTAATTTGTTTTGTGCGTCATTTAGTGTGGTATAAAATGCTTTTGCGTTTTCTACACTACCACCGCCAGCTTTGTATAGCTGCGCAGCCTTATCAAGGTCACCACCCGTAAATGCAGCAAAACTGTTCAGCAGGTCTTCAACGTCACGCATTTCTGCGTCATAACGCTCTTGATCAGCAGCTTTACGACGAATATGATAATCAGCGGCACGATCTGCACGTTTGAACGTGCGGTCCATGTCGTCTTTTAAACGCTCATCTACGCTTTCTGCAACACCTTTGATGAAGCCTTGTGCAAAATTACTACCAAACAGCGGCATTATTTTCTCCGTGCCATTAGCCCTTTAGGCTCTTCTTTGTCATCTTCCTGTTCTTCTACTTCAGGTTTTTCAGTCTCTTCTTTGTCGTCACCGTTTTCTTTTTTCTCATCTTCCAACTTTTTCTTTAGTTTTGCTATAAGACTTGGACGTGTTTTTACTTTATCTGGATTACCAAGACCTGTCTCGTAATCTATCTTGGCGCTGTCTGCAATTAGCATCATCATTTCCATAATCACAGGTAGCACAAGAATGCCTACATCAACACTGTGCTTGCCCTCCATGACATTTGCCATTTGCATTGTATTAGCCAACGATGCTACAGGAACACCCATCTCAAGCACGTCCAGTATCTGATCATTTACTTCATCCGTAGCCATACGAGATAGATAATATTCTATGGCCTCATCAACTGTTGCGTATTGAGGTGGACTCTGCCACGGCCTTGCGCCCAGTTCATGGGTCAATGCCATGCCGGGAATAGGAGCATCAAATAGTGGCTCGTTACGTTCCGCCATTTATATCATTCCTTTTACGTCGGATAGCAGACATGTGCGCCACAACACGTGCCAAAGGCTCGTTAGACCTGTCCTCTGCTTTTTCTTTCATTGTCTTGCGAGGCGCAAGCAAACCTGATAGTGTAGGTTTTTTTGGCTCTGGCATTTCGTCAAGACGAATGTTATTATACGTTTGTACGGCGGGATTGTCACGCATAAACTTTGTTCCCTCTTTCGACCACCAAATCCATCAGCTTCTTGGTAGCCCATTTAAATACAGGTTTGTTGCTAATAAATGCAGCGTAAGACTCACCATGTTTTTCATATAGTTTGTATAACCACTTAGGAGCGTTGTACCGCATCCATGTGCGGAATACAAACCAACGAGTATCACCAGCACCATAGACTTCACGGGCTACCCAACATAGGCTAGATGAAATCCATGCACTTCCAAGTGTACCGATAAGACTACCAATAGCACCCCCAGCAGCAGAGTCATTTGACATCTGTTGTGTTGCTAAATTAGTGTCTGCTGTCAACTCTGCAATAGCCATATCTGTGATACGATCAAGCTGATTATCAGCGGATGTCCATGCCCACTCCATAGTATCTGCATAATACTGCCACAGATTATCGTAAGCAGTTTTACTGACATCTAGGATAGAAGCAGCATTTAGTTCATTAGCACGGTTAATTGCAGCGGTATCTGCTGTTGCAATCTCACGACGCCATTGGGCATTGTTTTGTGAAATAACAAGTTGATTTTGCGCGTTAAACTGGTCACGTTGATTATTTAGTTCAGCATTGAAACGCTCAACAGTATTACGTTGACCTGCATTGAATTGTTCTTGTGCATTTACCTGAGATGCATTGAACTGCTGAACCTGCGTAGCAAGATTAGCAAAGAACTGATCTACCTGTTGCTGGCTACTTGCATTGAATTGACGTGCCGCATTAGTAGCGGCTTGATCTGTGAAGAGACTTTGAACACGTTGCTGTGCCTTAAACATCTCTGTCTGTTGTTGATTAGACAGATTAGCCATATCCATATTAAGAAATGACTGTGCATTTTGCACAGAGGCTTGTTGCCTATTATTTAGATTGGATAGGTCCATATTTGCCAAAGCACTGGCTTGTGCCACTACAAGAGCCTGTTTGTTAGACAGGTTATTCAGATTCATCGTATTGGCAAGATTACTGTTCTCAAGCTGTACCTGCTGCTCTGCCGTAAAGTTCTGATTAGCAATATCACTGATCTTAGCAGCGTTTTGTACACGAGCCTGAAATGACTGATCAAACTCTTGCCCAAGGAACTGTGCGCGTTGTTGTGCAGCAAGCATGGCACGTTGCTGACGATTAGACAGATTCTGTGCCTCAAACTGTGCGGTTACATTAGCATCAGCTTGTGCAATGGGAAGGGCAGCTTCGATAGTGGCCTGTACAATAGCCTGACCAGCAATACTAGAAGCACCCAATCCACGTGCTGCCATCTGCGCTGTCGCATTGCGAAGTGCGCCAGCAGCCCATGCAGGAGGATTTTGCGAATCAAAGTTTGCTGTAAGCTGTGCAAGCTGACCTTGTACAGTAGCTTGTGAAGATGGTGTGGCCTCTGCAGCTTGTATTTGTTCTGTAAAGTTAGCAGCAGTCTGTGCATCAGCAGCAGCACCAGAAATAAGTTCTCCCTGCTGTATCTGTCTTTGTACAGGATTATCTATAAGAATAGCATTACCCTGTGCGGCCTGTAGATTACCTACGCTAGATGCTGTTTGCTGGGCCGCTGTGACTTGCGCACGGGGGTCTATAGACCCTTGTGCTGCTTGGGTAGCTTGAACTGCTGCATCGACGGCTGGTGCGGCTTGTACAGCTTCCATAGTAGCTGCAGCTTTTTCTTGCGTAGCACCAGCTTGCATTGTACCAGCCATAGTCGTAGGCACAGCTACGCCACCAGTAAGTGTGCCGGTACGGGGGTCTACATACTGACCTGCTTCAGAAGGCGTAGTTGCTGCTACGGTAACACCGCCTTGAGGCAAGCCGGGTGTAAACATGCGCTGCATGGTAGCTTCTTGAATACCGCCGGATGCCGTTGTCTGTGCAGCAGGTGGTGATGTTTGTTGTGCAGAAAAATTATCAACTACAGCATTTATTGGTTGCATACCAAAAGTATCTTGTGGTGTAAAACCACCGCCGATTGGACCTTCTGGTGCTTGGGGTTGCGGGTAGTTAGACTTACCCACACCAGTATCTTGACCACGACTTGCCATGTACTCACGATACGCACCGCCAATTACAGGATTTGCAAAGTTATATGTTTGACCGTCTACTTGTACTGGGTCAAGAACAGCAGGTGCAGCAACTCCTAGCAAACCATCGCCGCCACCCATGACCCTTTGTTTGTATATATCAGACTGTAAAAAATCTTGATAGCCCGGTGCGTTTTGTGGGCTATATTGGCCCCCGCCTTTTTTAGGCTTGTCAAAATATCCCTGTGGAACAGTTACACGTGTACCGTCAGATTTAAATGCAAACTGACCACCTGTTGCTGGCATGACTGCTGTGTATGGCGCGGTGGGCGTAGGTGTGTTTCTAAGTAAAGTCTCACCCTGTTGAGGCGTGTAAAACTCTGGACCTTCAGATGAAAACCCACCCGTCCGCATCTTACGTACTACACCACCACGTGCCATCTGCATGGCAGCATTGGTGTACCGCTGCATCTGCTGCTGACGCATTGGGTCTTGCTCAATGTAACTCTGGAACTGGCCCATGTCACCGCTGTAGCCCATAGCTTTGGCGATTTTGTTCATCGCTTCTGGTTTGAATGCCTTGAATA
>CENR01073734.1_pt1 | contig 14573 bp, 20 predicted proteins | sample 530181 | NCBI WGS metagenome assembly CENR01 (sample SAMEA2619677, study PRJEB7988) | marine metagenome | biome: marine biome (ENVO:00000447); feature: surface water layer (ENVO:00002042); material: "saline water (ENVO:00002010), including plankton (ENVO:xxxxxxxx)" | depth 5 m | reverse complement strand
CCCAGAAAAGCGCGGAAATGGACGAGCTGCAAGCGTTCGTGAATCGTTTCTCTGCCAATGCGTCCAAGGCCAAACTGGCCAGCTCACGCGCCAAGAAACTGGAAAAGATCCAGCTCGACGAGGTGAAATCCTCCAGCCGTATATCACCATCCATTCGCCTGAAACAGCACAAAAAGCTGCACCGCCAGGCGCTCATTCTGGAAAACCTGGCACACGGGTATGACGGTGACAACCTGTTCAGCGGCGTCAATATGATACTTGAGGCCGGCGCAAAGCTGGCCGTGATCGGAGAAAATGGTGCCGGGAAAACCACCTTTCTCAAATGCCTGATCAATGAACTGGAGCCAAACAAGGGCGTCATCAAATGGTCAGAGAATGCGTCATTTGGCTACTGCCCGCAGGACAGCGCCAACGACTTCGATTGTGATCTGACTCTGTTCGAGTGGATGTCCCAGTGGCGCATGCCCAAGCATGATGATCTGATGATCCGAGGCATGCTGGGCCGCTTGCTGTTCACTGCAGATGATGCCAACCGCAAAGCACGTGTTTGCTCCGGTGGTGAAAAAAACCGACTGATGTTCGGCAAGCTGATGATGCAGGACATTAATGTACTGATCATGGACGAGCCGACCAACCACCTGGATATGGAAGCGATTGAGGAGCTGAACAAGGCACTCAAAGCATTTGATGGTACGCTCATCTTCGTCAGTCACGACCGCGAATTTGTCTCATCGCTGGCAACGCATGTACTCGAAATCAAAGAAAACGAAGTGATTAATTTTCAGGGCAGTTACGAGGAATACACAGCAGGTCGGCATTAATGCGCCGCTTCGGTATCACTGACGGTCAGACGGTTACGCCCATTGCGTTTCGACGCGTACAACAAACTGTCTGCGTCAGTGATCACCTCATCAACACTGATATGGCCGGATCCCGCCAAAACCAGGCCCGCACTGACGGTGACATTGCCATACTCTGATTCCGGAAATGCAATCGCCAGCTTGTACACGGCGGTCATAACACGATCAGCAGCAATCCTGGCAGAGCTGGCATCACTGCCACTAAATATTACTGCCAGCTCTTCACCACCGTAACGATACACGCGATCCTCGCCACGGGTAGCATTGCTGATTGCCTGTGCAATTTGCCTTAAGACCTCATCACCTTTGATGTGACCGTAACTGTCATTGAATCGTTTGAAGTAGTCGACATCAATCAGCATCAGATGGAAACTGCCCTGCCCTGCATTGGCCTCGCTAAAGACACGCAGCAGGTCCCGGTCAAAGGCACGACGGTTGTGTATCCCCAGCAGCCCATCCAGCAAGCTGAGTTCGCGCAAACTGTTATTGGCCGCTTCCAGAGCCTGTGTTCGCTCTGATACCACCTGCTCCAGTGACTCCTGAGCATCACGAATACTCACGGTCATGTCATAAAACGTATCTGCCAGCAGTCCGACTTCGTTACCTACATTTCTCGGCAAACTGACTCGCCCTTCAGCGACACTATCATAGTCGCCTTTTCCAACCGCCCGGGCTGCCGCATGAAGTTGCTCAAGCGGTTTCTCCGCATCCCGGCGAATAATAAAAACGATGATGCCAATCAGCAGCATGAGCAGGGCAACACCGGCCACCGCTATCGCAATCGCAGCCTGGTTGGCAGAAGAGCGGATCAATGACTCCGGGTAAACTGACACAAACCACCAGCCTGGCCCGGTCAGCTCGCTGACCGCAAGCCAGGTATTATCATCGGGGTTATGAACCAGGGAGACCGTGCCAGGACTACCATTGGTAGCCGTATTTATTCGCTGATAGATTCTGACAATGGCGGGGTCATCAATCCGGTCCAGTGCCATTTGCCCGACCCAGCGCCGGTCTGAAGACGGTTCTGCCGGATGTGCTATCAAGTATCCGTCGTTACGAAAAATCAGGTTATAGCCCCCCTCCGGCGTATCACGAACCAGTTTATCCATGATATGGGTCAGGGAGACATCGTGACTGGGGTTAATCAGGTGCTGACCATCCAGGTCCAGCGGCACCTGATAGGTGATGGCCCATTCCTCAGCGGTTTCGTCAAAATAAAGGCCCGTCCAGCTCGGCAAACGTTCAGGGTTCTCGGACTGCTGCATGGAGCGAATCACACCCAGTTCATTCATGGGCAGGTCCGGTTCCACGTCCAGCCCCCAGGGCGTGCCTGGCGCATAAAGGGCGATGGCATTTTCAGGATAAGAGACATGGACATTCTCAAAACGGTTAACCCAGGCTGGCCCCAATTGCGCCAGCAACCGGGTTGACAGTACCAGGCGGCGTTGCAGATCAGGATTATCTGCAACCGGCTCGTTATTACCCACAAAACTGGTGACTGCCTCGTAATAAAGCCCGTCATCGGCATATACGCCTTCATAGAATTCGGGACGCATTCGCACTGCATTGTCCGCGTCAGTCTCATAGTAGGACCAGAAAGTGTCCTCGCTGACTTCAACATCGGAGGTATAGAGCCTTAGAAACTCCTCACTGAATCGTGTCAGGTTTTCCTGGGCAAGTTCGAAGATGACGCTGTCATTGCGGGCTCGCTCCACGACCCAGTTACTGAGATTTTGCAACATGCGGTTTTCTGTACTGGTATAGAGAAAAGAATAAGCCAGCATAGTCAGAGCCGTTACTACCAGGGTAGTGGCCAGCGCAATGCGCTTGAGCACGCTGCGCATCAGGGAGCGAGGTGTTAGAGATTTTCTTTTCAGCATGAATACGATTGACTTCTGATACACTGTTATTGTCGTTGCACGAAAGCATAACAAGAATACTGACGCTCGTGGGGGGTTAAACACAATGACACACAAAACAGATGAGGCCTGGTGTAATTCAGGAAAATCACAATCAGCTATATCCCGTCGCTTTTTTTTCACTCTGCTGGGTGGTACAGCGGTGCTAATGACTGATGGGCTGATAAGCTCGCGCAGTATCGCCGCAGCCGGCTCAGCCGTGCCCCGTGTCAAAGCTTTGGTGTTTGACGTCTTTGGCACCGTTGTCGACTGGCGCGGGTCCATTATTCGTGAAGGCCAGTTACTCGCTGAACGCAAAGGCTATAACGTTGACTGGGGCGAGTTTGCTGACCGCTGGCGGGCTGGTTATGGCCCATCAATGAACCGGGTCCGAACCGGCGAGCTGCCCTGGACCAAGCTGGATGACCTCCATCGCATAGTGCTGGATGAACTGGTCGAAGAGTTTTCCCTGACAAACATGAGCGAGGAAGAGCTTCAGCATTTAAATTACGCCTGGCACCGCCTCACACCCTGGCCGGACGTCATTGCGGGTTTAAGTCGCCTGAAAAATGAATACCCGATTGCTACGCTGTCAAATGGCAACGTCTCTTTGCTGATGAACATGGCCAAAAATGCCGGCCTCCCCTGGGATACGATTATGTCAGCTGAGTTATCCCGCCACTATAAACCCGACCCCGAAGCCTATTTGAAAGCGCCAGAGCTGTTCAGCCTGGCGCCAGACGAAGTCATGCTGGTGGCAGCGCACCCTAGTGATCTTAGAGCAGCCGCAGCTGCCGGATTAAGCACTGGTTATGTCCACCGGGCGCTGGAGCGCGGGGCAGAGAACCCCAAGGCCAGGCCTGATACAGGACAGTTTGATATCTATGCCGAGGATTTCCTGGACCTGGCTCGGCAGCTTGGTGCCTAAGCGTCACAAACTTTCTCGCTGACGTCGATACGTTTCATAAGACGTATCAACGCGCTCCAGACATTCTCGCACCGCTCGGGGGGAAGGCTCCTTATGACAATCGTTGCGCTGCCGGATCTGCATGTCCTCGTAAATGGCCCGGTTGCTGCAGGCTGACAAGCCTGTGAGAATGAGTGCCACTACCACTACAGCCATTTTAATCATTCCCAGTGCAACTCCCATTCACTTACAGGTAACGTATCAGAAGCAACATTGCATTACTGCTTGCGTACTCGTCTGCCTGCTCCTGCATATATTCAACAATCGCCGGGACATTGGTCAGCGCTGATGGCACAGACGTCAGAATAGAGCAAACCAATGTAAAATAAACTTGACAAGACAAGCATGAAGCCTCACTCTTTAGTAAAGTTTACTTTACTTAATGACAAGAGAGTTAGACAAATGAGCGACTCAAATACCACGTCTACAGACTGGATCAAATCAAACAGAAAGAACACACTTAGGTTGGGATCGTGGACATTCGCCTGGGTCCTTACCATGACTGTCACTGCTTTTGGACCCAGATTGCTGTGGGATTATTCGACGTGGCCAACTGTGATCTCATTAGCAGTTAATCTCGCTGCAGGTATTGCCATGATCCTGGCAAACAGCCGTTACCTTCGCGGGCTTGATGAAATGCATAAAGATATCTTTTTAAATGCCTGTGCCATCACGCTAGGTGTGGGTATGGTGTGCGGCTTTAGTTATGAACTGCTGGAAGACATTCGCCTTATCCCTTTCCAGCCTGAAATACCACACCTTGCTATCTTGATGTGCCTGACATTTATGGCAGGCATGCTATATGGACGCTGGAAGTACCGATGAAGAACAGCCTAAAGGTCTTGCGCGCCGAACGTGACTGGACACAGGCCAATCTGGCCAATGAACTGGATGTGTCACGCCAAACGATAAACGCTATTGAGAAAGGAAAGTTCGACCCCAGTTTGCCGCTGGCATTTAAAATTGCCCGCTTGTTTGGATTATCTGTCGAAGATATCTTTGAAGAGGACTAAAACACCTGAAAGCTGATACCAACGCATTGCAGGTGTTCTGGCAGGGGCTAGGCCTTGTAAGTGCCTAGCCAGCCTAAAAAGAAGCAGGCGATTTGAATTGCTTGCGCGCCTGTGCGACTTTCTTGCGGAAGACACAACCCTCAGCGTGATCATTAACCAGTCCGGCCGCCTGCATGAAGGCATACACCGTTGTCGGACCAACAAATTTCCAGCCTCGTTTTTTCAAGGTTTTGGAAAGCAACACAGATTGATCAGTGGTGGAGACAGTTTGAGGCTCGGGCAAATCAGCGACACTGGGTTCAAATTGCCAGAAAAAAGCGGCAAGCGACCCCTCCTGCTTTACCATCTCGCAGGCCTGTTTCGCGTTATTAATAGCAGCCTCAATTTTGCCGCGATGCCGAACAATACCTTCATCCTGCAGAAGACGCTCGACATCTTTTTCGGTAAATTTAGCAACCTTCTTGAAATCAAAATGCTTAAAGGCTTTTCTGAAGTTGTCACGCTTGGCCAGAATGGTTCGCCAGCTCAACCCTGACTGAAAACTCTCCAGGGTCAGCTTTTCGAACAGACGAATGTCGTCATCAACGGGGTAGCCCCACTCGTTGTCGTGATAGTCGATGTACTCCGGGGTGGCTGAGCACCAGAAACAGCGGGCCTTGCCATCTTCCCCTTTTACTGTTGAAGTCATAGTTACCTCATTCCCCTGTTTTGGACATCCGTTCATTACCATGTTTGAAGTGGCCAGTGGCTTTGGCCATGATCAACTGCGCAGCATCACTGTCGCCCGATGTAACCCGGCTGAGAAACTTTGCTGCTTCGGCACCGCTGAGGGTCGTGACCACCCTGTCCTTATAAGCGATTTGAACGAGACCGTTCTTCGTCGAGCGGTAGCTGAACGGTGCTTCTGCGATGAGTTCATTGAGTGGCATATTATCCATCCACGACACTGCTTGCGATTCCGATGATCAAAGTACATACGGTTACGGTGGCCTTCATGCGTCATCTCCTATTGATGGAGCAGAATGAACTTGCCTGTGTTTACGGTTTCTTTTGCAAAAACATCATCAACGCCGTCACCAATGTTAATGCGGAAACTCCAGCAATGAAAGCAAAGGCCAAAAACTGGGCAAAAGGATCGGCACTGCCTCCGAGCTGCTGGAGCACAATCACCACAACCATGGCGCCTATCGCGCCACCTTCCCTGTCTTCATTCCGTCACTTGATCATCACAAATGCTTGTTAGCCTCGGCCAAAACTCATCCATAAAGAGCCAGGCAAATCATGAGCGATATACTGATTACCGAAGTGAACTCCAAATCCACCGGAGGCGATTTCTTCGAACTGTACAACTTTGGCAGCACAGAAATTGACCTCAGCGACTGGCGCAGGAGATTATCGACATTGTGGCACCTGACATCAGCAATCAGGACCTGGTGATGCACCTGTTTGCTCGTGCTACCGGTCGAGCGGCCAGTGATGAGGAGCTGACATTCTGGACCTCACAAATTGGCGAAGGTCAGGCCTATGAAACGCAAGGTGAGTTGCTGGCTATGGTAGCCACCCTGCCAGAGTTTACCGGACCGCTGGTTGAACTGATCGGGGCTCCGCAGGTACAACTGGATGCGTCGGTATTCGGGTTGTAATGACGGAAAACTGAAATTGTCAGCACCCGGCCCGTCCTTTTTGGGGCGGGAACGGGGGCTGGCATTCCGCTGCAATCACCTCTTACAGGTCTCGCCTCACGCGAACCTATCTTTCGAAATGATAGTGACAAGAAATGATCGTAAGCTGCTCCTTGTCAACGGCATAAACCAAGCGATGGGAATCATCAATTCTCCTGGACCAAAACCCGGCCAGGCTCTCTTTCAGTGGTTCGGATTTGCCAGATCGGTATTGTTTGATGGACTTGGCCAAATGAGCAGCGTTGGCAGGACTTTTCAACAGGTGGGCCGACTTTGAAAGTATATACAATTATCATCATCACGATACTCAGTGTACCCTAGAGCTTGATAGAAACCAGCCACAGGATTGACTTTCATAACAGTGAATCGAAGCGGCAGTTTCAGGATTGTGATATCAACTGGGCTTCCTCGCTATCACAATCATATGTGTCCCCGTCTCAACCATCCCTGGCGAGGCGCTAGTTTCGATTTCCAGGTCTATCAAGCTTTGCCACTGTTCAGGGTTCTCTCGCAGTGTCGCCAGAATCTCCGTGTGCGTAGAAGACATTGTGTTGGAAGCGGCCAGTGTGATGACATCAAAACCATTACGGATCATCGCTTCGCGTAATTCCTCTGAACGAAACAGGTGACAGAAGTGTGTGGTACCTGGGTAGGTTTCTGCCGTCAGGTCGCCATTTGCCGCGACTGGTGTTGGGTCGCTCTCAGGAAAGCTGGCAAAATATCGGTGCAAGGTGCCCCAGAGGGACATAACGCTGGCAATCAGCAGCCCGTCCATTTTTAGCACACGATGGCATTCGGATAAGGCCTGGTCAAGGTGGTCAAAAACATAACTGAGTGGCCCACCGTAAGCCACCACTGCGTCAAAACTGTTATCAGTAAATTGGCCTAGATCGGTGACGTCTACTTTCTGCCAGTCGCTGATGGAGGCAGCAAAGCCTAACTCCTTGGCTTTTTGCCGATTAGCATCAAGCTGTATCTCGGATATATCGCTGACGAGTATATTGCAGCCTATCTCATGCAATGTTTGGGTGAAGCGTCCTGGCCCTGCCCCGACCTCAAGTACACTCAGCCCTTTGGTCAGGTGCTCATACAAATAGTGATTATGGACGTGCAATTTGACTTCTTGTTCAGGGTTTTGAATCAGGCGCTGCCATTCGCGTTCAGCATCTATGCTGTAATAGGCGGTGACGTGCTCGGCGCTGTATTTAAATGATGACATTGAGGCTCTTCTTGTTGTTCAGCTTTTGATTATGAGTGAGGTCTTAGTAAAGCGTAAACATGTTCATCAAAGAACTTCCCCTCGTTATAGAGAGCTTTTTTCAACACAGCCTCTTTATGGAAACCGGCTTTTTCCAGTACTCTCATGGAGGCAATGTTGTCTTCGTAAACCCAGGCTTGAAATCTCTCGACTTCGGTATTGCGGAACAACTCCTCTATGAAAATCGCCAAAGCGCGAGTAACGATCCCCTGCCCCCAGTAAGGCTCACCGAGCCAGTAACCGGTACTGTATTGTCTGCATTTTTCGCCCTCGCCAATCACGGAGCCTATCGTGCCCACGAACAGCCCATCCTGTTCAATCACGCGATGAATCCCCTCTTTGCAGCCTTCATTGATCCACCAGGTTGCGTCCTGTTCGGTGTAGGGGTGTGGGAAACTGGCTTTCAAGCGCCGGGCAACGGCCGGATTGTTGGCTAGTTCGACCAGGCGGGGAGTGTCGCTTTGTCTGAATTCTCTGAGAGTGATCATACACTGCAATATTACGGTTGTTTTAATTCTAGAGTACAGGCATAAGGACCGAACCCCATTCCTACGATACCCTTCTTTAATGAAGAACTGACGTAGGAAGATATGATCGGGCAGTTCTCGCCACAAGGCATACCCAATGATTTTACTATCCTGGTCACGGATAATCTAATAATCATAGCCCTAAGATTTTCAATCTTTAGTTTACTGATTCTGAAATTTTCTGAAATCCCAAGGGCATTCACTTCCCCTTGCATGGCTTTGATCTTGTCCCATCCACCTCTTCCGGTAGTGATATGTCCGGTAGTGATATGAGGTGTGTAAGGACGATTTTTGAGGAATGTTGCCAATGGCCTGATAAAGACTGTCATTATCTGTATTCAAGCAGCACTGGTATGCACATGCTAGAAGTATAAGAGCACACCATGCTTAGGCCATGTATAAACATTGTATAAACCACCTTTACGCGATAATATAAACATTGTTTAAACACGAGGTACTTGTGATGCAAACGATTATCAGAAAATGGGGAAATTCAGCAGGTGCGATTATTCCAGCCGCCGCGCTTTCCAAAGCAGGTATGAACCTGGGCGACACGATAGAGATTGATGCCGAAAAAGGGGTTATCCGGTTTAAGCAGGCAGAACCTGAGTATAGCCTGGATCAACTCTTGGACGCTTCGCCAGAGAAATCGCTTCAAGTTGATGATGAAGATCGCGAATGGCTGCAAGACAGCCCAGTCGGGGAGGAGTTTGGCGAATGACAGGATATGTCCCAAAACGAGGTGATATCGTATGGACAAACTTCGACCCCTCGGCTGGTCATGAACAGGCTAGAAAGCGGCCAGCGTTGGTCCTGTCCCCTGAACTTTTTAATCAAAAAAGCAAACTTGCTTTGGTGGTGCCTATTACCAACAAAGTCCGGGGACATGGTTTTGAGGTAGCCCTGACTGGCACGGCGACTGAAGGAGTTGTGCTGTGCCATCAGATGAAAACCATTGATTTCAATACCCGTGGTATTGCATTGATTGAAGAGGCGCCAGATCAAATCACCAGGGAAGTGCTGGCAAAAGTCAAAGTTCTGGTTTCCTGAATTGGCTACCCACTCCCACCCAGCACCCGCCACTCCCCCACTGCCAGCCCGTCCAGCGTGATATCGCCAACAGATATCCGATGCAGTGAAAGCACCTCATTCTGGAAGTAACCAAACATGCGTTTGACCTGGTGGTATTTTCCTTCGACCAGAGAAATGCGAGCTTTGTATGGGCTCAGTATCTCTAACTGGGCAGGCTGCGTGGTGATGTCTTCATAGGCAAAGTAAATGCCTTGCTGGAAGGCTTTAACGTACTCCCCGGTTACGGGTTTGGACAGGGTGACTTCGTAGGTTTTACTGAGTTTGGTTGCTGGCAGACTGATTTTGCGTGACCAGGCACCATCGTTGGTCAGCAGCACAAGTCCTGTGGAATTGAAGTCGAGACGACCGGCGATGTGCAGCTCATGTTTGAGCGGGTGATCGATCAGATCAAGCACAGTCGTATGTTCGGGGTCTTTGGTAGCGCTGACCACTCCTTTGGGTTTGTTAAGTATGATGTAAAGGGGCTGGTTATTTTGCAGACAGTGATCGTCGAGCATGACATGAGTAAATTTACTGACTTTCTGCTGGATAGAATCTGCCGCTTGTCCATCCACTCGTATGCGTTTTTGGGCCAATAACAATTGAATGTCTGACAGCTTGTATGAGCTGTTCTGACTGACGAAGCGGTCGAGTCGAGTGGATTTGTAGGTCATGCCGGGATTAGCCTTGATACGATCAGTTTCATCACTCTACTTATTCACCACTCTACTTATTCACCACTCTACCTATTCACTACTCTACCTATTCACTACCCACCTTACTTCGAACGATGTCTGTAAACTAGCACTCTGGTGATTTTACTGCCCGCCAGGCATGAATCAAGCCAGCCTGGTAAAATAATACCGGTAAATCAAAACCACCGGACTTAATCACATCCGCTATACTCTCTGGCGACATGACACCGACATCATGCTGGTAGGCGTGACGCATCCGCGCCAGGTTCTCGGGAGTAATGCCGCCCAATGACATCATGTTCATCCAGGCCTTTAACAGCACATCGTACTCAGGAGAAGCTGTATCGGAGGCCAGGTCAGCACTGGCCAGTAATCCATTGGGCTTGAGCCTGCTTGATATCCCGGCAAAGAACAATGATCGCTCGCGGGTATCCAGTATAAACTGGGAAACCAGGAAGCAGGTGGCGGCATCATAGGGTTCAGATGTGACAAGTGACTCTAGATAACCTTGATGGAAAAGGCAACGCGATGTAAACCCCTGCTCCTCAGCCTGCTGCCGACAAATGTCCAGCATCGGCCCGGATGGCTCTACTGCAGTAAAGCGCCACCCCGGGTTCTTCCCGGCGAGAAAACTTAATTCTGCACCGGTGCCAGCGCCAACACAAAGAATGTTTGCGTCCTCGGGCACTTCATAAAACATGGTCTCCAGCAGCATATACATGCACTGCCGGATCGGCGCTGTGTTCGCCCATTGCGAATCATAGTGTGCTGCCTGCTTGTCGAACAGGGCCGTGATTTCATCTTTGTTCATTTCATTCTCACTTGCCGGAAAACAACACTGCAAACCTGCAGTCAATCAGTACAGTCAGGCATCACTCAAAAATGAATGAACGGTGAGCGGCAATGCCTGCCATGCAACCGGAGGCAACGGCAAAAGTGCCATTCTGCATGGCATTCGATAAATCACCGGCAACAAACACCCCTTCCATTGAGCTCTCTTTCATTTCGTTCACTTTAACGATAGCGCCAAGCGGAGCCTCTTCCAGTTCGAGTGCCAACTGTTCTATCAGTGACGGGAGCTGAATTCTGGGTGCTACGTATAAGCCTTCCAGCGGGAGCAAACGTCCATCTGACAATTTCACCTGATCCATGTCTGTGTGGTGACCCATTACCGCAGCGACGGGTGTTCGCTCTATGGTGACGCCGCGAGACTGTAAATGCGCTAGTGTTTCTGCCTGTGGCTCATATTCTCCCTGTGTAAACAGGGTTGTGGCGCCCCACTCGGGAATCATTGCTGCCTGATGAAAAGACATGTCATTGCTGGCCAGCACACCCAGCGGACGATCACTTAACTCATAACCATGGCAGTATGGGCAATGCATCACGCTCTTGCCCCAGCGTTCTTTCAAGCCCGGAATTTCCGGCAATTTGTCTGTTATCCCCATGGCCAGAATGACGCGTTTGCATTCAATGTTCATGCCCTTTTCCGTTTGAGCATTGAAGCCGGTCGGTGTCTTTTCGATGGCGCTCACGATGTCTTCCTTCAAATCAAATGTCGGATAGGCACGCAGTTGCGACAGCGCTGTCGTGTGGATCTCTTCCGGTGTTTTTCCGTCGATACAGAATATGCCATGCGACGCTGCTGAGAAACGGTTCCGGGGCGCACCGGCATCAACGACCAGGACATTGCGTCGCCCCCGAACCAGTTGCATAGCCGCTGTCAGGCCAGCAAAACTGCCACCTACAATCAGGACATCTACGTTCATAAGCACCTCTTATAAGAACCTCTGACATTCACGATACTTTTATTGTTACATTAAAGGTCAAAGAAAGGCAATACACGTATCTCGAATAGTTACGTGATATAATAAGCGCCTCTGATTAACAGGTGAACCATGAGAAAAGACAGCCGCCTCTCCCGTGTATTACATGTACTGGTCCATTTGGACGCCTTCAAAGCCCCGGTCACCTCGGACACCATGGCTGAGATGCTCAGCACCAATCCTGTTGTGGTCCGCCGGACCATGGCGCTGTTACGGGACAAGGGTTATGTGGAGTCGGTCAAGGGCCACAGTGGTGGCTGGTCGCTATCAAAACCGCTGAATGAGATCACACTGCTGGATGTGCACAATGCGCTGGGATCCAGTTCAGTCTTCACCATTGGTTTGACGGATGAATACACCTCCTGCCCGATTGAGAAAGCAGTCAATGCAGCCCTGGGTGATGTGATGACAGAGGCGGAAGCGTTGATGCTGGAGCGGTTCGGGGAGATTACGCTGGATGTGTTGGGTGGGCTGGATCGTTGAGTCGACTATTGCAGTGACATAACGAGAGCCATGACAAAAACCGAAAAAACCAAATAAGGCAATGCCAGTAGAACCGCAATCGCCAGACGTTCCCATTTGATTGAAAGCCCGCTGAGAAGAATCATTGGGGGAAAGAGTAACGGCCAGTATGAAAAGGCTGGAGCTGCTGCGGAATACAGGCTGAGAGGTATAGCCAAAAAAGCAGCCAGATATGAAAATCCGGGCTTCTTTGATAGCAGTGCAAAAACACATAATAATATGCTTAGGTACGTAAAGAGATGAAACAATCCTTGAATGATCATTGAGCTCCTTTTTAACGTGTTTATACCACTAACTGCCGCCTTTTGTGAGACTTATCACAGCAAAGACTTTGTACAGACAAACGAAACAGTGGAGAATCATCATTTATCAATAAAAAATGCTCATTTGGAAAGCGGGAAGCGATATGCCCATAGTTTTAACAAGCGATCTGGCTAACGAGATCACGAATCAGGATACCAATAACCAGCCCGGATTGAATGCTAACAACACTGAACCAGAAGTTGAGGAAGTGGTTGTGACTGGCGATTTCATTCGCCGTGGTGATGATGAAAACAACACGATAAGTATCTCTATAGGGGGCACAAAAATTGATGGCAAAGGCGGTATCGATCGTGTGATATTTATGGGGCAGTCCTCCGAAGCGGAAATATCATTCATTGACGATGAATTCAGCGTGACAGTAGAGAGTCACCGAGCAGTTGGTTTAATTGATATCGAGCGCATCTCTTTTGATAACATCAACCTGGCACTTGATATGTCTGGCAATGCCGGCGTGGTTGCTAAAACCCTGGGCGCTGTCTACGGTAAAGATGCCATTACCAACACCGAGTTTGCCGGCATTGGTCTGTTGCAACTGGATAATGGTATGGATTTCGAATCACTGATGGATATCGCGCTGACGGCACGTCTTGGCGCAGACTACAGTGACGCGGAACTGATTAATCTGCTGTATAGCAATGTGGTGGGTGAAGCACCTGACCAGGCTGAGTTTGATGCCTATCAGGACCTGCTTGATAGCGGGCAGATGAACCATGCTCAGTTGGGATTGCTGGCGGCAGAACATGAGTTGAATGCGGTAAATATTGATCTGGTGGGGCTGGCCGAGTCAGGTTTGGCTTATGATCTGGCTCTGTAAGATTTTTAGCCTGTTTCTTTAAAGAGCGACTCTGCGACCACTTTCCGATGGCGAATGACCTTTATATAAACACTCATCGAATAGTGGCATACTTGAGCCTGGCTTGGTCGACAAACCTGCGAGGCCAATTTACTCTAATTAACATAAAAAAAGAGGAAAATGCATGAAAACATTGAAGTTATTCTCTCTGGCAGTAGCACTGGGTGGAATGTTGGCGACACCTGCCGCAATGGTATCGGCGCAGGAGATCGAGCGTAAAGGCGAAGGCCGGCATTTCTACACTACCATTCGTGTACCAGCCAACGCTGAGTCCCTGTATCTGAGCGGGTCTGGCGCGTCACCAATGGAAGATGGCACCTGGGGCGACATGGAGCAACAGACCATCGATACCTTTAACGGCTTTAAGGAAACCCTCGAAGCGGAAGGCTGGTCGATGTCTGACATTATTCAGGTCAGAGCGTTCGCCGTTGCTGGCGACGATGGTGAATTGGATTTCGATGGTTTCAATCGCGGCTACCGTCAATTCTTCGGGACTGAGGAAAACCCTCAGAAGCCGGTTCGTTCTTTTGTTGAAATCAAAGACCTGGTCGTAGATGGCTGGTTAGTTGAAATTGAAGTGCGTGCAGCGCGTGTGCCTTGAGGCACTGAAACTGTTTTAGTGGCATATTGGACAAGCCTGGTGCAGTTATGTGCCAGGCCTGCTTTCAGTGCGTCGTAGACCATGGCCATGCCGTCTTTGTGGCCGTATATGATGTTGTTGTGGGTGATGTGTTCCTGGGCGCTGGGATGGACCTGATTTTGGTGACACCCCAATTGAATGGGAGGATGTGGTGTTTTAGTTTTAGTTTTAGTTTTAGTTTTAGTTTTAGTGGGATGGTTTTGGTCATACTGCGGTGCTCACTTTATTTGACCCTTACATACCTAGCTAACTTTACACCTTTACTAATTTCTGTACCGTATGACTCATTGATACCAGCAGCTTTTGCTATATCTATTTTTGATACACCTAAATTGGCGATTTCTTTAGCATACTTTACGCCGAACAGATGAATCATTGCTACTGACTCCCCTTCATCTGTAGTGGTCAAGTCATTTTGGCCACGGGTTTATAGCTATCCC
>CENR01004401.1_pt1 | contig 14660 bp, 11 predicted proteins | sample 530181 | NCBI WGS metagenome assembly CENR01 (sample SAMEA2619677, study PRJEB7988) | marine metagenome | biome: marine biome (ENVO:00000447); feature: surface water layer (ENVO:00002042); material: "saline water (ENVO:00002010), including plankton (ENVO:xxxxxxxx)" | depth 5 m | reverse complement strand
GCGGTGGCGGCGTGGGGCTCGGTGGTCGGCGGCGATTGGTGGGCGGGGTTTCATGGGGTGGATGAACCCGAGCGGGCGACGCGGAAGCGATCGATGGGACATCAGAATGTGCTTGAGCCCAGATTGCGGACGGAGGATGGGGCGCGTCAGATGTTGGCGCGGTTGATCTATCGGTTGGGGATGCGCCTGCGTCGGGAGGGGATGTTGGCGGATCGGTTGTGTTTCTCGGTGCGGTGCAAGGACGGGCAGGGGTTCAGTCGGGAGGTGCCGCTTGGATTGGTAAACGACACGCCGACGCTTTTGCGGCGGTTCCGGGAGGGTTGGCGTTCGCGTCCGGCGTTGTGGTCTGTGCCGTGGATGGTTGGTGCGGATGTGACGAAACTGGTGCACGAGTCGCAGGCGACGGGGTGCCTGTTTGGTGAGCCGGAGGTCGGGAATCGTTTGTCGGCGGCATTGGACACAATCAACACGCGTTGGGGTCCGACGGCGGCGTTCTTTGGGGCGCTGCACGATTGCAGCCATGAGATGGATGAGAAGATCGCATTCGGGCGTGTGCCGGAGGTGATCGAGCGCGGCGTGCGGACGAAACCAAGGCCTTTGGATGGGGATGGCGGGAGGAAGCAAAATGGTCGATAGAAAGGAGGTGGCGGACGCGAATGGCGTTGGTCATGTCTGACACAACATGCGGGGTACGCAATGAGTGAGGGCAGTCGAAAAGAGTCGCTGGGTTGGCGCGATCGGATGCACGAGATCATCTTCGAGGCGGATACGCGCGGGGGCAAGGCCTTTGATGTCGGGTTGATCATCGCGATCATGTTGTCAGTTGCGGTTGTTGTGATGAGCACCATGCGGATTGCGGAAGAGGAGCCGTATCGAACCGTGCTCTATGGCATCGAGTGGTTCTTTACGCTGCTATTTACGGCGGAGTATGTGCTTCGCTTGATGATCGTGCGGCGTCCCTGGAAGTACGCGACATCGTTCTTTGGGATCATCGATCTGCTTTCGATCCTGCCCGCGTTTCTCGGGTTGCTGATCCCCGGCGGGGAACGATTGATGGTGGTTCGAACGCTGCGTTTGTTACGCATCTTCCGGGTGTTCAAGCTTGCGCGGTATCTGAGTGAGGCATCGGCGCTGCGAGAAGCGATTTACATTAGCCGTCACAAGATCGCGGTGTTCATGACGACCGTCTTGATCGTGGTGCTGATCGCGAGCACAGTGATGCATGTTGTCGAGGGGGAGACAGGACATGAAGCATTCGGATCTATTCCCGGTGCGATGTACTGGGCAGTCATCACCATGACAACGGTCGGATATGGAGATGTGGTCCCGGTGACGATCGTCGGGAAGATGACGACGATGCTGCTCGTCTTGGTGGGATACTCGCTGATCATCGTGCCAACAGGGATTCTGTCGGCGGAGATCTCTGATTCTCGGAAACGAGTCACCACGCGTGCTTGCCCGCATTGCATGGCGGAAGGGCATGATCGAGACGCCAAGTTCTGCAAGCGTTGCGGAGAGTTGCTTGAGCCCGGCGAAGAGCAATACACGGTTTAGTCAAGCACGGTCAGAATCGGGGAGTGATGGCGGCTGAAGCCGGGATGCCCAGACCGCGAGGATAATCGCGATGATTCCGGCTGCGAGATAGACCTGGTTGAAACTGCCAGAGAGATCACGCCAGAATGAAAAGATGAATGGGCCGGCGCTGGTGCCGATGACCATGAAGGTTGTAAGCGACCCACGGATGGAGCCGTGGTGAGTGCGTCCGTAGAAGCGGGCAAAGATCGGGCTGGCGAGGAGAAAGAGGAGCGATTGACTCAGGCCGATGGTGAAGTAGGACGAGTGGAGTGTGATGAGGGGGGAAGGGGTGCTCGATGCGATGGCGAAGAGGATCGATGCTACTCCCAGCAGAAGACCGGCGGCAGCAAGCAGGAGTCGGGGGCGGACCCTGTCGATCAGGTACCCGAAGGGGACTGTGACAATCAGAGAAACGACACCGAAGGTTCCGACCGCAGCTGCGGCTGCAGGCTTCGAGAGCCCTAGATCAGCGACCATGGGCTGGGTGTGGAATACAAATGAGGTTCCCACCGCGGCGGAGAGCGCCATGGACGCAGTAACGATCCAATAGGCACGGGTGCGAAGCGCTTGTTGCAGGGTGAACTGAGGACCTGTGGATGGTGGGGATTGGGATGGGAGCCCGGCATCGCCAATAGCTGGGGCATCCAGTTCGATGTCGATCTGGTCAGACTGATCGTGATGTGGGTGCGGATGCGAATCACCATCGAGGCATTGTCTGATGTCTTCTGGAGTATTCACATACGCGATCGCGATGAGTGGAAGAACGATGATCCAGACGGCGATGCCGAGGATGGCGTAGGCGGTGCTCCAGTTGGAAACCGCGATGAGCGCGAGTACGGCGGTTGGGAGGAGCGCGACGGCGAGGGGCATCCCGAGGTGTCGGATTGCTTCGGCGAATCCGAGCTTGCGTTCGTACCACATGGCGAGTGCGTGGGAGGAGACGAGTCCGAGTGCACCTTGGCCGAGGAATCGGAGGAAGAAGAAGGAGATGGTGAGGACGAGGAGGATGATCCAAGGGCGGATCGGGTTGCCGGGGTCGATTGATTTTGTGAGTGATGATGCGGGGCCGATGGTGATGCAGGCAAGCCCGAATGCAATCGCGACAAATACCATCACGAAGCGAGTGCCGTACTTATCGCTCAGACGCCCAACGAGGGTGAGAGGAAGCGAGGCACAGAAGGTCGCGATCATGTATGCAGCGCTGAACTTCGATAGAGAGATATCAAGATCTGCACGGATGGCGTCGGAAAATGTCCCAACAACAAAGGACTGCCCGGGCGAAGTGGCCAAGGTTGTCAGCGTGGTGATCGCGAGCATGACCCAGCCATAGAAAATGGGCTTGGTCCCTTTGTGATGGGCGCGATTCAGCATGTGACGAGCGAGTGGTGTCTGCATGGATCTATTGAACATAAAAAGAAGTCAGCCAATACCGTCCTGAGGAGCATCGCCCTGAACTAGAGCGTATATACACACGCTTTGAGGAGAAATACAACAGTCTTCGATACAAACTCCGAGAGCGTTATTGAGAGTTGATTTCCGCGGCTTCGCGTACAAGTGCCTTGAGGTGGGTGGCATTGATCTTTTCGCCCTCGTGGATGTCGATCGCCCGACGCGTATTGCCTTCGAGACTCGCGTTGAAGAGCCCTTGCGGGTCTTCGAGGGAGGCCCCCTTCGCGAAAGTCAGCTTTACCCGTTCTTTATAGGTTTCGCCGGTGCAAAGAATGCCGTTATGCGACCAAACGGGGACGCCTCTCCACTTCCATTCTTCGAGAACATCAGGTATCGCTTGGTGGATGGCGTTTCGCACTTTCCTGAGTGTTTCGCCTCTCCAGTCGTCGAGCTCCTCGATGCGTTCATCGATCAGCTTCGATGCATCCAGATCCGTATGATGCTTTGCGTTTTTCGGCATACTCACACGGTACCCAGTCAGCGAGGGCAAGGCATGACCCAGATCAAGACATTTCTGACATTCATTAACCAGGCAGAAGAAGCGGCCAAGTTCTATACCTCTGTTTTTCCGGGTTCTGAAATTACGCGCATCGCACGCTACCCGGACCTCGGCCCCGAGTCACCGTTTGAGGCCGGGAGTGTGATGACAGTCGAGTTCACGCTCAATGGGCGCGAGTTCGTGGCACTCAACGGCGGCCCGCAGTTCGGTTTCAGCCAAGGGATCTCGATCGCAGTCATCTGCGATACCCAGGAGCAGGTAGACGAGTATTGGGCCAGATTTGAGGAAGCCGGGGGAACGCCGGTGGCATGTGGCTGGATCACAGATCACTTTGGTGTCTCATGGCAAATCGATCCGCGATCGCTGATCGAGCTGATCTCCGGTGATGATGAACAGCGGGCGGCGAAGGCTATGAAAGCGATGATGGGCATGGTGAAAATCGATATTGAAAAGCTGTCCCAGGCCGTGAATGACTGAGCCAAATCTCGTAGACACGCTCAGTCCCAGCTGAGGGGATGCTGACACTCAAATACAGGCAGCGTATTGAGACAACACGATTCGACGCCGTGTTCTCTCATGATGTGGGTGTGCAAGTCGATCTTTGTAGCCTAGAGTCATTCTAAAGTAGTCATCCAATACCCCCTTCAAAGCCATAAAACAGGGAGTTTCCATGTCTCCAACGCAGACGAACAATCAATCCGGGAAGCAGTCCAAGTGCCCATTTATGGGCAATAGTGTGGGGGGAGCCTTTGGCTCCGGTCCTGATATCAGCGACTGGTGGCCGCAGCGACTCCAGGTCGAGCTCCTTCATCAGAACCCGCCGATGGCGAACCCGCTCGGGGACGAGGATTACGCCAAGGCGTTCGAGAAACTCGATCTGGACGAGGTGAAAGCGGACATCCGGAAAGTCCTTACCGACTCACAGAGCTGGTGGCCCGCAGACTACGGGCACTATGGGCCCCAGATGGTTCGCATGGCGTGGCACGCCGCGGGCACATACCGCATCGCAGATGGTCGGGGTGGTGCGAGCACGGGTTTGCAACGATTCGCCCCCACGAACTCATGGGATGACAACGGGAATATCGATAAATCACGCCGACTGCTCTGGCCCGTCAAGAAGAAGTATGGAGCGGCAATTTCCTGGGCCGATCTGATGATCCTGACCGGAAATGTTGCGCTCGAAGATATGGGCTTCAAGACTTTCGGGTTCGGAGGCGGACGGATCGATACATGGGAACCGGATCGCGGCTTGTACTTTGGCGAGGAGTTCTGGGACGGCAAGAGCGTGGAAGAGTTCTCCCACGCCCGCGACGACCGTGATGCGCAGCCCGGTGACCATCCGGGAGACATGGTCACACGGACCAAGCGATGGACCGGCGAGCCCGGCGACGAGAACTACGACCTCGAGGCCCCGCTGGCGGCGAGCTTCCAAGGGCTGATCTATGTTCACCCGGAAGGTCCGCGTCGCGACGGTTGCCCCTTCTCATCTGTTGGCGATATCCGCGTAACCTTTGCCCGTATGGCGATGAATGATGAGGAGACGGTCGCGTTGATCGCGGGCGGGCACGCCTTCGGGAAGAGCCACGGCGCGGTTCCAGCGGACAAGATCGGTCCGGCCCCAGAGGGCGCACCGATCAGCGCACAGGGGATGGGCTGGCAGAACGAGGAAGGAACTGGGTTCGCCAAGTACGCGATGACCAGTGGCATCGAAGGCGCATGGACTCCGAACCCGATCGCATGGGACAACTCATTCCTTGAGAACCTGCTGAAATATGACTGGGAACTCACCAAGAGCCCCGCGGGTGGATTGCAGTACAAGCCCAAGCAGGGCGATGCGCCCAAAACGCCAGATGCGCATGTCGAGGGTCAGGAGAACGAGCTCATGATGCTCGCGACGGATATCGCGCTCAAGGTTGATCCTGAATACCGCAAGATCTGCGAGCGGTTCGTCGAAGACTTTGATTACTTCAGCGACTGCTTCGCTCGTGCTTGGTACAAGCTGACGCACCGTGACATGGGACCCAAATCTCGATACCTTGGCCCGGAAGTACCGAGCGAGGAGCTGATCTGGCAGGATCCAATCCCCGCAGTGGATCATGATCTCGTCAACGACACCGATATCGCGAACCTCAAGCAGGCGATTCTCGGCAAGGGACTCTCGGTCTCCGAACTGGTGTCGGCGGCGTGGTCATCCGCGTCCACCTACCGCGACTCGGATAAGCGTGGCGGTGCCAACGGTGCACGCGTCGCGCTCGACCCGCAGCGCAACTGGGCCGTGAACCGTCCTGATGAACTCTCCAAGGTGCTCGATACACTCAAAAGTATCCAGAGCGAGTTCAACAACTCACAGAGTGGAAACAAGCGGGTTTCACTCGCGGACCTAATCGTTCTCGGTGGGTGTGCGGCTGTTGAAAAAGCGGCAAAGGACGGCGGCATTGATGCCGAGGTTCCGTTCACCCCCGGACGAACGGACTGCACCCAAGAGCAGACGGATATCGAGAGCTTTGAGTGGCTCCAGCCGGTGGCAGATGGTTTCCGCAACTTCAAGCGTGACGACATTGAGTTCAGGGTTTCGCCGGAGCGGGTCTTCCTCGATCGAGCAAACCTGCTGAAACTCTCTGCGCCCGAATGGACCGTTCTGGTTGGTGGCTTGCGTGTGCTCGAACAGAACTACGATCACTCGAAGCACGGCGTCTTTACGGAAACACCCGGGAAGCTGACCAACGATTTCTTCCGTGTCCTTACTGATATGGATTACGCGTGGGTCCCAACGGATGATCAGGAGACCATGTTCAACATCAATGTCCGTGATACCGGTGAGACGAAGTACACCGCAACTCGTTGTGATCTGATCTTCGGGTCGAACTCGCAGCTCCGTGCGATCGCTGAGGTGTACGGCGCGAATGATGGTCACGAGCGGATGGTCAAAGACTTTATCGAGGCGTGGAACAAGGTGATGATGCTCGACCGGTTCGAGCTTTCCCGAACCTAACGAACCGTACCGAATAACACTTCATGCATCTGGGAAGATCCGTCAGAGAGTCTGGCGGATCTTCTTTGCTATCGCACGGGACTCATCACGATTGCATTTCATGAGATGCTCTGCGACTGATCGGCGATCTTCCTCGGGGAACTGTTGATGAAGCTTTGAGATCATCTCGCAGTGTTCAATATCAATGACAAACTGCGTGATGTGCGGGACCAGTCTTTCGATGTAACCGGGCGTCGCGTCTGAGATCTGCCAGACCGGGCCGTCCCCCACTTCTGCGTATTGGGGTTCGATGAGGCGAGAGAGGTCGTCGATCATGGCTTTGAAGTGTTCGATGCCCTCGACAACGCGGGCGGTGCCGCGGACGATGACTTCCTGATAGTCGTATGTGCCACCTCTTGTTTTGTCGACGCGCCAGTTAGGGGAGACATAGGTTGAGGGACCTGAGAATGCGACCAGCACTGGTGCGGCATCGAGTCCGTGGGCTTGGGGGTTGAGCGCGTTGACATGACCCCTGAGTTGGGCTGGGCGTTGGTTCTGTGTATCAGTAACGAAGGGGATACGGGTGGAATGGAGCCCGTCGTGGGCGGTAATGAAGTGTGCGAAAGGGTGTTCACGCATGAGCTGGAGTGCCTGAGCCATATCAGGTTCGGTGCGCGATGCTGGCGGGTAGGTCATGGAGATCCTCACTTCGGTACTGATTCCATTATGACGGGTCTTCCTCCTTTCGTGTCATGGATGCTTGCTCTTCTTTGGCAATTCGGCGTGTCCGAGGCGAAGAGTCTCGCTGTGCCAGAACCTCGCCATTACGCATGTTCACCGGCTCCAGATGGTTCGATGGGAAGGCCGATGCGCCGGGCTTTTCCGAAGAGGACATGCAGGTCATCGATCATCAGGTAGAGCGCGGGGACGATGATCAGCGTAATCGCCGTAGCGAACAGGATCCCGAACCCGAGCGAGAGGGCCATGGGAATCAGGAAGCGTGCCTGCCGTGATGTCTCGAAGATCATCGGAGCCAGGCCGCAGAATGTGGTCAGGGTGGTGAGCAAGATTGGACGGAAACGACGGATCGCGGCGTTGCATACGGCGTCGAAGGGATTCATCCCCTGCTCGGACCGGAGGCGGTTGGTGTACTCGATGAGGACGAGCGAGTCGTTGACCACCACGCCACCAAGCGCCACAACGCCCATGATGCTCATGATCGAGATGTTGTATCCCATGATCACATGACCGAGGAGGGCTCCGACAATCCCGAATGGGATGGCCAGCATCACCACCATGGGCTGGATGTAGCTTTTGAATGGAACTGCGAGGAGGATGTAGATGGTGAGCAAGGCGAGGATTAGCCCTTTGAGCAGTGCGCTGAGGGATTCGGCGAAGTCCGCCTGCTTTCCCTCGTAGGCGTAGGTCAGCCCGGGGTAGTCGCGAGCCAGTTCTGGTAATACATCTGAGGAAAGCACGGATTGCACTCGGCTCGTTTCACCGACTGGATCTACATCTGCCGACACCGTCACGGTTCGGCGTGCGTCTCGCCGGCTGATAGAGGTGTATGCTCGCCCGGGCGTCGCGGTCGCGACATCGAAGAGCGGGACATCGTCGCCTGCGGGGGTCTGGATGACGAGGTTCTCGACATCGTAGAGACTGACCCGCTCGCTCTCGGGGCGACGCACTCGGATGGTGACCTCGTTGCGTCCGCGTTGCTGGCGGTAGGACTCGTTGCCTTGGAACGAGTTGCGGACCTGGGAAGCGATATTCATCGCGGTCAGCCCGAGACTCTCGCCCGTGTCATTGATGGTGAAACTGTACTACCGCTTGCCAGGCGTGTAGCCATCATCGATGTCCTTGACCACGCTGAACTCGCCCAGGCGTGCCGCGAGGGCTTCGCTGGCACGATCGAGCGTGTCGATGTCGCGGTGGCTGAGTTCAATAGTGAGGGCATCGCCAGAGCCCGGCCCACCCCGGTCGGATTCGAACTTCAGCGATTCCAGTCCGGCGATATCGCCGACGGCATCACGCCAGCGCTTGACGAACTCGCCTGTTGAAAGGGGACGAATATCTGGGTCGGTGAGGTAGAACTGGACTTCGACTGAGTTGTTCGAGATGTTGGCGAACACCCCGTCGGCCATCTGTTCACCACCGGCATCGTCAACGACCACTCTGCCCGCGTCGACCAGAATGTCCTGGACGCGTTGCATGCTTGTCATGGGGCTGCCGTAGGGCAGGGTCGCGGTGACCACGGCTGAGTCTGACTCAGTCTTTGGCATCAGGATGAAACCGATGCGTCCCGATGCGACATACGCACCGGCGGCGATCACGACAGAAAAGCCGATAGCCATGACGAGGTAGCGGTATGCCATCATGCTGCGCAGGGCAGGGCCAAAGACGCCCTCAATGAACCGTGAGACGAGTCGGCTGAATGCCTGCTGCCGCGCATGGATCCAACGCAGCATGGGCTTGCGATCATCGTCGCTCATGTGTGAGAGGTGCGAAGGAAGGATGAACAGTGCTTCAGCCAACGACACCAGAAAGACGGTACAGACCACGAGCGGGATGACCCGCCAGATCTTGCCCATGAAGCCGGGGACGAAGTAGAGGGGCATGAATGCGACCACATTGGTCAGGATGGCGAATGTGATGGGGATGGCGACATCCTGAGCACCCTTGATCGCCGCGGTTCGAAAATCCATTCCGCGCTGGCGGTATTCGTAGATATTCTCGCCGGCGACGATCGCGTCATCGACGACAATGCCCAGAGCGATGATGAACGCGAACATGGAGATCATGTTGATGGTCACACCAAGAGCTGGCATGAAAAGCAACCCGCCAAGGAATGAGATTGGGATACCCATCGTGACCCAGAACGCCAGCTTGATCTCCAGGAACAGCCCCAAGATCAGCATGACCAGCGCCAGGCCAATGACCGCGTTTCGGGTCAGCAGATCCAAGCGTTGCATGTAGACCTCGGACTGATCGCGCTGGATGACCCAGTCGATGCCGGGAGCCATGTCCTGCTCGATTTCGATCATGGCCTCTTTGACCGCGTTCGAAACCCCAATCGGAGTCTGATCACCGACACGATACACGCCGATACCGATTGCGCGAAGCCCGTTGTAGGTTGCGGCGTTGTCGGTATCTTCGAACCCGTCGGTGATAGTCGCTACATCCTCGAGGTACACCAGGCCACCATCGTCACTCGTGACAACGGGGATGCGGCGGAACTCGGTGGCCCAGTCACGGCGTTCGTCCACGCGGAGCATGATCTCGCCGCTCGTTGTTTCGATCTTGCCGCCGGGGATTTCGATCGCTGAGCTTCGGATCTTGTCTGCGACATCCTGAATTGTCAGACCGTACGCGCGGAGCGATTCCTGTGCGACCTCGATGATCACCTCAAAGTCCCGCGAACCTCGCAGTTCGATCTGGGTGATCGATGGGTTCTGAAGGAGTTGGTCTCGGACCTGCTCAACCGTTTCACGGAGGGCCCACTCATCGACATCACCGTAGATCTGCAGGGTGAGCACTTCGCGGCGCTCTACATTCAGTGTCACCTCGGGTTCCTCTGCATCATCGGGGAATGTGGTGATGCGGTCGATCTCCTGCTTGATGTCCTGATAGGTCTTCTGCTGGTCGGTATCTTCGAGGAGCTCGGCAATCACTGTCCCCGAGCCCTCGGACGCGGTCGCTCGAATCTCCTTGACACCCTCAAGGCCGCGGATGGCTTCCTCTACGGCAAGGATGATCCCGTTCTCAACTTCCTCGGGTGATGCGCCCGAATAGGGGACGCTGATCGTGACCGTGTCCTCGGAAAACTCGGGAAAAACCTCCTGCTTGATCTGTGAGGCCATGAAGACCCCGCCGAACAAGAGCACCAGCATCAGCAGGTTGGGGGTCACGCGGTTGTTGACCATCCAGGCGATGAAGCCCTGGCGTGTATCGCTCATGACGCACCTCCCTCGGTATCGCTCTCACGCAGGGGCATCCCCTGTACCGGTGCCGCGATGTCTGTGGTGACAACCCGTTCGCCGCTTTGCAGCCCGTCTGAGATCAGGACATGACTTCGGCCTCGGTATACGGCCTTGATTGGTCGGATATCGAGTGCGTTCTGTTCGTTCATGACCCAGACGGTGTCCCCCTCACGCACCAGCGAACGGGGCAACGCGATGACATCCTCGACGGTTCGCCCGATGATGTTCGCGCTCATGTAGTCGTTCACGAGCAAGATCGGGTCACCCGCATGCTCCGGGACCATCGCGAGCGGGTCCTTGACGCTGACCAGCACCCGCGCCATACGCCCCCCACTATCGACATGCGGGAGAATCCGAATGACCAGGCCGTCACGAGACTGGCCTTCACCCCACGCCGCAGGGCTGGTGAGCTTCACGCGCGAGACGCCTGGCTCGACCCATTGGGTCTGGGATGACGGGATGGACAGCTCAATCCAGAACTCATCGGTTCCGTACAGGGTCAGTACCGCGGTCGTACTGCTCACGACATCGCCGATGTCGATCATCTTTTCTGCAACGACCGTGTTGTATGGCGATTGGATCGTCGTGCGTTCGAGGTCCAGTTCCGCTTGCGCGAGTCCGGATTGGGCGGCTCTGTATGACGCCTGTGCTGATTCCAACGCGGCCTTGGCTGATTGGACGGCGGCTTCCGCTGCTTTGAGCTGCGGCACACGGAGGATCAGGTCTCGACTGGTATCGTCGATCGGTTCGCCCAACAGTTCGGATTCGCGCTGGGCTACACGCTGGTTGCCCATCTCGATTGCCAGATCGTTCTCGGCTGTGACCACGCTCGCTTGCGCGACATGAAGTTCCGCTTCGGCAACTGCGATCGCTGCCTGCTGCTCCGAAACCGCCAGCTCATAATCAACAGGCTCGATGCGTAACAAGTCCGCGTTTTCTCGAAAAACTGCGCCGGGCTGGAGCTCGGGTGAGAGCCATTCGACCCGTCCGGAGACCTGAGGTTTCAGTTCGAGCGTCCGTGCCGGTTGCACCTCGCCCATCGCCGTGTCCAGCACAACCGGTTGCGTTGACACGCTGAAGGTTTCTACATCGACCAGCGTGGCCAGGCGTTCTTGCGGGCGGCGTTGGGTTTCAGGCGTGGTGCTGAGCATCCAGCGCGCTCCGGCGATCGCTGCGATCAGCACGATCACGGGAATGAGGCCCTTGATACCCCATCGGAGAATGCGTCCGAGACGCCCGCCCGAGGTTGATTGATTCTGATTCATCTTCACTCTCACTCAAACTGAGGACGGGCATCGTCCTCAAGTGTTGTTTCCATTGCGAACGGCTTCGGTTGTGGCAGTTCCCATGAACCTGCCAGTGCTCGGCACAGCTCGATTCGTGCTTCCAGCAGTGATCGTCTTGAGCTCAGTTCCTCTCGCTGCAGACTCTGCAGAGAGATGAGCGCGTCGAGCACGCTGATGTAGTTCAGTTGGCCGTTGAGATAGCTGTCTCTTGTACGCTCGTAGACCTGGCCGGCCGTCTCAAGTTGCTGCTGCAATGAGCTGTGGTAACGCTGCTGATGCGACTCCTCAGCCAGTGAGTCTTCGACTTCCTGGACGGCGGTGAGGATTGCTGTGCCGTACTCGTTCATCGCCTCGGATACAACGGCCTCGTTCCGGTCGACTTCTGCCTCGCGGCGACCGCCGTCGATCAGCGGCTGGGTCAGGTTCGCTGCGAGATTGGCCATCCAGTCATCGAAGATGTCTCGGATCTGCGTCCCGCCTGTCTCGATGCTCGCCGAGAGACTGACGCGGGGGTACTGATCCGCGATCGCGGTGGCGAGATCGCGGTCGGCGGCCATGATCGCCTTCTCCGCGCTGAGCAGGTCCGGGCGGCGTTGCAACAGTTCGCTCGGCAACCCGGTTGCGGGTAGCGGGCCCAGCGATGCGAGTTCTGGATCGGGCAACCCAAGATCATCTTTGGGCGAACGCCCGAGCAGCACGGCAAGCTGATGGCGAGTGATGGTGGCATCCCGCTCTGCGAGCGTCAGTTCACCCGCGGTCTGCTCAACCAGCTGTTTCTGACGAAGCACATCAGCGGCCAGAATTTGTCCCTGATTGAACTGCAGCGTGAGGAGTCCCAGGACCTTGCGGTTGGAATCATCCTGTTGTTGGATGAGCCGGATCTGTTCGAGTTGTTCACCAAGCTGATACCAGACCGAGGCCACACTCGCCGAGAGGGTGATCGCCGCGGCGTGGAGGTCCTGCTCGGATGCTTGAGCTTCCAGCACCGCCGCGTCGCGGACCGAGCGTACTCGGCCCCAGACATCGAGTTCGTAGCTCATGCTCAGCCCGAGCGAGTAGCTGCCGGCGGACGAGTCGGTTGTGCTGTCTTTGGTGTAGGAACGCCCGATCCCCGCGGTGCCATCCACACTCGGGGTGAGGTCCGCGCCTTCGCTGCGTGCGATGGCTTGGGCCTGTGCGAGGCGATCCCATGCAGAACGGAGATCGAAGTTGTCCTGCAGGGCCATCTCGATCGCTGCGCTGAGCCCGGGGTCTTCAAATGCAATCCACCATTGCTCCGGGAGCACCGAGTCTCCCGATTGCGTGAAGCTCGTCGGTAAATCCACAACATTGGGCACGGAGTGCATGCTCGTCTGGCAACCAAACAGCAAGGGACTGACGAGAATCAGGGCATTTATGTGCAATGCATTCCGTATGTTCATGTCATGCACCTTCCTTCGTTGCGGCAATCGCTTTGATGCCACCGATCGAGAACGCGGTGATGTGGTCAACGAGGTACTCGATTTCATCGTGTGTGAACCGGCGTCCGCCAGAGAGCATGGGTGGTTTGTGGCCTCCCCGGAATCCAATCGCGAGACACTGGTGCATCACGCTCATGTGGCAGTGTTCTGCCTCACGCTGGTCCAGTTTCTGGCCAGCGATCTCCTCGATTGAGCGTCGAAACTCTTCGATCGTCGGGCGGATCAGTCGTTTTCGGAGTGGGCGTACCGCTTCGACCGGATCGCGCATTTCCTGGAGAAGCAAGCGGCCTGCCTGGCTCTGGGTGCCGAGGACGAGGATCCGATGCAGTAGATTCCTGATCAGTGATCGCAGGCGATCCTCCGGCGGTGCACTTGGATCCACCCCGCCCATGGGTTTCTTGCGGTCGATCTCTCGCCATGCCCATTCCCAGACTTCGAGGTAGAGCTTCTCTTTGGATCCGAAGTAGTAGTTCACGGCCCCGCTGGCCGCCTGGGCGGCCTTGCAGATATCAGAGACGCGTGCCTCCTGATACCCCCGCTCAGCGAACACCTCGCTCGCCGCTTCGAGCAATCGCTGCTTCGTCTGGTTTCCATCGCTTCGTCTGGCCATGCTGAGTCTCCCTAGTTCAAACGCGTATTTGAAATGTGTATTTCAGTTATTTGTAGAAAACCAGCTCGCCCCCTATCACCGTGTCGGAAATAGTCAGTTCCCCCCACGGATAGTGCTCCACAATGTGTGTTCAGATCAGGCTTCAACTGGCGGATGAGCCTGCTTGCTCTTTACAACCATCGCAGCAAGAGCGGATATGGCACAAGCAGCGTGCATGAAAGGATTTAGAAACACTTTGAACTCGCACACAATCTGAGCAAGACGATTGATGTGAGTCGTTATCATCGTGCATGCAATCGTTTCGATCTGGACCAGAAACCGAGCGAGTCAAGCATCGGGCTTTCACGCCAGATGATGCTGAAGCGTTTTTTCGCCTCAACAGTCACCCCGAGATCATGCGTTATACCGGAGAACCGCTACTGGAGTCTCTGGAGGAGTCGAGACAGGCTCTTGCAGCCTACCCGGATTTCGATACCGTCGGTTACGGGCGATGGGCGTGTGTGCTCAAAGCGACTGACACGATCATCGGTTTCTGCGGCCTGAAATATCTTCCGGAGTTGAACGAAGTTGATGTGGGATTCCGTTTTTTCCCCGAATACTGGGGGCAGGGAATCGCAACTGAAACATGTTCTGCGTGCATCGCATTCGGCTTCGAAACGCTGAACCTCGAACGCATCTTGGGTTTGGTACTGCCGGATAACAACGCATCGATCCGCGTCCTTGAGAAGTGCGGGATGACCAGAAGCGGCGAAGTCATGTACGATGGAGAGTGCGCACAAAGGTACGAAATCCTTCGCCCCGTCTCTCATCAGACTCTGAACGGATAACCA
>CENR01030018.1_pt1 | contig 14707 bp, 10 predicted proteins | sample 530181 | NCBI WGS metagenome assembly CENR01 (sample SAMEA2619677, study PRJEB7988) | marine metagenome | biome: marine biome (ENVO:00000447); feature: surface water layer (ENVO:00002042); material: "saline water (ENVO:00002010), including plankton (ENVO:xxxxxxxx)" | depth 5 m | reverse complement strand
GATTTTGCCTCCAAATATTGCAAAAACCGCTGCAGGCCGCGCCGTCCGTGGCCTGCAGGGGACTATTAGTTTCTAATCCACTGAGAAATTCGGTATTTTCTTCGACCTTTAGGTCAAAGAATGAGCAGAAACAAGCGGCTATCAATCCTCACTCCTGCCGAGGTCGAGGATCTATACGGCGTCCCATCCTTCAATGAGTCCTACCAACGGTTCTACTTTGCGCTGAATGACAAGGAACTATCGGAGATATCGAGAATAAGGCAACGCAAATATCGTTGTGTGGCGATTGCTTTTCTGGGCTACTTCAAATGCAAACCGGTCCTGCTTAACCCAAGGTATAAGTCAATGCAGGACGACTTGGCATTTATAGCCCGATTTCACTATAGGGACCTTAGCTTCAGGCGCTTTAGCCTGAAACCTGACCAAAAATCCCGCATCTATACGCGTGTTCTGTCGATTGTCGGCGTCAGCAACTGGAACGATAAAAGACATCAGCCACAGCTTATTGAGCATTTGAGTACCTGTGCTGAAAGCTGGGTGGATTCCCGAGCACTCTTTGACGCTGCGATCGAATATTTGGCTCGCCAGAAAATCGCAATTCCCGCCTATAGTACGCTGCAGAAGATCGTAAGTCAGGTTATTGGCCAGCACCAGAAACGATTGTATGACCAGATCGACGACGCTTGCAGCCAAGGCTTATCAGCTATGTTGCTCACACTGGTTTCCGGTGAAGGCCAGTTTACATTCCAGCAACTACGTCAGAGCGCTCGCAATTTTACCGGCACCGAGTTGCAAAAAGAAATAGCAGTGTATCACCATATTCAGCAGTGGATGACTGATGTGGCGACTGTACTCGAGTCACTTTCTCTTTCTCAGAAAAACCAGCAACACTATGCCGAACGGGTTGACTATTACGGTGCCAAACTAAAACGTCAATCGCTTGCTAACCAGCGCCTGTACTTGCTGTGCTATTTGCAGTCGCGGAACCAGCAGGCCCTGGACCGTATTGCGGAAGGGTTTATACATCATCTCCGACAAGTGAAACAACGTGCCCATCAAATGGCTCAGGAGCGGGTCTATCGGGATTGGCAAAAGGCAGCCCGCAATGTGAGCAAGGCTGCTGATATCTTACGCCTGTTCGTTGATGACAGCATCGGCCCCAATACGTCGTTTCACGCTGTGCAGCAACGGGCATTCCAGTTTCTCAATGTTAACGACCTGAACTCGGTCTGTCGATACCTGAGTGATCAGAAACAGTCGGCGGAGGAGGCATTTTGGCAGCACCTGGATACGGAGTCCACATTGCGAGCCGGACTGTTGCGTTCGCTCTTTTGCTGTCTGCGTTTTGAGGGTACTGACAAAACACGGCGGTTAGCCGGGGCCCTGGCCCAAACTCGACAGGATTTGATCGCCGATAACATGCTCGGCGATGCCTGCATTGATCAGCGCTTACTACCAAAAGCCACACGGCGATTGCTGTCGAAACCCGATGGCAGTATAGACAAATCCAAATATGAATGGTTTTTGTATCTGCAGATACCCAACCGGTTAAATGGCCAGTTGACGCTGCCGGAAGTCATTCGATATCGGGCGCTCGAGGATGATCTGGTGAAGCCAGAGATCTGGAAAAACCAGAAGCAGGCCTTGGTTGAGGGCACTCAGCAACCCAATATCAGCGAGGATCCGAAACGTCTGATTCCACGAATGGCGGATGAGCTGACGTTTCGATTGCACGAAGTCAGCCACTATCTGGAGCGTTCAGATACCAGGGACGTCATTCTGCGGCCGAAAGACGGCAAACATCACTGGCGGTTGCCCACAGCCAGCAAGAAACACCTGGTGAATAATCCGTTCTTCCAGCAAATGAGAGCGGTCAGCATCGCCGACGTTTTGCGCGTAGTCGATCAGGATACCGGGTTCATTGATGACTTCCAGCATGTGCTGGGCATGAACTCGAAAAGCCGTCAGTACGAAGTGGATCTGCTGGCGATACTGATTGCCAATGCCACTAATCAGGGCATCTATGGCATCGCGCAAATATCTGACCGCACCTATGAACAACTCAGCACTATCCAAGCGAATTACCTTCGGTTGGAAACCCTGAATGCGTCCAATGACCGCATCAACAACGCCACCACGCAACTGAGTATCTTCAAGCACTACAACATTCAGGAAGATAGTCTGCACGCCAGTGCCGATGGTCAGAAGTTCGAAGCCAAGCGCGAGACATTCCGCACGCGGTATTCCTCAAAATACTTCGGGACCAGCAAAGGCGTGTCCGCGGTCAGTCTGAATGCCAATCATATGGCCATCAATTCCCGGGTAATCGGGGCCAATGAACATGAATCCCATTACATCTTTGACTTGTTGATGAACAACAGTACTGAAATTGTCCCCGACATGCTCTCAACCGACACTCATGGAGTAAACCATGTGAACTTTGCACTGCTCGACCTGTTCGGATATCGGTTCGCACCCCGATATGCCCAGGTTGGCAGGGTCATCAATGAACTATTCAACATCACCGAAGACAAGAACCAGCAAGTGAATATATCGTTGCGCAAGCCGATCAACACCCAGCGTATCATGGCTCACTGGGACACCATACAACGGATTGCCGTCTCTTTGGCTATGCGGAAGACCAGCCAGGCCAGGTTAGTGCGTAAACTATCCGGCTACAAGCATACTCACCCGTTACTGGAGGCATTGACCGAATATAACCGGCTGCTGAAAGCGCAATATCTGCTGAGCTACATTGACGACGCCAGCCTGAGAAATCACGTACAGCGAGCGTTGAATCGGGGTGAAGCTTATCACCAGCTGCGACGGGCGATTAGCCACGTCAATGGCGACCGATTCCGGGGTAATAGCGATGAGGAGATCCAGATCTGGAACGAAAGTGCCAGACTGGTGGCAAATGCCATCATCTACTTCAACTCAAAAGTGCTCAGTAATCTGCTGGACAGCTTTGAGGATCAAGGCAATGCAATATCTCTGGAAACAGTGAAACGAGCCTCACCTGTAGCCTGGGAGAATATCAACCTCCGGGGTAGATACACGTTCGCACCAACAGGTGAACTACCAAAACTCGAGGAGCTAATGGCATCGATTGACGGGTATCGGCCGAGAAATGAAAAGTAATGGGCCTCCAGAAGCCACGGCTGGCGCGGCCTGCAGCGGTTTTTGCAATATTTGGAGGCAAAATCCCTAGGACCCCTTAATGCCGCCGATCCGCAGACCATTGGTCAGCGTAATGTGCAAACCCTCCGGAGCGACTGCGCCGCTCCGGGGCACTACGCGGGTAAAACCACTGGCCGGTGGCGTGGCTGCTGACGGTCGCAGCTTGCCAGCCCAATAGAGGAACTGCCCGTAGGGCAGTGCGTTATCTCTGCAGAACCGCTTGGCGGACAGGCCCGACGCCTGGCAGGCCTCGACATGTGGGCGCCAGTAGTCTTCGCGTTGTTCGTTGTCGGCAGACATGGTCATGCTCCTGTGAAAAAAACACGGAAGCATGCTCCGGCGTCACCGCCCTGGGTGGAAGGGGGCGGATGCAGGGGCGCTTACTATTATCAGGTTGATGACCTGCCAAGTGATCGTCCCAGTCGGACACGACGCTCCGATATTGTCGCCAGCTCACTTCGGAAGGACGACGGCCACTACGTATTTTCCTATATAGCTAAAGCCCAGGTTAGTAACCCCGATCCTACGACTGACGAGCAGGTGTACATGTTTTCGGCGGAAGTCCGCTTCAGGGACACTGACCCCAATGTGGGCGAAGGACAATACTGGACAAACCGGAAATACAGCTCAGGGCATAATGCGGCAGGTGAGATCAGGTTGATCAGGACTGAAGGCGTTCAGCGCTAGTTGCGAAGGTCTTTGGCAAACTATGATAGGCTAAAAGTGTCTACGAGACCGTGGGAAGTCCACTGTTGCCCGATCAGCACAAGCGTTCGCGGCGCTGCCACTGAAGTGGCCGTGGGCAACCTTGATAAGCCTTCGGTGGTTGCATCAAGCCTCATCCAAACGCTGCCCTGGAGGGAGCGAAAGGCACAATTCATCATCCAGGCTGAGGACGGTGTGATGGATCAAGTGCTGGTTCGTATCATCCCGCTGATCGGGGCAGATAGCGTGATCGAGAAGTTCATTGATTGACCGATGAGTTTGGCAAGGGCTTCGATGTCCGCAACTTGCGTAATGTGCGCGCCTTCTATCAGGTCTTGCCAAACTGGAACGCACCGGGTACCGAATTGAGCTGGACGCGCTATCCAGCTCAGCTCCTTGTGGAGGCAGCCGCTTCTTGATTGGCAGATGTGTGTGAAAAATGGTCAAAATTGCTAATCTATGGCCGTAGGAAAACATGCAGGCGCGATCCAGATAACTGATCGCGTGTGACTACCCGCATATGACGTGAGTGTCTCCTATGTGGCCCGGGTGCGGGCCCGGCAACGTCGAGGCGATTTGAAGGCCGTGGCCCTGCGCATTTCTTCCCACTGGTCCACTCCACCCTTGACGATCTGTACACGGTCCAGGTTGGCACCTTCCGGCTCCTTGAGGGCGTGCACCATGAAAGGTGGGGCGCCTGCAGATGATCCCAGCGTAAGGTGGATACGGCGTAGCCTCATCCACCATCCTCACCGCGAAGCAGAGTATCTATGCTCCGGTTTCAGCCTGTAGACCGTCATCCGACGCGCCCAGCATTCGCAACATCAGGCAGGCGGTACTGCGACTGGCCTGATCCACATCCACGGAAGAATTGAGTGCCGTGCGCAGTCCCAGGCCAACAAAACAGGCCATCATGATATCGACATAGGCTTCGAGACCACCTGGCGGGATATCGGGTTGCGCGAGAACGGCCAGGCGACGCACGCCGTCCTGGAAAAATGTCGTCAGCGTTTCCAGTTTCTCAGCGACTGAAGCATTCCGCACCGCTTCCGCCAGTATTTCATACGAGAGGCTGCTGTCATCCAGCGCCAGAGAACTCTCGCTGATGGTTTTGAACGCTTCAAAAATACTGCAGCTACCGCATTCCACAGCTTCGAAAATCGCATCCATCTGCGCGAGTCGCATATGCACATTCTGCTCGACGATGGCGAGAACGATATCGGACTTGGAATCGAAATGTCGGTATATCTGGCCCATGCTGACCGATGCTTCCGCTGCCAGTTCGGCAGTCGTGGTGGGGTGGAATCCCTTCGCTCCGAAAAGCAGGCGGGCAGCATTGATGATCCGCTCCCTCGGGGGCTGGTCGGGAACGGCTTTTTTTGATGTCTTAACCATTGCTGGGCTTCCCTTCGGGCCTCCACCTTCGTGATATTCTTTTCATCTGCACATGCATTATCCTGACTTCCTCCCCGTCCTGAACGATAGGGCTTGCCGCATACCGGGTCAATGCCAGGACAATTGTGAGCATGTTGTGGCGCTATTGCCAGTTTCACCCGTCCCTCGCGGCAAATCCGGTTGGATCGCCTCGATCCGGAGCCGGGTCGACAGTCTAATACATGGACCCGAGCCCGCCGCCCAGAGCGCGATACAGTTCGACCGCGTTGGCTTCGCGGATAGCGCGCGCGGTCAGCAGGCTTCGCTCGGCATTATAAAGTGTGCGCTGTGAGTCGAGGGTCGTGAGGAAAGAATCAATGCCCGCAAGGAATCGTTCTTCCGACAGCCGATACGCACCCCTCGCGGCATCATGCAGTGACGTCTGGGCCTCGAGCTGTGCGTCGATCGTCCGGCGGCGTGCCAATGCGTCAGCGACTTCCCGGAATCCCGTCTGGATGGCGTGTTCATAGCGGGCAAGCATGGCGTCATACGTTGCTTCGGAGTAGCGAAGATTGGCGCGGTTGCGTCCGAAATTGAAGATGGGAACCGATATCGCCGGTGCGGCCGACCAGTAATCGCTGCCACTGTCGAACAGCCCGGAGAAGTCGGGACTCATGGTGCCGAAGGCGGTGGTGAGTGAAAGAGTTGGGAAGTAGGCGGCGCGCGCGGCTCCAATATTCGCATTCGCCGCCCGAAGCTGGTGTTCCGCCGCGACGATATCGGGACGCCGGAGCAATGTCTCCGAGGGCAGGTTTTGGGGAAGCATGGCGAGAGTTGCCCCGGTGTCAGGCAGACTCTCGGGGAGCAGTTCGGTACCGACCGTGGTGCCGACAAGAAGGTTGAGTGCGTTGCGAGCCTGGTTGACCCGAGTGATGCCCTCGGCGATATCCGCGCGTGCCTGGTCGAAGCTGGTCTCGGCCTGTCGCACATCGAGTTTGGAGGCGATCCCCGCGGCCAGGCGCGCCCTGGTGAGGGCGAGGGTCTGGTCGAAAGCCCGCTTGTTGTCGAGCGCAATGCGGAGCTGCTCCTGATCGGCGGCCAGGGTGAGCCAGGCGGTTGCCACCTCGGCGATCAGTGCGACCTGTACGGCATTCCGGTTTTCCACGGAGGTCAGATACTGCTCGAGGGCGGCGTCACTGAGATTTTTGATCCGACCGAACAGATCGGTCTCCCACGCCGAGACACCGATCCTGGCAGTATAGATGTCGTTACGGCCACCCCCGGAGGTCGTATCTCCCACATCAGGCGCGACGCCGCCCGGCAAGTCCTCATAGCTTGCACGGCCGTCCACTCCTAGCGTCGGAAACAAGTCCGATCGCTGCACGCGATACAAGGCGTGGGCTTGAGCCACATTGGCCAGAGCGACTCGCAGATCGCGGTTGTTGTCGAGCGCGAGTTGCATGACATCGCGCAACCGGGGTTCGGTGAAGTATTGCTCCCAGTCGAGCTCGGCGGGGTTGATCGCCGAAGTGCCGAAATTGCCGCCCTGCACCGACAGCATCTCGGGAACGGGCAGGGCTGGGTGCGCAGTCTTCGGGGCCATGTTGCAGCCACCGAGGACACCGAAAGCAACGGCAAGAAATATTGGCTTGAGCTTCATGATTTAGGTCTCACTCTGTGTCGCTGTGGGGGGCGATAGTGTGCCGCCATGTTCCTACGTGTTTTCGATAGCGCGATCCTGACGAAAGAGGCGTTTTACCAGATAGTAGAACATCGGTATAAAGAATATTGCGAGCAATGTGGCGGTGAACATCCCGCCCACCACGCTGCGGCCAATGGCATTCTGTCCCCCGGAACCCGCACCCGTGGAGATCGCGAGCGGCAGCACACCAAAGCCAAAGGCAAAGGATGTCATCAGGATGGGGCGCAGACGAAGCTTGGCTGCTTCATAGGCAGCGGTCGCCGCATCAAGCCCCGAACGCATCTTCTCCTCTGCAAACTCGACGATCAGGATCGCGTTCTTGGAGGCGACACCGACGGTGGTGATCAGCCCGACCTGCAGATAAATGTCGTTGTTGAGGCCGGTCAGCCAGGCCGCGAGCAGGGCGCCGATCGCGCCGATCGGCGCCGCAAGGATGACGGCCATCGGTACCGACCAGCTTTCGTAGAGCGCCGCGAGCGCAAGGAAGATGATCAGCACCGACAGTGCATAGAGGGCGGGCGCCTGGCCGCTGGAAAGGCGCTCCTCGTAAGAGGCGCCGCTCCATTCGAGACCGACGCCTTCGGGAAGATCTTCGGCCAGAGCCTCCATGCGGGCCATGGCGGCGCCGCTACTGTAGCCTGGCGCCGGGGCACCGAGAATCTCGATGGCGGGCCGGCCGTTGTAGCGCTCGAGGCGGGCGGGGCCAAAGCCCCAGTCCGTGTCGGCGATGGCGGAAAGCGGCGCCATTTCGCCGGACGCTCCGCGGACATACAGATTGCCGATATCTTCCGGGTTGTCGCGGAATTCGGCGGTGGCCTGGAGCATGACCTTCTTCACCCGGCCCCGGTCGAGGAAATCGTTGACGTAGCTGCCGCCGAGCGCGGTGGAGAGCGTGTCATTGATATCCCCATGGTTGAGACCGAGCGCACCGGCACGGGCCTGATCCACTTTGACCCGGAGCTGGGAGACGTCTTCCACGCCGCTGGCGCGAACCTGGCTGAGGGTCTCGTCCTTGTGGGCCAGCTCGAGCAATTGGTCGCGAGCGGCGATCAGCCGGTTGTGACCGATACCGCCGGTATCGATGAGCTGCAGATTGAAGCCGGTGGCATTCCCCAGTTCGAGAACGGCGGGCGGAATGAACGAGACCGCGCTGCCGCCGGGCAATTGAGCCAATACCCGGTTGGCGCGTTCAGCGATCGCGGCCGAACTGTTTGCCCTGCCAGGCCGTTCGCTCCAGTCCCGCAATTTCAGGAACGCGGCGCCGACATTCTGGGCCTGGCCGGTTCCGTCAAAGCCGCTGACGCTGAACACATAGGCGACATTGGCCGACTCCTCGACCAGAAACTGGTGTTCGAGCTGGGTCATAACGTTGACGGTCTGCTCCATGGTGGAGCCGGGCGGCAGAATGGACTGGGCCATCATCATGCCCTGGTCCTCATCCGGCAGAAAGCCTCCCGGCAGACGGGCGAACAGCACACCCAGAACGCCGATCACCAGTGCGTAGACCAGCAGCGAGCGTCCCCAGTTGCGGTTCACCCGCAACACACCTGAGCCGTAGCGTTTGACGCCGCGATCGAAGCTGCGGTTGAACCAGCCGAAAAAGCCCTTGCGCTGTTGATGGGTTCCGTTGGCGGGTTTGAGAAAGGATGCGCACAGGGATGGCGTCAGGATCAACGCGACCAATACCGACAGCGTCATGGCCACCACGATGGTGATCGAGAATTGCCGGTAGATGATACCCGCCGAGCCACCGAAGAAGGCCATGGGCAGGAAAACCGCCGAAATTACTACGCCGATGCCAACCAGGGCTCCACCCAGTTCATCCATGGAGCGTCGGGCGGCTTCCAGCGGCGTCAGACCTTTCTCCTGAATCAGGCGTTCGACATTCTCCACCACCACGATGGCATCATCGACCAGCAGGCCGATGGCCAGCACCATACCGAACAGGGTCAGGCTGTTGATGGAAAATCCCAATGTGTACAGAACGGCGAAGGTGCCCAGCAGCACCACGGGTACCGCAATGGTGGGAATCAGGGTTGCTCGCCAGTTCTGCAGAAACAGAAACATCACCAGGAAGACAAGCACGATGGCCTCGAGCAATGTAAAGACAACCTGCTGCACCGAGAGTTCGACGAAGGGAGTTATATCGTAGGGGTAGACCAGCTTGATATCAGCGGGAAGCTGTTTCGACAGCCGCTCGATCTCGTCCTTGACGGCCCCGATCGTATCTAGGGCATTGGCGCCCGACGCCAGCGTGACGGTCATGCCGACCGCCGGCATGCCATTGAGACGGGCATCGAAATTGTAGATTTCGCCGCCGATTTCCACCTCGGCGACATCGCGCAGGCGAACGGTCGACCCATCCGGCTCGCTTCTGAGCAGAATCTCGCGGAACTGTTCGGGGGCTTCCAGGCGCGATTGCGCCGACACCGTGACGTTGAGCGCCTGGCCCGGCGTTGTCGGCAGGCTGCCGATTTCACCAGCCGATACCTGAGCATTCTGATCGCGGATGGCGGCTTTGATATCGCCGAAGGTGAGGTTGAGATTGCCGAGCTTGATCGGGTCCACCCACACGCGCATCGCATACTGCGTGCCGATGATCTGGGTGCTGCCTACCCCGGTGATGCGACCGATCGGATCCTGTAGCATCGAGGCGGTGATATCGCCGAGATCGACCTGGTCATGGCTTCCATCTTCGGAGTAGAGCGAGAGAATCAAGGCGATGGCCGCCGAGGATTTTTCGACCGTCACCCCTTGTTGCTGGACTTCCTGCGGCAGCAACGGCATCGCCTGCTGCACTTTGTTTTGAACTTGAACCTGGGCGGTATCGGGGTCGGTACCCTGCTCGAAGGTCAACAGTATGGAAAGGTTGCCGGCCGAATCGCTGTTCGACCTGAAGTAGCGCAGGTTGTCGATACCCTTGAGCTGCTGTTCGATGACCGCCGTCGTGGAGTCGCTGAGCGTCGTCGCATCGGCGCCGGGATAGAGAGTGCGGATCTCGATCGCGGGCGGTGCGATACTGGGAAACTGGGCAATGGGAAGCGCTCGGATGGCAAGCACGCCGGCCAGCATCGCGATGATGGCAAGAACCCAGGCAAAGATCGGACGATCAATGAAGAAACGGGACATCGTCGCTTACTCCCCCGGATTCGTTGTGGATACTTGGGGACTCGCCGGCTGGGATGATGGGGCCCAGGGTTTGGATGTCACCAGGGCGCCCGAGCTTGCGCGGTGGCGCCCTTCGACAATTAGCTGATCTCCTGGGTGCAAGCCCTCCGTCACCATCCAGCGGTTACCGATGGCCCGCTCCGCGGTAACGAAACGCTGCTCCACCTTGCCCTCTGCATCGACGATCAGAGCGACGGCGCGGCCGCGCACGTCGCGGGTGATCCCCTGCTGGGGCGCGAGTATGGCTTGCTGCCGCACGCCATCGGACAGACGTGCACGCACATACATGCCCGGCAGGAGCATGTCATCGGGATTGGCAAAGGAGGCTCGCAGCGTGACGGCACCGGTCGTGGGATTGACGGAGATTTCGGAAAACTGCAGCTGGCCCTCGATGGGATAAACGTTGCCGTTGGGAAGCAGCAGTTCGACGGGGACGCTGTCGCTATCGTGGATCAGGTCTCCCGCCAGCATGGCCTCCCGGAGGTCGAGAGTCTCCGCGGCCGACTGCATCACGTCGACATGCACGACATCCGTGCGCTGGATGGTGGCCAGCGGCTGCGCCTGCCCAGCCTGAACCAGGGCGCCGGGTGTGACGAGTGAACGGCCGATACGTCCGGAAATAGGTGCCCGGATGCGGGTGAAACCGAGATCGACCTTGGCGGCGTGAATGGCCGCTTGCTGTACCTCGACCTCGGCGCTTGCCTGATCGGCGGCCGCCTGGGCATTGTCGGCATCCTGACGGCTGGCGGCCTTGAGGCTGGCCAGTTCCTGGTAGCGTTCCGCCTGCAGCCGTGTGGCATTGATCGACGCTTCTGCACGGGTAAGCGCAGCCTGCGCGCTTCGAAGCGCCGCGCGATAGGGGGCATCCTCGATCTCGTAGAGCAGCTGTCCGGCCTCGACGATCGAGCCCTCCTCGAACAAGCGATGACGGATGATGCCGTTCACCTGCGGACGCACCTCGGATGTCTCGGCGGCCACGACACGGCCCGGAAGCTCGCTGCTCAGGACGGCGGTCTCGTTGTGCAGCGTTACCACGCCTACTTCGGGAGGCGGGGGGGCGGCGGACGGCTCGGGTGTTCCACAACCGGAAAGCCAGAGCGATGGGACAAGTATCACTAAACCTGCGAGGGTTTTGGCCGAAGACATTGGGTTACCTGCTACTGGGGACGGCTAGGAATGAGCGCTCACTCCCATTTGAGACGACTCTAAACAATCCATTTCTGGGTGTCAAGTGAGAGCAGCCATACGGCAGGAGCGGCGCGGGACCTCGCAGTGCCGTCGCGCACCAGATGCCGAGGTGAGGTCCGGCCAAGATTCATGTAAAAAGTTCCACGAAAGTATCTTAACTCTTTGTTTTTATTGGAAACGCTAAATCTCGGGATTTCCGCCAAACGGCGTTATGCGGTCAATTATTGACCAGCTCAAGCTAGCCCTTCCCTCCCCTCTCTATTTTCGCCATAGTCACGCGGTTTTTGCGAGCAAACTATGGCTGCCATCCACGATACTGCATACCCCCGACTCAAATATAACCTGACCCAGAAAGAGATAGCCCGCGTCTACACGCCGATCGACGAGGAAATAGCCTGGCTTAGAAAGCGCCGATTCAAGGGCGAACAGTCGCTGACCTGCCTGGTTTACCTGAAGTCCTTTCAGCGGCTGGGCTACTTTCCAAAACCCGGCGACATCCCTGTGTCGGTGATTACCTACATTGCCGGATTTACACGGTTTCACCAACAGGACTACCAACGCCTGCCTGCCGTGCCCAAGGCCACACAGAAACGGATCAAAGACGCCATTCGGCGGTTCTGTGGTGTAAAGCCCTTCACACTGAAGGTCCAGGGGCCCTGGATCAAATCGTTCGCGAAAGATATTGCCAGAACCAAAGAGAATGTCGTCGACATCATCAACGCCATGCTCGAAATGCTGGTAAAGGAATCCATTGAGCTGCCAGCCTTTTCGACGATGGAACGCATCGCGTTTACCGCGCGAGCTCACGCCAACAGAGTGTACTTCCGCGCCATTACGGAGGTGATCGATAAAGAAACCGACAACATTCTCGAGGCTCTATTACATACGAAAACGGACAGCGGAATCACCCATTGGCAGCTTCTGAAGAGCGAACCGAAGAAACCAAGCGTACAGGGACTCACTGATTTCACCGCGCATACCGCATGGATCAAAGGTCTACATGAGAAAGTCGGCCCACTGCCTGAAATCCCCGAGGAAAAGCGAGCTCAGTTTATCCTGGAGGCCAGAGCCTATACCGCGGATCGGATGAAGGCGATGCAGTCTACAAAGCGGAAGTCCCTGCTCGCCTTGCTGGTAAACGAGCAGCTTTACTGTTGCACCGACTTCCTCATTGATTTTTTCATCCGTGAAATCCGGAAAGCCCATAACAAGGCGCGCAAAGACCTCAAGAATTTTCAGGAAGGCTCTACTCAGGAGCAGGAAGACCTGATCTGCATGCTACGAGACGTTTCTATAGAGGTGGCAACGCAAGGGGAGCCAGCCACAGCCATGGCAAACATTTCCAGGGCCCTGGAGTACAATCCCAGCGAAGTTGAGGCGCGATGTAACAGGCTAGTTCTGCATGGATTCAATAACTACCACCAGTTCCTACCCAGGCGCTATACACGGCCACTGAGAAAGGCGCTTTTGGATTGCCTGGAGTTGCTCGAGATCGACCATACCGCCCATGGTGGAAACTTGTTGAAATGCCTGAACGCGGTTGCCAGATTTCGCCGTGAAAAGGTGAAATCACTGGCCGTTTCCGCCGTCGGCTATGAAAGCAGCGATGAAGGATCCCTGGCCATCGACTGGATCAGCGATCAGTGGAATACAACGTTATTTACTGATCAAAGGCCCAATCGCATCAATCGATTCATGCATCACGGTATGTTCGAGCTTTGTGTGATGACCGAGATTGCCAAGCGCTTTGTGTCTGGCGATATATTCGTACAGAAGAGCACGAAGTATGATGATTACCGCCAGCACCTCGTGACCTGGGACGAGTATTACGAGCTTGTCTCAGAGTTCTGTGAAGAGGTCGGCCTCAGTGAGGATCCCAGCACCTTTGTCCGAGACCTGAAGCAGACTTTTACTGATACGGCCCAGACGTTGATGACAGTATTCCCGATGATAACTTCGTCGTACTAAATCGAGAGTCGATCTCCCTGAAAAAACGAAAAGCTGAGAAGGACAAGCGACAGACCAAGAAGGTAGACCAAGCATTACGCGACAACCTCCCCGAGGTCGATATCATTGACCCGTTGATTGAGACAATCGACTGGACCGAGATTGAGAAGCTATTTGGCCCTCTCTCCGGGCACCAGAGAAAGGTTAAGGACTACAAGAAGCGTCTGGTCGCGTCATTATTGTGCTTCGGCTGCAACCTGGGTCCGTCCCAGACCGCACGCTCCATCAAATCCCTGACTCGGAAGCAGATTGCCTACCTTAATCTGTCTCACGTTCGTGAGAAGGACCTGATCAAGGCGACCGAGAAAATCATCAATACCTACAATGAGTATGACCTGCCGAAATTTTGGGGAACCGGGGAGAACGCCTCGGTAGACGGCACCCGCTTTGATATGTATGAACAAAATCTGCTCTCTGAATACCATCTCCGATATGCGTCCTACGGCGGTATCGGATACTACCTAGTCAGCGATAAGTACATTGCCCTGTTCAGCCGCTTCATTCCCTGTGGGGTTCGGGAGGCTATGCACCTGATTGATGCGATCATCGAAAATGAATCCGATATCCAGCCCGACAAGGTACAGGGCGATACCCATGCACAGAGCACCATTGTGTTCGGACTAGCCCATTTGCTGGGGATCAAACTGATGCCCCGTATCAGCAACATCAACTCGTTGCTCTTCTTCAAGCCGGATCGGCGCAAACGCTATAAGCATATTGACGAGCTTTTCTCGGAGGGTATCAACTACCAGCTCATCCGCGACAACTACCGGGATATGCTGCGCATTGCCATTTCAATTAAGGAAGGGAAAGTCTCCGCCTCCACGATTGCCCGCCGGCTGGGATCTCGAGGCATACGAAATTCGCTCTACTTTGCCTTTCGGGAGCTTGGTCGGGTCGTCAGGACACAATTCCTGTTAGAGTACATTTGCGATATCGAGATGCGGGAAACAATCCACGCCTCCACTTGTAAGAGCGAGGAATTTAACGACTTCATCCAGTGGGTGTTTTTCTTCAACCGGGGCATGATTCAGGAGAACTTACGAGCAGAGCAGGAGAAAATGATCCGCTATAGTCACCTCGTGGCCAACCAGGTGATCCTCTACAACGTCAACGCAATGACCAAAGCCTTACGTGATTTGAAGAAGGATGGACTGGCTGTGACGCCGGAGGCTCTGAGGGGCCTGTCACCCTACCGGACCGAGCACATCAATTTGCTGGGTGACTATACCATCGATACTTCGAGGCGTACTGGGAAGCGATATACCCAACTTTAAAGCGAGTATCTGGTCAAGATTTGAGCAAACCGGAACTTTTTACATGAATCTTGGCCGGACCTCGAATAGTTGGAATCCAGTGCACTTTGGTAGATGAATCCTTAAC
>CENR01010254.1_pt1 | contig 14830 bp, 23 predicted proteins | sample 530181 | NCBI WGS metagenome assembly CENR01 (sample SAMEA2619677, study PRJEB7988) | marine metagenome | biome: marine biome (ENVO:00000447); feature: surface water layer (ENVO:00002042); material: "saline water (ENVO:00002010), including plankton (ENVO:xxxxxxxx)" | depth 5 m | reverse complement strand
ACATAAGCTTGATCAATAAAAAATGAGGCTGTCTTGGCCATACTTTGTGGCATCTCAAATTTCTTATCAGACATCTCACGAAGTTTTTTGTAAGTGTCCATGTTCAAGGCTATGCTTTTAAATTTATCCGTATCCATGATTTAGTTCTCCAAACTTGCTGGATCAAAAGCAGTACCAGCATTATTTTCTTCAAGTGGTTCTACTCGGTGCATCCAATAATAAGGCGCACCTTTTGGAAGTTTACCAGTTCCAGAAGCTTCAGCTTTATATCCGCCAATTCTAAACTTTTGTCCGTCTGGTAAAGTAATTGTTCCTTTAAGATCATAGCTTTTAGGATTTTCTTTATTTTCATTTGGAAATATTACTCCAAGTGATTTACGTTCTTTTTGCTCTTCAGCCATTTTTAATTATTCCTTTAGTTTCAAGTTGAGTTTTAATCTTGTTAAAATCTAATAAAAATTTTCCATAATACTTTGGACTTAAATCTTTTAAGTCTTGCATTAGGTTTTTATTATCTGTTATCCAAGATTTATAAGAGCCGATATGTGAAACTTTACCAAGATCGGCTAAAGCTGATGTGAGTTTTTTCTCACTTTCAACAATTTTGTTTTGAACATTTATTGCCTGGTCAACTTCTTCAGCTGATGCAATATTATCATTAGTTATTGCTAAAAATGCTGCTGCACGACCTATGGCAGAGGTTTCGCAATTCTCTAAAGCTGATGTATTATTTATTCTTGAGGCTGCTCTAAATTCTTCTGCTAAACCAGATGCTACATGATTTCCATTAATATATATATCTGCACTAACGACTACTCTTTTGTCGTCATGATGTAGCAACTCCGTTCTTATATCAAGATCTGAGCCTAAATTTCTTCTAAGTATTGCTACTCTTGGTGCTACTGTTGCATAGTCTTTACCATGAATAGGTGTTGTGGTGCTTTTAAGATTTTTTTTAAAATCGTTAATAGCTTTTATTAATTTATCATCTGACATATATAATAACCTCCTATAATAATTAGTGAATAAGTGATGATTGATGGAGTAATCAAACTGAACTCCAAATTTTTTTTGCTTTATTTAAAAATTCATGTCCAATGTTCCAGTAAAAGCTATCAAAATCTGGATCTACATCTTTAACTATTTCTTTTAAAATCATTTCTGGATCGTCTAAATCTATGTGTCTTGCAAGTAATCTTTCAATTCGCATACAACCTTTAACAAGAGCTTCGTAATAATTATGTAAATTTTTTGGCTCAAGATCAGCGCAATTCTCTTTTGTAAAAACTTGAAAACCGTCTGCTGTTACATAAACAAGCTTTGGATTGCATGGTTTTTTTACTTCATTATAAAATGCTAATTGTTTTAAATGATTTTTATTTGGTGAAGATGGCAGCCGAGCCAGAGAGAAACTTCGGCTACCGTCTTTTTTAATCTTACCTGGTGTTTGCCAGGTAGTTTTCAATTCAAGGACCGAAAGAAACATTGCATCGCTAGAAACATGAGAAGGCGATGTTGCATCAGCAGATTGCTCGACTGATTTAAAATCCTTAAAATGAAGATCGGTTCTACCAACTATAGGTAAAGCAAGTCTGCTATCCGTATGATTTATGCTATCTTCAGCAATTATATCTGTTGCTTTATCTGCACCTAGTTGATCGAAAACTATAAAAGCTTGTCTTATTGTTTGAGGTATTGTCTCTAAATATTTTTCTTTTTTATCTTTATCTTTATCATTTACTGGAACGTAATTTGAAAATTTTTCAATTGCTTTTTCAATAGCTTCTTCTTTAGAAATTTTTTTATTTTTATGTGGTGCTAATTTTTTTTGATTAGGATTAAATTTCCATATTGTGTCTGCATAATGAAATTGAATTGCATCTCCTGTAGCAACACCAGCAGCCATATTAGCATTGCCATCAAACAATCGTCTTTCTTCTTGCGTACAAAACAATCTTGAAAAAACATAAAAGCCTAATGGCAACTGCTCGGCAGATGGAGAGTGATGATTAATATTTAAAAGGTCATTTAACTTTTGAAAACTATCTAATTGTAAATCTTGTAAAGGATCTGTAATTTTATTTTTTAATATCATGGAATGATTGATATTCCGATGTATTAATATTTGATATGTGAGGTTCTCTTGATTAGGAGAGTTTTACTATTTTATGTTAGTTTTGTTCTTTTGTATTATTTCTCTAGTTTCGCTAGTTTCACTAGGCTGGAACATTGACTTATTTATCCAAATAATTACTGATTTTCTTTGATACATTATCATTAATCCGTCTTGTAAGTATTGAGGACCTCTTAACTTGCCTTCATCTCTACTACATTCTCTTAAATATTTTAATTTATCTTTATCAATTCCAAATTCTTTTTGAACATCGTTAGGAGCTAAAAACTTTTTTAATTGTTGCGGAGTGTAATCTTTTAAATCAAGCAAGTTTTTTTTCCTTTATCATTGGTATAACTTCCGCTGTTATATTTTCTGGTTTAAATGCTTTTATAATTGAAACTGCTTCTGGCCTTACATCATCTTTAATTATTTTTATTTCAGCTGTTGGATCTATATTAATAATTCGTTTTTTAGTTCCATATATTTGATAGATACCTAAATAATATCTGTATTCGTCTATTAAATAATCGTTTTTATGTTGACCACCTAATATTCTTTCTCTGACATAACAAAATTTATTATGAGCATCTGCATCAATTTTATTTTTATGATCATAGTAAGCTATCCAATTATTAAAAGGAGAAGTTTCTGGACCAACAACTTTAATAGCTTTTAAATCTTCTGAATATAATTCTCTTGGTGCTTCATGGGTTTCAAAAAAATCTGGAACAAATACTTTACCATTTTTTAAATTAACATTTGACCAACAAGTCATCTGAGGCGTATCAAACATTAATGATGCTGGATCTATATTTAATTTTTCTGCATACTCAATAGCTTTCTTTTTTGTAAGCTCAAGATCACCTTTTAAAATTTTATATAAAGTTGATATACCTCTATCAGTAACTAAATCTTTAACATTTAGATTTTTAGTTAAAAATAAATCATTTAAAATATAAGCTGTATCATTCTTATTTTTATTAGCTGCTTTCCATTGTTTATTTAATTCATTACGTTCTGTATGTTTTAAATATCTTGATGCTTCTTTATAAACTTTACTTTCAACACCTTTAATTTCTTTACTACCTTTACCTAAATATTTAATTTCAACAGTAGCTTCTGGAATTATTTTTTTCTTTGTTGGTGCAATTCTAGTAACTGTAAATTGTTTTTCATAAGTATCTAAATCCGCATTGTAATAATCTTCATAATTTTCAAATGGATCTATTCCAACACATCTATAAGTAAAAAAAACTGATGCTTGTTTTTTCATTTAAAGTTAAATCTTTTTATGTTTTTTATTGTTCTTTTTAAATTATCAATATTCCACATCATCCAGGCTGCTACTAATTTTTCTGATGGTCTAATATTTTTTATTTTTTTATCAGTTGATTTTTGATTACTTTCTTCTGCGTAAATAAAGTAACCAGCATTTAAACAATCATTTAAAACTTGTTCTTGTTTTCTTAAACTTATTCCTAAATTTCCTATTTTTTTATTTTTATAAAATTGATCACCTTTTGCGCTAAAATAAATAACGTGGATCATAATCATCCATCTTGTACTATCTTTAGCAAAATATTTTAGTATTTTACTTTTATTAACTGAGTGCATCTTAAAAATATTATCTCTTGCAAAGCTACCAGCTATCTTTCTAACAATTTTTATTTCTGGATTAATGTTAATTGATTTCCAAAGGTCTAATGTTGAATTTTCTATTATATTGTATCTTTTAGTCTCGTTTACTTTCATCTAACTATCTTTCAAAACATATATATTCTTCAATTTGATGAAAATATAAATACGAAAACTTTTGGTATATTTTAGTCGGTTGGTTTATATAGAATATCATAGGACTTATTTATACTTTCATATAAATATTTCAAGTAAAATTCTCTGATATGAGAAAATAATATTTGACAATCTATCTCAGTAAATTAATGCCTAAAAACATGGTAAAACAAGTCTATTTCAAAGGCGTTAAATTTAGCGGTTACTCAAATTGGCATAGACAACAGCATAATTTGCTACATTTCTCGGATATTGATCAAATTTCATGCTGTAATGCTTGTTTAAAACCGCTTTTTCTTGTTGAGACTGTATTTAATAATGGTCAAGGATTTAAAAAACCACATAAAGTTACTAAAAAACTAGCTGAAATGGCTGGAATACCAGCATTTATTCTTTGGTATAAACTAATTGGAGACATGATGATTAACTTTCATGTTAAAAAAATAGCTCCAGATTATCCAGGTGGTTATAATTCTGTACCTAAATTAATTGATCCGAATGATTGGCTGCAATATTTAGAATTTAAGCAAGTAGAGCATTTTCCACATTGCACAAACAAAGAATTATTTATCAAAAAATTAAAAGAAGATCCAAGAGCCAATAGGAGAAAAGCTTATGCGTCAATTCTATATTAGTGATCCAGCAATATTTGACCTGGAAATATCTGCATTTGATTTCAAATTATATTCTTATCTTTGTAAAAACTATGATCTTAAAAGATTAACTCCTTATGTGAGAATGATTGATTGCGCTGATCATTTTACAGTTCCATTACCTAAAATTAAGGAAGCTTTGCAGAGACTATCTATGATGAATATTGATTATAAACCTTTGATTACACATAAGAATTTTACTTACTTTGATATGCCAAGATATAAACATTTTTTAGAAAATATAAAATTTAAAAAGAATTTCTCAAACAAAGGTTTTAGCAAGGTTAAGCAAAACATTTATACTTATCAAAACGGAGAATATGACAGCTGAACTACAACTGAAAAGCTCCGTATATGCTCTTAGCAACGTCATTAATTTAATTGATGAGGCAGCAAGGACTGAGAGGTTTTTAAGCGGTCCTAAGCCTCCTAGAGCTGCTAGTATGTATAATTTGCTAGAGACTACCTATATGCAAGGCGACTGGGCTTATTATGAGAAGAAATTATTAAAGCTTAGAGCAACACCAAGACAGATTACCAGGTGGGAGTTTGCTATTGAGGCTTTAACATCTATTGAAAAAGACATATCAGAAGATCCTATACTTGATAAACAAATAATTTGGATGAAAGCTAATAGATTTAAATGGACTGAAATTGCTAGACATTATGGTTTTACCAGGCATCAGATTAAAAATAGATATACAAAAGTCCTAAGTAGGTTGTGTGATAAAATAAAAAATAATAATAAAAAGTATTGCAATCTTAACAGAATTTTATATTTATTGGATTAATCTTCAAATTTTTTTACATAAATAATAAACATATTAAATAAAGTTATTATCCTAGTCTTGCAAATCTATATTTCTTTGTATAATTAGCTTGTAGTACAGGACTAAAACCGTACCAGAACGGATTTAAGATTTTAAAAATAAATATATATAAATTCCAAAACCGATTATGGCAGCTAGACATAAATATAGACTGCAATGTCAAACTATAAATAAACAAAACAAACTACCTTGCAAAGCCTCTGGTATTCTAATGAAGAATGGAAATATTAGATGCAGAATGCACGGAGGCTGGTCGAATGGCCAGACTACGATGGAAGGTAAAATTAAAGCTTATAAGAATTTACCACAATTTAAAAACCGCAATGACGAAGAAATTAGAGCTTACATCACAAGTAAGCGATGACATAGAACGGATGCTAATGAATGGAACTCCATTAACTTCCATTTGCCAAACCAAAGGTTCGCCAAGCTTATCCAAAGTTTATGACTGGATCAGAAGTGATAAGGAGTTTGCTGCGAAGATACTCCAGGCTAGACGTGTAGCAGCTCAAACGTATCTTGATAAAATGATTGAAGAGTTAGAGACAGCATCAAACAAAGATGTTGGATTGCTGCGTGAGAAACTACATCATTATAGGTGGATGGCATCTAAGTTGATTGGTATCTACGGAGAGAAGCAACAAGTTGAAGTGGATCAGAAGGTTGAGATCACTTGGAATATATCTGACGATAAGACTTACGAGAACGAGATTAAGAATGTTAGTGATGATGCTTGAGTGGTGGGTAGCTTACACGAAGTAAACAAAGTTTCGCACACGATATGAGGTTCGAAATATAGAATGTTACCTACGATGTTACTTGTTTTTAATTAAGTCTTTTGTTTTCTAGCTTGTATGACCGATTAGATAACGATTGCTCTAGTTTTCCAGCAAGTTTTTAACGTTTTTTTTAAAGAGCCATATGCCAGAATCTAGTCGCCAGGTCTATTACATAAATTACCGATAATTAAAACAAACAGACATGAACAAGCTTAAACTACTAGATCTATTTGCTGGAATAGGAGGCTTCTCTTACGGTTTAGAACAAACACAAGGTTTCGAAACTATAGCCTTTTGCGAGAAGGACAAGTTTTGCCAACAAGTTTTGCGTAAGCATTGGAACGATATTAAAATTTATGACGACATCAGACACATCAAAGGATCTGAAATTAAAGCAGAAATCATTACATCTGGATTTCCGTGCCAGCCTTTCTCCGTTGCTGGAAAGCAACGAGGAACAGATGATGACCGTTTCCTCTGGGATGAAACTATTAGAGTTGTTGCCGAAACAAAACCAAAATGGTTTATTGGAGAAAATGTTGACGGTCTTGTTAACATCCAAGAAGGTAAGGTCTTGCAGCAGATACAAAAAGATTTGGAAGCCGAGAGTTTCCAAGTCCAATGTCTTGTTATTCCAGCTTCAGGCATCGGTGCGTGGCATCAAAGAAAAAGGATCTGGATTATTGGTTACTCCAACAGCAACGCAAATGCCAAAGAGAAGCAAAGCAGCAATGGACCGGAGAATAGCATTTCGAAAGAGTATAGGTCGAAAGACAGTTCCGTTCAGTTCTCTAGAGGAACAACTAACAACTCTTTATCCAACTCCGAGAGCTTGCGATCTGGAAGGTGGAGTGGTGAAGAATGTAGAATTAAGGAACGGAAGTTTCAGCAGACTGAACAAAAAAGGAGTTCGTTTCGGAGTGAAGTTAAAAGATGCAGTTCACAAGATGACACCTCAAGCTGGTGGCAAACTCAATCCAAACTTTGTGGAGTTCCTAATGGCATATCCGCAGAATTGGACAAAGATCGAGCAAACAGAATTAAATCACTTGGAAACGCAATCGTTCCAGAAATCGCAAGAGAAATTGGACAATCAATACTCATTGCAGAGGATGTATCGAACACCGACAGCGATGGACACTCAAGATGAAGTTTTACATTTTGCAGCTAAATGGATTAAAGGAAAAGTTAAAAGAGCCTCTAATAGTCAAGTACAAAAAACATTATCTATGGATGTTGCTATTGATTATCTTAATGCTAATCCTCATTTAATAAATCAATATGATATACCTTTTAAATATAGACCTAAACTACCAGAGAAATTAGAGTTTATTGCTTATCTAAAAGGCAATACATCAATTAAAGAATTAATATCTAAAACCGATATTACTAAAACTAAAATTGAACATTGGTTCAGAAAAGATAAATGTTTTTCTTATCCATCTATAACAGATTGGAATTTAATTAAACCACATTTAAAAGAATTAAAATTTAATTACGAAATGACTTATGAAGAAGATAAGGATTGGAAATGAGCAAATATATCAAAGACAAATATCAGAATGTTACCGCCATCAGTTTTAAGGCATATGACAATGATTTGATTATTAATTTTACTGGCTTCGAAAGCGAAGAGGATGTCTATGAGTTTTGTGAGTTTGTATTTCATAAAATACATATGAACTCTAACTTTGGAGAAAAACCACCAACGGTCCATTAATGGATTTATATTAGGTGCTGCTATATTTTAAATGAAATTATACAATGCTGATTGCTTGTCTATCTTGCCAAGTCTTGCAGACGAAAGCGTAGATTTAATTATTACAAGTCCGCCTTATGAAGATGTAACTGGAGCTGGATATACCGCAGTCAATAAAGATGTCTTGTTTTTAAAACTTTATTCAGAGTTTATGGATAAGGTTTTTAAAGAATATAAAAGAATTTTAAAACCAAACGGACAATTATTTTTTAATATTAAAAGTAAAACTTTAAAAAAAACTTTAAGAACTCCGCATTGGCTTGAATTTACTGACGGTTTTCAAAGCTTAATATATAAATCTTATATTATTTGGAAATATTCAGGATCTTTTGACAGTACAAAATCTAGGTTTCATTTAGATTATGAAGTTATTTATCATTTATCAAAAGGTAATGACATTTATTTGAATGAAAAATGTGGAATTAAAGATCCTTTAAGTTCTGTTTGGTATGTTCCTCACACTATTAAAAAAGATGAGAGAGTGCATCCAACACAAATGCCAATAGCTTTAGTTGATAGAATATTAGCTGTTGCTTCAAAAGATGGAGATACGGTTTTAGATAACTTTATGGGTTCTGGTACTACTGGAGTTTCTGCTTTAAAAAATAATTTAGACTTTATAGGAATTGAATTAAATAAAGATAACTACGATTTAGCAAAAAATAGAATTAATGAAAATCCAAATTCCATACACGCCACGAAAGCACCAGGCGTACATACACCAAGAATTAGACAAGTATAGATATGCTGTACTTTGCTGTCATAGAAGATTTGGTAAGACCGTCATGGTTCTTAACCATCTAATTCGTGCAGCCTTAACAAATAAAAATCATGCTCCAAGACTAGCTTACATTGCACCAACTTATAAACAGGCAAAAAGCATCGCTTGGGATTACTTAAAATTTTATACTAAAAATATTCCAGGCACGAAATGGAACGAAAGTGAGTTAAGATGTGATTTAGTTAATGGCTCAAGAATAACATTATTGTCGAGTGAAAATTTTGACAGCATTCGTGGAATTTATTTAGATATGGTTGCGATTGACGAACTAGCTCAAGTTTCGCAAGGATTGATTGACGAGGTAATTACTCCAGCTCTAAGTGATCGGAGAGGAAAAATGTTCCTAATAGGTACACCTAAAGGAATGAATAACATATTTTATGACTACTATAATAAAGCTCAAGCGGATGATAAATGGTTTTTATATAAAGCTAAAGCTTCTCAAACAAAGATTGTTGCAGAAGATGAATTAGAGGCAGCTTTGTCCGTAATGGGTAAAGCTAAGTTTGATCAAGAATACGAGTGCAGCTTCATTGGAAATATAGAAGGCTCTATCTTTGGAGAGATTGTTCAAGAAATAGATGACAAAGGACAAATAGGCTCTGTTCCTTATGATCCAAGTTTACCAGTAAGTACCGCTTGGGATATAGGCTATAACGATAGTACCTCAATTATATTTTTTCAATTGCTAAACCATCAGATTAATATCATTGAAACATACGAGGATGATAACGAAGCGTTACCTCACTATATAAAATATTTACAAGATAAAGATTATATTTACGAAACTCATTATGGTCCACATGATTTAGATGTAACGGAGTTTAGTAATGGTAAAACAAGAAGAGAAGTAGCATCAGCTCTTGGAGTTAGATTTAGATTAGCTCCTAGAATTGCATTAGAGGATGGCATTCACGCTGTTAAAATGTTGTTACCAAGATGTAGAATTGATAGTGATAATTGTTCAGATCTATTAATAGCTCTTAGACATTACCATAGAAAATTTAACGACAAGGAAAGAATTTTTAAACCAAAACCAGTTCACGACTGGAGCAGTCATATGATGGATGCTTTACGATGTCTAGCAACTGGTCTTGATGAAAATAAAACAACTAACAAAAACTTACAACGAGTAGCTGATAGCAGTTACCAAATTATATAAAGGAAAAAATTATGTCATTTGTAGCAAGAATGTTTATGCCTAAAACACCACCAATTCCAGTAATAAAACTTCCAAAACAAGAGGAAGTTCCAAATTACGATGATGAGCAAAGAAAAATGGATGCTGCTAGAGATTTAAAAGAAGCTGCTAGAAAACGTAAAGGTAGAGCTTCAACTATATTAACTTCTAATTCTGGTCTGAACGAAAGTGATGAAGATGAGATTAGTAAAAAAACTTTATTAGGATAAGTCATGGGCGGATTTGGCGGAGGAAATTCAAGAGGAGGAAATGGAGGTAAACCTAGTAATCCTAATCAAAGATCTGGTGCATCAGAAGCAAGATCATCAAGCAAAAGTAGAGGTGGAAATAATCCAATTGTTAATTATATTAAAGGTGGTGGAGTAATAGGTGCTATAGCCAGAGGATTAAAAAAAGCTAGTAAGACAGCTAAAACTAATAAAGATTTATTAGGAACTTCAGATTATCAAGGTGTTGGTAAATCAAGAGTATCAACTTCAAACAATAATGATAGAGGAGGAGATAATCCTCAAGGTATAGAACTTGCAAAAGCATCAACTACAAGTGCAACAATTTTAGGTCCAGGCCAAATACAAAAACAAGCTGCTAATACAGTTAAAGGACCAACGACAACAGAAATGTCTGCTGCTCAAATATCTTTAGCAAATAAAAGAAGAGGTAGAAGAGCAACAAATATTACAAGTAAAAAAACTTTATCTAAAAATTATACGTTAAGCAAAAAAACTTTATTAGGTTAATTATGTCTTTAGTAAAAAATATTAATAAAAGAAAACGAGCTGGAACTTCAAGATCAAAAAAGAAATCAACAATATCTAAAAAAGCTTACGCTGCAATGAAGCGAGGCTGGAAAAAGAAATAATGCAAGATCAACAATTAAGAAAAAAGGCATCAGAGCTTAAAAACAATTTATCTATCTTAATGGAAAAAAGAGCCAATTGGGAAAGCCATTGGCAAGAAGTGGCTGATTATATGCTACCTAGAAAAGCTGACATTAATGTAGAAAGACCTAAAGGTGATAAAAGACATACGCTTATATTTGATGGTACTGCTATTCATTCCTTAGAATTGCTAGCAAGTTCTTTACATGGAATGCTAACATCATCTGTTAATAGATGGTTTGGTTTAAGATTTAAAGAAACATTAGTTAATCAAGATGATCAAGCTAGAGAATGGTTAGAAGATGTAACTGATAAAATGTACTTAGCAATATCAAGATCTAATTTTCAACAAGAAGTTTTTGAAACTTATTTTGATCTAATTGCTTTTGGAACTTCTTGCTTACAAATAGAAGAAGATAAAGATGATATTATTCGGTTTTCATCAAGACATATAAGAGAAATTTATATTTCAGAAGATGCTAAAGGAATGGTTAATTGTATTTACAGACGATTTAAAATGTCTGCTAAAGCAACTGTTGAAAAATTTGGATTAGAAAATTTAAGTAAAAAAGTTCATGACACTTTTAAAAAATCTCCATTTGAAGATATAGAATTATGTCATGTTGTTAAACCAAGAGATATGTATAATCCTCGAAAAGAGGATAAACAAAATATGCCTTTTGTCTCTTGCTACTTTGAATATGATAGTGGCCATATTATTTCAGAAGGTGGCTTTAGAGAATTTCCTTATGTAGTACCAAGATATTTAAAAGCTTCTAATGAGATTTATGGAAGATCTCCAGGAATGAATGCTTTAGCGGATGTTAAAGTTTTAAATAAAATGGTTGAAGTTGGAATGAAAGCTGCACAAAAACAAGTTGATCCACCTTTGCTAGTACCAGATGACAGTATGCTAATGCCAATAAGAATGGCTCCTGGTAGTATTAATTATTATAGATCTGGCTCAAGAGATAGAATTGAAACTTTAAATATTGGTGCAAACAATCCATTAGGTTTAAATATGGAAGATCAAAGACGACAAGCAATTTCTCAAATATTTCATGTTGATCAATTATTAATTACTGAAAACCGTAATATGACTGCAACTGAGGTTGTTCAAAGAAATCAAGAAAAAATGAGAATACTTGGTCCAGTATTAGGAAGATTACAATCAGAATTATTACAGCCAATGATTATTAGAATATTTAATATTATGTTAAGAAATGATTTGTTTCCACAAGCTCCAGAAATTTTATTAAACCAAGAAGTAGATGTTGAATATGTATCTCCAATGGCTCTTGCACAAAGAGGAGAAGAATTAAATTCAATTGTTAAAGGTTTAGAATTATTTGGTAACATATCACAACTAGCACCACAAACTTTAGATTACATAGATCCTCCAGGATTAATTAAAAATTTAATAAAAATACTTGGATTACCAGCAACGATGATTAGATCGGATGAGGAAGTCCAACAATTAGCAGAAGAGAAAGCAGAGGCAAATCAACAACAAGCTGAGATGCAACAACAAATGGCAGAAAGTGAAATGGCCAGAAATGTAGCACCAGCAGTCCAGGCGGTATCTAATGCAGAACGACAACAACAGTAAAAAAAAAATAAAAGAATTAATACAAAATTATAAAACAGTTTTTGGATCAGACGATGGCAAAATGGTCATGGATGATTTAGAAAAAAGGTGCTTCTACAACACATCTACTTATAGTAGCAAGGAGCCAAACGAAACCGCTTTTTTTGAAGGACAGAGAACAGTTCTGTTATTTATAAAAAGCATGATCAATCATAAAGAGGAGTAATCTATGGATCAGACAACTGAGCAAACTGCTCAATCTGATGTAACGCAGACAACTACTACGCTTACAGCAGAACAACCAACAGAAACAACAGCAACCGAGACACCAGCTGTTGATTTTAAATCTCTTATTCCAGAAGAATTTAGAGAAGAAAAGTCATTACAAAATTTTAATAAAATGGATGACTTTGTTAAATCTTATCTACACTCACAAAAGATGGTAGGTTTAGATAAAATACCAGTACCAAATAAACACGCTACCGATGATGATTGGAAAGAAGTTTATAAAAGATTAGGCAGTCCAGAAACTGCTGATCAATATAAATATTCTTTACCAGAAGATCATAAAGTTCCAGAAGAAACTATAAAAAGTTTTTCTGAGGAAGCTGTTAAATTAGGATTACTTCCTAATCAAGCAGATGGTATTATGAAATATTATAACGAAGTTGTTAATCAAGGTATTAATGATCAAACTATAAAAGCCGAAGAAGCTAGAAAATTATCTGAGCAAGATCTTCGTAGAGAGTTTGGTCCAACTTATGACAATAAAATAACTGGAGCTAAAAATTTAGCAACAGCTACTTTAGGTGAAGAGTTTTTAAATAATACAATGTTAGCAGATGGCAGTAAACTTGGAGATAATCCTCAAGTAGTAAAAGCCTTTGCTAATTTATCAGAAAAATTATCTGAGGATGTTATAGTTAAAGGAGATAATCCAGACTATATGACAACTAATGATATAAATAAACAAATTGCTACATTACAACAGCAAGGTTCAGCATACTGGGATAAAAGACATCCAGGACACTCACAAGCTGTAGAAGAAGTAGCAGCATTAATTCGTAAAAAAAATAACGAAGATGATGCTTAACAGTTTTATCTAACGAAAGTTAGGTAAATAAAATCAAAGACAATCGCAAGACCTTTGTTGACGTTAGGAAAGACTAACATCCAGAAGATGTAAATTTTAGGAAGATCCGCAAGGATAATCAACCGACAACTTAAACTAACACAATAGAGGAGGAACTTATTATGAGTTCACAAATAACTACTTCATTCGTTGAACAATATTCTTCGAATGTTCAGTTGCTATCTCAACAAATGGGTAGCAAATTAAGATCTTCTGTTGATGAGGAAAGTGTAGTTGGGAAAAACGCATTTTTTGAACAAATTGACAGCACCGCTGCTGTTTTAAGAACTTCAAGACATGGCGATACACCACAAATAGACACTCCGCATAGCAGAAGAAGAGTATCTCTTGCAGATTACGAGTGGGGAGATCTTATTGATGATTCTGATAAAATCAGAGCATTAGTTGATCCAACTTCAGCGTACGCAAGAAATGCGGCAGCAGCAATGAATAGAGCTATGGATGATGTAATCATTACAGCTATGAATGCTTCTGCATCAACTGGCGTTGCTGGTGGTACATCTACGGCTTTACCTTCAACTCAAAAGACTGCAACTTCAAATCAATCAGATGGTTTGACAATTGCTAAACTTTTGTCTGCGAAGAAAATCCTAGATAACAATGACATAGATCCTTCAAGAAAAAGATTTATTGTCTGCGGTCCGCAACAAATATCAGATCTATTAGGAACAACTTCAGTTACAAGTGCTGACTTTAATACAGTTAGAGCTTTATCAACTGGAGAAGTTAATTCCTTCTTAGGTTTTGAGTTTATAATGTCAACAAGACTAAACTTTGACGCAACGAATACAGACGACAGACTTGTATTTGCTTATACTGAAGATGCTATTAAATTAGGTATCGGAAAAGATATTAAAGCAAATATTTCTGAAAGAGCTGACAAATCTTACTCAACGCAAGTTTACTACTGCATGAGTTTGGGCGCAGTTCGGATGGAAGAAAAGGCTGTAGTCCAAATTCCATGTCATGAAGCATAATCAATAGGAGTATATAATTATGGGAACTAAAAACACAGACTTAGTGGCTAACTTTGAAGCTAGTCCTCAAGTCCTTAATAATGCTGCTGAACTTCATGGTGTTCTAAGAACTGCTCATGGAACAGTAGAACTAGCATCTGGTGATAGTGATGATAATGACATTGTTATGTTAGCACCAATTCCTTCTAATGCTGCTGTACCAAGTTTATTTATTGGTTCAGACACTTTAGGTGGATCGTGTACTTTCAATGTTGGTATCTACAAAACAGATGGTACAGTTAAAGACGAAGATGTATTCGCAACTCTAGTAGCTGATGCTGCTGG
>CENR01015615.1_pt1 | contig 14882 bp, 19 predicted proteins | sample 530181 | NCBI WGS metagenome assembly CENR01 (sample SAMEA2619677, study PRJEB7988) | marine metagenome | biome: marine biome (ENVO:00000447); feature: surface water layer (ENVO:00002042); material: "saline water (ENVO:00002010), including plankton (ENVO:xxxxxxxx)" | depth 5 m | reverse complement strand
ACCGCCTTCATTTCCACCACCACCACCACCTCCACGAGAATTATTACAACCTCAACAACCATTAACACCTACACCACGAACAAAAGAACAAGAAAAAAAATTAGCAAGAGAATTAAATATATCAGTTCAACAAGTTAGAAATATGACTGATGACGAATTTGTTGTATTATTAGCAAGTGTCTTAGAACCACAACCATTACCATTACAAAGTGGAGGAACAGCGGGACCCGAACCATTTATATCTAGTGGAGGTGCTGTAAATAATCCACAAGGAGCACAAGCAGCATTAGAAAGAGAAAGACAATTAAAAGCAAGAGGAACACCACGACAAAAACAAATATCTCAACAAAAACCAGTTAAACCATCGGGAACATTAGGAGATGCTTTAAAAGCAGCATTAGGAGAAGCACCAGCACCAGAACCAGAAACTCAACCGAGAAAACCTTCATCATTACATCCTAAACAAAGATTACAAAAAAGAGCAGAAGCAGAAGCACAAGGATTACCGAGTGCGGATAGTTTAACATTAGAAAGTCCAGTATTAACACCACGACAACAAGCAGCAGAAGAAGCATTTTTAGAAAGACAAGCAAAAGTCAAACCAGTAGGTCGTGTTAGAGGTGTTGATAAGAAAAAAGCAAGAGCAGCATTATTAGCAGATGAAGACGCACCTCCACCAGTATTATCACAACCACCTACACCAGCATCAGCACCAGTTCCTCCTTCACCAGCAGTATCAATCCCCGGGACACCTTTTGCTCTTCAATCATCATTAGCACAATTTGTAAAACCTATTGAGGTGGGTGAAGAAGTAGGACAACCAGCAAGAGATACAGAAGGTTCTCCTAAACCAGTCCCAGTAAAAAGTCCGGTTTCTGGATTACCATTAGCAGTAGGAAAACCAGTTAGTCCCGGTTCTGGATTACCAGTAGTATCACCTATAAATAAAGCAGAAAAAAATGCGAGTAGATATGGAACATTTAAACCAGATGCCTCACCTACAATAAGAGGTTATACAAGACAACCCGGTCGTAGAACAACTGGGGCAAGAGATTTTCTATCTGATGAATGGTATGATGAAGAAAATAGAAAACAACAAATATCAACACAATTAAGAAATCAATTCGGTATCCCAGATGACTTTTTTATGAAATCAAAAGGAAAGTTAAAAGTATTTAGAACTGGACCCGCTGGTCAAGAATTACAATTATCAAGAACTATGTTTACAGAGTTGAGAAACTGGGGAAAAAGAAATCTTACAGAAGACCAGCAAAGGTTTTTAAATGATAAAATAGATGAATGGAATACTGTCCATATAAAGCAAGCAGAATTAAGAAAAAGAGATGAAAAAGCATTTAAACAAAAAGAGATAAAAAAATTAGAAAAGAAAAAAGAAACAACTCCATTATATAATATATCAGAGGCACCAGCACCAGAAGCAGAGGAGTCAAAAGTATCAAAACAATTAAAAACTATGAAAGAAGCGATGGAAGAAGCAAAACAAAAAGCAGAATTAGGAGCATCTGGCGTATTAGTGCCTTCAACTGAGACTATCCCATTACCTTCTAATGTTAATCCAGAAGGAGGAATAAGTGGTGCGGCAGCGGGAGCAGCGTCAGCAGTAGTAGGAGGTGCGGCATCATTAGCGGGAGGTTTAGTTCAAGGAGCAGTTCAAGGTATAGCATCACAATTACCGACGGCGGGGCAAGTAGGTCAAGCAATAGGTCAAGGAGCAGTAATCGGTGCTGGTGCGTTAGTTAGAGGCGGTGCGGGTGCTGTTTCTGGTGGTTATCAAATGATTACTGCTCCATCAGATGAACCTAGTCCCGAAATATAACTAACAAAAAACATTAACGATTTTCAGATATTTTATATTATTTAATATATAAAAATGGGAGCACATATGCCGAGTGAGAAAAAAGGAAAGAAAAAAATGATGGGTGCTGGAAATGGAAAGAGTAATCCTACACTTAAAAAAGCAGTTAAAGATGGTAAAATTACTCAAAAACAATTAGATAAAATGCCAGAAAAATTACTTTTAGGTTTAGTAAAAAAAGGAGGTAATGGTAAAAAGAAAAAATAATAGTATAATATATGACTAAAAAACAATTTTTATTTAATCCTAATAATCCTAAAAAATCTTTTGATGTATATATAGATAAAAATCCTAAGGATACAATACCTATTAAATATACTAATTTAAAAGATGTAAAAGATACAATTAATAAGTTAGAGAAATTATATAAATCTGATAAATATCCACATAAAAGAATATCGCAAGTTTCTATGATTTTAATGGTTAGATTAAAAGTTTTGAAAGATAAAAAACCTAATGAATATAATTTATCTAAAAGATATTTTGAGTTTTTAAAGAAAAGGACAAAAATTAAATCGTTAGAAGACAGAAAAAAATTAAAGTTTAATATATAGATGGTCAAACCTAAAACTCTAACAAAAAAACAAAAAGAGATGTTAAAAAAGCATAAAGTTCATCACACAGCAAAACATATGGCACAAATGAGAAAAGATATGAGAAATGGTAAAAGTTTTTATCAAGCACATAAAATCGCTATGAAGAAAGTAGGAAAATAATATTTTATATATTATATGGTTAAGATTACATATAAAGGTGAGACTCGTGATATCCCCGGACATTATCTAAAAGGTTTAAAAGGTAAGGATAGAGAAAAACAAATAAAATCTATTTTTGAAGGTAAAGTTAGACCTAAAACTGATTTTAAATCAAAAAGAAGTGGATATACAAAAAGATTTGAAGAAAAATATGGAGTAAAAATTACTGATAAACAATTTATTCATAAAAATATTATAACAAATAAAGGTCAAGAAGAAATATTAAGTAAAGGTCGCGGAGCATATTTTAGTAGTGGTTCAAGACCTAATCAAACTCCTTCATCGTGGGCATATGCCAGACTAGCATCTGTAATATTAAATGGTCCAGCAAGAAAGATAGACAAAAATATATGGAATAAGTATAAGAGATGAAAGTTATAATTAAAAAATCAACAAACCCTAAGAAAAAATATATGGCGTTATTTAAAAATGATAAAGGAAAGGTTATTAAAACAACTCATTTCGGAGCGGCGGGTATGTCTGATTTTACAATACATAATGACCCTCAAAGAAAAGAAAGATATTTAAAAAGACATAGAAAAAGAGAAAACTGGAATGATTATATGTCTGCTGGAAGTTTATCAAGATATATATTATGGGGTGAAACTACACTAAAAAAATCTATTGAAGAATATAAAAAAAGATTTAATTTAACATAATATAGTTATGACAAAAATGTCTGATTTTACATTAGAGGAATTAATGTTATTTATTATAGGTGTTATGGGAGCGTTAGGTGGATTATTATTAACATTACAAAAATCTAAATGTAAAAGTATCTGCTGGGGATGTTGTGTTAGAGATGTAGATGCTGTAATAAAAGAAGAAAAAATACAAATGACTGGACATAGTGGGGAAACTCCTAGATTAAAATTAAATGAACCAGAACCAGAAAAAAATAATTGATAATATATAATGCCTCCTAATCAACAATTACAAAATCGCGTAAATATTAGATATAATTTAAAAAAGTTTAGTATTAATAAAAGATAATTTTTTTTTCTAATGTAATATATATAATGTCATATATTTTAGGTGGATTATTAGTTTTTTCATCATTAGTCGGAGTTAATTATGGATTGTATAGATTAGGAATGTGGTCTCAAAAAACTAAATTGACCCATTTAAAAGAAAAATTATTATTACAAAATCCTAAGGATGAAGACTTAATTGATGAAATAACTAATCAAATTAAAGAAATTGATTTATTTGTTAAATCTTCAAAAATAAAATCTAAATAGTATATATAATGACTGAAAATATAGCAGAAGGTCAATGTGATGTTAAACCTTATTTTGATGATATGGAAAATAAAATTGATGAACCTTTTACTATTGAAGAAAAACAAAAATTAGATAAAATATTTAGAAAATCACAAGAAGAAGCAAAATATAAATTAATAGAAAATCCTTTTATGATACATAGCAAATTCGGTGTCAGAATAGGTTTAGGTAAAAATCCTAATGATAATAAAGGTAATACAGATTATATAGATTTATATGAAACTGGAACTGGTGAATGTAGAGTAATTAATCATTTAGACCCCGCTATGAATTATACAATAAATAAAAATCTTAAAATTGAACCTCAAAAAGAATATTCTTTAATTAATAAATATGATTATGAATTATCTGCTGACCATTTAAATGAAAATAGAAGTGATGGAAAAGAACCACATAAATATCCTCTACCTTTAAGTTTTATTCAAATAAATAATGAAAGAGATGGAGCATTATGGTATAAAACTAATTATCCTCGTATCCCAGATGATTTAATACCTATAATAGCAAGATATCACTGGGGAGACCCTATGACTAAGAAATCTATTAAAAATGAAAAGAAAAAGATTGAAAAGAAAGCACATCAAAAAGGATTAAAAATAGAACATAAAAAAGTATCTGTTGAGTTTGATTAATATATATGTTATATATATTATGCCTAATGTTAGAGTAGATAATCAATTTAATGGAAACTGGAAAGATTATAAAATGTTTTCTTTAACTGCTCCTAGTGATGGTAGAACATATATAACTGGATATCGTAAAAGTGATGGAAAACAATTAAGAAGATATGAATATCAACGCGATATTATGACTGATGATGAAATACCTAATAGTATAGATGAAATTAATAAAATTGTTAGTTATAAAGCAAATCCTCGGGAATGGATGAAATTATATATGAGAGCAAGAAGAAAATTAGATTATGATGGTGGAGGAACTCGTGATAATCCTAAACCCGCATTTCCAGATAGTAATTTTCAAAGAGAAGGTGCTCGTAAAAGAGGTCCGGGTAAAGCAAGGGATAAAGAAGAAGATAAAAAAAAATTAATAAAAATGAGAAGAAGAATTAAAGAAGGTAAAATAAAAGAAGATAAAGAAAGAGAAGCATTAAAAAGAAAATATGAAGAACAATATAAAATCAATAAAATATATGATAGTTATCTAGATATGTTAGCAGATAAATCAGAAGAAGAAATGAAAGAGTTTGAAGAAAAAGAAGATATCAAGCGAACTAAGAAACAAAAACAAAACTTCATCGCAGCATATAGAGCAGCACAAAGAAAGGCAGAAGACCGAGAAAGTGCTAATAGAATTGCTCAGTCTATACTAATTGCGGAACAAAATGCTCTTAAAAAACAAAAAGAATTAGAAAGAGAAGAAGAAGAAAAACAAAAGAAACTCAAAGCAGATAGATTAGCGGGTAAGAAGGGTGCTTTTGATGATTTTGAATTAACAGATGAAGATACTGATGATGAAGAAGAAGAAGAGAAAATAAAAGAAAAGGAAAGAAAAGAAAAGGAAAGAAAAGAAAAGGAGAAAAAAGAAAAGAAAGAAAGAGAAGAAAAATTAGAAAAAGAAAATAAAGAAAGATTAAAAGATGAAAGAAGAAATCTAAAACAATTAGAAAAAGAAGCAAAAGATTTAAGATTAATTATCACAGATGAAGATGATATTAAGTTTGATTTAAGAAGTTTCGGTAAAAATGGTCAATTTAAGTTTAGTGAATTAACTGAAAGTCAATTGAAAAAACATAATAAAAGAAATGAAGAAAGAAAAAGAAAACTCAAAGTAATTAATAAAAAAATAAAAGATTTAGAAAATATAATAAAAAAGTTATCTAAGGATGATTAATAAAATATATTATTAATATATAATGACACAACCATTAACTCCACAAGAAAAAGCATTATTTAGTAGATATGGAAATAATAATTTCGCATTAGACGCATTTAGGAACTCCGCAGCAATCCCGGGCGGAGTTATGGGTAGTGATTTTGCTTATACATCGGGTCCAGTATTATATAGACATCAAGATGAATTATCTGGTAAAAAACAAGAATTACGGGGTGATTATAGAAATATGGCGATTGATTATAGAAGGCAAATGAGTAGAGCAGCATTACATAGTCCATTTAATTATGGTGTCCCTTTCGGAGGTAGTCAAGGTGCTATAAAACCTACACCTCCGGGAATAGTTTTTGAATAAAAAATATTTGTATATATAAATGGAGAAAGATGATAGAACATTAATTTTGAAACAAATAGATGCTGCTCTAAAAGAAAGAGAAGGTATTCATAATAAAAATTATGGGTATCATAGAGATAATCCTAAACAAGGAAGACCTAAAAAAGAATGTCAAAAAACATTAATAAAGAAAGAGGGTAAGTTTATAATCCAGTTTCATTAGTAGAATTAAATGATAGAGCATTAAAGTTTTTATGAAACATTTTATCATATGATTTATCAACATCAATATAAACAAAATTATGTTTTTTATCAAAACAATATTTTAATATTTGATAGAAATCTTTTTGAGGTATTATAATTAATTCATCATATATAGTATCTAATTCTTTTTTATTTTTAGTATGATATATTATTATATGTGAAGCAGTTTTTCTTATCGGTGCGGGGACTTTATTATATACTTGTGTAGTTATGATAAAACTCGTTGAACCACCAGCACCCGCAAGATGTCTTCTATTCATAAGCATTTTAGATAATAATGTTTGAACTGATGCTGATTTTTTCATATCATTTACAACATCATCTAAAATGAATAATATTTTTTCACCACTTTCAGCGATATCTTCTAATGCTGTTGTAAGATTTTCTTCTGTTAATTCCATATGTAATTGATTATCTGGTAAATCTTCAAAAGGATTTTTTGCCATAGTTAATAATGATGGACTAAATACAAATACTCTATCAAACTTTTTATTATATAATTTACCTCTTTTTGCTACTAAATTAAGTATTAGAGATGTTTTACCACTACCCGGTCTCCCATTTATCATAAGAAAAAAGTTTAATCTTTGAGGTAATGGTAATGGGATACTTTCATCTTTTTCATCACAACTAAACTTAAACTTAGATAATACTATTTTATTATCTGGTTCTGTTTCAGATATTCTTAAATCTTTATTCATATTATATATAATATATTTTATTATCCATAATTAATCAAATCGCTATATTTTAGTGGTCTATTAGTAGTATATTGATATTGTGGTTGCTCTTGATAATGGACTTGCTTTTTCTGTGGTTGTGTTAAATTATCCATTTCAAATTGAGGTTCTTCATCTTCACTTTCACTTGAAGAACTCTCATAAATTATTTTCTTTTTAGGAGGTGCTTTTTTCTTTTTAGGTCTTTTCTTGACAATAATAACTTCTTCATCAGAAGGTTCGCTATCATCAGCATAAATAATTTTTGTTTTCTTTTTTGTTTTATTTTTAGGGACATAATGTTCTTTTTCTGGTAATTCTTTGTGAGCATCATCAACAATTTTTTTAAGATATTTTTTATTTTCTTCTTCTAATTTTTGATTATCTTCTTCAAGTTGTTTCTTTTTTAAGGCATTTGCTTTGCGAGTTGCTCTTGCTTTTTCTAATGCTGCGAGTTGTTTTTCAGTTCTCGGTTTAGATTTTTTACCACTTTGTATAGATGATGTTAATTCTTCAATATCCTCATTTTTTGTAGATTTTTCTTCAATAGTTTCTTCAATATTTTCAATATTATCTTCACTATCACTCATTATTATAGATTAATGTAATATAATATTTTAGTATGTAAAATAATTTTAATTTTAGAATATATATGTCAAGTGGTTCAGTAGGATTTAATAAAAGTTTAAATGGTAATAATATCGGCGAATTTGATAGTATAGATTTAACTCAATGGACTGGTGCTTTAACAATAGAAGGTTCATCTGGGACTGCTGGTCAAGTATTAAAAAAGAATGCTACAACAAATAAGATTGAATGGGGTGTAGATACTCCGGGTTCTCTTTCAGCAACTAGTCCTATTGTATTGACTGGAACTAATTTAGCATTAGGGACTAATTTCGGTGGTCAAGGAATAACTACAACTGGGACTATTACTGCGGGGACAATCGCTTCAACTGGTAATGTCACAGCGGGAGGTGTAATAGTTTGTAAATCAGCAAACTTACCATTAGTATTTGCTAATGGAGAAATGAACCTCAATATAAATACAAATGATTTTCAATTAGATGGTTCTAATAATCTTGAATTAAAAGAAAGTTTTGTAAAAACCGCCAGTAATCCTCTTTCAATATCTACACAAAATATATCATTAAACTTCAATACAAATGATTTTCAATTAGATGGTTCTAATAATTTAGAATTGAAGAATGACCCAGTAATTACAGCATCAGACCCTCTTTCAATATCTACTGGTAATATAAGTCTTACATTAGATAGTAGTAAATTAGAAGTCAGTAGTGGAGAACTTACATTAAAAGAAGATTATGTAAAAACTGCGAGTAATCCACTTACAGTATCGGGTGGTAATGTATCTTTAAACTTTGATAGCAGTGATTTTCAAATAAATGCTCAAAATGAATTAGAGTTTAGATATAATAATGTAGCGATTACAGCAAGTATGCCTATTGTATTATCTTCTGGTAATATATCATTAAGTTTTAATACAAATGATTTTCAATTAGATGCCAGTAATCAATTAGAATTAAAAGATGATTTTGTAAAAACAGCAACAAATCCTCTTTCAATATCAACTGGTAATATTACATTAGGATTTGATACTGAAACATTAACTAATACTGGGTCAGCATTAGCACTTAATCCTACTTTGAGAGGTAAAACATTATATTATAGTGATAGTGAAGATAAATATTATTTATTATTAAGACCTACTGATTTTATGAATGATAATGATAGTAGTGGTTATAATAGAACAGTAATCGCTGATACTGGTATGGGTGGAGGTCTTCAATGCTTTGCTGGGACACAATATTATTGTCAATTTGATATTCCACACGGATTTGATTTCACGGGATTTAGAGTTAATCTTACTAATTCTGTGGGGACTGAGCAAGGTTCTACTGCTACATCAACTTTTTATTCTGCTTTTGCTCATAAGACTATTAGTAGTAATTTAGTATTTCCTAATCGTTCTGGTTATTCTGATACATTTGCTCCATATAATACTCATAATACTTATGCTGCTGTGGGTAGTGGTTATGATGCTGATACTCTTACTAAAAGTAATTTCGGTAATATAAAGTTCGGATGTATTATGTGTTATAGATTATCGTGGACATCTGCTTTTTATAATCTAGGTGGATATGTTCAATTTACAAAGACACCACCTCCTTGATAAATTACTAAAAATAAAATATAATATAAGATATATGGGTAATAAAAAAGGATTAATCTGGTATTGTGTATTATTTTATGATACTGAAAAAACAGAAATAATTAAGACTTTAAAATGTAATACAATAAAAGAGTTATCATATTATTTAGGTTTAGAACCTCAAACAATAAGAAATTATTATCATAAAAATATAAAAGCAAGAGGAGTTTTACAATATTGTAATATTACTCAAAACTTAAAGATTTAGATACTTAGAGAATATCCTTTCGGTGGTGGCGAATAATCACTATCACTACTATCAGATGTTTCATCTTCACTTTCTAAAATATATTCATCTTTTAAAACTATATCTTTATATTCAATTACTTTGTCAGCGACTTTTATTAATTGATTAAATAAATCAACTAAATCTATTCTTTCTTCTTTAACTAATATTTCTCTAATTTCATTAATTTGAAATATATGATTTGTTGAAACTTCACTCATTATATATTAGTAAGTTAAAATATTTAAAAAAATAAATCTAATAATATTAAATGAGAAAAATCGGTGATATAACTCAAAAAATATGCTGGAAATTACAGATTTCAGTTAATAATAATATAGTATATGAAAATGAATATTCAACTCTAAAAGATATAGCAGAAGAATTAGGATATAGTTATAATATTGTATCTGAAATGGTGATGGGGAGAAAGAAAAATAGAAAAGGTAAGTATGATACTCAATACTCTATTAAAAAGATAGCAGACTGCTAATTTTGTTAAGTATTAAATTAATTTTGAAATTAACATTTAGTATTTATTATATTAATATAAAGGGCGTGAAAAAAACGAAAAGTATATAAAGAGAAAAAAAGATATATCAATATATATAGATGCCCCCCAAAAAAGCACCCTCATCTAAACAAAAGAAAAAGGATGCTAAGAAAGATGCTATAAAGAAAGCGACATCTGGTTATCAATCTAAGTTTAAAAGAAATCTTGTTAGTAAGGCATTAGGACAATCTTTAAAAACTGATAATACTAAAAATTATGTAGCGTATAATCCACAAACAGATACATTTATATCTGGTAATATTTCACAAATAGCGAAAGAATTAAAAACAACTCCCGCTACAATTAAAAGTAGATTTGATAAACAATTATTTAAACCTATCAAAGATTTTCAGATATATCGTTTTAAGGATGATGTTGATAGTGTTAATTTTAGAAAAGAAATTGTTAAAAAAGATGAAGATAAACCTATTAAGAAAAAAACTCCTATAAAAAAGAAAGTATCATATGAAGTAATTAGTGATAGAACTTCTGATAATAAAGCGTCAAAGTTCGGTAATAAGAAAAATCATTTTGAGTTTAAGTTTAAGGATGGTGTTGATTTTAGTGATTTAGATATTATGATTGCTGATATTGTTGATAGAACTATCAAGAAAGAAAAATTAACTGAAAATGATTACATCAGAATTGTAATTGTTGATGATAACCTTGATGCGAGTAAAGGTGGTTTTATATCTACACCTATTAGAAAAGTTAAAGATTTTTCACCTAAGGTCTTATTTGATTTATTAGAAAGTGTCCAAACTTCTGATGAAACATATGAAATTACAAATGGGACACAATTTATAGTTGAAAGTGTCCAGATGTATACTGGTTCTGGTCATAAAGATAATTTTGATGGTGATATTAATGATTATGCTCATTTCAAAAAAAGTGTAATTACAATTACTAATGATGATACTATCTGTATGGCAAGAGCGATTATTGTAGGTATTTCATTAATACAAGATAAACCTAAGGCAATCGCTCCTAATAAAAAAGAAAATAGAGAAAGTAATTCATATTATAAAAGATGGGAAAATATCCGTAAAGGTGATAAAAAAGGTGGTCCTTTACAAAGAAATCTTGCTAAAAAATTACACCAAGATGCTATGGTTGAAATCAAACCAGAAGGAAATAATATTAATGATTTAGATAAGTTCGCTTACTTTGTAAAAGCAGAATACGGATATCAATTAAATATGATGGATTTAAATTGTAAAAGAGTTATATATCCAGATGTAAATGATGAAGAATATGAACCAGTTGATAAAGATAAAAATATCTATCTATTATATAATAATAATACAAAACATTATGATTTAATTAATAATAATCTTCTCGCTGGATTTATGGAAAAAAGTAATTTCTGTCATCTATGTAAGAAATATTATAGAAGAGAAAATCAACATAATTGTAAGTTTAAATGTAATGTATGTTGTTTCGCTGATTGTGATAGTATCAATTATTTTCAAAGTTGTAGAGTTAAAAAAGAGCGTCCTAAGTTCGCTTTTGAATGTTTAGAATGTTGTCGGTTCTTTGCGACTGAATGTTGTTATAATAATCATTTAAAAACAACATATAAGAAAAATGGTGAAATGATATTACCTATATGTAAAAGAATATGGAAATGTCCCGATTGTGGTAAAACTATCGCTGATGATAGTGAAGATAGAAAGAAAAATCATATTTGTGGAGAGTTTATTTGTAAAAATTGTCATCAAAAAGTTCAAGAAGGTCATCAATGTTATATGATGCCTAAACCATTAAAAGAACACTCTGATAAATATATATTCTTTGATTTTGAAAGTGATATTTCTGGTCCTTCTCATTATGTTATGTATTCAGTATCAGCGTATTTTGATGATGAACCAGAAGATTATGTAATACATCATAGTATAGAAGGTTTTTGTAAATGGGCGTTTAGTGATAATCATAAAGATTATACTTTTATCGCTCATAATGGTAAAGGTTATGATTTTCAATTTGTAATGAAATGGATTTTAGAAAATATTAGTATGGCGGAACCTCCTACTATTATCAAAGCGGGAACTAAGATTATGTATTTTAGTATCCCTAAGTTTAATATAGCGTTTATTGATAGTTTAAATCATTTAACAAATGCTCTTGCGGATATTCCTCCTATGTTCGGTTTTGAAGAAATGAAAAAAGGTTATTTTCCTCATTGGTTTAATACAAAAGAGAATTGGTTATATGAAGGTCCAGTTCCCCCATATGAATATTTTAAACCTCACAATATGAAGGATGAAAAGAAAATTGAGTTTGATAAATGGTGGTGTTTTAAAAAACTATCTAATTATAAATGGGTTCAAAGAGATGAAATGAGAGGTTATTGTATCTCTGATGTTAATATCTTACAAAGAGGTATGTTAAAATATCGTGAATTATTCTTACAAGTCGCTGGTATTGACCCACTTAGATATATTACTATCGCTAGTGTATGTATGAGTATTTACAGATATTATTATGTAGATTTCTCATTCCCAGAAAGATATAAAATATTTTATGAAGATATTAAATATGAAAAAGATGCTAAAATTAAAAAAGAGAAAAAAGAAAAGTTTCAATCAGAAACAAATGAAATTATATTTGATGAAAAAAAGTTCGGTTGTTATTCATATGATTTAATCAAAAAAATTAGACCCGCCTTCTTCGGTGGTAGGACTAACGCTGTCAAACTATTATATAATTTTCAAGAAGGTGAAGTCGGTAAATATGCTGATGTCACTAGTCTATATCCTACTGTTCAATTCTATGATGAATATCCATTAGGACACCCTATAATTTATGATAGTAAATATATTAATCAAAATTATCAAAAAGTATTAAAAAATCTATTACATAAAAAATATTTCGGTTTTATCCATTGTAAATTAAATCCACCGAAAGATTTATATCACCCCGTTCTTGCTCATAAAGGTGAAAAATTAGTATTTGATTTAAGATGTAAAGAAGGAACTTGGGCGTCAAATGAGTTTTATAAAGCGATTGATAAAGGTTATGAAATCTTACACATTATAGAAATTATCCATTATGAAGAAACTACAAGAGATTTATTTAAACCATATGTCCAGAAGTTTCTAAAAATTAAAGAAGAAGCGAGCGGTTATCCAGACCATATTACAAAACATAAAGGTAAAGTATCTGATAAAGTATATGATGATATGTGTAATAAACATATCCAGAATTATTATGAAGTTATGGGAATAATGTTAGATAAAAATAATATCAAGAAAAATAAAGGTTTAAGAGCGGTCGCGAAATTATGTCTTAATAGTTTATGGGGTAAGTTTGGTCAAAGAACTAATTTAACACAATCTATTATTTGTAAAGATAAGCAAGAGTTTTTCAAAATTATTGAAAATAAACAAAATGATAATGTCAACTTCTTTCAATATAATGAAGATGTAATGGAAATTACATATGATATTAAAGAAGAATATATCCCTAATGACTTTACTACTAATATAGGTGTCGCTGCTTTCACAACAGCGTCAGCAAGATTGCGATTATATGAAGGTTTAGAACATTTAAATCATCAAGTATTATATTTTGATACAGATAGTATAGTCTATGTTTATAATCCTAATGACCCTAATAAAAATAAATCATTAAAGTTAGGTGATTTCTTAGGTCAATGGACAGATGAATGTGATGGTCTAAATATGGTAGGATGTTTCGCTTCTGGCGGTCCTAAGAATTATACATATAAATTAGATGATGTAGAATATAAATATTGTATTAAAGTCAAAGGTTTAAATCTACACCATAAGGCAAAGAAATCTGTTAATCACCATAAAGTTATTAAAAGTATTCGCGATAAATATGAAAATTATGAAAATACATTAATCCCTATTGAATATGATATGTTAAAAAGAGATAAGTTTTGTAATATAGTCAATCAAATGTTAGTAAAAAATTATCAAGTAGTTTATACTAAAAGAAAATTACAAAAACCTATCTATATTGAAAAAGATGGTAAGAAATTATTACATCTTATAGATACTCGCCCATTTGGTTTTGAACAAAATTAACTCGTTTAAATGACAAAAATAATATATCTTATAGTTTATAAAAATGAATAACAAACATCAAAAAGATATTGAAATGGGAAATTATTATGAAAGAAAAGTCTTGAAATGGTTAAATAAAAATAATTATAGTCAAAATAAATTAACTTTTTTTAAAAATCCTTTTAATGTTATGGATATGATTTCTCAGGATAGAAAAAATATATTAGAGTTAAAATCTAGAAGAATATTTCACGACCAGTTTTCAGATATTATGATAGGATTAAATAAAATTGAAGAAGCAATCAAACACCATCATAATTTTGACTATTATCTTTTATTTTTATGTAAAGATGGATTATATAAATGGAAATTCGCTCCAAATAAAAAATATGATATCAGAATGGGTGGAAGAATGGATAGAGGTAAAGATGAAAGAAAAATGTGTGCTTTTATCCCTACAAAAGATTTAGTCTGTATCACCACAGAGATTAATTCTATTTCTTAGATATGCTACAATTGAAACTCTGCCAGCAAAATTATTTCCAGTTAAATCATCAATAGGTAATTTATCTGAATTAACTTTATAGTCAGTATTACAATGAACTTCGTGAGCATCAAATATTAATGTATCACCATCGCGAATATCAAACATTATTTTATATTCTGGAAGACCAGTATAAAACCCCTCATAATTATCTTCTTCATCTTCTAATATTGTTAATGTGGATAAAGAGTTTTCTAAATCTCCTTTATCTTT
>CENR01030300.1_pt1 | contig 14884 bp, 17 predicted proteins | sample 530181 | NCBI WGS metagenome assembly CENR01 (sample SAMEA2619677, study PRJEB7988) | marine metagenome | biome: marine biome (ENVO:00000447); feature: surface water layer (ENVO:00002042); material: "saline water (ENVO:00002010), including plankton (ENVO:xxxxxxxx)" | depth 5 m | reverse complement strand
ATTCCTAAAAGAATTATCCCACCAACAACACCTCCTAAAAAGGCATCTCCTTTATAGAATGAAGCTGAAAACGCATCGGTAAATATTAAGGAAAGATAGGTAGGTACTTCACTGAAGTTTACTGCCAAGATAAAAAGTACCATCCCAAAATAAAGTAATACCATTCCCGGTACCAGCTTAGAAGTTGTTTTACTAATTCTAGACAACCCGCCTAAGACAACTATCGCAGTAATCACTGCTAAGATTACACCAATTGCTATATTACTGGTTGTTCCTGTATATACATTGGCAGGTTTTAAAAGCAGGTCGTTGATAGCCTGGGTAAGCTGGTTTACATTAAAAACAGGCAAAGCCCCAACGAGTCCGGCAACACTAAAAAACACCGCCAGAAATTTCCATTTTTTTCCCAGCCCTTCTGTTATAAAATACATTGGGCCGCCTTGTATATTTCCTTCGGTGTCTTTACCGCGGTATAGTACCGAAAGACTTGCTGTAAAAAACTTAGTGGACATGCCAATAACTGCACTTACCCACATCCAGAAAACAGCTCCCGGTCCGCCAATGGCAATCGCCACGGCAACTCCTGAAATATTTCCCATCCCAACCGTTGCAGAGAGTGCTGTGGTTAATGCCTGAAAATGGGTAATTTCGCCAGCATCATGTTCATTGTTATATTTTCCGCTTAAAATGGCAACCGCATGTCCTAAATACCGGAATGGTAAAAACCTGATCCGAAACAACAGGTACAATCCGCCGCCCATAAGTAACACAAGCAAGGGTAAACCCCATGCCAGTGAGGCCATGTCAGCAAATAACGTATCCAGAAAGTCCACTTATACTATATTTTAAGATACGAATGTACCTTTAAATTTTTAAAATTTCAGAAGAAATTGTTTCTTGCAGGCTCGATGAAGAAAACTACTACTATACTATTTCTACTAGCCTGTGTTTGCCTGTATGCGCAAAACACCTCTAACGCGACTGATTTTTCAAACTTTATAACACCAGAATTTGTAGCAGGCACCACAGCAGCATCCAACTCTAACTTTCCTGAAACGTCCTCAACACTGGGGTTGTATGTGAGTTTTGGGAAATTTCAGAATGGCAATACACAAGAATGGGCCTATAGACTAGGGTTTCCTAAAACCGGAGTTGCGGTGGGTGTTGTAGATTATGGCAATAGCGAATTTTTAGGACAAGCATATACCGTACTCCCAACTATTGAATTCAATTTACTGGGGCGTTCGCGCCGTTCCTTTACGATGAATGTAGGCTTAGGCGCTTCCTATTTCAATAAAAAGTTTGATGCGGTTACCAATCCTTTAAATCAGGCCGTTTCTACCGATCTTACCTGGACGTTCCGTCTCTTTTTTCACTATAAAATTTATGAGTCTGAAACCATACAATGGCGTTTGGGGGGTGGTTTTTTGCATCATTCGAACGGGCACACCCGCTTGCCTAACAATGGATATAACTCCTTGTTAGGGAGTGTTTCGGCACTATTGGGTACCAAAAAAGTAGAGCAACCCCTTGAAACTTCAGCCAATGACTTTCAGAAGAGTGCCTCCTATTATATTTCACCTCGAATTGGAATAGGCTCTAATATTTTATCGTTGGTGTATAATGACCAAAAGGAGGTGTATACCGTGGCGCTTTCTGCAGGAAAACAATTTCATAAAACCTTTAAGGTTGGGTTAGGTTTTAGCTACAGGTATTATGAGCATTACTACGATTATATCATTCAGAATGAATCCTTAGTACAGGACGGTAGAGAGTTTGAAAACCTTAAGGACAACCCAACGTGGTCTGCCTCCAACCTTACCTTATTTGCTGAAGGTGAGGTGTTATTAAACCACATTGGACTCACGTTTATGATTGGCGCTAACCTTCACAAGCCCGCATACGATATAGATTGGCGTATTAATCAAGGGTGGGACAATACCCCGCGTGAGATTCCGGAAGAATGGATGTTGGGTGAGTACAACTCTAAATACAAGCTTAAAAAAGCACTGGCAACCCGATTGGGATTACGGTATTATCTCTTCGGAAATGAAACAAGTCCTACGCATAATATCTATGCCGGAGCTTCTATAAATGCAAATCTTGGGCAAGCAGACTTTACAGAGTTTTCGATTGGGTATGTTTATTTATTTTCTAAAAAATAAAACACGCGGTTTTCGGAATTATAAAAAACTCTGTACGGCAAGTTCGTAACTTGCAAGCCCAAAGCCCACAATAATCCCTTTTGCTGCGGGAGAAACATAGGAAATATGTCTGTAGCTCTCTCTATCGAAGGTATTGGAAATATGTACTTCAACCACAGGAGACTCAATTGCCTTTACGGCATCTCCAATACCAACAGAGGTGTGGGTATATGCTGCAGCGTTTAAAATAATACCATCGTATGCAAATCCATATTCGTGTAACTTATCTATAAGTTCTCCTTCAATATTGGATTGGAAGTAGGTAAGTTCTATTTCAGTAAACTTAAACTGAAGTTCAGAAAAATACTCCTGAAAAGACTGCTTCCCATAAATACTGGTTTCTCTTGTTCCTAATAAATTAAGGTTGGGTCCGTTTATGATAGCTATTTTCATTTATTATACTATTTTAAAGCTCTTGAGGGTACTTGCCTGTAAGTAAGGTGAGGAGTGCCTACACTATGTATCGTTATTGGTTTCTTTTAAAGATATTCTCCTACGCTAAAGATAGGAATAAAAAAAATCGGGACACAGCCCGATTCTTAGTATTTTATGGGTGTACTATTAAAATGAGAAGTGAACTCCTGCTTTAGCGTGTACATAACCAGCGTCTAAAAGCACGTATTTAACTTCGGCAAAAAGATTTACATTATCTACAAGATTATACCGATACCCTGTTCCCAGGTTAACACCAAATTCTGAGTCTTGAACAGTAGTTTCAGTACCGCCAATAACGCCTCCTCCTAAACCAAGGGTCTTCACGGTTAGTGAAAGGTACTCACCCCCAGCAAAAGCATACAATTTGTCTACAACGTAATATCTTGCATTAAGGTCTACAGCAAACCACTTGTTTCGTATACCACCTTCTTCGGTAGCTGAAAATACAGTAGCCGTAGAAATCCCCCATTTTTCTGTAAAGTCGTAGTTAAAATCTATCCCTGCTCCAATGGCATCAATTTCGGTAAGGTATCCTGCGTGGGCTCCAATCCCAAATTCCTGTGCGTGTAACTGAAGAGAAGTAATGATAAGCGTTGCTACTAAAATTATTTTTTTCATGAATTCGAATTATTTGTTTGGATGGTAAAAGTACAACTTTTAGGTATAAAAAAAGCAGGAGAAAAAACTCCTGCTTTTTGAAATTGTTATAGTTGTTATCTAGAATAAGTAACCAACAGAAAACTGGAATACATTATTTTGTTGTTTAACACTGTCAGCTCCAGGACCGTCGTTAATGTTAGAAAGACCTAATGTGTAACGTGCTCCAAAGAAAACCCCCATATCCAAACGATAAGAAGCTCCGACACCTACACCAAAATCAACTCCAGAAGTAAAATCTGAAATATCTACATCTCCAGATGGAAACTGATTGTTTATTTCATCAAGTATTTCAGGATCTACATCTCCAGAAACTTCAATTTCAGATTCAGCATTTGCAGAAACTAAAAAACCTACTTGTGGACCTGCTTCTAAAGCTAAGCCTTCAGTTACGTAAAACTTACCCATAATTGGAATGTTAATATAGTCCAATTTAGTTTTTGATGTCTCTGTAACAGTAATTCCAAACTGAGTATCTGAATCTTCTATTTTTGCTCCTTGAGCAGAATACAAAAGTTCTGGCTGAACTGCAAATTTGTCTGAAAGCATAATTTCTACTAAGCCACCAATGTGGAACCCAGTTTTCCCTTCAACACCATCAGTAAAATCACCACCAATTGATGCAAAGTTAACACCAGCTTTAGCACCAAAACGAATGTCCTGTGCCTGCATTACTCCGAAAGAAAAAATTGCAACAGCAATTAATAATACTTGTTTTTTCATAATTGTTAAGTTTTAATTTTTGTTAAAATGTTAAGTAAAACTAAGAAATAAATTCTTAATGAAATGTTAATAAAACGCAATAAATCATACTCAAAACCACTAAAGCACTGTAAGACAACACATTAAACTGTATTGCGCTACAGCGTCATTATTGTAGTATAAACCAGCTCTTTTATAAGAAGCTATACCCCAAAGACAGGGTTACTACACTGTTTTTACCACTGGCTCCTTCACCGTCTGGCACATCTGAAAGACCAAAGTTATAGCGCGCTTCCAATCGTAATCCCAGGGGCACATCGTACCCAAGTCCTACAACTGCAGAAACATCAAAGTCATTTACGGCAATATCGTTAATTACTTCGCCAACTACCGTTTGGGCTTCATCATTAACAATTACTCCAAACTGCGGTCCTGCCTGTAGGTGTAAACCTTTAAAAAAGTATACTTTAGCCACAACGGGTACATTTACATAGTCCAGATTGAATTCACCTCCATCAAATTCTGCTCCTTGCTGTGAGTACAAGAGGTCTGCCTGAATACCAAATTTATCATTTAGCTTTCCCCCAACAAAGGCTCCAACAACGATTCCGGTCCGGCTGCTAAAATCCAACTCTGTTGCGCCTTGCTTTGCATCACTAAGGCTTGCGAAATTCACACCCGCTTTAATACCAAAATCAATTCCCTGTGCTGAAACACCTGTGGTAACAAGAGCTAAAATAAATACTACTACTATCTTTTTCATGTTTTTTGTTTTAAACGTTAATTTGAGTCAAATATAGCAGAAACTTGGGCGGGTTTTCCTAATATTATATTAAATTGAAATTTGAAAAACACCCTATATGAAGTGGCACAGAGCCCTAACCGATTATAAAAGTTACCTTAAAATTGAAAGAGGGTTATCCAGAAATACACTTCAGAATTATGGGTTAGACATTCAAAAACTCATCCTGTGGTGTGAAGACAACAAACTCAAGTGCACCCCACTTACTATTACCGAAATCGAAATTCAGCAGTTTATTTATGAGCTTAGCAAAACAATGAACCCAAGGTCGCAAAGCCGTATTATATCTGGCTTACGCGGCTTTTTTGCCTGGCTAATTTTTGAAGAATACCGAAAAACAAACCCATTAGAGCTCATTGAAAGTCCAAAAACTGGCCGAAAACTACCCGACACCTTATCGGTTGACGAAATTGACACGTTAATCAGCAGTATAGACCTAAGTAAACCGCAAGGGGAACGTAATCGTGCAATGCTTGAAACCTTATATGCATGCGGATTGCGTGTTTCAGAACTCATTAATTTGAAAATTTCAGATCTATTCTTTGAAGAAGGGTTTATTAAAGTAACTGGAAAAGGAGATAAAGAACGTTACGTACCCATTGGTACCAACACCATACAGCTTATCGACACCTACAAAAAGCAAGTACGGGTACACCAGCACCCCAAACCAACTGCCATGGATACTCTCTTTTTAAACAGACGTGGTAACGGACTCACACGCGCAATGATCTTTACGATCGTAAAAAACCTGGCGGAAAAAGCAGGTATTAGAAAAACCATTAGTCCGCATACATTTCGGCATTCCTTTGCGACTCATTTACTGGAAAATGGAGCCGACTTACGTGCTATTCAGCAAATGTTGGGACATGAGAGTATTACTACTACTGAAATTTACACCCACATTGAAACTTCTTATCTTACAGAAGTGATGGAGAAATACCATCCCAGAAAGTAACCTACCGTTAAATAAAGGCTAAAGTGAATTCATTTCTTTAATGAGCTGAAATAGTTCAGTAATTTTAGTAAAAATAAAATTATGAAGACACTACAATTTAGCAATAAAGACACTATGCACTGCATTGGTCTGGGAACATGGAAAGCAAAAGGAAATACTGTAAAACAAGCCGTTAAGGATGCGTTGTATGCAGGGTACCGGCATATAGACACCGCTGCGGTGTATGATAATGAAAAAGAAATTGGAGAAGCACTTACAGAAGTTTTTGCAGAAGGGAGAATACTTCGAGAGGACGTGTTTATTACTTCCAAACTATGGAACGATGCGCATAAAGAAGGAGATGTAATTCCAGCGTTGCAGAAATCTTTAAAAAAATTACAACTGGAGTACTTAGACCTGTACCTTATACATTGGCCTGTTGCTTTTAAAAATGGTGTGAGTTTTCCGCAGAAACCAAACGATTATTATTCGTTAGAAGAAGTTCCCATCGTGGAAACGTGGAAACAGATGGAATTAGCCAAGGAAAATGGAATGGCAAGACATATTGGGGTGTCCAATTTCAGCAAGAAGAAACTGAAAGATCTGGTAGGCAAAGCGACGCACAAACCTGAAATGAATCAGGTAGAACTGCACCCTCTGCTACAGCAAAAAGAATTGCTGGACTATTGTAACAGCGAACATATTTTTATGACCGCCTATTCTCCATTAGGTTCCGGAGATCGTTCTGAAGATATGAAAGGGGAAGACGAAGCCAATTTATTTGAAATTGAAACTCTGCAAAATATAGCACGAAGAAATAATGCTTCGGTGGGGCAGGTACTTATTAACTGGCACCTACAGCGTGGCACCGCAGTAATACCGAAATCAACGAGCAAAGAACATATTGAAGAAAACTTTAAAGCGGCTTCCTTGGACTTATCAAAAGACGATATACAAAAAATCGAAGCACTGGATGAACACAAACGCTTTATCACCGGAAAATTCTTTGAAGAACCCAGTAAGGTATATGAGAATATTTATGATGAGTAGCTAAGAAAATCTCAATAATCAAAACCTCCAAACCTTAAACATCTAGTTATTGTGGTTTGGAGGTTTTTTTATGGTGTGGCGGCTTGTTCCCTGTAGATTTTTCTAACATTGACTTCACTTTTTTAATTTGGCAACTTCTATCGGAATGAATTTCGGAAGATAACTTGGAACACAATTTTTTGCTACCATTTCATCTTTGTAAAGCCCCGTTTCTTCACCAATTGAAATACATCTATCACGATACTTTTCCTGCCATTTCCCAATTTGACCAGCTGTATAATTCATTGCCCATTGGACTTCAGGCTCTTCTTTTATTAGATTTTTCTCAATTAAATTTAACAGTTCTTCTGTATTGGATTGGTTAGTATTTCCCATCCATCTTAATCTTGCTTGATAATACCAAAATACTCTCCTTTGTAATTTAGAAGAACTATGTTTCCAAGATTCCATAAGAGAAATTATCTTTTTGTCTTTAGATAATTGATTGGCCAGTAACCAATCCATTAAATGATTTTGCTCATCAAAGTCGTGTTTCTGAATATCATTGTCAAGTTGGTCAATTACTTCTTGATTTAGAAGTTTTTTATCCATAATAAGAATTGCTAACTGACGCGGCAAAAATTCTCCAGTTGTCCAGAGCTCCATAGCCAAAGCGTGGTCTTTATTTATTTCTTTTGCGATTTTTCTCAGGTCTCCCAGCTTTGTTGTTTCCTTGTCGATTTCGCTATATATTTTTTGTGCTTTTGACGATACTTTCATTTGGTTCTTCCCTGTTTGTAAATTACACCCAACGGTCGTGAATGACTGTAAGTTGTGGATTTGTATGCGTTAATGTTAGGTTTAGTCATGGGCTTTAGCAATTCCAAGTGAATTAGGGCATAGTCGAATCCGCCGTAATTGCGATTATACATTGTTGTGCTTTCGCTATTTTCTGGTTTCTTCTAAAATTTCACTGATTAATTTATCAGTTTCGGCATAAACATTTTCCAGAAATTGCGAATAAAGTACTTTCTCATCAACTTGATTTTCAAATTTTAAATCATTAAAGAAACTAATATTGTTAAAATCCAAATCAGACTTTTTAATTGAAATCCGATTATGGTTTACATTCCTTAATGAACCATAATTTTTGATGTAATCAACAATATCCTGCGAACTTTTTTCCATGCGTCTATTCCATTCATTTACATTTTCAGACTGTCGTTCATATTCAAAAAGTAGTTCTTTTATCTTATTATTTTTAATTAATGACAATTTACCTGTGCTTTTGAGTTCGTTTAAGACAAAATTAGTAGGTTTCCAAGTTGGCCAAAAAAGTGAGGTTTCTATCAGGCTATCAATATTTGTACGGTTCAGTTCACTTTCTGATTTCCCCACCATTGAGAGTATTTTTAAACCTCCACGTTTTGTCCATTTTAATCCACGTAATGCTACATTTAGAGCTTTTTGATTAGATTCAAATTCCTGAATCAAGTTTTGGTTTATTTTGTTCAATTCCAAATTTGATTTTCGAACTTCATTTAAATTATTAACCTGCAAAGCAATCAAAATCCCGATAACAACAAGGATAATCTCTCCGACGGCATAAATCAGATACTTACTGAATTTATTATCAGAAAGCAGTCTTTGCCTAATTTTTCTAAAGAATTTTAACATTGGTTAGCGGTTTCTGATAATGAAGCACAACGGGTTTGCATACGATTTATGGCGCCTGTCGCAGCGCGTTGCTGGCAGTAGCGTCAACCTTCAAATTTTCCACTTTCTCAAATTTTCAGAGCTGCGTGAGAATCAGAAGGGCAAGCGAGCTCGTATTTTTCGGAAGTACAATTTACTATTATTTGTTCGAATTTATCTATTAGTACTGAGCTAAGCCATAAATTTTACACTTTGTTATATGCTTTTTTTATTTTTAACAAAAATTAATTTCCGTCTTCCTTTTGGCGTTTCTCTTTTTTCAATTTCAAATTTTCCGGTGGACTCAACTAACGGAGTCAATTTTTCGAATCCATAATTTCTTGAGTCGAAATTGGGACGTTTTTTCTGAATTAAACTTCCAACATCCCCAAGAAAAGCCCATCCTTCTTCATCTGATAAATCATTGATTGAAGATGAAATTAAATTAATCTCTTTGTTGGTGATTTTATCAACTGAAGGTTTAGTGGTTGCTTTTAGGTCAGTTTTATCTTCGGATTGTTTCCTAAGAATTTCTATATAAATAAACTTATCACATGCAACAATGAAAGGGTTAGGTGTCTTTTTCTCCCCAATTCCAATAACTAACATTCCTGCCTCTCTTAGCCTTGTAGCCAATTTCGTAAAATCACTATCACTGGATACAAGACAAAAGCCATTCACTTTATTACTGTAAAGTATGTCCATGGCGTCAATTATCATGGCAGAATCAGTTGCATTTTTGCCAGTTGTATAGCCATATTGTTGTATTGGAGTTATAGCATTTTCTAAAAGTAGATTTTTCCATTTATTCAGTCCAGGCCTAGTCCAATCTCCATATATTCTTTTTATAGTAGGATTACCGTACTTGGCTATCTCCTCCATCATCTCCTTGACGTTCGCAGATGGTATGTTGTCACCATCAATTAAGACAGCTATATTTATGTTTTCTTTCATTTTATGTTTTTATGGTAATTGTATATGATACGACGGGTTTTTAGCGGCAGCTTTGGCACTGCCAACAAAACTGCGTCAGCGGTTTGTGGGAAGCGTCAGCGTGCGAATCAGCCACTTGTCTCCAATGCGCTTTTTCTGCGATAGGAAGACACTGGCGGGGCCATTACGTAATTATCCGCTGCACCAAATTTTCTATAAAGTTAGGGAATTTAATTGAAGCCAAATGTGACCGCTGTATTAAATGCAAAACCGTTGTAGTGCGTTAATCCTATTCTTTTACTGACCCCCAGTTTTCTCCAGTTTTAATTCTGTGAATCTGCATATCAGATACTCCAAAACGTTTTGCAATCATTTTGATTCTAGTTCTATTATTCTTTAATTGGCGTTTAATGATCTTTACCTTTCCTTCGTTTAATTTACCAATTTTCTTACTCCTTCTTTTTACAATTTCCTCCCAATCTGGATGGCTAAATTGATGAAGCTCTTTCTCTCTTTTAGTTGCCCATTTTAGATTTTCTAAATGGTTGTCTTTTTTATCATAGTTTAAATGAATAACAAAAACACCATCATTTTTTTCTAAAAAATGTTGAGCCACGAGCTTATGCACGTATCTGCTAGTTGATTTTCCGTTTTTTTTCTGTTTTAAACTTAAGGTTTGATATCCGTTGGTAAATACTTTATTGACCAAGAATTCCTTTTCACCTTTACAATTAATAATTCGACCATAATTCGATATTTTAAACTGCTCGTTATCTGCAATTTTCTCATCGAATTCTATTCTTTTCCATGATTCATTTCTAAGATTTCTAATCATTTTAGGGGATTTTTTAATACACTACAACGTGTGCGTATATGAATAGTAGCGATTAAAACGCTCATATTTTCAAATATAAACTTTCTTTATTATAAAGAACAATTTAATTAATTTGGCATAGATTTAGCTATTTTTTATATACTTTGTTGGCAGTAGTTTTTTAATTTTGCTCGAATATTTATTAAATGCTTTTACAATTCAATGGTTATCACGGGACTAATTTGTCAGCTGCAAAGCAAATTATTAGTTCAAATTATGAATTGTCTGTAGGTGATGATGAATGGTTAGGTGATGGAGTCTATTTCTTTATAAAAGGAATAAGTTCAACTCCCGAAGTTCAAGCAGAGAAATGGGCTATTGCTCATTCTTGGGATAATACAAGAAAAGCTCGTCGATATAAGCGTTTTTGTGTTTTGAGTTCTGTTATTCAAGTTGAAGAAGAGAATTTTTTGGATTTGACTAACGAAGATGGAGTGGAAATTTTATCATACCTTTTTGATAAATTTGAAAAAAAATTAAAAAAACTAGGCAAAGGGTTTAAACCAGTTGACGGTTTGCTTATTAATTTAGCTGTAGGAGAAGGTATTTTGCCAATTGAAGTAGTAAAAGGAAATTTTTACATTAAATTTGCAAAAGAAAGAATTAAAAGAATCAACTTAAGAACTTCTAATTCTACAATTTGCACAGTATATAATCCAATCAAGAATATTATAAGTTCTAATATTATTAAGATAGGAGATATTAAAGATGAAACTAAATAAAGATTTAAAAAACCGAATTGACAATTACTTTGAAAATATTTCTGTTGAAGAATTATATTTCATAGCTATAGACAAATATGGTTTTAGAGAAAGTATTGATTTTGAGATTGACAATCAAATATTTGATAAAGTCGGTAAAAGTTATTATTGTCAAAAATCAGATGATAGCATAGATGTCAACAAAATGGAGTCAATGCCATTAGCAGCTTAGTATGAAAATTCAATTAGATACTTGGAGTGTTCTTAATGTAAATTTTTCTTCTCTCAAAGGCGAGAGACGAAAAGAAAATACTTTCAATTTAAGTAACGGTCATTTTTTTCCAAAAGAATTAGAAAATTCATTTGGTGTTGGTTTTGAAATAGAAATTTTAGATGAACAATTTGACTTAAATGTCGAAGCAGTATTTATTTTTAAATTGGATGATCCAATTACAGAGGAATTTAAACTTTCTAATTTCCCAAAAATAAATGGTCCCGCAATAGCGTTTCCATTTTTAAGAGCCTATATTTCAAACCTGACTTTGCAATCAGGTTACGATCCTGTTATTCTTCCTTCCATCAATTTTGTCAAAATAGCAGAAGAAGCAGATGAAGAAGAATAGCTTTTTATAATTAGTAAAAAATATCTCGTCCTAAAATTACTGCCAACTCGTTATAAAAAACAATTTATGCATTTTGTAAAGAAAGTATAACCGGATACCATAGCTTTTATAGCTGTCTTATTTCGTAAAGTTATTAAAACCGACCCCATCATCAACTACGGTTTTCCACTCCCACAAAACAAAAAATCCCCAATTCAACTAAGAAACGGGGATTAAAATAGGTTTGTGCTCAAAACTGAGCGACTTAAAAGTTACTTCGCAATATTCACCGCTCTGGTTTCGCGTATTACGGTTACTTTTACCTGACCCGGGTAGGTCATATCGGTTTGGATCTTTTGTGAGATCTCAAAGGATAGTTGCGCGGCTTTGTCGTCGCTTACTTTTTCACTCTCTACCATCACACGTAGTTCTCTACCTGCCTGTATAGCGTAGGCTTTGTTCACACCGTTAAAACCAAAGGCAATATCCTCAAGATCTTTTAGACGCTGTATATAGCTATCCAGTACCTGGCGTCTTGCACCGGGTCTGGCACCGCTAATGGCATCACATACCTGTACGATAGGCGATAACAGGTTCGTCATTTCTATCTCGTCGTGGTGGGCTCCAATAGCATTGCATACTTCTGCTTTTTCACCGTATTTTTCTGCCCACTGCATTCCTAAGATTGCGTGAGGTACTTCTGTTTCGGTTTCTGGTACTTTTCCTATATCGTGTAAGAGTCCGGCGCGTTTTGCCAATTTAGGATTTAGTCCTAATTCGCTTGCCATCACGCCACATAGTTTTGCAACTTCACGCGAGTGGTGTAATAGGTTTTGACCATAAGACGAACGGTAGCGCATACGCCCTACTGCCTTAATAAGCTCTGGATGTAATCCGTGTATTCCCAGATCTATTACGGTACGTTTCCCAACATCTATAATTTCTTCTTCAATTTGTTTGGATGTTTTTCGTACTACCTCTTCAATACGTGCCGGGTGAATTCTACCGTCGGTTACCAACTTGTGTAACGAAAGTCTTGCTACTTCACGACGCACACTGTCAAAACACGAAAGGATGATCGCTTCTGGCGTATCGTCTACTATAATTTCAACACCTGTAGCAGCTTCAATGGCACGAATATTTCGGCCTTCACGACCAATAATTCTACCTTTTACATCGTCACTTTCCAGGTTAAATACAGAAACACAATTTTCAATAGCCTCTTCGGTACCAATACGCTGGATGGTGCTAATAATAATTTTCTTGGCTTCCTGTTGCGCCGTCATTTTGGCTTCTTCCACAGAGTTCTGGATGTAGGCCATCGCATCGGTCTTCGCCTCTTCTTTCAGGCTTTCCATAAGTTGTGTTTTGGCATCTTCGGCAGAAAGGCTGGAAATAACTTCTAACTGCTCGATCTGACTACGGTGCATTTTTTCAACTTCAGAACGTTTTTTCTCAAGGAAGTCTAAACGCTCGTCGTACTCTTTTTTCTTGTTCTCAACATCTGCGTTTAATTTTTTATTTTTCGCAAGTTCGCTGGACACTTGAGACTCTTTATCTCTGGTACGTTTTTCGGCATCGTTCATTTTCTTTTCACGACCTGTAATTACTTTTTCGTGTTCAGATTTCAGCTCGATAAACTTCTCTTTTGCCTGTAGCATTTTATCTTTTTTAAGAGCTTCGCCTTCACTTTTGGCCTCTTTCAGGATAGAAGCTGCAGACTTCTTTGCGTTTTTAATAAGCTGTGAGGAGTTATTACGCTCCAGTATTTTTGCAATTATAAAGCCAACAGCAATACCTACAACGGCTGCAATGATGGCTATAATAGTGTTATCCATGGTTGTTTAAATTTAAATTGTAGAATATGAAATACCATATCCAGTACACCATACCCCGTTCACTTCAGGGTATAAAAAAGCCTACATTAATATGCGATTTTGAATAAACTCCTTAAAGAAAAGTTTAGGGCTAACAAGTTGGTCAAGAATCCGCTCAAAGACGGCCCGCTTTTACAACTTTAACTCACCCTTTTTAAAGAATTCGTGTTGAGTTTACCAAAAATAAGTACTAATGTAGGCAGTAACCTTTTAATTATATGTAAAGAACGTTTACGATAGGTGCTCTTGTAACAGTTGGTTAAGCGCTTTTAACTGCTCTTCCACTTGTTGCGTATCGGTTTGGTTATCAATCTGTTTTTGTTCTACCTGGGTTGCAAATTGTAAGGCACACATGGCCAAAACATCTTGTTTGTCCCGAACGGCATAACTATTTTCAAACTGTTTAATCATGGCTTCTATCTTCTTCGTGGCTTTTCTAAGGCCTTCCTCCTGCTCTGGCGGTATATTTAATGGATATACTCGGTCTGCAATAGATAGCTTAATTTTTAACGGGTTTGACATTGATTTTATTGTTTCAATCGGAAAGTTGACTAATACACTGGTCTATTTCCCGAACTAAAGCATTTATTTTGAGCTTTGTTTCTCGTTTATGTTGGTCGCTGCCCAGCATTGAATTTGCCAACTGCAATGAGCTGCATTTTTCTCGCCATTGCTGTGCTTCCTCTTGCGAAGTTGCCAACAATTTTTGTGTTTCTTCCGTTTGCGCCTCTAATTGAATATTTTTTTGCTTCAGGTTTTCATACTTGTGAAGCAACTTGCTTATTCTATTTTCCAGCGTGTCAACGATTTCAGAAAGATCGCTCATTTCATTTTTAATCAATACTGCTAACACAAAGTTAACACACACCAGCAAATAAGCCAACTGTTTTCTACAATTTTTTGTATTATTGACTGTTATTAAAAACAACAGTATACTACTCCCCTTAATTTATAGCGTATTACACTATTTATGAAGCATTACATTTTATTTGCAACCCTTTTTATTGGACTTTTAGCAACCGCACAACAGGATGTGCCTAAAGGTTATTTTGGCAATCCTCTGGACATTCCCCTTATTTTATCGGGTAGTTTTGGCGAACTGCGCAGCAATCACTTTCATAGTGGATTGGATATTAAGACACAGCAAAAAGAAGGTTTTCCAATTATCGCTCCAGCCGATGGATATGTAAAACGTATTAAGGTTGCCCACTATGGCTACGGAAAAGCACTGTATATTCAGCATCCAAACGGCTATACAACCGTGTATGCACACTTACAACGCTACGCTCACGACATTGAAGATTACGTAAAGCAAAAACAATACGAAAAAGAAACGTTCGAGTTTGAAGAATTTCCTTCAGACAAGTTGCTCCCTGTAAAAAAAGGCGAAATTATTGGCTATACCGGTAACAGCGGCAGCAGCGGAGGCCCACACCTTC
>CENR01029839.1_pt1 | contig 14893 bp, 6 predicted proteins | sample 530181 | NCBI WGS metagenome assembly CENR01 (sample SAMEA2619677, study PRJEB7988) | marine metagenome | biome: marine biome (ENVO:00000447); feature: surface water layer (ENVO:00002042); material: "saline water (ENVO:00002010), including plankton (ENVO:xxxxxxxx)" | depth 5 m | reverse complement strand
TCATTCGCACTGCGGACTCCACGGCAGGAATATCGGACAGGATGATTCTTGCTAAATCTGGTGCAATTCCTCCTAGTTTCACCTCTCGTGTAGTGTCAGTAGCATAAACTCTGTACAGTTGCTCATGATTTGTATGAAACTTATCATAACTCAGTTCATCCCGAACATACAAAGTGATCAGCAAAAAAGCAGTAAGACCAATGGTTAACCCAAGCAGATTGATAATACTGTAGAGTCGTTCCTTACGAAGTTTTCTAAAAATGATGGTCAAGTAATTTGATAGCATAGTGCTGTGATTAAGTAATTATTCTTCTCTAAGCGTATCTGCAGGGTTTGCTTTAGACACTTGTAAGGATTGTAAAAGAGTCACCATCCAGCTCAAAGTCAGAAAGCTTAAGAATGCTCCTATAAATATGAATGGTGTGATATCAATTCGGTATTTAAATTCGGCCAACCAACCCTGCATGGCATAGTAGGCAATGGGCGAAGCGATGAGAAAAGCCAAAACGACCAGAAGCGTATACTCTTTATTCAGCAAAAACAGCAGGTTTTGAATTGAAGCACCAAGCACCTTTCTAATACTCACTTCTTTTCTGCGTTGCTCTAAGGTATAGATCGTCAAAGCAATTAAACCCAAAAGTGAAATAAAGACAGCCAAGCCTGAAAAGATTTGAAAAAGCATAAATTGACCTTGTTCTTTTTTGTAGAAGGCTTTTACCTGATCATCCAAAAAATAGTATTCAAAAGGTCTTTGGAAAACGGCCTGATACTTTTCGCCTACTTGCTCTAATACTGCTTTTGCTTGATCTCCTTCTAGCTTCAATAAAACATTTCGAGTTCCCCAATCATTTAAATATTGAATGATCAATGGCTTTATTTCTTCCTTCAACGAATAGGTATGAAAATCCTCCACAATGGCCACCAACTTCTTTCCTACTTTATCATACCCATAGAGCCTTCTCCCATCTGGCTCAATCATAAGACCAAACTTCTCAGCAAGGCTTCTATTAATCATTATTTCATCTTCACTAAAATCTTCCGAATCAAAATCATCTGATTTCCAGAGAAAATTAACATCTGAAGTCTTGAAGAAATCTTTATCCGCATACACAGCCTTTACACTTGCCGATTGACGATTTTCTGCCTTGGTATCTGGGTTGTCGTTAATACTTGTGTTTGAAGATTGACCAACCCTAAAACTATTCAGGCTTACAGACTGCACTCCACTGATGGTCTTAAGTTCATTCTTAATTGTCTGATATAACTGGGTTGAATCCCGATAAAGCGGAACACTGACTAGGAAATCAGTATTGTAACCCAAATCTTTCTCTTTCATGAACTTCATTTGCCCAGAAATAATGAATAATACTACGAGTAAGACGCCAGAAGTAACAAACTGAAAAAGCACTAAAAATTTTCGTAAATACCCCTTTCTACCTAGACTCACAGAAGATTTCTGAAGCAGGGCTAGAGGCTGAAATCGAGCGATAAAAAGAGCAGGATAAATTCCAGATAAAAACCCCAAAAGCAATCCAAAAACGAGTACCCAAAGGAAAAAATCACTACTGAAATAGTTTAGACTTATGTCCTTATCAAGTACCTCATTAAAAGTATTCAGAAGCCTTTCCGAAATGGCGAAAGCCATAATAAATGCTACTAAGGTTATAGTGGTCGATTCAACCAGTTGATAAAAGATCAATTGATATTTTGACGCTCCAATTACTTTTCTCAATCCAATCTCTTTGGTCTTTTTACTTGCCTGTGCGGTAACTAGGTTAATGTAATTAATAATGGCTAACAACAAGACGATACTACCTATACCACTAAAAAGAATTACAAAGGAGATATCGTTCTTGTCAAATGCATCACCTTGGTAAGGCGCATGCAACCTCTGGCTCAAAAGTGGGAGCAGCTCATAATTATCGTACTCTAATGCACTTGCATAAACTGGCTTGTCCTTTAACTTATTCAGTTCATCTTCGACAGAAACAGGATCAGTTTCTGGAGAAAGGGAGACATATGTCATGACGGTATTAAACCCATGAGTCTCTTCAAATGTGTTTTTAAATTGCCCCTGCTTATAAAGCAACAGATCGAATTGAATTGTGCTGTTTTTTGGTGGGTTTGTCGCCACCCCACTGATGGTCACAACAAAGTCTTTGTCGATCTTAATTTCTTTCCCTAATGGATTTGTGTCTCCGAAAAAGCTTTCTTTAAATTCTTGGCTAATTACCGCTTGAAGTTCAGTTGAAAAGACACTGTTGGGTTTGCCACCCAAGAGCGGGAAATTGAAGAACTCAAAGAAATTCTGATCGACATAAAAAACATTCTCAGCGTAAATGTCACCTTCATGTCTAGAGAGTAAAGTTGGTCTTCCCACGATTGAAAGTCGAGTCTGGTTTTCGATCTGCGGAATGAAGTCACTTGCAATTTCAACATAGTCTGTGGGAACACGAGGACTATAACCCCAATCTTTATGATTGTTTATCACCCGATAGATGCTCTCCTTGTTCTCGTGGAAATTATCGAAACTGAGTTCATCACGCACATAAAGCGCTATCAATAAAAATGCGGTAAGCCCTACAGTGAGGCCCGCAATATTCACAAAGGAATAGAGCTTCTCTTTCCGTAGTTTTCTGACAATAAGTTTAAGGTTGTTCTTGAACATGACTTTAAGGTTTATTCGTTGCGAAGGGTGTCTACTGGATTAAGTCGGCCGGCTTTAAGGGATTGAAAGAGAATGGTGGAAAAAACGATGAACAGGGTTATTAGCCCAGTAAACAAAAACACTTCAGCAGAAAGTGAAATGCGATTGGCAAAGTCATCGAGCCAATTTTGCAAGGTATAAATGGAAACTGGAAGGGCGACAACAAAAGCAATCGCAATAAGCTTGGCAAAATCCTTAGAAAACAATTGGACGATATCGATTACTGATGCACCCAATACCTTACGGATACCAAACTCATGGAAACGTAGATCAACCGTGAATACAGCTAAGCCAAATAAACCAAGGCATGACACGATCACAGCCAAAACTGAAAAGAAAAGCATATAGGAAAAACCTTGATTTTCTTGACTCATCAATTCAGCATAGTTAGATTCAAGCGCCTCCCATTCTAAGCGTTCATCACTGTAACCTACCCAAGTCAATTTTTCCCAGACACTTTCAACAAACGCTTTTGCTGAATTCTGATCTTTCGATCTAATTGTAAGATAGCTGTATAAATTAGGCTGTGACTCTACGATAATAATTGGGTCAACCGCTCTTCTTAAATCATTAAAAAAGAAATCTTCTATTACTCCAACAACTTTATACTTACCACTTATCAATTCTCCAATAGGCTCTTCAAGCCCAAATACTCTTGCAGCCATCTCATTAATAAGCACAGGCCTAATTAAGGATTGTTTTTTGGCTGTTGAGTCTGAATTTAACACGGTAGAAGTACCTATTTCTGCACCCGAAAACATTGTGCCTTTGCTCAATCTAAACTTCATCAATTTTAAATACTCAATGTTAGCGCGCATTATAACAGCATGGTGTTCGTTGCCATTCGCGTCTTTCAATGGCATAGGGATTTGCTTTACATCATCCATTGGTAACCTACTAGAGAACCCAAACTCTTCAATTAATGGGCTTTTCGACAATTCATTTTGGAAAGCGCTAATTGTACTACTTCCATCTCTTGGATTGGATAAATAGAAAAGACCATTTGTGGTTAAAATCCCATTATCATCATAACCTAGGTCTCTATTCCTTAGGAAATCAATTTGCAGGAACATAACGATAACCGCTGCGATTAAGCTAATGGAGCCTACAAACTGAACTACCGTAGCTACTTTTCTAAATCCTGTGGCATTAAAAATACTCAGCTCTGTTTTAGGTGATCCCTTTCTCATAAGAACGAAGGACTTATTACTGGATAAATAAAGCGCTGGATATATGGCTGAAAGAAGTGTGAGCCCCACAATAAAGAAAGCAGCGCCCATCAACCATTCGCTAAAATGAAGGACAGAAAACTCCACAAATGAACCTCCAAAGTCGGCACTCAATTTGATCACCAATTCTACTACACCTAAGGCCAGTATGGCAGAAAGCAACACAACGATAAAGGCCTCAATTAAAAACTGACTAATCAATAGCCCACGATTAGCTCCCAAAATACGTTTCACACCAACCTCCTTAAATCTCACGGTAGCCTTCGCTGTTGATAGGTTAATGAAATTGATGACCGAGATAAGCAAAGCGGCAATACCAACAATAATCATCGTAGTCAATCTACTCTGATCAAGTTTTGGCATTAGATTGAGCATGGCCTTGGATTCCGTCCTTAGTTCATCCAAAGACTCAATCATTAAGCCTCGATAAGCCGGGTCTTTCTTCCAACCTTCAATGCTTAGATTTCCAGCTTCATCACCCTTCGTATGTGGATAAATATATTTTAGAACGATTTCATCCATACTTTGCTCAAAACTGTCTCTGTCAGTAGCTTGATTGATTCTTGCGTAAATGTGTTTCGAAGCACCTCCCCAAGCTTTCGTTTCATAAACATCCACTTTAGCGTTGTGCATAATTGCATCAACATCTAATTGAGTTTTATAGCGTGGTTTTTCAATTATTCCATTTATCAAATAAGTATCCCCAGCATACGTCACTACTTCTCCCAACACATCGGTCGACCCGAAAAGCTGTATTGCAAATTCATTTGTAATTACGGCAGTACTGGGTTTACTTAACACCGAAGAAGCATCTCCCACTATTACTTTAAAATCGAAAACCTTTAGAAAGTGAGCATCTGTCCTGATAGCATCAGCCATCAAGCTTTTATTATCATCAGTGGCCAGATCAGCCTTACCTTTTGTAAAAGCCGTAATAGCTTCAACCTCCGGTATTTCATCCTGAACTAAGGCAAGGTTTGGAGTACTTACTGCCATCCCATCCATCATTCCTTGTATTTCAGAGTTTATTTGAAAAACATCCTCCTTATTACTGAAGTCACTTTCATAGCTTTTCTCCTGATAAACATAGAGCGAAACCAAAAAAAAGACCGAGAGCCCTATGGTAAGGCCAGTTAAATTGAGTAGATGAATTAGAGGCGTTTTCCTGAAACTTCTAAATGCGTATTTGATGAGTTGAACTATCATAGCTTTAAGGTTTATTCGTTACGAAGGGTGTCTACTGGGTTAAGTCGCCCTGCTTTAAGAGATTGGAGCAGCACAGTGGTTAATGCAATTGTAATGGCCAGAGTGCCCGTAAAAAACACCATCTGATATCCAATATCGATTCTAGCGGAAAAATTATTCAACCATGCTTCCAAGAAGTAAATGGTCAAAGGCATAGAGATGACAAATGCGATAAAAATGAGTTTCATAAAGTCCCCACTAAACAGCTTTACAATGTCCGTTATTGATGCCCCCAGCACTTTCCTTATCCCAAACTCCTTAATGCGCTGATCTACTGTGAAAGCGGCCAACCCAAAGAGACCAATACAAGAAACCAACACTGCGAAAATTGAAAAGGCTAAAACCGTGTTAAAAGAAGTTTCTTCTGCCTCCACAAGGCGCTCATAGTTATCATCGAGCATATAGTAATCGAGAGGTTTTCCAGTCATTCCCGCCCAAAGAGTTTCTACCTGATCCAGAACAGCAGCTTTGTCGGTTACCTTAATCAATATTGGGTCAATAACTCCTGGCTCACGTTTCTGCTGAATTACAAGCGGCTCAATTTTTCCATGTAAATCCGTGTAAACAAAATCCTTAACTACACCTATAATTACATAATGTTGCAGTCTTTTCCCTATCGGGTCATTATCTATTAAAAGTACTTTAACAGCTGCTTCATTTACCAATATGGGTATGGGGCTATCACTTCCTATTGCTTTACTTTCTCCTACTGTTCCTCCATCATAGTTTCTTTGAATGACTTGGTAAGGCGAGCTATCAAAGTTTTGACCTTGTAGCAAGGTCAAATTCATGGCTTCTAATAATGATTGATCTGCGGAAATATTATAGTGAAAGAATGGTACGCCATTTTCATCTTTCAACTCTATTGGAGCATCCCATTTACTCAAACCGCTTGGTACAAGAGAAATAAATGAGACTTGCTCAATTCCAGAAATTCGTTCCAACTTATTTTTAAAAGCCGCCTTTTCATTTTTTAGAGAAAATGAATTAGGGATTACAATCACATTATCAGAATGATAACCTATGTCTCTTGTTCTTAAAAAATCTATTTGCATGAACATTGTAATCACAGCTCCGATTAAACCAATTGAAAACACGAACTGAATTACAGTAGCAAACTTTCGCAGCAAGGCGGCATTAAAAACACTGAAACTATATTTCGAGCTACCACTTCTGAGTATAGTAATGGTCTTCCCACTAGACAAGTAAATAGCTGGATAAAGCCCCGAAAGCAAGGTTATACCAACAACCAAAATAACAATGGCGCGCATGGTTTGCCCAGAATGTAAGACGGAAAACTCCACAAAATCACCAAAAAGTGTAGGTTTAATTTTAACCATCAATTCTGTAATTGCCAGGGCTAAAACAGAAGCTAAACCAATCGTAAGGAAAGCCTCTATCATAAACTGACCTACAAGTAAGAGTCGAGAAGAGCCCATTATTCTCTTAATCGCCACTTCTTTCATTCTATTAGAAGCTCTTGCTGTACTAATATTTACAAAATTAATTACTGATATAAGAAGGGCTGCAATGCCTACTATTAACAGAGTGTTGGTTTGGTTAAGGTTGGCCTTGGGCATTAAGCCAGTTTCTGTCTCAGATTCGTACCTAAGTGATCTTAAAGACTCCGCAAAATACCCTAAGTAAGCCTCACTACTTCTCCAGTCGCTGAATGCCATACTTCCGTCCGAGACAAACAATGGATAAATATATTTCTCATTCAATCGATCTAGTTGGCTATTGATTTGATCAACTGTTACATTGGCATGCGTTTTCACGTAAACATAAGAACCAATGGTGCCCCAAAAACTTTTCCCGAGGTTAGTCTGTCTTACCTGCGAAACCAAAAGATCAAAATTCAGTTGAGTTTTATACTTTGGGCTTTTACTAACTCCTTTTATTATACACTCTCTGTTCTTGCCAATTCTAAGTGCCTTTCCTATTAAGTCTGTTGTACCAAAAATATTCAGTGCCATTTGCTCGCTAATAACAACTGAGTTGGGCTCATTGAGTACTGTTTGTTGGTCGCCAACAATCAAATCAAAGTCAAAAACTTTAAAGAACAGTGAGTCGGCACTAATTACCGTTTGCTTTGTATACGTTTCGTCCTCAAAATGGACTTCTTGGTTACTGCTATGCGTAAACACCGTAGTATATTCTACTTCGGGCATTTCAGAAGTCATAATGGGTACATTAACAGAGGTTATTGCTCTAAGCCCCCTATTGTAAAAGCTTGTTCCGATTTGATAAATCCTTTCATGACCTGTGAAGTCGTGCTCATAAGTAGACTCTTGGTAAATGAAAAGGGAAGTCAAAAAGAAAATGGATAAACCGAAGGTCAAACCAATAACATTGAGGTAGTTCATCAGTGCTGACTTCCTGAAACTCTTAATGGCAAATTTGAAGGTTTGTTTGATCATAGCTTTAAGGTTTATTCGTTCCGAAGAGTGTCTACTGGATTCAGTCGGCCAGCTTTAAGAGATTGGAAAAGGATGGTAGAAAAGGCGATCATCAAGGCCAAAAAACCTGCTAAAATAAAAGCTCCTGCTGAAAGTGAAATTCGGTCGGCAAAGCTTTGCAGCCAAGCATTAACACCCCAAATGGCCAAAGGAATAGAAATCAAAAAGGCAATACCAACTAGCTTCAAAAAATCGAAAGAGAAGATACCGACAATATCGGAAACGGAAGCTCCAAGCACTTTTCGAATACCAAATTCATGTAGTCTTTGATCAGCTGTAAAGGCGGCCAAGCCAAATAAACCGATGCAGGAAATGAGAATGGCCAAAAGCGTAAAAGCCAGCACTGTATTGGCCGATTGTGTTTCTTTCTGAAACTGGGCATCAAAATTCTGCTCCAGCATTTTTGACTCTAAAGGAACCGCAGTAAACCGACTCCAAATATTGGCAATGGCTTCAGTCGGTACTTTATTTATATCCAACTGAATGGCCAACTGCCCTCCCTCTGTAGCGGAATAACTGAACAGTGCTGGGCCAATTTCGTTGCGAAGAGAACCGTAGTGAAAATCCTCCACTACCCCAATAATTTGGTAATAATTGCCAATCACTTCTCCTACTGGATGTTCCAAACCCAGCAATTGAGCGGCAGCATTGTTAATAAGCACCAGTGAATCTGAAGTAACAAGTTCATCCCTAAACCACTCTCCTTCTTTCATCTTTAAACCGAGTGTAGTTTTATAGTCCTCATCTACTGTAAATGCAGCAAAGACCACTGTGTTATTGGCATCTAGCATTATAGAGTGTACATCATCGAAGTTACCGCCTGGTACTCGTTTGCTATAGGAAGCCGATTTTACTCCTGGAATTTTCAGCAGTTCATTTTTGAATGCCTGCTTGCCGTCTTTCAAATCTTGAGCATTACTGATCACCAAAACTTGGTTTTCGGCAAAGCCTAAATCCTTATCTTTCAAATGCACCAACTGACTGTAAATGAAAAGCGTGGCGATGATCATTCCCGAAGAAAGCGTAAACTGCGTAATCACAAGTCCATTTCTGAGCAATTTCGCCACATTCAGATTAAGCACTTTTGAAAGGCGCATGCCTTTGAGTAAGGGTACCACTTTTACCGAGGAAAGGTAGAATGCTGGGTATAAGCCTGCGACCAAGCCCACCAACAAAACACCTAGTCCTATATAGACAAGTAAGGTAGTGTTTGAGAAAAGCGAAAGGCCGATCACAGACCCAAAATAGGCATTGATACCGTAAATCATGACTTCGGAAAGCCCAGCGCCAATCAGGGCAGAAAGAAGCGTAATCAATAGAGATTCGGCCAAAAACTGTAAAACCAACCCCTCTCGCTTCGAGCCCAAAACCTTCCGAACTCCAATTTCTTTAGTTCTGGAAGAGGAACGCGCGGTGGTCAAATTCATGAAATTGATAATGGCAATCGTCAAGATAAATACCGCGATAATTGATAAGGTAGTAAGCATCTGCGGGTCGCCACCAGCCGACATTTCAAAAGACAAATTGGAATGGAGGTAGATATCCCCAATAGGCTTTGCCATAAACTGAATACGGTTTTCGTTCTCAATCCAATCTTCAAAACTCATATCAGGCGAAGGCTTGAAAACCACTGGAAATACATGAGTTTTGGCCAGTTCATCTAGCTTGCTATTCAAGATTTTAGGAGATACTCCAAAAGCCAGTTTCACATAAGTATAGCCTGCAATACTGTACCAACCACTTTCAGCAGAAAAGACTTCTTCATTCTCAGGGTAAACCAATAAATCAAAATCGAGATGTGATTTAATCAAAGGCGCAGACGCAACAGCGCTAATGATCAATTCACCCTTTCCTTTCAGTTTGAGTGACTCGCCAATCACATTCTTTCTCCCAAAAATCGTTTCGGCCAAAGCTTCTGAAATTACCGCAGAACCAGGCCCATTTAGAGGGCTGGCTTGATTTCCCATTAAAAGTTTGTAATCAAACAGTTCAAAGAAATCATTCTTCGCCCGAAGGGTTTTGTTCACTTTAATTCCTCTTCCATCCAGCAAAACTGTTTCGCTTACATTCAAGTGTATCCTAGTGGCAGCTTCTATTTCGGGAATCTCATTCAGCTTAAATTGCAAGTTGGGGCTGGTTACGGCCACCTGCCCCATGCTTAAAAAGTGTTCTTCCAAACGGTAAATCCGTTCACTATTCTCAAAACCTTTTTCAAAAGTATTTTCCTGAAAAACATACAGGGAAATGACCAAAAATGATGCGATGCCCAAACTAAGCCCTGCAATGTTCAGAAAAGACATCATGCTTTTCCTCCTTATATTTCTGGTCGCTATTTTGAAAAAGTGTATTATCATTTTACTCGTCTCTAAGTGAATTGACAGGATTGGCAGTAGCGGCCCGCATGGAACGATAACCAGTAGTGGCGAGAGCAATCAAAAGCGATGCGCCAATACTGATCAAGAAAATGATTGGGCCAATTGCAATTCGGTACTCGTACTGCCCAAGCCAACTGTTCATTCCCCAATAGGCCAATGGAGCGGCCAACAAAAATGACAGGCCAACTAAAACAATAAATTCCATCGAAAAACGTCCCATCAGATTTGCTACGGTAGCCCCCAAAACTTTACGGATACCAATTTCCTTGGCCTTTTGATTGGCCATAAACGACACCAATCCATAAAGCCCCAAGCAGCCAATGAAAATGGCAATGAACGCAAACACAGTTAACATTTGCGACATTTTTCTTTCTCCTTCATAGAAGTCGGCAATTTGTTTATCTAAGAAAGTATAGTCGAATTCATATTCTTCATGAATTTCGTTCCAAATGGTTTCCAGTTCAGAAATCACACTAGCTGAACTTTGTCCGTTAATTCGTAGCCCTAGGGTTCTAAAGTTCTCTTGTCGGTTAAACATGGCTACAGGCTCAATGGCCTGAGATAGAGTAGTAACATGATAATCCTTTACTACGCCAACAATTGGAGCAGTCATGCCCCATAGCTTCATTCGCTCTCCAATAACTTCATTCGGGTCAGTAATGCCAAGTTTTTTCAAGAAGGTTTCATTTACCACATATTGGTTTACGGTATCACTTTTCATTAACCAATCACCAGCTACTAGCTTTAAGCCATAAGTTTCTTGAAACTGATCGTCAGCCATTTTTACATGGGTATTAAGCTCATTTACTGCGCTATCTATGCCATAGTAAAAGGCGTTGGTTACTGACTGAGAACCAGAAAATGGAGGTTTATAATTAAAAGAGTGAGAAACAACACCCGGAATGTTCTGAACTTTTGAATCCCACAGATCGCGAGTTGCTTTATCATTTTCGGCCAAATTGATATTCAGAATATATTCCTGATCATAGCCCATATCTACCGAACTGAAATAATCCATTTGCTGCACCGCGACTACAGTTCCGAAAATCAAAATCTGACAAATTAGAAACTGCGTAAAGACTAGTGATCTTCTAAAGAATAAATTACCCTTCCCTTTTGTCATACTTCCCTTAAGGGCATAAATGGGTTTTGCGCTCGACAATACAATGGCAGGATACAAACCAGCCAATACAGATACGGCAAAAAGAACAACAAGCAAATAGCCAAGAAGGGCTAAGTCTGTAACAGGATTAAAGGGCACCTCAATACCGATAAAATCATTAATGGCCATAGGCAAAAGCCTTTCTGTAAGTGCCATTGAAATAAACAAGGCAATAAGTGTAATGGCGAATGTTTCGCCCATAAATCGCATAACCAATTGTTTACGGCTACTCCCAAGCACTTTACGCATTCCTACTTCCTTGGCACGTTTTACGGCCATGGCGGTAGACATATTAATAAAGTTAAAACAGGCGGTTACAATGAGTAAGATGCCGATAATGATATAGGCATACAGAATTGCTTTGGGTACTTGGCGCTGACTAAATACCCCAAAACGTTCATCAAAATGATATTCATTAAAAGGAGCTAGTAGAAATGTGCGCGCCTCGCGAGTATCCTTGTCCCAGTGTTTTTCTATAAAGTCTGGAAACTGGGCATCAATTTTTGCTGGATCTACATTGTTTTCTAGAAGCACAAAAGCTACGTTATCGCTTGAAATACTCCCCCAATTATTAAACTCCTTAGGGTCATTCGCCTTTTTTGTTTCCATAGAAATGAAAATACCAAAAGGAAAATCGGAGTTCTTGGGAGCGTCTTCCATTACGGCTACTACCTTCAAGTCCGTTTCCTTATTCAGTTTTATGGTTTGTCCTACCGCAGATTGATTAGGGAAGTATTTATCGGCCAGTGTTTTGTTTAAGGCTACAATATTGGGTTGGTTAAATACCGACTCGACACTACCCTCTATCAGTTTCCAGTCAAAAATATTGAAGAAAGAGGGTTCGATGTATACCAGTTCTGGGTCCTCTTCATAGTATTCAATTTTACCTCCATTATTTACTGAAATGAGGCCATAGCGTTCGTGCGAAATCAAAGTGACTTCCTTTACCCCCACTATTTCGTCTTTGATGGAAGCAGGCATAATCAATGGCACTCCGCCTTGAGAATATTCCCTTCCGTCTTCTACATCAATGTGTCCAACCCGATAAATAGACTCTATATTTTTATGGTATTGGTTAAAGCTGCGCTCTTGTTTTACAATCAAGAACATGACTAAGCTACATGTAATACCCAGCGTTAAACCGCTGATGTTAATGAGCGTGAAAGTTTTGTTTCGAACAAAATTTCTGACTAAGATTTTAAGATAATTTTTGACCATTGTACCTTGAGTTATTGGTTATTATTTATTGGTTAAAGAGAGCTCACTGGGTTTTCTTTCCGATAATTCGGGACTGATCCCTTTTCCCTTCCTTCTTTACACTACTCACTTCTCAGCGAATCCACAGGGTTCATTCGTGCTGTTTTCATTGTTCTTAGCGATACAACCAAAAGTGTAATGAACAAACCAAAGGAGGCAACAGCCACAAAAGGCATTACCCCAATTTCTACTTGGTAGGCAAATCCATTCAACCACAAGTCAGTCATATAGAAGCCCAAAGGCACCGTAATCAAGAGTGAAATACCAATGATCTTGATCATTTCTGTTGAGAAAAGCTTGAGAATTTGCATTACGCTGGCACCCAAAACTTTACGAACTCCAATTTCTTTAATGCGCTGATCCAGCTTGTAACTGATCAAACCGATAAGGCCAATAAGTGCCACAAAGAGACTCAAGCCAGTGAAAATTGTAATGATCTGACTCATCTGCTTTTCTCCCTTAAATAGGGTATTGAATCGCTGATCGAAGAAATAGAAATCCAGCGGTTCAGTGGTAAATTGAGCATAACGTGCTTCAATTTCCTTAATGGTTTGTCCCATTTCCTTCCCTTCTAATCTGATATTGAATTGAGAAGTATAGTCTCTTTTAAAGAAAACCGTTGGCCCAATGGCCTTGCTAAAATCAGCGTAATGGAAATCTTCAACCACACCTACTACCTTTACATCATCTCCATTAAGCCCTGCATTAAAATGTTTTTCATACAGCCCATCACCAATCATTTTCGCAAAAGTTTCATTGACAATAATAGCTTTTCGATCGCCATCTAAAGCCTCATCAAAGTCTCTTCCTTCTATAAGTTTGAAGCCCATGGTGGGCACAAAATCGGCATCTGTATATTTATACTCCACTTTATAAGTAGTTTTTTCTCCACCAATTTCCTCTATTGAAGAAAGTGGCAGATTGCCAATCATGCTGTAATGGCTGCCTGAGAAATTCTTTACCGCAGGAATTTTAAGTACCTCATTTTTAAAGGCATTTACATTTTCATCTTCTGCGCCTAACTGAAATTTCGAATTATCTACTACGATAACACCTTCCTTTTCGAACCCCAATTCTTTGGTAAGTCCATAATTGAGTTGTTGGTAAACGAAAACTGAAAAAATGGCCAAGGACAGGGAAACAACAAACTGAAAAACGACTAATGAGTTTCTGAAGAATTTACTTCCTTCACCTGAGCGATAATCACCTTTAAGCACAGAGGCTGGCTTAAAAGAGGTAAGCACCAAAGCTGGGTAAATACCAGCACCAAGGCCAGTAGCTACTGCTACACCAAGTGTGATCATAATCAAGCTTGGGTAATCAATAATACTTACATCGAAATTGGAAAATCCAGCAATCGACATGAGCTGTAATGCCGCTTCTGCCAAGCCCAAACCAAGGATTACAGCACATATAGCCAATACTACCGATTCCGTGAGAAACCTGATGATCAACTGGCTACGCACCGAACCTAATACCTTTCTAACCCCAACTTCCTTGGCACTTTTAGAAGCTTGAGCGGTGGCCAAATTCACATAATTAATGGCTGCCAATACAACTATAAAAATGGCTATGCCTAAGAAAATATAGAGGTAACTTTTGTTGCCTGGGCTCGAAGCTTCAAATCGCACATTTGACTCTAAATGTACATCGGTCATGTTCATAATCACCGGTTGATAAGATCTTTCTTCTTCTAGATAAGTCTCGAAATCATCTTCCGAACCATAGAGGTCATAATTGCGTCTCGCGAAAATCTCATCAGTTTGGGATTGAACAGTGCTGACAGGTAGAGCGGTTTCAGTTTTGAAATATGAATACCCCGTAGTAAACGAAAAGATATCCTTTATTTGACCTTCGAATAACTGGGGCAAACGCGCCATCACTTTAAATTTCATTGTGCTATTGGGAGGTAAGTCCTCCACAACACCGGTAACCTGATAATTATCAGTAGATATATGTGTGGCTATTTCAACTAGCTCACCCATTGGATTTGCATTGCCAAATATTTTCTGGGCCATGGACTCTGTCAAAACAAGCCCATTGATACCATCTAAGGCAGTGTTAGGGTTACCCAAAATGAACTTATGATCAAAAACCTTGAGGTAGTCCTTTGTTGTATAGAAGGTATTCTCTTCAATAAATCCTTGTCCTTTATACTTTAGCGTACTACTAGGGTTCGACATTACATTTACCCAAGCCTCCACTCCTGCCATTTTCTGCTCTAGATAACTCAGTTGCGCTATTGAGGCCAACGCAAATGTGCTATGGCTCATCCGATAGGTGCGCTCATAGCCTTTAAAATGCTTATCATAAGTGAACTCCTGATTGACATAAATAGCGATCAGAATGGCAGAAGCAAAACCAATAGCCAAACCAGCAATATTGATTACGGTGTAACCTTTGTTCTTCTTAAAGCTTCTCATAATTGGTAATAAATTAGCTTTAAACATTGTATTTTG
>CENR01028022.1_pt1 | contig 14896 bp, 5 predicted proteins | sample 530181 | NCBI WGS metagenome assembly CENR01 (sample SAMEA2619677, study PRJEB7988) | marine metagenome | biome: marine biome (ENVO:00000447); feature: surface water layer (ENVO:00002042); material: "saline water (ENVO:00002010), including plankton (ENVO:xxxxxxxx)" | depth 5 m | reverse complement strand
AACCAGAAAATATTGGTAAAGCAAAATTTAGATTTGGCACTAAGCAAGAACCAATTACCAAAACGACTACAGTAGATCTAGTTCCCGAGCAGGGAACACTAAAAGAAAATGGTTTTAAGAAAGGTATAGTTAAGGGTGCTAAGGAAAGTGGAACAAGATCAAATGTCATCTTTGCAGATATTATCGGATCGCAAAATGATAATGATGATATGCAAATTAGATGTAGTGAGGGTGTCTTCGTTCCTACCAATAAAAGAAAGGGTGTCCAAGGAACTTCTGGTCAGGGAACCCAAAAGAGAAATACCTGGGACCTTACATTTAGAGTCAATGCAAAACCAGCATTAAAGCCTGGTGGCGATTCTGGAGCAAACGTAACTGAGATTTTCAATACCACGGATTATATTGATAAGGCAGATAGAAAACTTTGGAGAACAAACCTCTATAATACTGCTTCTTTCTTAAATGAGTATGGAATATGTCCTTTCAATACAGTCATTAAAAGAAATGAAGATTACGATGGAACGCATGTGATTCGTTGGGAGCATGTAACCTTCCCTGCTAGCGGCAACTATCAAATTGAAGTTGAAGTTGATGATAGAGTTAAACTATTCATTGGCAACCGTTCTGGTGAAGGTGCCATGAAAATTGGTAATGGATTGCGAAATGTTGAAGGGGGTGGTGATGAAGTTATCATTGAGAAGAATGGATTTATAGGAGATAGTAATAGAGCAACTGGAAAGAGCACCTACACTAGGTTCTTTAGGAAAGGGCAATATAGAATCAGAGCAGAACTCTATCAGAAACCTGGTGGTGATTTTGGATTTAGTGGGAAAAAGTCCTATGGTCAGAGTGATGGATCACAATTGACTGCTAGGTTTGAAAGAAGAGGTAATAACATATTCATGGTGATGAATGGAGATGGTAGTGCCACGGTAAACCTATCCCTTAAAATGGATGATAATCCAAGACAGAAAGGTCACTCTGCCGGATCTGTAAGGATTGGTGAGGTTGAACTGAAGAGGAGTAGAGGTGATGGAAATCGAAGATATAAAGAGAAAGAACTTATCAGTGGAAAAGGAACTTTCACTGGTGGAGAAAGTTATAGAGTTGTTATAAGTGGTGCCAGTGCTGGTGCTGGTGCTCCAAGAGTTAATAGAGATACGATTGAGTTGCTTGATACTGATGGTGATGATGCTAATGGAACTATCACGATTGGTAAATTAAGAAATCGGCAAGGAGCATCTGTGAGGGGACTAAACCCCATGGCACTCGCTATCAGAATTAGAGCAGACGTTATAGAAACCACAAGGATTTCCCCTAGAACTTGGAATCAAAATCCAATGGGGGCAGCGTTTACTATTGATGCACCGTTGCCACCTATTCCAGTATCACCTAAACCGATCAGTGAAGGTAGGTGCCCTGATAATCCTACATGGACCACTAGATTTTCTGGCGGCAGAGAGAGATGGTGGCCTGTTACACATAAATTTAGTGATGGATCAAGGTCTTGGTCTAAATTTATGAACAGATTTGCTATCTCACCAATTCCCCCTCTTGCAACAGAGAGCACTGATGGTGGTGGAATTGTTTATTCTAATTCTTGGGAGATTAATATTCCCCACTCTGGTTTCTATGCACTTAAGGGAACTGTTGATAATGGTGGAAGAATTTTAATTGATGGTGAAGAAAAAATACGTGGTGGATATTTTCAGGGAGCAGTATTCGCTGAACCTGCCGATGGTTCTGTAGGAAAGTTAGCAGGATTTAATGTAGTATCTCCACCATTACATAAGTTCTATCTTGAAGAAGGGCAACATACAATTACAGTAGAAGTAGAAAACCAGAAGACCACAAAACAAAAGAAGGTTGAGAGGAAGGTCTTTAGCACTAAAGATTGGAGAAGTAAAAATACCAAAGAGGACAAGGTTGCTGTTGATTTTGATGTCTATGGTCAGGGAAGTCTGAAAAACACTGCAATTAATTTCGTATTTACTTCTGAGGATGGAAAGGATAGTTTTGTATTCAAACCCCGAAAAGACAGAGGCAGGAAGTACAGTTATCAAAGGCAAATTAAAGTTCTTCCAGGTGTGAACTACAAAGTTCAGGCAATTGCTACCGGAATTCATGAAACTAAAACAACTGTAAAACCATCTCCTAAGAAGTCTGATAAAACAGAACTTAATATTGAATATAATTATGCAAATGCACAATCATTTGGACTGAGAGTTAATGATAAACGATCAGCAATTAAATTTGATGATGATATTGAAATTGAAGGTTTCGATGAAAATGCTGAACTTAAAATCATGTCAAGTTCTCCTGGAGTTGATGCTAAATTCTCTAGTGATGGGAAAAAACTTGAGGTTAAAGGAAAGGGAAATGTAACGATTAGATACAAGTGGGATGACAACCCAAATCAGTCTGGAAGCGTTTTAAAATCTCTCACAATCGCAGGAGTAACTTGGAGACAAACGGGCAAAAAAGATGAGCAGATTGAGACCATTACGGTTGGTAATGATAATGTTGGGTCTGTCACTTCTAAGAAAAATATTACATTTGGATTTAGTCATGATGATGCCAATGATGGAAATAGAATAAGAATATCTAAACTTGGTATTGACTCTCGTAAACCATCTGGATCTAAAGGTCCCTTCAGTCCCGATAAAGTCACAAAAGAAGTGCGATCGGGAGAAGTGTATGAGGTGGAATTCATTACAGAGAATAAAGCTTTTCTGAGATTAAAGGATAATGGAAGAAAAATTGAATGTAACGATAATAGTGATAATGATCATAAAGATGCTATCATAACCATATCGGATGGAGAGTTATTTGATCTGATAGATGGTGGAGAAAATGGTCAACCAGAAAATATTGGCAAAGCAAAATTTAGAGTTGGCACTAAACAAAAACCCATTATTGAAACGAATAGATTCAATTTAGTTCCTGAGCAGGGAACACTAAAAAGAGGATCCTTTACGAAAGGTAATAAAGGATTAGAGAGTTCTAGTAGTTCTGACGTAATCTTTGCAGACATCATCGGATCTTTAAATGATAATGATGATATGCAGATTCGCGCCAGTGTTGGTGAGTTTACTCCATCAAATAAACGAAAACGTGTCGAGGGAACCTCAGGACAAGGAACTCAAAAGAGAAATACTTACGACTTGACTTTCAGAGTTGAGGGTGATAGAACTCCACAGCAGAGAAGTGAACAGGGAGGTGTTACTTATGGTGGACCTAGACTTTTTGTTATTAAGTCTGGAGGAGCGGTGAAAGTGTGGAGTAAATTCATGCAGAGAAATGCTGTATCACCTTTTATTCCTCCCATTGATGAAGACAACCCTGCGATTGTCGGAGACAGAGTTTATGTTTGGAAAAATGTTAATTTCTTTGAATCTGGAAGGTACAAATTCTTATTTCAATCAGATGATCTCGCTACCCTTTATATTAATAATAACAAAATTGCGGAGTCCAGATCTAATTTTAGGGGTGAACCGACTCCGACATACGCAGAAATTAGTGCTGGAAAATTTGATGTCAAAGTTGTTTGTAATAATATAAGATTGAATAGAAATATATTGACACAAAACAATCCAACTGGATTTGCCCTTAAGATCATGAAGGATGTTGTCATCTCCGAGAAATCATTCCCATGGACAACTAATCCAGTTGGAATATCTGCAATGCTGATTCCACCACCTTGCCCCAAAGTTGTTGAGGGTAAAGGTGTTGTCACTGACATTATTGTAAAAGATCCTGGAAACGGGCATCCACCACCACCAGGAGGAGGTGTTCCTACAATTGTCACACTTAAGGATGTTGAGATAGATCTTCCTGGTATTAACTATGATCCAGATGACCGTGCTATTATCGATGGTATTCCTACGACCATTGAGGTTGACAATTTTGGTAGAGTAATTAATATTAATACTCCTGTTCCCGGAGCTCCTGCCGGTGGTGGACAACTGGGCGGTGGAGACGGCGATCCCGGCGATCCCGATCCCGGCGATCCCGGCGATCCCGATCCCGGCGATCCTACCCCTCCAATTATCGTCACAACTACCCCTGTGGTTGAGATTCCATCTCTGACTGGTGTTGGATTTAGAGGAACTCCGATCATGGAGACAACTATCGTCCCTGAAGAGGTATTTGATCCTGCTGACATAATTCAAGTCACTGATTTGGTTGGTCTCAAACAAACAGGATTCGTCAACGGTAAACCGTACTATGGTAGTGTTTTCTCCAAGGGTGGTCAATTGTTTGCTGGTGTTTATGAAACAACGGGAGATCTTGTTCCTGTTTATGCTACTCTTCAGGAGAGTATTGATCAGAGAGTCACCACTAGACCTTCTGCCATCCTTAGACAGGGCACCGATTCTGGTAGTAACAATTCTAGACTTAACATTCCAGGAACTCCCGAAAATCTCATCTAGATAATAAGTATAGGAACTATAGAAAATGGCAACTAATCCCACCACTAATAATGATAGGTTACCAAATAAATCGGGTGGTGGTAACAACTTAAAGCAGAACTACACTGCTATTAAGTATGGAAACGACCACGGATCGATTGCTTTTGGTAAAATTCATAAGAAAGCTGATGTGACATCTGACATCATGCTTGCTGCCTCTGATGGTGAGCATTTTATGTCCATGGATAAAGATGGACAAAGAACAGGATGGACAACGATTATGAGTCCTGGAAACTTCCAGGTTGAGTGTGGTAGCAATAGAGAGGAAAGCGATGATACCTGCATGATTAATGCCAAAAATGGTAATATTGACATTATCGCTAGAAATGGTAAAATAAGATTACAAGCAACTGATATTGAGTTAGTTGCTACGGGTGGTTCAGTTGATAAAGGTAACATTAAGATTGTTGCAACGGAAACTATTTCTGCCGATGCAAAGAAGATTATGTTATCATCTAAGATGAATACTAAGATTATGTCAGCAGGAATTACTGAATGTATCGGTAATAGTTGTCTGAAAATTTATGGATCTATTATTCGTGGAGTGAGCGATGCCGTGTCTGTTAAAGAATCTAAAGTCGGCGGTCAAAGGTATCAACAACAGCAAAATCAAGTATAAACATGTCATTTAATTTAGACGACGCCAATGTTGGTGGTCAAATAAAAGTTGGAACTGGTATCTTCCCTGCCATTGGTGAGGGTGTCACAAGAGTTAATGGTTCTGCAGGGATAGAAGGTCCTGTGGTCATAGGCAACCCTACCACGTTTCCTTTTCCATATGCTACTCTAAATATCGCGCCACTTACCAACAGCGATAATCAGATAGGTCCCACTGTCCCCGGTGGTGCATGTTTTCCAATCAGTAATCCATATTCTCTTGCTGTTAGTGGTCCAGCTGCAATTATAGGAAACTTAGATTCCTCAGAGACTATTAACGCAGGCAGAAATGTTTTTGCTCAAGGACATGTGATATCTAATTGCGGAGGTCATGTTCTTGCTGCGAAGAAAAACTTCGACATCCCTCATCCTACGAAAGAAGGTTGGAGATTAAGACACACTTGCCCTGAAGGTCCATCTAACGATGTTTATTTTAGGGGAAGAGTTACGAATAAAACAGAAATTATTCTTCCTACATATTGGAAGGGATTGGTTGACTGGACAACAATTACAGTCAATCTAACTCCGATTGGAGCACATCAAAATGTTATAGTGAAACGAATTGATGAGGAAAAGGTACATCTTCAGGCACATGGAGGGATGCCAATTAATTGCTTCTATCACATCTATGGCACCCGTGCTGATGGAGAGAGATTAATCCCTGAATATGAGGGAGAAACACCAGCAGATTACCCAGGAAACAATGAAGAATATTCTGTTTCTGGATACCATTACGACAAGAGAGGTTAATTATGGCAGGAGAATTTGTAGAAAGAAATATACCACCAGGTAAGGATTGTGGAGAATATCCAACGTGGGGAACAGGATCTCCAAGTTATCATTACATCTTTAAGGGTAATGCAAATGAAGATGAGTATCCTGATGATGCATGTACTCCTTGGTATCATGCTACAGCTCAGATTGACAGTATTCAGGTAAATACTGAAGTTAATGGTGCTGGTGATGTAAATGTCGAAGGAGATGTTAAATCAAATAGCGGAGCCCACATTCTATCAAATAAAAAAAATCAGCCATTTGATATACCTCACCCAAATAAAAAGGGATGGCGTTTAAGGCATGTTTGTATTGAGGGACCGGAGATTGCTGTATATTGTCGCGGAAAAGTACCTCCAAGTGGCATCATCGAACTTCCTAGTTTTTGGAAGGGTCTTGTTAATCCAGAGGATATGACAATTAGTTTGACTCCTTATGGATCCTGGCAAGAATTATATGTTGAAAGAGTAATGTGGGGGACTCAAGTGATTGTAAAAAACAATGCTGGAGGTGGTATTAATGCAGATTATTATATTGTTGCTCGTAGATTGGATGACGATCTTGTTGTTGAGTATGAAGGTGAATCTCACGAAGATTATCCTGGTGGCAATGATGGATATACCTTTAGTTGGGAAGACGGATATGTCAAGGGTCTAATCAAAAAATATGTCAATGAAAACCTTGACAAAGAGCCTTAACCACCCTATAATACACAAGTAATCAAACGAACCCCATGCAAGACGAGTACTTGACCCGATGTGTTGTGGATCCCGTGTCCCGTAAGTTCTTTCTGTACTCTAATGAAGGTGAGGAACGTGTAGTAGATTGTGATACCATTGATCAGTTTATGGCTGTGCTTGAACTGTGCCGTGATAACCTAGACGAAGATACACTTGCGTATGCTGACCCCCTGACCAAAAACGACCTTTAATTCCAAAAAAGGTCGAAAAAAAATTCGGCAAAATTTTTGCCCTATTACTTTTTTATGAATTATTATTTGGCAAATCTTTACACAGAAATCCTAGAGTGCTACGATTATGAGACCAGAAACACGACAGTCTATGGAAATGTTATTCGCAGCGAAGTGGAATTTACCCAAAGCAGCAAAAAATTGCAACCTGACAGACAAAGAGATGAAAATCACGTTTAACGAATATTGCCGACTCAATCAATCTACGTATGAGATTCCTGATCAACTTACTAAAGAGGTGCCCTTAGATCCTAAACCAGTGTATCCACCTAAAAAGTGATTTTGTGGGAGCGTGGCGGAATCGGTAGACGCACCAGACTTAAAATCTGTTAAGTATCATGCTTGTGGGGGTTCAAGTCCCCCCGCTCCTACCTAAATACCCTTGGAGTACGCTGTAGAGTCATGACGTACCAACTCCGCACTGAATATGCCTGGTACGACACAAAAGAAAGCAGTAAAGTCTGTTTGTTTTATTACATTCAGGATGTACCCTTTACGTTTGATGAACTCCCAGAAATTGCACGAAATTTACCAGAAATAGAACAAACTGCTAATCAAAACAAAAGATGGTCTGCTGAGGAACTTTATAAATTGTCTACGTACCTAATGATAGAGGAAGCGCATCCATTAATGTATGAAATAGAAGTAGATAAACCAGAACTACTTCCGGTAGATTGATACAACTTATCTCAGTGTATAGCAGGGTATGCTACTATATAATAGTCCGTGTGAAGGAAGTGTCAAAAGGGTGATCCTATATAGGGGTCGCCCTTTTTTCGTTTGATAAATAATCTATAACAGAACTTATAGTGTAATAAGATGGGTCTTTCTAGATTAGATAATTTTCTGAAGTCTTCGCGTGGTACTATTCTTTATGTTGATCCTAACAGTCTCGATGCGACTGATAGCATAGAAAATAGAGGAAATTCATTAACACGTCCCTTCAAGACGATTCAGCGTGCTCTGATTGAGTCTGCAAGATTCTCTTATCAAAGGGGACTGAATAATGATAGATTTGCAAAGACGACTATTCTTCTCTATCCTGGTGAGCACGTAGTTGATAATAGACCTGGATTCATACCAGATGGATTAAACAATTTTAGATTGCGTAATGGTTCAACCTCAAATGATCTTCCTGCATTTGATTTAACATCTAATTTTGATCTAAACACTGCTGATAATGAACTTTTTAAGTTAAACAGCGTTCATGGTGGTGTAATTCTCCCACGGGGTACTTCTATAGTTGGTCTCGATCTTCGTAAAACCATGATTAGACCTAAGTATGTTCCAGATCCGCAGAACGATAATATTGAAAGATCTGCTATTTTCCGTGTAACTGGTGCATGTTATCTGTGGCAGTTTAGTATTTTTGACGGAGATCCTAACGGAACAGTTTATAAGGATTACAATACTAATGCATTTGTTCCGAACTTTTCTCACCATAAACTAACTGTATTTGAATATGCTGATGGTGTAAATGGTGTAAACATAAATGATACTTTCCAAACTTATTCTACATCCAGAACTGATCTGGATATGTATTATGAGAAGGTTGGTTTAGTATATGGTCAATCCTCCGGTCGTCCTATCGAACCAGACTATCCTTCCACTGGACTTGATATTCAACCTAAGATTGATGAATTCCGTATTGTTGGTTCAACTGGAGAAGAAGTTGGTATTAGCAGTATCAAAGCTGGTGATGGTGTAACCGCAACCACAGAAATTACTGTCACAACAACTACAGCAGCAAACGGTCTTGACGTAGACACTCCATTCAGAATTACAGGAATTACTGCTTCTGGATATAGTGGTCAGTTTGTTGTATCTGAAAAAATAGATAGCAAAAACATTAAATATCAAGTTCAAAACGCACCTGCCACTGCACTTCCCACGGTAACTGGATCTAAACTTACACTTTCATCTGATACTGTTACATCAGCATCACCATATATCTTTAATATCTCGCTGAGATCTGTATTTGGTATGTGTGGTATGTTGGCGGATGGTGCAAAGGCAACTGGATTTAGATCCATGGTCGTTGCACAATATACCGGTATTGGTCTTCAGAAGGATGATAATGCATTCGTCAAATATAATGATAGCACTCCTCCAACAGGTCAGTACGATGATAATACTGTTGCTGGTAATACTACAATCAGCACTAATTCTAAGGCAAGATATAAACCTGCGTTTAAAAACTTTCACGTTAAGGTAACTAATAATTCCTTTATTCAGGCAGTTTCGATCTTTGCTATTGGATTTTCTGAACATTTTGTAACTGAGAATGGTGGTGACATCTCACTGACTAACTCTAACTCCAACTTTGGTGCAAATGCTCTGACTTCTGTTGGATTTAGAACTGATGCATTCTCTCAAGATGATGTTGGTTATATCACTCACATTCTCCCACCAAAAGAAGTTTCTCTTACTGAGTCTTCTATTGAATTTGATGCGATTGATGTATTAAAGACCGATTCTGCGGTCGGAGTTGGTTCGACTGGTAATCTTTATCTTCTTGATAAAACAAACGTTGACCTTCCACCTGAGAATGTTATTGAGGGTTATAGATTTGGTGCAAGAACAAATGATCAACTAAACGTTCTCATCACTCAGTCTGGAGTTACCACTGAATACAGTTCTCGCATTGTTATGCCCGATAACACTGCTGCACCAAATAAGAGTTCTGAAAAATCTTATACTGTTAGAAGAAGTGTTAGTGGAATTAATAGTATTGGTACTTTCAGTGATGGTGGAACTGCAAATGTAATTACCTTAACTGAGGCACATAGATTCCTTAACGGAGAATCTGTTCGTGTCATCGGTGAAACTGGTCAGATTCCTGATGGTCTTGAATCAAATACCGTATATTTTGCTATCACAAGTGGGCTCACTACGAATACTAACCTGAAACTTGCTAAAACTCTTAATGACGCTATTAATGGCGAAGCACTTACCATTAACGAAAAAGGTGGTGTTCTTAATGTTGTAAGTAGAGTATCTGATAAAAATGCTGGAGACCTTGGTCACCCAATTCAGTTTGATACAACAAATTCTCAGTGGTATGTTCAAGTATCGACCGCAGCAACAGAAAACTCAATTTATCCTACGATCGTGGGTCTTGGAACTACTGCTCTTGGCAATGCAACTTCAAGAACATTTATCAAGAGAAGATCCGATACTAGATCTGGTTTAGACAAGACGTATCGCATGAGATATGTTATTCCTGCAAATGCTGGTGGCAAGGTTGGTAGACCACCAACAGAGGGATTCATCATTCAGGAATCCAATACCTCTATTGGTGCTACTGATGGTGAGATTCAGACCTATTTTGGTTCTGGTTCTATCAGCAATATCAATCAGCAGAGAAACTTTAGATTTATTGCTAGTGCAAACTGGAGTGTGGATACTGCCAATATTGTTACTGAACTTCCACACGATCTAAAAGTTGGAGCAAGTGTAGAGATTAATAATATAATTAGCACGGGAAATACTGCTGGTGTTGGTAATTCTGGATTTAATGGTCAGTTTGTTGTTAGTGGTATTTCTAGCGCAAAACAGTTCAGCGTAGGATTGAATACCGATCCTGGAACATTCGATACCAATACTTCTACCAGAACGACCTCTCTACCATTCTTCAGACGTAAGAAATACGCTGAGACCTTTTATGCTTATAGATTATCTGAGGCACAGAAGTATGTTTCTGGTGAACAAGATGGTATTTACTACCTGAGTGTTCTTAATGGATCTGTCAAACCCACGGTTGCACCATTTACAAATGAAAAGTTCTCTCAACCTGTTAAAGAACTTTTTCCCAAAGTTAGTAGAGATAATGTTATATCTGATCCTGATGCGACCAAATGTTTTGCTAGATCTGAACTGATTGGTGTTGTTGATGTCAACGATAGAAAGAACAGTATAACAAGACAAGCTGCTGAGCAACTTCGTATTGATAACGCTATTGGTATTGGGATTACTGATATATTCTCTTCTACGGGAACTGCACATACAATTCACACCGATTACGATCATGGACTCAACAGACTTTCAAAAATTCAGGTCAATAATGTAGGTGCTGGTTATAGTGACGGAACCTATTACAACGTAAGGTTAGTATCTATTGGTTCATCGGTAACAGGACAACATGCTACTGCAAAGGTTGTCATTGCTTCTAATGTTATCGACAGTGTAACCATCATGGATGGTGGTTCTGCATATGGTATTGGTAATACGCTTTCTGTCACTGGAATTACTACAACAGGATCAGGAACTCATACTGAAGGTGTTGTCGAAGTAACCAAGATTTACGATAACGTTGGTGATGTAATCAAAGTCATCGGTGTTGGTTCTGCTACTTACAAACCATATAATCAACTTTACAGAATTACGGACGTTGGTATTGGTATTAATGCAACCAAGACTGTCACTGTTGCAGCAGCAAGTTCGTTGTCTAGTAGTGTAATCGTAAGTGAAACTCTTGGTGTTGGTTCGACTCTAACCACAGGATCGTACTTCTATCTGACAGGTGAATCTAAATCTGTCAGTTCATTTGATTATACCATCGCTGGTGTTGCAACAGTCACTACTGTGGGAACACATGGTCTCAACGTTGATAATAAAGTTACCATCACTGGTGCAGCACAAACTCAATACAATGGTTCTTTTGTTGTAACTAAGGTTAATTCTATCACTCAGTTTGAAGCAAATCTGGGAGTTGGAACTTTAGCACCAACGGCATCTGGAACTATTTTTGCGTTGCCTGAAGGTGTAACTTCTCATGATGGCAATGTCACTGCTGAAAATGAAAACCTTGCTGGTAGAATGATTCCCACATATGCGGGTATTACTACCACAGTTTCCTCTGCGATTGCAAATGCATCTACAGACCAAGTATTCATCACCAATATCGGTGACCTGGATATTCTAATTGGTGATTACCTGCAAATTGATGGTGAATTGATGAGAGTCAAGACAACTGTCACGGGATCTAATCCAATCCGAGTCTTCCGTGGTGTGCTTGGTTCTAAAGCAACTGCACATGCACTTAACACTGAAATTAAGAAAGTTAGAATCGAACCAATCGAACTTAGAAGACACTCTATCATTCGTGCTTCTGGACATACTTTTGAGTATGTTGGATTTGGTCCCGGTAATTACTCCACTGCTTTCCCAGATAAGCAAGACAGAGCTATTAGTGTTGATGAAGAACTCTTAGCACAATCTACTAAGAGAGAAGGTGGAATTAACTTCTACACCGGAATGAATGATAGAGGTATTTCTTACTCTGGTAATAAGCGTCTTAGCACGATTACTGGTAGAGAAGAAATCTTTGATACCCCAGTTCAAAGTTTTGAGGGTGAGGACGTTACTCAAGTTCCTAACCTGAATGTTATTGAACCAGTTGAGGTTGTCGCAAGTCGCTCCATTAGTGTTGAGGGTGGTCCTGACAATAAGGTTGCATCCAAGATTAACGGACCACTGGTTGTAAACAATAAAGTTACGGTCAATTCACCAAAGGGTCTTGAGACTAACAATATCTTCATTCAAGGTGATGCAACAATTTCTAGAAAGTATACTGTTGGTATTGCAACACCATCTCTGGCAGGTAACCCTGGTGACGTTGTTTATAATGCAAATCCAGCGTCAGGTGGATATGTTGGTTGGATTTATACCACAGATAACGCATGGAGAAGATTCGGTAGTGTCAGAATCAACGAGGGTTCTGATGATGTTGTATTCGACACTATTGGAATTGGAACCACCGGACCTGGTGATTGTACCCTGAAGGTTGGTTCAGGGACATCTGTATTCTGTGTTGATGAAAATGGAGTCGGTATTGGAACCACTGCAAATGCTTTCAAACTTAGTATCGTCGGTGGTGGAGTTAGTGTTACCGGTGCTGTTGTTGCAGCAGCGTTTACTGGTGATGGTTCTGGACTGACAAATTTACAAAATGACTCCTTGTTTAATACTGCTGGTGTTGGAACAGGAATCTTCCCTGTTAATCTCTTAAATGTTGGTATCGGAACAACCAGACCTGAACAAAATGTTGATTTGACTGTAGGTGCTGTTGGAGCTTCTGGCACTACGTTACTTGTAAGGTCTGAGGTAAGATTCTCTGGAATTATTACTGCTAATGATCTGACGGTCACAGGATTCAGCACCATCGCTGGCAATTATAATATTAACAACTCCTCTGGTCAGATTACAGCAGGAATTATTACCTCTACTAATTTCCATGTTGGTACTGGCGGCACAATCATCACAACTCAGGTTGGATTTGGTTCAGTTGGTATTGGTTCAACCAATCCAACCGCCACACTTGATGTTGGCGGACACACCAAGTTAAAGACTTACTCTGAGGCAGTTGCATCTCCATCAATCGCTAGTAACGAAGTCACACTTGATCTTTCTGCAGCACAGTCATTTACGATTACTGCATCTGATGATATCAACGCATTTATTTTAACGAATCCTCCTTCAGGATCAACTTCATTCACAGTTAAGATTGTTCAAGATTCAATAGGTGGTCGTTCTGTCGGTATAGATACATTTAGGAGCAGCGGTGGAACAGCAATTCCAGTTTATTGGCCTGGTGGTGGAGTCCTACCAATCGTTACGACAACGGCAGATAGGGAAGACATTTATTCGTTTAAGACATTTGATGGTGATAATATCACATCTGCTGGTCTATATGGTGTTGTAGGAGGTCAGAACTTCGCGTAATGGAGAATTATAACTTTAAGGGGATTCCGACATCCTTATTTCTCAACGGACCAAAGGTGGGGATTGTCGATAATCCCCGAAGCGTATCTGATGTTATTGGTGTTGCAACTTTCACTGGTATTGCTACAGCAACATTTCCAGATGTAAATTTTGATTTAGATGGTGGATCTATTGCAATCAAGTGGTATTTTGATGGGACTGAAATTAGTGATGATGAAGGCACTCAAACTTCTACTAATAATGCAGCAATTGTTGGATTCAGCTCTGCAACGGGAACAGGATCTACAATTACTATTAATGGTCTAACAACTGATGATGACGGAAAAGAAGTTTATTTTGAAGCAGAATATGTCCCTAGTGCATATCAAAGTTCTTCACCCGTAACAGCAGGAACCGCAAGATCAACAGGAAATGCTTTTAATGAACCACTAAAGTCTGGTATTGGAACAATAACAGTATTCCCAATTATTGATATCACTACTCAACCAACAAATCAATTGGTATCTGTTGAAGATACTGCAACATATACAATAGCAGCACAAAAAAGACCTGGTGGTGGTGCAGTAAATTATCAGTGGCAATTGAATGGTAATGATTTGTCTGATGGAACAACCACTAGAACTGTAATTGATGGAGGCACTGCAAAAATTGCAATCACTTCTGATGCTGGTGATGACACTGAGATTGATTTCAGTCAGGTATCTTCATATGATTCATTTATAACTGGAAGAACATATACTCTTACAGCAGATGCAAATGTAACAACAAAACTTTTTGCTGCTGGTGCTGGTGGTGGAAGATCTGGTGATAGAAATGTCTCGGGTGGTAATGGTGGATCAGCAGAGGGAACATTTACCTTCGTAAAAGATCAGGAATATAAACTTAGAATTGGTGGTGCAGGAGCAGATGCTGGTGGAGGAGGATTCTCTGGTGGTGGTGCTGGTGGTGGTGGAAACGGAAGAGGTGGAGGTGGTGGTGGTTTCACTGGACTTTTTGAAAACTCTATTACCATTGGTAATGCAGTAATTATTGCTGGAGGAGGTGGAGGTGGATCTAATGATCCTGCTAGCGGCGGATTTGGTGGTGGATCACAAGGTGGTAATGGTAGTAATGCCCCGCGTGGAAGAGGTGGATTTGGAGCATCACAATCAGGTGGAGGTGGTGGTGGAGGAAATGGAAGTCCAGGAGGAGCACTTCAGGGTGGACGAGGAGCAGCTGGTGGTGGTGGAGGATATTATGGTGGTGGAGGAGGAACCTCCTTCCCAGGTTGTTGTGCTGATGGTGCAGGTGGCGGAGGGTC